>Ga0066256_1001643_pt1 | contig 29255 bp, 20 predicted proteins | sample ThiBio_1000_biof_FD_87107 | JGI IMG/M metagenome (GOLD analysis project Ga0066256, IMG submission 87107) | Wastewater bioreactor microbial communities from Cape Town, South Africa - Thiocy_expt_1000_biof (version 2) | ecosystem: Engineered > Bioreactor > Thiocyanate-remediating >... | reverse complement strand
TTTTAAAGTTATTCACAAAAAGGATGTTATTCACTCCCCCCTGCACCCCCCATTATTAATAGTAGTAATATATTTAAGAATATCTCCTTTGAAAGTCCAAAGGTCATGCCGAGGCACGAGGCATCTGTACAAGATTACTATACACACGAAAATTCGGAATGCCCCCGGATTAGCTTTAAATTATTAGTATCTTGAATCTTTATGGAAACTCCTTTTCTGCAAATCATTATTTTTCTTGTAATAAGCATTGTATTAATTGTATTACTGACTGTTAAATATAAGATTCATGCTTTTTTTGCATTGTTTGCAGCCTGCATTGTAATGGGTGCAGGCGTTGGGTTGCCTGCGGAAAGCATGCTTAATACAATGAAGCAGGGCTTTGGACATATTATGCAGTCGCTTGGATTAATTATTGTGTTGGGAACTGTTTTAGGAGTAATACTTGAACATACAGGCTGCACTAATGCTATGGCTGCATTTATTCTTAAACGTACCGGGGAAAAGCGGTCAGCATTGGCAATGAATATCACCGGCTTTATAGTAGGGCTACCCATTTTTTGCGATTCCGGGTATATTGTTTTAAGTGGATTAAATAACCAGTTGGCAGAGCGGTCAAAAACAGCTATGCCCTTTATGGCGGGTTCGCTGGCGGTAGGTTTATATGCGGTGCATTGTCTTATTCCGCCACACCCTGGCGCTGCGGCAGCGGCGGGTACATTGAATGTAGATTTCGGGAAGTTGATTTTACTGGGCGTTATAGTAGCTATACCGGCAAGCGCGGCGGGTTATCTGTGGTCAAGATATGCCGCTGCCGCTATAACTGCCCCTGTTATTCAGTCATCATCTTCTGCTTATGAAGAGGGTAAGACACCTTCCCCGTTGCAGGCATTTCTGCCGGTAATTATTCCTATTCTGTTAATAGCATCGGCGGCATTTATTTCTATCGAAAAAAATGAAGGGTTATTCTGGAAAATAGTAGCTGTAGCTGGTAATCCTGTAGTAGCGCTGTGCATAGGTATATTACTAACTATTCCATTGCTTTACCGGCTTCCTGGTAAAAAAGTAAGCAGTTTGTTACAGGAAGGCGCAGAAAAAGCAGGCGGTATTCTTGTGATCATCGGTGCAGGAGGTTCATTCGGCGCTATATTGGCAGCCACTCATATAGGTACGCACCTGGGCGACCGTCTGCCGCTTGCCCAACTTGGAATTCTTTTTCCATTCCTGCTAACATCATTACTAAAAACCGCCCAGGGTTCTTCAACGGTAGCCATCATTACAGCGGCCTCTATAGTGCAACCTTTACTTCCGGCTTTGGGATTAGATACTGAACCCGGAAGGCTACTCGCTATATTATCAATGGGTGCCGGCTCAATGATGATATCCCATGCCAATGACGCTTATTTCTGGGTGATCAGTAAATTTTCCGGGGTTGAAATGAAAACAATGCTGCGGGTATATTCTGTAGCTACTGTATGGATGGGCGTGATGGCATTAATCTCTGTCTTTCTGCTTTCTCTGATAATATACTAATCGGTCATTGGGATATATAAACCCTTATTGCCTCTGCAATATCTGGTATAAAATTGATTCATAAGAAGCTGTTTAAAAACGATTGCGGAGATTTTTTGATATAATGATTGCGTATACTTTTAGCCACGAACCACACTCATTATCACGGATAATTCCGTTGTAACTACCTGGTTATTTCACAGCGGTACACGAAGGCTTCACAAAGAGCCACAAAGAATAATAAAACGCTCTGTGTAACTTTGTGCATGCTTTGTGGTTCTTTGTGTAGCAAATCCTGTAAAACTTACAAAGCTGCTTTATTTAAGCGCCTTTGTAAATAGCAGCGGCGTTTTTTCTTTTTATAAAGATTAGGCTTCAATAGTATAAAATCCAGCTCCTAATCTCTTACATGTCGTAATTTCATTCCCATGCATGTAAGGTTAATTTATCCCGTAATATTTTTGTTCTTCTTTGCATCCTGCAACCAAAATACTCAACAAGCAGCCTCTCCTGGTACAACCGCTTCTATAGCTGTTAAATGGGAGCTTTTATCGAATTTCCAGGATACAGGATACAAAGCCCGGTTTTATTTGCTGAACAAAGGAGAGAGAACACTGACAGATAAAAACTGGAAGATGTTTTTTTCTATTGCGCCCAGCCCCATTTTGTCCAATACTACACCTCAGCCTGCTGATGTGGAGCATATAAACGGAGATTGGTTTAAACTTTATCCTAACCCGGGCTTTAGCCTAAAGCAGGGAGATTCTGTTGTTATAGATTACAGAGCAACAGGTTATGTAATTAAAAATACAGATCAGCCGCTGGGTATATACATTGTTTTTTATGATGATAATGGCAATGAAGAAAGCATTGCTAACATTGATGACTATACGCTGATTCCTTACGCCGCCAAAGAACAATTATTGAGAGGAAGAGATGACAGGGAACTACCTGCTTCTGCCGAAAAAACATTTATTGATAATTCAGGACTTGTTGCCTTGCCGGAAGACCAGTTATTGCCCATCATCCCGACACCATTATCATTTTCAAAGTTTGAAGGAATATACGAGCTGAATATTGGCACCATCACTTTTTCAGATTCTTTAAGCGAAGAAGCGCGGCTGCTTGCAGCGAGGTTAAAAGAAATTACCGGTAAGGATTTTTCTACAAAAGCCGGGGCGGCCGGACAAAAGGGCATATACCTTTCAATTGATTCAGATGCGCTCACACAAAAAAAACAGGAAGCATATCGTTTAACCATTAACGACCAGGGTATAAATATAACCGGTTATGATGCTGCCGGTGTATTTTATGGCATACAGAGCCTGCTTTCTTTAATACCAACCAATGTATACCTCGGAAAAGAGCAGCGCATAAAGCTACCTTATGTAACTATAGATGATGCGCCGCGTTTTGCATTCCGCAGCCTGCATGTAGATGTCAGCCGCAACTTCCAAAGCAAAGAAAATATTTTCCGGATACTTGATGTACTTGCCCAATATAAGATCAACCGTATGTTATTGTATACTTCAGAAGATGAAGGGTGGCGTGTTGAAATTCCCGGCCTGCCTGAACTTACTGAAGTAGGCGCAAAACGTTTGCATGTTAGCGGAAAAGATGCGCCTGCATTACATCCTGCCTATGGCTCCGGGCCTTTTGCTGATTCAAAAGATAATTACGGAACCGGTTATTATACCCGTAAAGATTTTATAGAAATTTTAAAATATGCACAGCAAAGGCATATCAGCATCATACCTGAGCTTAATTTTCCAGGTCATGCAAGGGCTGCCATAAAATCAATGGAAGCCCGTTATGAACGGCTGATGAAAGAAGGCAAGAAAGAAGAAGCAGAAGAATATCGCCTGGCTGATCCGGATGACCAGTCAGTATATATATCGGCGCAGATGTATAAAGACAATGTGGTTGATGTAACCCGCGAATCTGCATACAGGTTTTACGAAAAAGTAGTTGAAGAGTTTGGCAAGATGTATAAGGAAGCAGGGCTGACGATGCGTGAATTTCATGCAGGCGGGGATGAGGTCGCGGATGGCGCATGGACAAAATCGCCGCATGCGCTTGGACTTATGCAGCAACATCCTGAAATAAAAAATGCCAAAAATATACAGGCCTATTTCTTTAGGGAATTGCTGAAAAGATTAGAGAAAAAAGGACTGGAGATACACGGGTGGGAAGAAGCGTTTCTTATAAAAGACTCAACCGGTAATCTTGCTCCTAATGCTGAATTTGCAGGCAAACCTGTTGTTCCTTATATCTGGAATAATATGTTTGACTATCCCGACCTGGGTTATCGTTTAGCTAACCAGGGTTATAATGTGGTATTGTGCAATGTTTCTAACTTTTATTTTGATCTTGCCTACAACAACGATCCTGCAGAGCCGGGTTTGTACTGGGCAGGGTTTATTGATACAAAAAACGCATGGGCTTTTGCTCCCTTCAATATGTTTAATACAACCTTCAAAAGCTCTATGGGTGATGTGCTGGAATGGGACAAACCTAATACTCCCTGGCAGAAGCTAAAACCTGAGGCACAGAAGAACATTAAAGGGCTGGAAGCGCAGTTGTGGAGTGAAACCATTAAAGGCAGAGATATGATTGAATATTATATGCTGCCAAAACTGATTGGTTTTTCAGAGAGCGCATGGTCGCCGGAGAGAAAATGGGAGAAAGAACCTAACCGCAAAAAGAGAATGGAGCAGATAGATGAAGGATGGAACCAGTTCGCAAATACTATTGCTCAAAAGGAATTCCCGAAATTGGCACATATCAATGGTGGTTATAATTACCGGGTGCCGCCTGCAGGAGTTGTTATTGAAAAAGGAGAGATAAAAGCAAACGTAGCATTACCGGGCATAAGCATACATTACACTACCGATGGCACGGAACCAACCATGCAATCTCCTGTGTATACAGCCCCTGTGCCTGCAACAGCCACTTTTAATTTCAAAACTTTTGATGCTTCCGGAAAACCAGGAAGAACGATTACCGTAAAAAAAGCAGGAACACAGCGGCTGAATTAGGCAATAGTGAACAGGCAATAGTGAATGTTACAACCTGAAACCTGTAACCTTCAACCCGCAACTTCGCGTTCAACCGCTGTAACGCTGTAATCTGTTATTACATTATACAATGTATCACGCTCAACCGGCTTGCGTCTTGCCTGTTTGATAAGCGATACCAGCTCGGCTGTATTCATGGAAGGATTGGTTTCCTCGCTGCCGGCCATGGAGTATATTTTAGTAGTATCATCAATAGTGCCATCAATATCATTTACACCAAATGATAATGTGAGTTGCGCATTTTGCCTGCCAAGCATTGGCCAATATGCTTTAAGATGAGGAAAGTTATCCATGAACAAACGGCCAATAGCATACATACGCATATCTTCTACCACGGATGATTCCGGCGTATCACTCATTTCGTTATCCTTATTGCGAAACTTTAAAGGAATGAATGTATTGAAGCCCCCGGTCTTATCCTGCAGGTCACGTAAGCGTTTCATATGATCAACCCGGTGCCAGTATTTTTCTATATGTCCATACAATATGGTAGCATTGGTATGCATCCCTAAATTATGCGCTGCTTCGTGTATGCGCAACCATCCTTCGGCATCTACCTTGTCATCACAGATCTGCTGCCTTATTTCCGGATGAAAAATTTCAGCGCCTCCACCCGGCAAAGAATCAAGCCCCGCTTCTTTCATCTGCTTCATTCCCTCTTCTGCAGAAACTTTTGCTTTACGAAACATATAATCCAGCTCAACAGGTGTATACCCTTTAATATGCAATTCAGGACGATGCGCTTTTATCTGTCGCATAAGATCCATAAAAAACTGCATATTCATTTTGGGATGAACACCGCCCACAATATGAACTTCTGTAACTGGTTTGCCATCATAGCTTTTTACTATATGCATCATTTGCTCCGTACTAAGTTCCCAGCCGTCTTCCCGCTTTGCATACAGCCTGGAGTATGAGCAGAACTTACAACTGAACACACAAACATTGGTTGGTTCTATATGGAAGTTCCTGTTAAAATAAGTTGTATCTCCATGCAGTCTTTCTCTCACATGATTTGCCAATGCCCCAACAAAGGCAAGGCTTCCTTTTTCAAAAAGAAGGAGGGCATCTGCTTCAGAAAGTCTTTCCTTTTTTAAAATTTTTTCACCAATTATTTTTAACCCGGGGAGCAGCGCAGGATTTTGCAGAAGTTTTTCTGCCGGTAAAACACTGTTCATAAAATCATCTTTTCTTGCCTTAGGATTTGTAAAGATACGAAAGTTAATGTGGGGGAAAATAGGAGAATATGAAAATGTGAGAATGTGGGAATGTGAAAGCCAGGGATATTTAAAGGTGGTAGATGGGGTGTCTGCGTTTACTCAAATACTACTGTTTTATTACCATATATAAATACTCTGTCTTCCAGCGCCAGTTTAAGCGCGGTTGCCAATACAAGTGTTTCAATTTCTTTGCCGGCTTTTACCATATCTGCAGTAGTATGTGTATGATTTACGTTGATGGTTTGCTGCACAATAATAGGACCTTCATCAAGATCGTTGGTAACAAAATGAGCGGTAGCTCCTATTACTTTAACTCCACGTTCAAAAGCCTGGCGGTATGGATTTGCTCCTATAAATGCAGGAAGAAATGAGTGATGTATATTAATAATGGACCCCTGGAAATTCGCCACAAAAGCAGGAGATAATATGCGCATGAATTTTGCCAGCACTATATAGTCAAAAGCGTATTTCCTGATTTGATCTGACAATAAGCGCTCAAAATCTTCTTTAGATTTATCTTCATGTGAAATATAATGAAAAGGAACCTCAAACCTGTTACATATGTCTTTAAGCACATTGTGATTGCCAATTACGCATTGAACACTGGCGTTAAGTGTTTTAAAATAATTACGTATAAGAATATCACTCAGGCAATGGTATTCTTTGGTAACAAGAACAATAATTTTTTTGTCAGGATTTATATGAATGGTGATTTCTGCATCATCCGGTAACACCTTTTTCAAAGCTGTTTCCAGTCTCTTTTCATTGGTGGAGGTAGCTGTGGCAACCCGCATATAAAACCGATCATCCGATACGGCTACATACTCCCTCATAGAAGTAATATTTAACTGCAGTTCTGCCAGTACGCCGGAGATTCCTGCCACAAGTCCAACCCTGTCTCTGCACTGTATAAGTATGATCATACATTATTAATCTGCTTTTTCCAAAATTTTTGTGTGATGAGAAGTGTCAGACGTGAGCAATAAAATGAGAAGCACAGGATGATCTGCACAGAAAATCCATCCTATTTCTTCACTTTTTACGGTAACGCACAAATATACGCTGATTGACCTGCTCCATCTTATACCTTCCGTCTCATTTTCCCGTATTCCAGTATATTTTCAGGTTTTTTGTTGCCCTGCCTGAAGCAACAATATCTGGTTTCCCATCTCCATTCATATCTGCTACCTGGATGTCTTCGCACGCCATTCCATTTTCATCAATCCATTCAGCATCCCATTGTTCGCCTGAATCATCAAGCATGGTATAAATTTTTATACCCACTTTTCCATCTTTATTAGGGCTTCTCCATCCGGCAACAACCTGGTCTTTACCGGATCCGGAAAAATCTGCAATGCCTAAAGCGTGCCCTTCTTTAACATTATCATCCAGCACAATTCTTTTTGCGTTATCGTTTTTAAGATACGCTACGATTGCTGTGCCATGCATTGGTTCAACTGTTGCAATAAAACTTTTATCTCCTGCCATCTTCCCGATCTTTATTTCACCCGCTGCTTTATCAACACCCAAAACAGGTTGAGCCTTTATATTTTTTGTTTGCGAAAATTCATCCGGGATAAATTTCACTCCTTCTTTAGATGCTATATAGAGTCCTTTATCTTTTCCATCTGTAACAATGTCAAAATTATGGGTAAGGTGTAGTGTAGTATCGAGCTGTACTATATCCCATGGGTTGTTAACATCTTTGGGAAACTCGTATGCCAATACCTTTACACCGGCGCCCGCCCCGTTTTTATTATCTTTTCCGTGCAATGGTGCAACAACAAGATAGTACCTGCCTGCTGCGGATTTTACCCATTTCATCCTGTGGGTGGTAACCTCATGGTGTAACTCCTTTGCTGTCCATAACCGGGTAGGGTCTTTGGGGCGGATAAGATAATGCACTGCTCCTGATTGCTGCTCATCGGATGTTTCTGCGGGATTCCATTGGGCGCCTACTGCCACTTCAACCAGCCCGTCACCATCAATATCTTTTGCAGCAATACAAACATTATCATGCTCTGTAAGATTCTCAATCATTACAAACCTTTTCCAATCTCCATTACGATACCATACAAATTGTTTTTTATCTGCCAGTAAAATATCCGGTTTCCCATCTCCATCAACATCGCCAAGCGCCATGCCGTAGCCTATTTCAATATTATTGTCAATTGTCTGCTCTTTAAATACTGTTTGCTGATTACTGAACAGTTGTATCAAAACATTAAAAAAAATAGCGAAGAGCATATATAAACGTTTAATGTTTCATTATAATAGCTATCTCTTCTGTCGGTGATTTAGAACTGAAACATTTCCAATATACAATATTTGCCACACATGTTAAAAGGGTCTGAAAGCCGGACGGGCGGCAAAAGGTGAAAATGACCAGGGTATAGAGATAAGAATAATAATCAGCCCGATAGTGAACCAAATCGCTAATGTCCTGAATTTTTCGGTATCAGTTTTTTTACGTTTTGCTTTTGAAGAACCAATGGTAATGAGGATAACGGCTATCAACATCATCACACTATGCTCCATTCCAAAAAAACGAACATCTTTTTGATGTACCGCTTCTTTAAAGTTATTCCTGAAAAATTCTATAACAGGGCTGATGAAATACAGCCATAAGCCTAAAATAAATTCTATATGAACCAAAATAATAGCCCAAATCCTGGCCTTATTATCAGCTTTAGAAAATGTTTTTCGGGAAAACCATCCGCTGTACGCTTTATATATGACCAATAATAAAGCAATTAAAACCAACCAGCGAACAAGTGAGTGGAGGGCTAAAATAACAGGATACATGACATAGTATTTTTGCAAGATTAAGTCATTTTGAAAAATTAAAAAAGGAAGAAATCGCAATGCTATAATCTATGAGACTCAATACCGGGACTTTTAATAACAGTTTAGTAATCTTGTGGCATGAAATAAAACTTAGCAATAACTACATTAAATTTACCTTTTACAGATTTGTTACCTGCAGTTATATCTTACAATTTTTATGAAATATTTGAATGACAGAACATTCATACTACGCTTTATTATTGCTATAATATTATTTGCGCATAGTATTCCGGGTATAATAGACGGCAGCATAAGGGCATTTGGTACAGCATACCTGGATCAAGCCGGCTTTGCTCCGTTAGGTCTGATAATAGCATGGAGCATTAAATTATCGCATATTTTATGTGCTGTTCTTTTATTGGCGAACAGATATGTGAAATTTGCTTCTGTCGTTACTATTTTTATTTTAATCGCCGGTATATTCATGGTTCATTTAAAAGACGGCTGGTATGTAGTTGGAGGCGGGAGGAACGGTATTGAGTTTAATTTGTTAATGATAGTGGTATTGTGTTATATAATGATGGAAGATGTGAGAGGAAAAAAATATAGTCCATAAAGAAGATTATATAAATTGACCTGCCTGGCAATTTAGCGACGCCGGGAATAAAAAACAGAACATTATTTTTGACTTACGTTGCAGATATGTGTATATTAGCCATAACCTATGCATGTACACTACTACGTAACCGGCTTGTATTTTATTGCGGTAATCTGCAATAATCCCTGTTGTATAAAGTTGATCATTACTACGATCAGACCTCCAACACCTTTCCAAATTAACTTCCCGCTTATAATAAAAAGAAAATATTTTTGGATCATCAGTAATATACAACTGAGATGAATAATATACTCCCGGATATTGAGCATAACGAAAACTTTGACCTGGCCTACCGGTTTGTTACGGAAACCAGTGAAAATATTTTTTTAACCGGTAAAGCAGGTACCGGCAAAACCACTTTTTTAAAATATCTTAAAGAGCATTGCGCCAAAAATATTATAGTTGCAGCGCCTACAGGTGTTGCTGCCATTAATGCAGGAGGCGTTACGCTGCATAGTTTGTTTCAACTGCCATTTCACCCTTTTTTGCCAATCAGTGCCAGTAAAGATGAATTGCTGGCAAGGTTAAGGTTTAATAAACAACGCCTGCAGTTGCTCCGCAAAATAGAGTTGCTGGTAATTGATGAAATAAGTATGGTGCGTGCAGATACTATGGACGCCGTCGATGCAATTTTGAGAGCGGTCAGGCGAAATTATAACACCCCTTTTGGCGGCGTGCAGTTGCTGTGTATCGGCGATTTATTTCAGTTACCGCCTGTGGCTAAAAATGACGAATGGATATTGTTGAATGAATATTATGTTTCACCATTCTTTTTTGATAGCCTGGCAATTAAGGAACAAATGCCCCTGATGATTGAGCTTACTAAAATTTACAGGCAGAAAGAAGATTCATTTGTACGGCTGCTGAATAAAGTGCGCAACAATGCTATGCAGACTGAAGATTTTGAAGATCTTCATCAACGATATAATCCTGCATTTCGACCAGGGCCGGATGAGAAATACATTACGCTCACTTCGCATAATAACCAGGCAGATCAAATTAATTTTCGTGAACTGAATAAATTGCTTACACCATCATTTACCTATAAGGCAAAAATTGAGGGAGAATTTCCTGAGCACATGTATCCTGCAGAAGAAGAATTGAAGCTTAAAGAAGGAGCGCAGGTAATGTTTTTGAAAAATGATGTGATAAACAAAAAATATTTTAACGGAAAGATTGGAATAGTAAAACGCCTTGAAAAAGAGCTGATTATTGTAGAAAGTGACGGAGAAGAAATTACTGTAGGTAAAGAAACCTGGGATAATACACGCTATACTTTAAACCGGGGCGATGGAAAGCTGGAACAGGAAGTGCTTGGTGCTTTTGAACAGTTTGCATTACGCCTCGCCTGGGCCATTACTATTCATAAAAGCCAGGGGTTAACCTTTCAAAAGGTTATGATTGATGCAGGAGCAGCATTCAGCAGCGGGCAGGTGTATGTAGCGTTGAGCCGCTGTACAAGTCTTGAGGGTATTGTATTGCTATCAAAAATTCATGCACAGGCTATTATGAGCAATGATAGCGTAGTGAAGGGACAGCAAACGCTTATGCCCAAAGGTTCTTTGGCAGAACGATTTGCAGGAGCAAGAATGATTTTTACCCAACAGCAGCTATCACAAATATTTTTATTTGAAGAGATTGATACAGCGTTTAATGTATTGATATATGCTGTAAAACAGCATGTTGATAAATTTAATAATGAAGGGGTAGATATTGTATTGAAAATTCATCAGCAGTTTTTAGGTGATAAACAGGTGGGTGGAAAATTTATGCACCAGGTCTATACTATGGCTAAAGAAGAGCCTGTTATCGAAAAAAATCAGCTTTTGCAGAAACGTATAAGCGATGCTGCAAAACATTTTGACGCAAGATTAAGCGGTTTGCTGGAGGCTGTTAAAAAGCATCCCCTGGTTACTGAACATAAAGAAGCTTCTGCCCCGGTTGATGAAGCTTTGAAAGAGCTTGCGCTTGTTGTGTATACTGCACAGTACTACCTGCAGTATTGTAAACAGCCTTTTACGCTTAATGCATATTTAAAGCATAAGCTTGCTTTTGCCCAGCCACGGTTCAATATCACAAGCTATGCAAGCGGAAAGAGACAAAACTTTTCAGGTATTGCCAATGCCGAGCTGTTTGATACGCTGAAACGGTGGCGCGATATGGTTTTTGAAGAAACTGCCCTGCCCCTGTATATGATTGCAAATGCAGAAACGCTGAAAGCATTAAGCGCTTTTCTTCCGCTTAATAAAAAAGACCTTGCTAAAATAAAGGGGTTTGGCAAAGCCAAGGTGGATAAATATGGTGATGATATTATTGAGATCATCAGTGATTACTGTGAGAAATATAATCTGGAAACCAATATGCAGGCAAATATTGCTGAAGCCAAAAAGGAACGGATAACCGCTAAAGATACTTCTGCAAAAGTGGATACAAAGTCCGTAAGTTTAGATTTGTATAAACAGGGAAAATCAATTACCGCTATCGCTGAAGAAAGAAAACTGACGCCCCAAACTATAGAAGGGCATTTGTCTCATTTTATTGAATCAGGAGTATTATCTGTAAACGAATTTTTGTCTGAAGAAAAACAACAAAAAATTCTCAACATATATAACCAAAATAAAGAAGCAGGTCTTACACAAATGAAAGAACAATTGCCTGATATAAACTATGGGGAGCTGCGGATGATGATGGCGGCAGTAAAGAATAAGCAAATGTGAGGAAGAGGGAATGAAGGAAATGTGAGAATGTGGAAACTTGTAACCAGCAACCTGAAACGGGAGTGAATGAGCGTTTACTTTTTTTCACAGGAGAGACCATGACAGTTGTTTTTTCCATTTAAGTATATTGCGCCTGTGACGATTGGCTGATCTTCTAAACTTCTTCTGCCTTATGCGAAAAATCGTATTATTGTTCTCCGTTATAATTATTGGCTATTTTTCTCACGCAAAAGATTATAATATTTCAGACTTTGGAGCTAAAGGTGATGGTGTTGTTTTGAATACCGCCATCATACAGGGCGCTATTGATTTCATTACCACCCACGGTGGCGGCAGGCTGGTATTTAATGAAGGAATCTATCTTACCGGAAGTATCTATCTTAAATCAAATGTGGTATTGCATCTCGAAGAAAACGCTGTATTACTTGGATCAGTTAACCCGCTTGACTATATTAAAGACTCTTATATCGGGTGGATGTCCATGGTTTTTGCCCTGAAGCAGGAAAATATTGGCATTACCGGGAAAGGAATGATAGACGGCAGGGGCTTTTATACTGCCAACAACCAGGTAGCCAATATTCATAAAAAAATATTTACTGATCCCCTGAAGCTCGACAGACCTAATGAGACCAACCGCCCACAAAATGTTTACTTCCGCGAATGCCGGAATATTGTTATCAAAGGCATTACTTTAAAAGATCCTGCAAGCTGGAATCAGACTTATGATCAATGTAAAAATTTATATGTTGATAGTATAAAGGTAGACAGCAAAAACTACTGGAATAATGATGGCATTGACGTGGTGGATTGTGATGGTGTTGTGATTAAAAATTCTTTTTTTGATGCTGCGGATGATGTGATTTGTTTTAAATCGCATGATCCTACTAAAATTTGTGAAAATGTTATAGTAGATAATTGCACAGGAAGATCAAGCGCCAATGGCTTGAAATTTGGAACTGTTTCCCGTGGCGGCTTCAGGAATTTTAAAGTAACCAATCTTACTATTTACGATACATACCGCTCTGCTATAACTTTTGCCGCGGTAGATGGCGGTATCATTGAAAATATTTTGGTAGATGGGGTAAAATCAACTAACACAGGTAATGTTATTTACTTAAGAATAGGCGACAGGTGGAGCGGAGGAAAAAAGCCGGCCATGAATAATGTTGTGATAAGAAATGTGTATGCAGAAGTTCCGAACGGAAAACCTGATTCAGGATATTTGTATGAAGGCCCTGTTGAAGACCTGCCAAGAAATATTTCTCCCTGCGGTATTGTAGGATTACCTCAGTACAAAATAAAAAATGTAACACTTGAAAATATTACAATTGTTTACCCGGGCGGATCAAATCCCAATTATGCATATAGAGGATTAAAGAAAGCAGAACTGGATAGCATTCCTGAAATGCCCGCCGCTTACCCGGAGTTTTCACAGTTTAAAGAATTGCCTGCCTGGGGATTTTATCTCCGTCATGCGGAAGACATCAACTTTAAAAACATTACGCTCATAGCCGGGAAAAAAGAATACCGCCCGGCAATTGTGGCGGATGATGTTAAAAACATTTCATTCGAAAAAGTAGAATTCCAGGAGCCGGATAGCAGGAAGAAGAAACAGGTATTCCTGCAAAATTCCACACAGGTAAAAAAGAAATAGCATACTCAAATCATAAAAGATGAATCACATAAAAATATTGATTATCGTTTTTATTCTCCCGTTCTCGTTATCGGCTAAAGATTACAATGCATCTTTATTCGGTGTAAAATCAGATGGGCTTACTTTGAATACCCGCTCTATTCAGAAAGGAATTGATTTCATAAGTGAGAATGGCGGAGGTCGATTGGTATTTTATGTTGGAAGATATCTTACGGGAAGCATAAAGCTTAAATCAAATGTTACCATTAAGCTGGAGGAAGGCGCAGTATTGGTTGGCTCACCATCTATATACGATTACAATTCTTCAGGAAGCATCAAAGCCATTATTTGTGCCGATGGACAGGAAAATATCGGTATATCCGGCAAAGGCGTGATAGAGGGTAGGGGAGCATTATTATTGAAAAATATGAATGACCTCAACACAAAAGGATTTCTACTCGACTCGCTTACCAAACAACCGGCATTATTAGGTTTTAGTAATTGTACAGGTGTACAGATTGACTCTGTTAACATGACAGATGCTGCTGGCGCTGTGCAGGTTTTTGATAAATGCAATAACCTGTCTATTGCTACTGTGGTGGTGAAGAGCAGGAATAATGCTGAATTTCCCGGTGTGATTTTTATAGAAAATAAAAAAGTACAATTGCTCAATACATATATAGAAGTTACAGGAAAACCTGTTCAATGGATAGGTGATGCAAAAGAAATTGTTATCGAAAAAACAATTGACTCCACAGGAACCAAAATAGATATTACTTTGTAAGGATAGCTGGATACCTGCTCCGCTGCTGTTCCATGCTCTTGCTTGTTCTGACTATTATAAAATTTTTTAGTCAAAGGGCTCCCACAACTGAATCTTATTTCCTTCAATATCCAGTATATGGACAAATTTTCCATAATCAAATGTCTCTATATTGTCAAGGATGGTCACACTTTCTTTCCGTAATGCATCAACCAATGCTTCCAGATTTTCCACCCTGTAGTTTATCATAAAATCTTTAGTTGAAGGTTCGAAATATTTTGTATTTTCTGTAAAAGGAGCCCATTGCGTGATTCCTTTTTGGGTATGGTCATCGGCATTACGCCACTCAAAGCTTGTACCATGTTCTGTTGTATTAAATCCAAGATGGGTTTTATACCATTCGTTCATAGCCTGCGGATTTTTACATTTGAAGAAAATGCCCCCTATTCCTGTGACTTTTTTCATTGCTGTAGTTTTTTTGATTGTTAGTATAGCACAATTTATTATAAAGTTAATATTAATATATCCCTCTTTATAATGTACCTGGTCTATAAGTTTTGCTGCTTAATCTATATTTTCTGTATTGCCGTACGCTTTCCTTATTTTTAATATTATCTTGATTCAGATTATGAATAAGCGGGCAATTACAATACTCATGCATATCATCTGCTGGGCACTTTTCCTGTTCCTGCCGGTTATTTTTTCACCGGATTTTGGTACAAGCCCTAAAGGATTTACACATTTGTTAGGCTATCCGCTTCACTTCTTCCTGACCAATCTTTTGCTTGTTCCTTTTTTTTATTTTAATGCATATTTCCTGGTACCGAAGTTTTTTTTCAACAAGGAAAACCTGCTTTATTTTGGTGCTATACTGCTGCTGCTCTGTTTATTCCTGTTTATATCAGATTTGCTTATACCTGCCCGTCCAAGATTAATACCAAATAATAATTTTCTACCACCTGATTTCAGAGGTGTTGCCGGTGATCGTCCCCGGCTTCCTTTTGCAGGAGCCCGCATGATCCCCCGCATATTAACTTTCAGCCTGGTATGGTTATTAGGTATTATACTCCAGGTGGTAGAACGGTTACGCATAACCGAAAAGAGATCTAAAGAAAATGAACTGGCAAAAGTTAACGCGGAACTTTCTTACCTTAAATTGCAGATCAACCCGCATTTCCTTTTTAATACATTGAATAATATTTATTCGCTGGCATCCATACAAAGTGAACAAACACCTGCAGCTATAATGAAGCTTTCTGAGATAATGCGCTATGTTACACAAGATGCACAGGCAGATTTAGTGCCGCTGGAACAGGAGATACATTATGTGAATAATTACATTGAACTTCAGAAAATGCGCAGCAATGATAAACTGGAGTTACGCTTTGAAGCACAGGGAGATTTTACAAAAAGCAAAATAGCCCCGCTCCTGTTAATATCTTTTGTTGAAAATGCTTTTAAATATGGAATCAGTAATCATGAAAAAAGTAAAATAGCTATTCTTATAAAAGCAGAAAATAACCGGCTTAATATGCATGTGCAGAATATAGTATTTGAAAGAGAAGAGAACGGAAGTACATCAAGCATCGGCATGTCAAATACACGCAGGCGATTAGAATTGCTATATCCCGGCAGGTACTCACTTGACTTTGGAAGGAAGGATAATTTTTACATTGTTGATCTGAAAATTGAGTTGGTATGATAAAATGTGTGGTGGTGGATGATGAACCGCTGGCAATTTCATTATTAAATCAGTATATCCGCAGGTATGAAGGGCTGGAAATGATGGATGGCTTTACAGACGCACTGGAAAGTATTGGTTATATTAATAACAACAAGGTGGATATCTTATTCCTGGATATATTAATGCCGGATATAACAGGTATCGGCGTTTTAAAAAAGCTTACCAACAAACCTGTAGTAATATTCACCACTGCCCATCGTGACTTTGCGGTGGACGGCTATGAAATGGGAGTAGCCGACTACCTGCTGAAACCTTTTGATTTTGAACGTTTCAAAATGGCTGTTGAAAGGGCTGTTGAACGCATCAGGTTGAAGGAGAAAGATAATTCAGACCTTATTCCCGGCGTGTTTGTAAAGTCAGATTATAAACTCATTAAAATCAACTACCAGGATATCATATATATTGAAAGTATGGATGATTATATACGGATATATCTGCAGGAAGGAAAGCCTGTAATTACACTGATGAGCCTGAAGTCATTTCTCGAAAAATTACCGGCCACCGAATTTCAACGCGTACACAGGCGCTATATAGTGGCACTGAATAAAATAAATTCGTTAGAAACGCGCAGGCTGGTACTTAAAACAGGTGTGGAAATTCCCGTGGGAGATACTTATCAACAGGCTATCCAGAGCTTTAAAAATTCCCGTTAGATCCTTCTCCGGAACAAGTACCTATTATTGAGAATTATAATATTGAGACTGTTTAATACACAATCTGTGAATTCCAGGTCGGCAATATGCTTCGTCTTTCCTGTTCACCTATTCTTTTTGAGGGTTTACCGATTTTAGCATGGCAATTTGCCCGTTCGTAGGGAAATTTGGAGCACTCAAATATTTTAATCCAATAATTAATTAATGTAAACTGCTATGCAAGACGAATCCCTGGTTCTCAATAGCCCGAATCAAACTTTATCACAAACAAAGCATGACTTTGTATTTGTAAAATCTGAGTATAAGATCATCAAAATAATACTTGATGATATTATGTTTTGTGAAGGAATGAAGGATTACACACAGATCTATGTAAATGGCCGCATGCAGCCGGTGCTTACACTGCAAAATCTAAAAAACTTCAGCAGCCGTTTGCCTGAAAGCCAGTTTGTACGTGTGCATCGTTCTTTTGTGATTTCCCTGCAACATATTGAAACTATTTCGCGCAACGAGATAAGTATAGGAAAAAAAATCGTTCCGATAGGTAATAGTTACCGGAACGATTTCTTCAATATTATAGAACAATATTCCTGATCCTTAAGCTAATGAGCAGATAGTGTGGGGCGAATACCAAGCCCCATTACTTCTTCTGCTGAAAGTGCAGGGAGTAAATTTCCGGCAATCATTTTTTTAATTACAAGGTTGCCGGTTTTAATGGCATCTTCTTCAGATTTAAACGATTGGTTGCCGGCAAATGCCGGAATAGTTTCCTGGTGAATATAGATTTTTTTATCAACCATTACGTTATACCCCCAACCATTACCGGTTTTAAAAGGTTTTATTTCAACCTTCAGCATTTCATGCTGGCGATAATAGTGCCGGGTGTATATACCTGCAGTTATACCTACTATCGCCAGTAATGCAATGACGTATGCTTTTTTCTTACTGATCTTCATTTTCATTATACTCTTCACTGGGGAAAAACTCACGGATATCTTCAAGCGCAGTTGTGCTGCTGCTGCTTGTTGTGCCTAATAAAACAAACCCCCTGTTATTAAGCGAAAATGCGCTGGCTCCAAGCCTTGCCGCTCCTTCAAAAGGCGTTTTACTTTTCCATGTATCTGTAGCAAAATCATATTCCCAGGTGTCTTTGTAAACACCCCCGTTTTGCCCGGTAGCAATATAAGCTTTACCATTCATTACAAAAGCTACAGCTTTGCTTCTTACAATAGCATAATCATCATCATAGCTTTCATCGCTTACGTTGCTTATTTTTCTTAATTGGGTCCATGCCTGTCCTTCCGGTTGTGTAGGATCAAATACATTAAAATCATTTACTGTGCCGCCGCTGTATACCCCTGTTACAACATAGGCCTTATTGTTATAAACAAAGGCAACAGCGCCACTTCTTTTTTCACCGCTCATACTTACGCGTTGCGTCCAGGTGCCTGAGGCGCCTGCTGTGGGATCAAATTCCCAAAGGTCTTTTAAATAGTTGCCATCGTAACCGGTAGTAATGTATCCCTTGCCGTTAATGCTGAAGCCTACAGCGCTGTAGCGGCCAGAACCACCAAAATCTGCTTTCTGCGTCCAGGTATCACCCTGAGAATCATATTCCCAAAAATCTTTCAGCTTATTATAACCGTCTGATCCAGTTCCGATATATCCTTTAGTATCTATTGAAAACCCGGTGGCAGCGTGACGTGCTGTGCCGGGAAATTCTGCTTTCTGTTGCCAAAAATTATATTCGGCATCGTATTGCCATAAATCTTTCAATCTTTTGCTGCCATCATACCCGGTTACTATATAACCTTTGTTACCGATAGAAAAAGATACCGCCTCGCTGCGTCCATAACCTTCGAATGATGAACGAAGTATCCAGTTACCTTCTGTGCTGTCATCGTCATCTGAGCTTTTTGTGCAGGAAGTAATAGCGAGTGTACTAAAGCCAGTTAGCCAGATCAATAAAGTTTTTGCTTTCATTCCAAATTTGATTTTGTGTTGATGGTTGAAATAACCTGCTGATTATGCTCTTTTTTGCAATGTTCATCACGCGGTTGTCAGTACCAAAAAGAAAATTTTGCCGCTAAACTATCCGAAACCGAAACGGTAAAATCGTTAAAATGGAATTGCAGTATCTATTTGTAGATAAATGATTTGTTTTTACATACTAAAAAAAGGTGGAAGATAAAAGGTGGCAGGTATAGGGTAAGCGGTGTTGGGTCGGGTGATGTATGGTATAGAGACAAGATATGTCTCGTCTCTATATAATATCAAACCTCCTTATATTCCACAGCGTTTTCCCTTTTCCCTTCCACCCTACACCTTCCGCCTTCCCTTAATCTATAAAATATATCTTCTTGTATATGTTTGGCTATTCTTTATCCACTCTAACAAATAAGTAACACTAAAGGCAGATAATATTGCAAAGTAACTACGTGCAAATATGCATTTATTGAGTAAGACCCGCTATAGATCAAAGGTGATTTTTCTGTTAGGCATTGTTTCTGGGCTTTTTTTTCAGACTGGCTGTAAAAAAGCTTATATACAATTCGGTGAGCAGTTCGTAGATAACAATTATACAAATATAGTAATGATTGATACTATCTCACCTGTTATTTCCACCGTATTCAGAGATTCAATTATTACATCCCAAACCGGCAAATTATTATTAGGCAGCTACCAGGATCCATTGTTTGGGCATATCAGCGCATCGTCTTTCTTTGTAGTGGAAAACCCACCATCGGCTACCAGCTTCCATGTTTCTGCTGTATACGATTCTATGGTACTGAAAATAGTAGGCGACAGTACATTTTACGGAGATACTACTGCTGCTCAGCGTTTGCAGGTACAGGAGCTTAATGAAATGATGTTGTTTCCTGATGACCAGACATCTTTTTACAGCAATACTGATTTCCCTGTTTCAAATACAGTGCTTGGGTCTGTAAATTTATCCATAGTACCATCTCGTAAAGATACCGTAAGCATAAAGCTGAGCAATACAAAGGGTTTGGAAATATGGAATCTTATCCAGGATAAGGCAGTAGAGGTCAGTACTGCAACAGATTTTGAACATTATTTTCCGGGGTTAAAGATCTCTCCTGAAAATACCGCGGCCAATGCCGCGATATACGGTTTTTCTGATACGGTAAAAATCAGGATATACTATCATGAATCGAACCCGGATCTCGTTCAAAAATATCTTGAGTTCTCGATTACCTCCAGGAACAAACAGTTTAACCAGGTCAGATACGATCGCTCCGGAACAGCTTTAAATGTAGTGATACCTGAAAACAAAGAGGTATCATCTGCTTTGCTGAATAATGCAGCATATATTCAACCGATTACAGGGGCACTGATGAAGGTTCGTTTTCCGAATGTACGTGAAGCTATTTTACAGCGAACAGACTACCTGCAATTGATGAGTGCCGAACTTACCATTTACCCTTTAGGTGGCAGCTACAATTATAATTTTATGCTACCACCCCAACTGGCAGCTTATACAACCAATGTGAATAATAATATTGGCACTGCACTTGGAGCAAATGGAAGCACCAGTTCTACTTCTGCTCAATACGGAGATCTTAAAACAGATTGGTTATACGGACAGGATACTTATTACACCTATGATGTATCTGCATATATAGACGCATTATTGTCTACTTCGGCTGATAATACAAGCGGATTATTATTCATGCCACCAACTCCTGCTTATAATACGCTTTTTGACAGGGTAGCTTTTGGCGATAAGCAGAGTGAAAAAACAATGAAATTAAAACTGTACTATATATCCGTTCAAAAGGATCAATAATGTTTATGGTAAATGAAGATATTATAATGCGTAAACAAGTACGATACGGTTTAATTATACTGCTGACATTTTGCGCAGGAGCTAAGGGTTATGCGCAAAATACAAGCTCTCCATATTCTATTCTTGGTATTGGTGATATTGAAGAAAGTTTTTTTAATCGCACCTCCGGTATGGCAAATACGGGCATTGCATATCGCAGCCCTTATTTCCTGATCAATAATAACCCGGCTTCATATTCCGCATTACAGGATCAGTTCTTTATGGTGGAGGCATCTGCACGTGGAAAGATTGTAAGCTATTATGCAAATAATTTAAACAGCACTGCTAATCAAACAAGAGATTTCAGCGTAAATCGTGTATCCGTAGGTATTAAAGTAAACAAATGGTGGGGCAGCAGTATCGGACTTACACCTTTCAGCACTTCTAATTATGCTTTTTCCGGTAAGAAGGTTATTCAGGGAACAAATTTATTTACCTACGCTGATTATGAAGGAACCGGTGGGGTGAACAGGGCATACTGGGACAATGGTGTAAGATTAGGAAAACATTTTTCCGTTGGTGTGAGCACTTCATTTTTATTTGGTTCTCTAAACCAGAAAGAAGTATTAGCAGGAACAGAGGCAACTTCTACCATTACTACTACAAAAAATATTTTTCTTCGTAACCTATATATGAGTTATGGCGCGCAATATTTTACAAAGGTTACTCCAAAGTGGGATTTGTCGCTTGGCGCTACTTATGCCAATAAAACAGACCTGGCAGCAGAATATAACACCAATATTACCAGCGGCACTACAACCATTGAAGATAAGGTTACAAAAAATGATTATTTCCGGATGCCGGATATGTATGGTGTGGGGTTGGCTATTACCAGGAATAAAAAATTAACAATGCTGGCTGATTACCGCTACCAGGAATGGGCTTCTGTAAAATACAGCGGCTCCGGTTATTCCCTGCGCAACAGCAGCCGCGCTTCAATAGGTGTGGAATATGCAAAGCTCAGGCAGGTATGGCCTGTACCTATTGAAAAAGTTTTCTACCAGGCAGGATTGTTTTATACAGACTCGTACCTGAGCATACGTAATGAGCAGTTAAAAGATATGGGTGTATCTGTAGGACTTGGTTTTCATTCAAAAAGAAGTACGCTGAGTTACCTGGTAGGTTTTGAATATGGAATAAGAGGAACAAAATCACAAAATCTTATACAGGAGCGATATGGTAAGATAACACTTACACTCAGCTATAAAGATTTCTGGTATACTAAAGGACAAAAATATTATTAATAAATGCTTTTGAAGTTTTGTATCTATAGATTAATAGAGGGTCTATAAGCGGGGGAGTAGTCTTACTCCCCCTATTTTTTTGAATATGGTTTAATACAATTTGTAATTCCTGCAGGTTACAAATGTTCACACAGATGAGCGCGTAAAAGCTGATGAGGTTATGCGTAATATTGAACGAGCAACACTGAGGTTGTCGTATAATCGCTTTTTCACTTGTGAGATATCTGCCGCTTTGATACTAATCCTCAATTTTTGCACTACAGTCTGACAGATTTTATCTTCCTTCGGTGAGATAAGTTTTCTCTCATCAAAAGATGCTTTTAGTTCAATCTTCATGCCTGCGAAGAGTCTTTGTATTTACTATCTGTACTGAATCAAAGTGTAGCACTAATCTGGCTCTCATACGTCATTGCGTCCGCATAAGCCAACTTGCAACCTCAACCTGTTACGAGCAAAGCAATCTGAATTCCATTGTTATTGTGTAACGAAGGGATGCTGTCTTTTGAGATCTAAATATCATTTCAAAATCGAAACACCTACTACTACATGTTATCGTAATTAGGGTGCATTCCAATTTTTCGCATATATATCACTGCGAAGGCAGATGCCTCGTGCCTCGGCATGACAAACTGCAGTGCGGTGTTCGGTATTATTGCTATTGTTGAACATTTGTACTGCTGTTCAACACACATTCCCTGCCTGTAATGCCGAGGCACGAGGCATCTGCACAAGATTACTATACACGCGAAAGTTTGAAATGCACCGTCGTAATTATTTCTTTTCAAAAAAAATCCTATCTTTTCATAACCTTGTTAAAAGATTTTAAGTAGAAATCAAACCAATATTTTATTTCACCTGCCATCCTGCTATAAGGATAGGTTTTAGCTCCTTAAGAAATACCTTCATTTGCTCCGCATACCCTGCCGTAATAACGGAATGAAAATATTGTAGTCATAGATTACAATGCGCTCTAACGTGTTAAAATAACAATATGGCAGCTTCAAAAACAAGCCTTCGATTGCATGGCAACAAATCAGCACCAATTGCTGACACAAGTACAAACGAATTTTTTTCTGTTAAAGAGTCATATGAAATTTCAGCTTCCCGCAGCGCTGCCGATGAACATATCGTAACCGTAGCGGAGGAAGATTTTGTTGAACTAACCTTTAGCGACAATACTACCTGGATTGGCGACAGCCAGACACTGAAAGAACTTTTCCCGGAAATAAAGGCGCAATCCAGGTCTTTAGCCAATGCTCCTGAACTTCCTGTATCATTGTATTCCGACGATGCCTCAAGGGGATTAGTAGGCGATATTGCGCTGAAAGTATTTAAAGTGCTTACCAAAAAATCGGTAAAGCAAAGCATAAAAAAAATCGCGGCGCTTATTGAGGATAAAGGATTAGAAAAACGGTCGGGGCTATATACGGTAAGCAGCAATTTTGAATTAACGGCCTATAAAAATGAAGGTCGTAACACTACATCAAAAAAAATGTTGCTTTTTATTCATGGAACAGCATCCTCCACGCAGGGTGCTTTTGATGATTTGAAAGAAAGCGATGTTTGGACAGATATAGTTTCACGATATAAATCTGATATTATTGCTTTTGAGCACAGAACGCTTACTGTAAGTCCTTTTGAGAATGTGGAAGAGCTGGTCAGCCTTTTGCCTGCTGATACCACTTTTGATGTTATTACACATTCGCGGGGCGGTATTGTAGGCGAATTGCTGGTGCGTTTTTGTGAAGATGAAGATGGGTTTATGGAGCAAAGTATTCAGTTGCTGAATGATGAAGGGAGAAAAGATGATTTGAAAAACGTACTATCCATTGCCGGAAAAATCAAGGGTAAAAAGATTGTCATAGATCGTTTTATAAGAGTTGCAGCTACTGCTGCCGGCACTTCTCTGCTATCTGAGCGAACCGACATATTCCTGAACACACTTGTTAACCTGCTCAATTTTTCTAAACCTTTTATTCCTGTGGCGGGCGCTATTAAGGGATTAATTGCCGCAACTATCGAAAGTAAAAATGATTTCAGCGAATTGCCGGGACTGGAAGCGCAACGCCCCGAATCAATATTTAAGAAAGTATTGAATACATACAAAAATTATGATGAAAATAATAATCCACACGGTTTTGATAACAGGTTAATGGTTATTTCGGGCAACGGTAAATTCAGTATTTCATTAAACGGGTTAAAAATCATCCTGACCAAATTCTTTTTTAAATGGCAGCAAAATGACCTTATAGTTGATACAGCATCTATGTACCAGGGAGCTAAAAGAAAATATCCCGTGCAGTACTATCTCGACAGCAGTACCGATACCAACCATTTTAATTATTTCAAAAATAAAGCTACCCGGGACGCGCTTAAACAGGCGCTTTTTTCCACTACAGATCGTATTCCAACCTTTAAAGAATTAAATAATGAAGATTTTGATGCCGCTGCGGGCAGGGGAATTTTTGGATTGGACAGCGGCAGATTAAAACCCGTGGAGCCAACCGGTAAAAAGCCTGTACTGATATTTTTGCCTGGTATTATGGGCTCTTTCTTAGATAAGCATGAAGATCCGTTGTGGATCAATTATCTTAAATTTTCATTGGGCGGATTACTTGACCTCGAGATTAAAGAAAATGACGGCATTGAAGCAACCGGTATTATTAAAACATCTTACCGCGATATTGTTGAATATTTAAAGAATGATTTTGATGTATTGGTATTTCCATTTGATTGGCGCAAGCCGTTAACGCTTGCCGGTGCGCAATTGAATGATAAAATTGAAAAACTAACCCGTCTTAAAAAGCCAATTTTACTCGCAGGGCATTCTATGGGCGGGCTCGTTATCCGCGATTTAATGATCAATCATACCAATATCTGGAAAATGCTGAACAGCCAGCCCGGTTTTCGCGTTTTATTATTGGGCACTCCCTGGCTTGGCTCATACAGGATACCGCATGTACTGAGTGGAAAAGACAGTATTATCAAACAGCTTAACCTGCTTGATATAATGCATGGCAAAACCACCCTCATCAATATGTTTTCAAAGTTCCCGGGCCTGCTTGATTTATTACCGCTTCATGGCGATATTGATTTTGGCAGCAGAAAGGTATGGGATGATTTTCGTGTCGCTTCAGGAATAGAGATTGAAGCAATTCCCGATGAATTGCTGAAGCAATTTGCAGCATACGCTAAGAAAGTACAGCGTGAAATTGAAAATATTGATTGTACCAATGTTATATACATTGCCGGAAAGGATAATGAAACTGTGAAGGAATATAAAATTGAAAATGATAAACTCCGGTTCTATTCAACTGCTGAAGGCGATCAGAGTGTTACATGGGAATCCGGCATACCAAAACAAATCAATAGAGCAACATCATTATACTATACCAATGCTTCGCATGGCTCACTGGCAAAAAAGGCATTTCTTTTCAAAGGTATTTTTGATTTGCTTACTACCGGCACAACAGCAGATCATGAATTCAGCAGAACACCATTGCCTGTTTCAGAACAGGATCGCTCATTCGCTTCAAAAGAAACGTTTATATTCAACAGCACTGAAGCAACCGTTGAAGCAAACGTATTAGGTCTTGATACCTGGACCGATATTGACGAAACCAATACGCCTATATTAAATGTGAGTGTAAGCAAAGGCGATATGATGTTTGCAAAACATCCCGTAATGATCGGGCATTTTGATTATGATGGCATATATAGCGCGGAGAGCATAGCTAATAAATATCTTGATAATGCCTTATTGCTCAAACACAGGCTTGGACTGTATCCGGGACTTATAGGCACAAGCGAATATTTCTATAAATCAGGTGCGGATGCGGATTTTTTCCCGGGTTGTATAGTAACAGGATTAGGGCAATCAGAAACACTGAATGCAAATCAACTGGCGCTTACGGTTGAAAAAGCAGTGTCTGATTATCTTATCTCCCACAAAAGAGAAGCGGTGGAGATGCAATCCAATAATGCAAAAAAAGCAATCGGTCTTTCCTCTTTGCTGATAGGCGCAGGCTATGGTGGTTTACCTATTGAAGGTGCATGCAGGGCAATTTTGCTGGGTATAATTAAGGCAAATGAAAAGGTGGTAACACTAACCGGCTTGCAGGACCTTTACATAAGCGAAATTGAGTTTATTGAGTTGTTTGAAGACAGGAGCATAAGTTGCTTTAACAGTATTAATACCCTGATCAATGGCAATAGCGATGGAATGAACCTGGGGTGGAAAGAAAAATTTATCAGGGAAAACCCTGGCGGAAGAAAGCGTTTACTTACAGATGTTTCCAATGAATGGTGGCAACGCCTTAGCGTTGTGGCAGATAATAAGAAAGAAGGCAACAAAACCATTTCATTTTATTCCAGCACCAATAATGCCCGCGAGGAAAAGAATGAGATGAGCGACAATATTAAGGCATTAGAAAATATGTATGAAGACATTTCTACAAACGGGCAATGGAATTTTGACAAGGCCAAAACCCTGTTTGAGCTGCTGATACCAAATGATTTTAAAGAAAATATCAGGCGGAATGCGCCAGTTATGTGGGTGCTTGATAAATATACCGCAGCCTTACCCTGGGAGTTATTGCAAACAGGCGCTTCAGAAAAACCTTTATGTATTTCCGCAGGCATGATAAGGCAATTGGCAACGTCTACCTATAAACGAAACAATACACAACTGAAGGATAATAATGTGCTGGTGATTGGAGATCCCAAGCTTGACGGCTTTTCAAAAGCGCAGCAGTTGCCCGGCGCTGCCAGGGAGGCGAAAGAAGTATACCAACTGTTAAAAGGCCCGGACATAAAGAAAGGCAATAATTATATTAATCTTGAGCCTCCATTAATTAATAAAGGTTCCAGCGATATACTGATAGGGTTATACAAGCAGAATTACAGGATCATTCACATAGCGGCGCATGGTTTTTTTGACGAGAAAAATCCCCGTAATTCAGGCGTGCTGATCGGGAAGGTAAAAGATAAAGACGAGCCTGTTTTTCTTACGCCCGAACATATAGCACAATTGCCCGGCACTCCGGAGTTGGTATTTATTAACTGTTGTTTTTTGGGTAAAGTAAATCCATATGCTGAAGCATTTTCAAACAACCGGTATCAGCTTGCAGCCAATATTGGCACAGCCCTTATAGATGCAGGTGTAAAAGCCGTGATAGTAGCAGGTTGGGAAGTAGATGATGCCGCTGCACTTGCTTTTTCAAAAAAGTTTTATGAAGAAATGCTGAAAGGAAAAAACTTTGGAGAAGCTGTTTTGTCTGCCCGCAGGTATATATACGATAATTTCAGGCATACCAATACCTGGGGCGCTTTTCAGTGTTACGGGCAACCCCAGTTCAGCTTGAATATTCGCAGTAATGAAAACCCTGAATACACCTACAATATACCTCAACAGGCTGAAAACGACCTGGATAATCTTATCAGTAAATCGGAAGTGCCGGTTTATGAAAATGATGATTTGATGGAGGAATTGCAGAAGATTTCTAAAGGCATTGCTAAAGCCGGGTTTGATGGAGCTAACCTCAAACAGCTTGAGGCGAGAGCCTATGTTGAGCTCAATGATTACAGTACCGCCATCACTTTATATAATGAGTTGTTCAAGGCAGAAAAAGCAAATTTTAATGTCTCTTCTCTTGAATCCTTCCAGGATATACGGGTAAAACAGGCAATGCTCGATTTTTTGTCTGCCGGTAAATTGTCCAAACGTACTACCTCAGATAAAATCAGGATTATTGATGACAGCATTAATAACCTTGACAGGCTGCTGAGTATATGGGTTACTGCGGAGCGTTTTTCACTGATAGGAAGTGCTAATAAAAGAAAGGCGAGAATGATGGACACTTTTGTGCAAAAGAAAAAAGCAATGGCGCTATCCGCAAACTATTATTATTCCGCGTACAGAATTTTAAATGACAGCTATAGTTTCAGCAACTGGCTTACCATGCGGATATTGCTTGAAGGCGCTAAACCAAAATGGACAGAATCTTTTTTTGAAAAAGAAGCGGTGAGCAAAAATGGGAAAAGGCAAACAGTATCTGTTGTACTGAGCAGGCAATACGTAAAAGACGAATTAAAAGAACTTCATAAACAAATAGATAAGAACAGCAACCAGTCTTTCTGGGAATTAACCCAGCGTATTGATATAGCGTTATGTTACTTTCTGTTAGAGCCAACCCGCAAGACCAACCTCACCGATCTGCAAAGCGCGTTCAAAAAGGTATGGCAAAAAATGGGATCAAAAAATAAGAAAATGCGGCAATGGGATAATATTGAATTGATGATTCATTTTGCAGAGATCACAAAGCAAGATGATATTAAAAAGGGGCTTGATAAGATTAGAGCACAATTAGATAAAGGGCAGGTATAAACAAAGTAACGAAGCGTTATAAAAAAAAGTGACCCTGAAACCCTTGCTGATAGCGGTTTTACGTATAGGGGCACGTATTTTTTCGAAAAAAGATTTGGTGACAATCAAAACCTGACTATCTTTGCGACCCGCTTTCAAAAAAAGCAGTAGTTCTTAAAAAATAAACGAGAGGCAATAAGAAAAAAAAGCAAGGAAAAAAGAGAAAAAGATTTGGTGATATTGAAAATGTTTTTACCTTTGCACCCCAATCAAAAAATATCTAGCTCTTACCTGAATTTGTGGTGACGATGTGAATAAAAAAGCAAAATAAAATTTGCTGATAAAAAGAGCAGTTCTAACTTTGCAGTCCGTTTCAATTTTTTTGAATTTAGTTCTTGATTTATAGATTGTTATGAGCCAAAATTTTTGAAAGTTTTTTTAAAAATAATTTGGTGAAAATAATAAAACTCCTACCTTTGCAACCCGTTTCAAAACGGGTTAGTAAAATAAGAGATAAAGATCTTTGAAAGTTTGGAAGCAACAGCACTTGATTTCTTTTTAGAAATCAGGGTAAGGTAAACCAGCCACAAAATTTGATTTCAAGAGCAATCTTCAAATCTCAACATTATTTACAATGGAGAGTTTGATCCTGGCTCAGGATGAACGCTAGCGGCAGGCTTAATACATGCAAGTCGTGGGGCAGCAGGGGTAGCAATACCCGCTGGCGACCGGCAAACGGGTGCGCAATACGTACGCAACCTTCCTTTAAGCGGGGAATAGCCCAGAGAAATTTGGATTAATACCCCATAGTATATTGAAGAGGCATCTTTTTAATATTAAAGCTCCGGCACTTAAAGATGGGCGTACGGCTGATTAGGTAGTTGGCGGGGTAACGGCCCACCAAGCCTACGATCAGTAGCTGATGTGAGAGCATGATCAGCCACACGGGCACTGAGACACGGGCCCGACTCCTACGGGAGGCAGCAGTAAGGAATATTGGTCAATGGACGCAAGTCTGAACCAGCCATGCCGCGTG
>Ga0066256_1001642_pt1 | contig 29267 bp, 27 predicted proteins | sample ThiBio_1000_biof_FD_87107 | JGI IMG/M metagenome (GOLD analysis project Ga0066256, IMG submission 87107) | Wastewater bioreactor microbial communities from Cape Town, South Africa - Thiocy_expt_1000_biof (version 2) | ecosystem: Engineered > Bioreactor > Thiocyanate-remediating >... | reverse complement strand
CGCCTCGACATCAACATGTACACCGAGGGCCATACGGTGAAGGATGTGCGCCGCTTGCCGCTCAATCTGCTCGATGCGCTGCGCAACTTCGAGACGAGCGACATGCTGAAGGCGGCCTTCGGCGAGGCGACGGTTGCCTCCTATGCCAAGCTGCGCCATGCCGACTGGAATGACTACGCGCGGCATCTCACGGACTGGGAGCGCCAGACGACACTCGACTGCTGAGGGCGCGGTTGCGCTCAGAACATGTTGAGCGCGAGGCGCGCCTCGTCGGACATACGGCTCTGATCCCAGGGCGGATCGAAGGTCAGGTTGACCGTGACCTGCCCGACGCCATCGACGCTGCCGACGGCATTCTCGACCCAGATGGGCATTTCGCCGGCAACAGGGCAGCCGGGCGCCGTCAGCGTCATGTCGATGCCGATGTTGCGCTCGTCGTCGATGTCGATCTTGTAGATCAGGCCGAGCTCGTAGATGTCGGCCGGGATCTCGGGATCGTAGACGGTCTTGAGCGCGGCGACGATGTCGGCCGTCATCTGCTCGAGCTGCTCGGCCGAAAGCTTCGAGCCCTCGACGGGCGTGCCGCCTTCGTCAACCGAGGGCGCGCGGGCCGGCGTCACGTGGGACTTCTCCGGCGCATCGCCACCGAGGATCAGCGTATCGCGCTCCACTGGCTTTCCGTCCATGGGGCTCACTCCATTACGCGAAGAAGTCGTGCGCTTTGATCAGCGCTTCGACGAGCGCATCGACCTCGGCACGGGTGTTGTACATGGCGAACGACGCGCGGCATGTCGCGGAGACGCCGAGGCGCTCCATGAGCGGCTGCGCGCAGTGCTGACCGGCGCGCACGGCGACACCGGAGCGGTCGATGATCGTCGAGATGTCGTGCGGGTGCATGCCATCGATGTTGAAGGCGACGATGGCGCCCTTGCCTGGTGCGCGGCCGTAGATCTTCAGCCAGTTCAGCTCGGCAAGGCGCTGGTGGGCATACGTGCGCAGATCCGCCTCGTGCACGGCGATGTTCTCGCGGCCGATCTGCATCATGTAGTTCAACGCAGCGCCGAGGCCTATGGCCTGCACGATCGGCGGCGTGCCGGCCTCGAACTTGTGCGGCGTGACGCCGTACGTGACGTTGTCCGTCGTGACGGTCTCGATCATCTCGCCGCCGCCGAGGAAGGGCGGCATGGCATCGAGGTGCTTCTTCTTGGCATAGAGAACGCCGATGCCGGTCGGCCCATACACCTTATGACCGGTGAAGGCATAGAAGTCGCAGTCGAGGTCCTGCACGTCGACCGGCATGTGCACGGCGGCCTGCGCACCATCGACGAAAACCGGCACGCCGCGCGTGCGCGCGATCCGCACGACTTCCTTGATGGGCACAACCGTGCCGAGCACGTTCGACATGTGCGTGACGGCGACGAGGCGCGTACGCGGGCTCAGCAGTTTCTCGAGAGCTTCGAGATCGAGCACGCCATCGTCGCTGATCGGCGCCCACTTCAGCACGCAGCCCTTGCGCTCGCGCAGGAAATGCCACGGCACGATGTTGGAGTGATGCTCCATGATGGAGAGGACGATCTCGTCGCCCTCCTTGAAGTCGGCGCCGAAGCTGTAAGAGAGGAGGTTGATCGCTTCGGTGATGCTTTTCGTGAAGATCACCTGATCGACGCTCGGCGCATTGATGAAGCGCCGCGTGATCTCGCGCGCCTCCTCGAATTTTGCCGTCGCCGTATTGGAGAGATAGTGGAGCCCGCGATGGACGTTCGCGTACTCCATTTTGTAGGTGTGATCGATGACGTCGAGGACGGCCCGCGGCTTCTGCGCGGATGCGCCGTTGTCGAGATAGACGAGCGGCTTCCCGTAGACCTCACGAAAGAGGATGGGGAAATCCGCCCGGATGCGCTCGACGTCGAAGGCCGCCGCGCCTGATGGCGTCTTTGCGGTCGTTTCGGTGGTTGCCATGATCCGTCCTAACTCCGGGCTGCGTTTGTGGCCCGGTTGTTCGCGCGGCTACTTGGTGCGAAGCCATTCGATGGCCAGCGTCCCGATCGCCTCGCGCACAGCCTCGTTCTCGATCTTCTCGACGGCTTCGCCGATGAAGCTCTCCGTCAGCATTGCGCGGGCGACGTCCGGCGGAATGCCGCGCGAGCGACAGTAGAAGAGCAGGTCGGCATCGATCTCCGTGCAGGTGGCGCCGTGGCCGCACACCACGTCGTCGGCGTAGATCTCAAGCTCGGGCTTCGAGGAGAACTGCGCGTCCGGCGAGAGCATGGGCGCCTGCGACATCTGCTTGCCAGCGGTCTTCTGGGCATCGGGGCGCACGATGATCTTGCCCTGGAAGATGCCGTGGGCGCGCCCGTCGAGCACACCCTTGAAGAGCTCGCGGCTCTCACAATGCGGCACGGCATGATCGACGACGAGCGTCGTGTCGATGTGCTCGGCGCCGCGCGCGAGGAAGGCGCCGGAGAGGTCGAGCTTGCCGCCCTCGCCGTTGAACAGGATGTTGATGTCGTTGCGAGCGAGCGCGGGGCTCGCCGTGAGCTGGAAGCCGCGGTAGGTCGCGTCCTTGCCGAGCTTCGTCGTCCAGGTGGCGAGATGCGTCGACGCAGTCGCGTCGGCGAGGCTCTTGATGTGATCGCAGGTGGCGCCGTCGCCGATCGTGACGTCGGTGACGATGTTGCTGAGCGCGCCGCGTGCTGCGCCATCGAGCGTGACGTGGACCTCGACGAGCGTGAGCTTGGCGCCGGCCTCGACACTGATGACATTGCGGACGGCGACGGCGGTCGGCTCGGCCGCCACGCGGGCGTGGACGAGCAGAACGGGCTTGCCGGGATCCTGGTCCTTGCGGACTTTGAGCAGCACGCCGTCGCTCATGAAGGCGGTGTTGAGCGCGACGATGGCACCGCCGTTCGAGCTGAACTTGCCTTCGAGCCAGGCCGGGGCCTTCTTGAGCATGGCCGCGAGCGACATCAGCTCGATGACCGTTGCTTCGGCTGAGACCTTCGAGAGGTCGGCGCTGTAGACGCCATCGACGAGGACGATGCGCTCGGCATCGATCGCGGCGAACGGGCCGAGAGCGCGGTCGAGATCGGTGCTTGTGACCACCTTCGCGGCGACCGCACCCGGCGCCGGTACGTCACGCAGACGCTCGCGCAGGTCGGTGTACTTCCATTCCTCGATGCGACGATGGGGCAAACCCTCGGCTGTGAATGCGTCCATGGCGCGGGTGCGAAGTGCGCTCACCCACCCCGTGCCCGGCAGTTTTTCCGCCGCGGCATCGAACTGCTCGCGCAGTTGGCTCTCGGCCTTGGTCTTGAGAGTCGTCACGTTCATTGGGCTAGTGTCCCGATGCCGAAGTTCGCCGCACGTCGATGCTGGTGTCCCGAGCGAACTTCGGCATCAAAAGGGACACTAGAATCATTGTGCTGCTAGTGCGATTCAGATCGAGAAATTCGCTCCCAGGGAAGCGGCGGCCACCGGCGAATTTCTCGATCATCGCGCTAGCCTCACGCGGCCTTGCCGGTGAAATCGGCATAGCCGGACTTCTCGAGCTCGAGCGCCAGCTCCTTGCCGCCGGTCTTCTGAATGCGGCCCTTGGCGAGGATGTGCACCTTGTCGGGCACGATGTAGTTCAGCAGGCGCTGGTAGTGCGTGATGACCAGCATGGCGCGGTCCGGCCCGCGCAGCTTGGTTGCGCCCTCGGAGACGATGCGAATGGCGTCGATGTCGAGGCCCGAGTCCGTCTCGTCGAGCACGCAGAGCGTCGGCTCCAGCACCGACATCTGGAGGATCTCCATGCGCTTCTTCTCGCCGCCCGAGAAACCGACATTGAGGGGGCGCTTCAGCATCTCGTCGCTCACGCCGAGCTCGGCGGCCTTGGCGCGCACGAGCTTCATGAACTCGGGCGTGGTCAGCTCCTTCAGCCCGCGCTTCTTGCGCACAGCGTTCAGGGCCGCGCGCAGGAAGGTCATGGTCGCGACGCCGGGGATCTCCATGGGGTACTGGAAGGCGAGGAACACGCCTTTCGCGGCGCGCTCGTCAGGCCCCATCTCGAGGATCGACTCGCCGTTCCAGAGGATATCGCCCTCGGTGATCTCGTAGTCGTCACGGCCGGCGAGCACATAGGCGAGCGTGGACTTGCCCGAGCCGTTGGGCCCCATGATCGCGTGCACCTCGCCTTTGGGCACGACGAGATCGATGCCTCTCAGGATCTCGGCGCCGTCATCGGCAATGCGGGCGTGCAGGTTCTTGATCTCGAGCATGACAGGTCGGGTCTCCTAAGTTTCTTCCCCCTCTCCCCATCCTTCATGGGGAGAGGGCCGGGGTGAGGGGCTGCCACATTGCGGGCGATAGCGTTTGCCGCCGCCCCTCACCCTGACCCTCTCCCCGCGAGCGGGGAGAGGGAAGCTCATCTTCATCGTCATCCATCGCGCGGCTCGGCGAGCCGCAAATAGTCATCCTTCAGCGCCGCTGCCGCGGCACCCCCGTGTCGTCAGCTCGCTCAGGTCAGTCGGTCGCGGCTCAGGCGGCCTGCTGTGGACTTGCCCCTTCCAGCTCGATCTCCGAGGGATAGAGCACGCCGAGCCAGTCACAGGCGTCCGGCGACTTGTGCCCGAACTCCACCAGGAAGGCTTGACCCTGCTCCAGGGTCTCGAGGACCGTCACCTGGGAGCCTTGGCGAAGCGTCAGGCCGGGCCGCTTGATCGACAGGGCATTGCGTTGTTTCGCCTCGCTCTCTCCGATCTCACGCGTGAGCCGCGCCCTCATCATCACCTGACCGAAACCAGCTGCGTCACTCATTAGCTCACTCCTCAGATTGGGCAGCCACCGCAATTGGCGCCCCCGCGCTTCGCTCCCAGCACTCCGTGGTGCAGGGCCCCTCGTCCCCCACCATCTTTTTTGGTCCAGCCTGTGGCCGAATGTCGCCATCCTACACATTCCGGTCCGAATTGGCAGGCTTTCGCACACGAATTTTACGCCTGCGGAGCTAATCGAACGCTGTTTACCTGAGCCTCATTAACCAACACTGCCCTCGAGGCTGATGCCGATCAGTTTCTGCGTCTCAGCCATGAACTCCATGGGCAGGTGCTGGAGGACGTCACGGACGAAGCCGTTGACGACCAGCGCCACCGCCTCCTCCTCCGAGAGCCCGCGCTGCGTGCAGTAGAAGAGCATGTTGTCCGAGATCTTCGAGGTCGTGGCCTCGTGCTCGAACTGAGCCGAGGAATTGCGCGCCTCGATGTAGGGCACCGTGTGGGCGCCGCACTTATCGCCGATCAGCAGGCTGTCGCAGTTCGTGAAATTGCGGGCGCCCGTTGCTTTGCGGTGGGCCGAGACGAGGCCGCGGTAGGTGTTCTGCGAGTAGCCGGCGGCGATGCCCTTCGAGATGATCCGGCTCGTCGTGTTGCGGCCGAGGTGGATCATCTTGGTGCCGCTGTCGACCTGCTGATGGCCGTTCGAAATGGCGATCGAGTAGAACTCGCCGCGGCTGTTGTCGCCGCGCAGGATGCAGCTCGGATACTTCCAGGTGATGGCCGAGCCGGTCTCGACCTGGGTCCACGAGATCTTCGCGTTCTTGCCGCGGCAGTCGCCGCGCTTGGTCACGAAGTTGAAGATGCCGCCCTTGCCGTCCTTGTCGCCGGGGTACCAGTTCTGAACCGTCGAGTACTTGATCTCGGCGTCGTCGAGGGCGATCAGCTCGACCACGGCCGCGTGGAGCTGGTTCTCGTCGCGCGTCGGCGCCGTGCAGCCCTCGAGGTAGGAGACATAGCTGCCCTTGTCGGCGATGATGAGCGTGCGCTCGAACTGACCCGTGTTCTTCTCGTTGATGCGGAAGTAGGTCGACAGCTCCATCGGGCAGCGCACGCCCTCCGGCACATAGACGAACGAGCCGTCCGAGAAGACCGCCGAGTTGAGCGCGGCGTAGAAGTTGTCGGACTGCGGTACGACCGTGCCGAGGTACTTCTTCACGAGATCGGGGTGCTCGCGGAGCGCCTCCGAGATCGAGCAGAAGATCACGCCGGCCTTGGCCAGCTCCTTCTTGAAGGTCGTGACGACGGAGACCGAGTCGAACACGGCGTCGACGGCGACCTTGCCGGCAAGGCTCGCGTAGCCGTTGGCCTCCTCGTGACCTTCGCCACTCGTTCCAGCATTGGGGCTCGGCTCGCCGGCCTTGCGCACGCCAGCCAGAATTTCCTGCTCCTTCAGCGGGATGCCGAGCTTCGCGTAGGTCGCGAGAATTTCCGGGTCGACCTCGTCGAGGCTCTTCGGCCCGCTGACGCCCTTGGGCGCGGCGTAATAGTAGAGGCTGTCGAAGTCGATCTTAGGATACTTGAGCTTCGCCCAGGTCGGCTCCTTGAGCGCGCGCCAGCGGCGGTAGGCGTCGAGACGCCCCTCGAGCATCCAGGCAGGCTCGCCCTTCTTCTCGGAGATGAAGCGGCCGATGTCCTCGCTCAGGCCCTGCGGGGCCTTCTCGGTCTCGATGTCGGTCTCGAAGCCGTACTTGTACTTGTCGACGTCGATCGACTTGACCTGTTCGATGGTCTCTTGAACGGCGGCCATCTTGTTGTTCTCCGTGCTCCTGATCGTGTCGTTTCTGTTGTGTCGCTCAAGCGGCTGTTCGCGCCCGCGGATGGGCGGCGATCTCGCGCCAGGCGGCGACACAGCGGTCGATATCGTGGTTCGTGGTCGTCGGTCCGATGCTGATGCGGATAGCGGATCGGGCTGTCGTCTCGTCGAGGCCCATGGCCATGAGGACGTGGCTCGCGCCGATCTTGCCGGCCGAGCAGGCGGCGCCCGCGCTCACGGCGATGCCGGCGAGATCGAAGCGAATGACCAGCGTCTCGGCGGCGTGTCCGGGAAGGGCGATGCTCGTCGTATTGGGCAGCCGCGCGGTCCCGGCGCCGACGATGCGGGCCTCGGGTGTCGTATCGAGAAGGCTCGCTTCCAGACGGTCGCGCAGCGCGGCGATGCGGGCGTGCTCGGCAACCGTCTTGCGTGCAACGTCAGCAGCCGCGCCGAAGCCGGCGATGCCTGGGATGTTCTCGGTGCCGCCGCGGCGACGACGCTCCTGCCCACCACTACGGATGAGGGGCGCCAATTCACGGCCTTCCCGCACGACGAGGGCACCGATGCCCTTAGGGCCGCCGAGCTTGTGCGCCGAAAGCGCCATGAAATCCGCGCCGATCGCAGCGAAATCTACGGGAATGCGGCCGGCAGCCTGGGCGGCATCCGTGAAGACCAGCGCGCCGGCGTCGCGGGCGGCGGTGGCCACTTCGGCGACGGGCTGCAGCACGCCAGTCTCGTTGTTCGCGATCTGGAGCGCGGCGAGGATGTTGCCTGCACCGTACTCGGTTACGGCCGAGCGGGCTTTGTCGCCAACCTCGGCCAGATCGACACGGCCATCCGCGCCGACGGCCAGTGCGACGCGCTGCCCGGTCGCTGCTTCCGCTGGCCGCAGCACGGCATCGTGCTCGATCCCCGCGATCAGGATCGCCGACCAGGGGGCCGCGAGAACCGTCGCGCAGGCTTCGGTAGCGCCGCTCGTGAAGACGATTTCGGAAGGTCGCGCGCCGATGAGGGCTGCAACCTGCTCGCGCGCGGTCTCGACGACGGCGCGGGCGCGGCGCCCCTCGGCATGGACCGAGGAGGGATTGCCCTGGACGTCAAGCGCACGCTCGATCGCCGCGCGCGCTTCGGGAAGAAGCGGCGCTGTCGCGTTCCAATCGAGATATGTGCGCTCGGCGGTCATCGCGCGGTCCGCACCTCGGATGGGCTGATGAAGGCCTCGACAGCGGGCCGGCCGCGATGGGCGGGCAGGCCGTCGAGCACGTCCTTCAGGGTTACGGTCGAGAGGAAGCCCGCAATCTGGGCGCCAAGGGCCTCCCAGAGGTTGTGCGTGAGGCAGCGGTGTCCGGGGAGGCACGGCGCACCGTCCTCGCCCCGGCAGCGCGTCATGCGGGTATCTTCCTCGACGGCCGACATGATGTCGGCGATCACGATCTCGGCGGCCGGTCGGGCGAGCCGGTAGCCGCCGGCACGGCCGCGGGCGCTCTCGACAAGGCCGGCGCGGCGCAGGCGGATGAAGATCTGCTCGAGGTAGGCGATCGAGATCTGCTGACGCTCGGCAATCGCCGGGAGGGGGGTCGCATCGCTGGCGCGCTGGCTGGCGAGGTCCGCCATCGCCATCACGGCGTACCGCCCTTTGGTGTTCAGTTCCATGGCCCCACTCGCCTCACGCAACCTGCCCAAACGCCGCGACGCACCTTCTGCCGCTCTGGCTGCCGGTCTGGCTCGGCTGCCACAAAGGGCGATGCCGCGGCGCCACAACGACCTTGCATTCGAGGCATGGTTACGTGCTAAGAGACGCGCGACACAGGCCCGGTACGGCAACGCTCAGTTTGGAGCGTTTCTAAATCCTGACCTGTATATGGAAATTCCGAGCGAGCAAGTCAAGTATTTTCGATGCCGCGCCTGAAGACGCCGATCTGGGCCGCATCGTGTGCATACGGACGCCGTCGCTCAAATTCGACCGATGCCCGCGCCCGAGCTCAGAAAGCCCGAAAGGTCCCATGCCCGAAATCATGATCAACGGCCCGGCCGGCCGTCTCGAAGCCCGCTACCATCACGAAGGGCGCAGCGAGAATCCGATCGCGCTGATTCTGCATCCGCACCCGCAGTTCGGCGGGACGATGAACAATCAGATCATCTACCACCTCTACTATACCTTCCAAGAGCGCGGCTTCTCGGTGCTGCGCTTCAATTTCCGTGGCGTCGGACGCAGCCAGGGCTACTTCGACAACGGGCCCGGCGAGCTTTCCGACGCGGCTTCCGCCCTCGACTGGCTGCAGCTCCAGAATGCCGATAGCCGCTCGTGCTGGATTGCGGGTGTGTCGTTCGGCACGTGGATCGCGATGCAGCTTCTCATGCGGCGGCCGGAGATCGACGGCTTCATCTGCGTGGCGCCGCCGGCGAACCTCTACGACTACTCCTTCCTCGCGCCGTGCCCGTCGTCGGGCCTGCTGATCTCGGGCGAGCGCGACAAGGTGGTGCCGCCTGCGGCCGTCGAGGAGATGTCGCGCAAGACGAAGACGCAGAAGGGCATCAAGATCGATCACACGATCATTCAGGGCGCCGGCCACTTCTTCGAGGACAAGAACGAGGAGCTGAGCCAGATCGTCGGCGACTACGTCGACAAGCGCATGGTCGAGATCGAGAAGGCGAAGCGCGAGGCCGAGTAGCCCGCGCGGGGAGGCTGAAGGAAATGAGCACTTCAGCAACACCGAAGGTCACAGCGCTCTACCGCTATGCCGTCAAGGGATTGAGCGGGGAGGCGCGCGATCGCGTGACGCTCGACGTCGGCGGCACCATGCCGTTCGACCGGGCCTATGCGATCGAGAACGGTCCTGGGCGCTTCGATCCCGACAATCCGCGTCATCTCCCCAAGATCACCTTCCTCATGCTCATGCGCGATGAGCGGCTTGCAACGCTCGTCACGACATTCGACGATGCGACCGAGACGCTGACGGTCATGCGCGCGGGAAAGCAGGTCGCGCGCGGCCAGCTCTCGACGCCGCTCGGCCGCAAGATGATCGAGCAGTTCTTTGCCGCTTACATGAAGGCCGAGCTGCGCGGACCGCCCAAGGTCGTGTTTGCGCCGGAGCACACATTCTCGGATGTCTCCTTCAAGTGCGTGCACATTGTCAATCTGGCCTCCGTGCGCGAGCTCGAGCGCGTCACGGGGCGGCCGGTCGATCCGCTGCGCTTTCGCGCGAATGTCTTCATCGACGGCGTGGAGCCCTGGGCAGAGCTTGGCTGGATGGGGCATGAGCTTGCGCTCGGTGGTGTGCGCCTGAGCGTGGTGGATCGGACGAGCCGTTGCGATGCGACGAATGTCGATCCGCAGACCGGCGCTCGCGATATGGGCATCCCGACGCTGCTTCATCGCACGTGGGGCCACAGCGATTTCGGCGTTTATGCGAAAATCATCGCAGGCGGCGAGCTGGCCGTTGGCGATGCGGTGGCGGTGTCTTCCGCTTAGCGCTCGCGCCGCCGCTTGAGGGGCACGCCGAAGAGCTGCAGACGATGGCCGACAAGCTCGAAGCCGAGCTCCTTGGCGACGCGCTCCTGCAGGCGCTCGATCTCCTCGTTATGGAACTCGATCACCGCGCCCGTCTCGACATTGATGAGATGGTCGTGGTGTTCGCCTGACGCTTCCTCGAAGCGCATACGGCCGGCGCCGAAGTCGTGCCGCGCAATGATGCCCTTGCGCGTGAGCAGGCCCACTGTCCGATAAACCGTCGAGAGCGAAATGCGTGGGTCGACGGCGTGCACGCGCCGATAGACCTCATCCACGTCCGGGTGATCGGAGGCTTCGGAGAGCACGCGGGCGATCACGCGCCGCGGTGCAGTCATACGCAAGCCCTGCTCGGCGCAAAGCTTTTCGATCCTGCTGGCCTGCTCTGGGGCCTCTTCGGACATGCAGACGTTTCGCCTTCTGATGCCACCGGACGGCGGGTTGCCTTGCGGGGGCCGCAGCAATCCGATGCTTCGGACCAGCGTCTGAAAGACCGAGGTCCGCATGTGTGGCCTTATAGGTCAGCCGCCCCGTGGCGTCCACAGGCCGTGGCCGGATCATCTGCGCCTTTGGATAACGTCTGACACCTCAGCGGACGGCGGCGGCGGCCGATTGCGTTCGGCCGTTGCCGAACAATATCTGGGCGCGCGCCCAGCCGAGACGGGTCGCCGAGGCGATGAACTTTACGTACTCGCTCGCGAGCAGACGCAGCGAAGCTGGATGCTGCCACCAGGATCGATCGCGCATATGTCGCGAGACGACGGGATGCGGGACGAATTCGATCCCCGGCATAGCGCGCGCGAACTCGGCGAGCGTGCGCGGCATATGATAGCTCGACGTCACCACGATCAGCGAACGATAGCCGCGCGCAGCCGCCCAGTCCCGGGTCTCCTCGGCATTGCCGATCGTATCGCTCGCCTCGCGGCCGATATCGACGCAACACTCGAAGAGTTGGCGCCGCTCGCCGGTATGATCGCGAATTGCGGCTTCGCTCGTGCGCGGATGCACGCCCGAGATCAACAGGCGCCGGCCACTGTCCTGACGGAGAAGGGCCAACGCGGCACTGATTCGATCCTCGCCGCCCGTGACCACCACGATCGCGTCCGCGCGCTGCGCCTCGGCCTCGTGCATTGTCGTAGCGCTCACAGCAAAGGCAATGAAGCCGCCGACGAGGCCGGCGACCAAAAGGCTCAGCAGCACTGAAATCAGCCGCATCATAGCCTGGATCCGAAAGCTCCCCCTGTTGTGCGGGCGCCGCTTGTCACACGCGAAGCGGATTTGTGCTCACATCCAGACTTGTGTCAACGCGCGGAGGCCCGGATGTGGCGGTCCGTGGTTGCTCTGTGCGCTCAATGCTGGCTGTGCAGGATGCGCTTGACGCTGAGGCGCGAGGTGAACATGCACAACACGGCGATGATGAGAACGACGAGGACGAGGACGAGATAGCCAAGCACGTCCAGCGTGCCGGAACCGATCCGACGGCGGAATTCGGGCATGCTCAACGCGCCACCGCCCATGAACTCGGTGATCGACGGCATCAGGAAGAAGACGCCCATGGCGCATACCGCGCCGACAAAGCCCGCCCGGATGCCAAGTCTCAGGAACTGCGTCTCGAATTCGCGCGCGATGAAGCGGTCCGTTGCGCCGACGAAGTGGAGAACTTCGACGATCTCGCGATTGGACGCCATGGCACTGCGGGTCGCCGAGATGATGATCGCCATGGTCGCAGCGCCGACGAGGACGAGGATCGCGATGCCGCCGAGGGCGAGCGAACGCGTGACCGCGCGGATCTGCTGCTGCCAGTGGCGGTGATCGTCGAGGGTCGCATTCTTGAACTGCTCACCGAGCCCCGTGCGGAGCCGTTCGAGGTCCGGCGGCGCGTTGCGGTCGAGCTCGAGCGCAATCAGGCGCGGCACGGGCAATTCCTTCAGGACCTCGGATTTGCCGAGCCAGGGCTCGATCAACTCCGTGGCGCTCTGGAGGCTCAGCGGCCGAACACCCCGTATGCCCGGCTGCCCGGCGAGGAAGACCGTGAGGTCACGCACGACGCGTTCGGTGTCGACGTTCTCGCGCGGCTCGATCTGGATGGTGACCTCGCTCGATACATTGCGCAGCCAGGCCGACGCGGACTGGTTGATCATGTAGACCGCACCGGCCGTGAGGCAGGCGAGGAAGCACATGATCGTCACGACGAGCGTGAGCGACGTGCCTGTCACGGTGCCGGCGGGCACGATCGAGGAATTCACCTGGATCGAGGCCATATCGACGGGCGGCAGTGCGGTCGAGGCCTTGTGCTCGTGAGGCGGCGTGCCGAGCTCGAGCGGCTGCGTGTAATCGTCCTGGTGCGGTGGGCCGGTCGGCGGCGACGTGTAGTCGTCGACGTCATCGTACGCCCGCGATGCCTGCGGTCGTCCCGGTGACCAAGCCGGCCTGTCATACGATCCTGACATGGCCCTCGTTCAGCTCCAGCCGTGGCGCCCTGTACTGGCGCATGAGTTGATGATCGTGCGTCGCGATGACGACGGATGTGCCGAGCCGATTGAGCTCGACGAAGAGGCGCAGCAGGCGGCGCGCCATCTGTGGATCGACGTTGCCGGTCGGCTCGTCAGCGAGCAGCAGCTCGGGCTTGCCGATCACGGCGCGCGCGATGGCCGCGCGCTGTTTCTCACCGCCCGAGAGCACCGAAGGGTTCGCGTGCATCCGCTCACCGAGGCCGACCCATTGCAGAAGGTCGGTTACGTCCTCGCGGTACTCGTCGAGACGGCGGCCGACAACGCGGAGCGGCAGCGCGACGTTCTCCCAGGTCGAGAGGTGATCGAGCAGGCGGAAGTCCTGGAATACGATGCCGATGCGCCGACGCAGCTCGGACCGGCGGCTCGAGTCGGCGCGATTGACGCTCTGGTTGAACAGTTCGAGGGTGCCGCGGGTCGGCTTCAGCGACAGGAACAGCATCCTGAGCAGCGAAGTCTTGCCGGCGCCCGATGGCCCCGTCAGAAAGTGAAAGGAGCCGGGTTCGAGATGAAACGAGACGTCGCGGAGCACGTCTTCGCCGCGCCCGTATTTCAATCCGACATTCTGGAGCCTGATCACTCCGGTATCCCCCTGCGGCCTTTCCCCCTCGTCGCCGCTCCTTCCGATCGATGCGCGGGACGTCGCCGCCGCGCGATCAATCAACAAGGAATGTGGCACGGTAATGAGCCGCCTTGCTCAGCCGATGCGGTCGCGCGCCGCAGTCGGCTGCCGGCAGCACATCGCAATGCCGTCACGAGCCTGCTATACCTCGCGTTGGCTTGTCTGCAACCCTGAGTTTACACACTGCGAGTGAAATATATGCCTGACAGCGCCCCGGGAATGGAAGCGATCGAGGTTATCTACACGGCTGAGAGCATCGCCGACCGGATCGCCGTGCTGGCGGAGGGCATTGCCGCGTTGAAGCTCGATCGGCTGCTGGTCGTGCCGATTCTGACGGGCAGTTTCGTGTTCGCGGGCGATCTGTTGCGCGGCCTGCACCGGGCGGGCCTCGCGCCCGAGGTCGATTTTCTGTCGGTCTCGAGCTACCGCGATGGCACCAAGTCCGTGGGCAAGGTGGATATTCTGCGCGATCTCAAGCTCGATGTGGCGGGTCGCAACGTCCTTGTGATCGATGACATTCTCGACACCGGGCGCACGCTCGCTTTCGCCAAGGACCTGATCGCCGCGCGGGGCGCCGCCCAGGTTGTCACATGTGTCCTGCTCGACAAGAAAACGAGGCGTGCGGTGGCCATCGAGGCGGACTATGTCGCCTTCGAGTGCCCCCCGGTGTTCGTCGTGGGCTATGGCATGGACCTCGCGAGCCGTTTCCGCGAGCTGCCGTTCGTCGGGCGTATCGTCGGTTAGGGCCTGTCCCGCACCATCAGCCAGCTTTGCCCGTTCGCACCGTCATCGCGAATGCCAATCCAGCGATAGCCTGCGCGCTCGGCCGCGCGTACGGCGGGTTCATAGCGCACGGGCACCAGCGTCGCGGCTGCAGGCGCCAGCGTGGATGAGAAGATCTCGCGCGTAAGGGCCGCGAGTGCGATCTCTCCGGCTCCGCGCTGGCGATGGGCCGGATCCGCAATGAAAAGCGTTACGACGTAGGTGCCGGCGGGCAAGCCCTCGGTTCGCGCGCCGCGAACGAGATCGGCATCGAGCGCGTGGCCATAGCCGATGGGAGCGTCGGCGGCGAGAATCAGCCTGCAGATGGCCGAGGGGCTTTCTGCTGCAATGGCGATCTCGGCTTCGCCGGCGGAAAGCCCACCCCACCAGGCCTGGATTTCGGCCTGCTGCAACCACGCGCGCACGCGATCCCAGTCTTCATGACGATTGAGATCGCGCAGCGTGATGTCGGGCACGGATCCCTCAGTGGCGGAAGTGGCGCAGGCCCGTGAAGACCATGGCGAGACCGCGCTCGTCGGCGGCCGCAATGACCTCGCGATCGCGCATGGAGCCGCCGGGCTGAATGACGGCCGTGACGCCCGCTTCTGCAGCCGCGATGAGCCCATCGGCAAACGGGAAAAAGGCATCGGATGCGACCACCGAGCCCTTCACCTCGAGGCCGGCCTGCTCAGCCTTGATGACGGCTATGCGGGCCGAGTTCACGCGGCTCATCTGGCCGGCGCCGACGCCGATCGTGCGCCGGTCGCGGCCGTAAACGATCGCATTCGATTTCACGAACTTCGCGACCTTCCAGGTGAAGAGCAGGTCGGCCATTTCCTGTGCGCTCGGCTGGCGTTTGCTGACGACCTGCGTGCCCTCGAGCAATGCGAGATCCGCATCCTGAACGAGCAGGCCACCGGCAACCTTCTTGAGATCGAGGCGTGGCGGTGTCGTGGCCGGCCAGTCGCCGCAAACGAGCAGGCGCACGTTCTTTTTGGCCGCAACAATGGCTTCGACACCAGAAGCCACACGCGGTGCGATGATCACCTCGACGAACTGGCGCTCGACGATGTGTGATGCCGTTGCCGCATCCAGCTCCCGATTGAAGGCGATGATGCCGCCGAACGCGGATTCGGTATCCGTCTCGAAGGCGCGGTCGTAGGCGTCCGAGATATTGGCCGCCTCGGAGACGCCGCACGGATTGGCGTGCTTGACGATGACGCAGGCCGGATCGGCGAACTGCTTCACGCATTCGAGCGCGGCGTCGGTGTCGGCGATGTTGTTGTAGGAAAGCTCCTTGCCCTGGAGCTGGCGCGCCGCGGAGATCGTGCCCGGCTCGACGGGCTGGCTCACATAGAAGGCCGCGCGCTGGTGCGCGTTCTCGCCATAGCGCAGGCTCTGCGCCTTGCGGGCCTGAAGCGTGAACGTCGGGCCGAACCCGGTCTTCGCGGCTTCGCCGCCTTCGAAGAGCGCGCCGAGATGATTCGAGATCGCGCCATCATAAGCGGCCGTGCGCGCGAAGGCCTTGGCGGCGAGCGTGCGGCGCAGCGCGAGCGTCGTCGCGCCGCCATTGGCATCCATCTCGGCGAGCACGCGGGCGTAGTCATCGGGATCGACGACGACGGCGACACCGGCGTGGTTCTTGGCCGCAGCGCGGATCATGGCCGGGCCGCCGATATCGATATTCTCGATGCAATCCTCGAGCGAGGCGCCCTTCGCGACCGTCTCCTCGAAGGGATAAAGGTTCACGACGAGCAGATCGATCGGCGCGATGCCGTGGGTCTTGGCCGAGGCTTCGTGCGCAGCATCGCCGCGGATGGCCAGCAGGCCGCCGTGCACCTTCGGATGAAGCGTCTTGAGACGCCCGTCCATCATCTCGGGAAAGCCGGTGTGATCGGCCACGTCCTTGACCCGGATGCCGGCAGCCTTGAGGGCGCTCGCCGTACCGCCAGTCGAGAGGATTTCGACGCCGCTCGCCGCAAGGCGGCGCGCAAGTTCGACCACGCCCCGCTTGTCGCTCACCGAGATCAGCGCGCGGGCAATACGGGGATTGGGTGGCGTCATGGTCTCAGTCCTTGATCGATGTCGGAAGCGTGGCCGGCGCGACCGCATCCGGTGCCGGCGCCGCGCTCCTGGGATAGGTTACTGGCATAGCATGCCAGTACAATTCGTACTGTCGGCGATTCGGTCGCACGGCAAGCGGCACGTCGACTGGTCTATGCACGTCTGTGCAAAGCGTGGAGTCACCCCGGTCGTGAGCCCTTGTCACGCCCAAACGGGGACCCGAATCGGCGATCTTCGCGCGCATGAACAACGCCCGCACTGCCCCCGATCTCCTGAGCCTCGCCTCCGGCGCCGCCAATGCCAGCAACGAGGCGCTGCCGCTCCGCGCAGCCCCGCACAATCTCGACGCCGAGCAGGCTCTGCTCGGTGCCATCCTGGTCAACAATGAGGCGCACGACCGCGTGTCGGGCTTCCTCGATCCGCACCATTTCTTCGATCCGGTGCACCAGCAAATCTATGAGACGGCGGCAAAGCTGATCGCTGGCGGCAAGCAGGCGACGCCGATCACGCTCAGGACGTACTTCGAGACGGCACCGCCCATCGAGCCGGGTCTTACCGTACCGCAGTATCTCGGGCGGCTCGTCACCAATGCAACGACGATCATCAACGCCTACGATTACGGCCGGACGATCTACGACCTTGCCATTCGCCGTCAACTCATCCTCATCGGCGAGGATATGGTCAATGCGGCCTACGACACGCCAATCGAATTCCCCCCTGGGGATCAGATCGAGGAGGCGGAGAACAGGCTCTTCAGCCTCGCCGAGAACGGGAAGTACGGGCAAGGATTTCTAGGGTTCGGCACCGCGCTGACCCACGCCATCGAAATGGCCAACAACGCCTATCAGCGCGAGGGCGGCCTCTCTGGCATTTCGACGGGGCTTCGTGATCTCGACGCCAAAATGGGCGGCCTGCAAGCGTCCGATCTGATCATCCTCGCCGGCCGGCCGTCCATGGGTAAGACGGCGCTCGTCACCAACATCGCTTTCAACGTCGCGAAGAACTACAAGGCCGAGCGGCAGCCGGACGGCACCGACAAGGTGCTGGATGGAGCTGTGGTGGGCTTCTTTTCGCTCGAAATGTCGGCCGAGCAGCTCGCGACACGTATTCTCGCGGAGCAGGCTGAGATCTCCTCGGAAAAGATCCGCCGCGGCATGATCAACGAGGCTGAGTTCAAGCGCCTCGTTCAAGTTTCGCAGCAGATGTCGACGATCCCGCTTTTCATCGATCAGACGGGCGGCATCTCCATTGCCCAGCTTGCCGCTCGCGCCCGCAAGCTGAAGCGCCAGCGCGGCCTCGGCCTTTTGATCGTGGACTATCTGCAGTTGCTCTCCGGCTCGAGGCGCACGTCAGAGGGGCGCGTTCAGGAGATCACGGAAATTACCACGGGCCTCAAGGCCCTGGCCAAGGAGCTGGAGGTCCCGATCATTGCCCTTTCCCAGCTCTCGCGACAGGTCGAGCAGCGCGAGGACAAGCGGCCCCAGCTCTCGGATCTGCGTGAATCGGGCTCGATCGAGCAGGACGCCGACGTCGTGATGTTCGTCTTCCGTGAGGAATATTACGTCGAGCGCACCAAGCCGAGCGAGGGCACGGCCGAGTTCCAGACCTGGATGGAAAAAATGCAGATGGTCAGCGGCAAAGCCGAGGCTATCATTGGTAAGCAGCGCCACGGTCCGGTCGGTACGGTCACGCTGGCCTTCGAAGGCCAGTACACGCGGTTCGGCAATCTGGCGCACGATCAGTATCTGCCCGAGCGGCACGAGTAAGCGAGAGTTGGCTTTGTACGTTCCTCCTGCCCCACCCGCGCATGACCCGAGCGCCGTGAGCGCGGCTGCGCGCGGTCTGCTGACGGTCGATCTTGCCGGCATCAAAGCGAACTGGCGCTGGCTAGCGGCCGTTGCGCGGGGGGCGGAGTGCGCCGGCGTCGTCAAGGCTGATGCCTATGGCTTGGGTATCGAGCCGGTGGCCAAGGCGCTCTGGGAGGCCGGCTGCCGGACGTTCTTCGTGGCGACGCTGAGCGAGGGACGCCGCCTCAAGGTCGCCTTGCCTGCGGCGACGGCCTACGTGCTCGACGGGCTCCTGCCGGCGACGGCGCCGCTCTATCCGAGCTATGGCCTGCGCCCGGTTCTCGGCAGTCGCCCCGAGATCGAGGAGTGGGCGGCTTACGCGCGCAGTGTCGGCGCGCGCCTGCCGGCGGCGGTGCACATCGATACGGGCATGAACCGCTTGGGCATGACCGTCGAGGACGTCGAGGCAGTCGCAGCCGATCCGGCGCCGTTCGAGGCCTTCCCCGTCACGCTGATCATGAGCCATCTCGCCTGCGGGGATACGCCGGGCTCGCCGATGAATGCGCGGCAGAAGGCTCTGTTCAATGCGTTGCGGGCGAAGCTTCCGGCCGCGCCCGCGAGCCTTTCCAATTCGGCCGGCACCCTCCTCGGCGCCGACTACCGCTATGACCTCGTGCGGGCGGGGATCGCGCTTTACGGCGGGCGCGCGATCGAGGGCCGTCCCAATCCTGCGGCAAAGGTCGTCCGCGTCGAGGCGCGCATTCTCCAAGTGCGCCAGGCAGAGGCCGGATCGACCGTCGGTTATGGCGCCGCATACACGCTGACACGGCCGTCGCGACTGGCCACGATCGCGACGGGGTACGCCGACGGCTTCCTGCGCTCGATCAGCGGGCCGATCGGGCGTCCGTCACCACCCGCGTACGTTGCCGGCTATCCGGCACCGATCGTCGGCCGTGTATCCATGGATGTCGTGACCGTCGACGTTACGGACATTCCCGCGGCGCTTGCGCAGCGCGGTGCCTGGGCCGAGTTGCTCGGGCGGAATGTCGGGATCGACGCCCTCGCCGACAGCTCGGGGCCCATCGGCTACGAGGTCCTCACGCGCCTCGGCCCGCGCTTCCAGCGGGTCTACCTGCACGGAAGCTGAGGCGCTCCCGCTCCTATCCCTGCTGCCCCTCGGAGGGCTTGCTGAACGACGGCGGCACGACGCGCACGAGCACGTCGCGGAACGTATTGCCGGTCGCCTGGATGTAGGGGAGGGAGATGGATTCCTTGACCCAGGAAGGCTGCTGCTGCTGATCGGGCACGAACGACTCGTAGAACATGTACGGGATCACCACGAGGATGAAGCCGCGCACGACGCCGAAGAGGAAACCGAGCAGGCGGTCGATCATGCCGACGCGGCTATCCAGGATCGTGTCCGAGAGCCGGGACGTGACCAAGTGCACGATAATGAGCACGATCAGGAAGATGATGCCGCCGACCACGACCTGGGCGACGGCGGGCGGCGCATGGAACTGTTGCGCGATCTGCTCGGCCATGGGCTTGTGATAGAGCACGAAGTAGAGCACGGCGGCGGCTGCCGCGATCCACGAAATGATCGACAGTACCTCTCGCGTGAAGCCGCGGTACATGGCGAGTAGCCCCGAGATCAGGCCGATCGCGATCACCGCCGCGTCGAGGTAGGTCAAGGGGCCAAGCATCGAACCAAGTCCTCGTAATGTGCTGTTGCGTCAACTGCGGGCGCGCCGTCCGAACGCTCGCCGCACTCTAGTCTATGACGGCGCCGGATCAAGTCGCCCCCGCGGCCTCGGGAGCGCGGCGTCTTGGACGGTGCCGGGTCGTTAGGCGGCTCCGACGGACGTGGAGCACGTAGAGACAAAGCATCTAATGATCACACGCGTGCAACACCTGCCACGCTGCGCAACGCGCGCGCCATGGAAAGTGTATCCCTAATCAGGCCGTTTTCGCGGCAGGAAGTGCAGATCAGCCCGGCACGAGGCGCAGAAGCTGGCCATCGGCGTGATCGGTGAGGATCCAAACGGCGCCGTCAGGGCCCATGCGGACGTCGCGGAGACGGGCGCCGGGGTCTACAAGCAACCTTTCCTCGGCGACGACCCTCTCACCATCCAGAACGAGGCGCGAGAGGTGGCGCCCGGCGAGTGCGCCAACGAGCAGGTTGCCCCTCCAGGTGGGGAAGAGATCGCCGGTGTAGAACGCGGCGCCGGAAGGCGCGATCGACGGGTCCCAATAGTAGAGCGGCTGCTCCATGCCTGCCTTCGCGGTGCCCTCGCCGATCGGGGCGCCGGAGTAGTCGCGCCCGTAGGTGATGACGGGCCAGCCGTAGTTCAGGCCCTTGCGGACGACATTGACCTCGTCGCCGCCGCGCGCGCCATGGTCGACGATCCAAAGCTCGCCCGTCTCGGGATGCAGGGCGGCGGCCTGGATATTGCGATGCCCGATCGACCAGACCGCCGGATCCCAGCCAGGCTTATTGGGATTGCCCGCGAAGGGCGTGCCGTCGCGATTGAGACGCATGACCTTGCCGAGATGATTGGCGGGGTCCTGCGCCTCCTGCTTCTGCGTGTAGCGCTCGCCGACCGTGAGGAAGAACGATCCGTCCGGCACAAAGACGATACGCGAGCCGAAATGCATATCGGAGGCAATCGACGGCTGCTGGCGGAAGATCACGCGCACATTCATGAGGCGGCCGCCGCCTGCGGTCAGCTCGAGGCGACCACTCGCCACGCTGGTGCCGTTGAGGCCGTCCTCACGGGGCTCGGCGAATGTGAGGAGGATCTCCTGCGAGGTCGCAAAATCGGGCGTGAGCGCCACGTCGAGGAGCCCGCCTTGGCGGACCGCGTGGACTTTCGGCACGCCGGCAATCGGCGATGAGAGCGTGCCGTCGCGCGTGACGATGCGAAGGCGGCCCGGCCGTTCGGTCACCAGCATCCGGCCGTCAGGGAGGAATTGGAGCCCCCAGGGATGCACCAGATTCTTCGCCACGCTTTCGACCTTGATGGCGGTCGTCGGGGCGGCTGGCGCGCGCGTCTGCTGGGCGGAGGCCGGCTGCGTCAAAGCAAGAGCCGGCAGGATCAGAGCGCAGGCTGTCACAAGTCGAAGAGTGCGCATTGGTTTTGCTCCGGCTCGTCCGTGGGGCCGCTGCCCTCCCAGGGGCAGTGAGCCATCAGTATGGACGGGCAACTTGGCAATCCCAATGCAGTTCCCCGATGCGATTACAAGGAACTGCGATCAGCCATGACCGCAGCGGGCGCCACGGTCATGGCTGAGAGCATCGTTGCGGTCAGTTCGCGTGGGCGACCCGGCGACGGCCACCGCCGACGCACTTGTTCCACGTGTAGTTGCCACCATTGTCGATGTGCAGGTGGCTCATGCCACAGCTATAGATGCCGAGGCCGCCTTTGTGGTTCGTGCGCAGCCACGCGATCACGGCGGCGCGCTTGCCGGCCGGTGCGTGGAAGTCGACGGCGCGGCAGGAGGCGTGCAGGCTGCGCCGACCGGTGCCGGCGATGACCGCGCCGCGGCGGAAGGTCGAGACGATACGGACCGGTCCGAACTTGGCGCGGATCTGGTTCAGCGTGCTCTGGATCGACCCAGGAAGGCAGGACGTCGAGGTTTGCGCTGAGGACGGCGTTGTGCCGGCAAACAGAACGACGATCAGGGCGAAAGCGCTCGCGACGAGACGCAGCGCGTTTGATACGCAAGACATGAGTTATTCCCCCGTTGTCTGTGCACCCGTTGACCCGCGCCAGATTGGCGACGGGACTGGATTGGACCCGCATTGGCGCGGGGACCGAAGGGCTGTTAGCCGGCGAAATCGGGCGAGAACAGGGAGTTACGTGGTTAAATGAGTGTCAAAGTGACGCATCAAATAGCAACATTCTGAAAACATTGGGGGCCCATTGGGGAACATGCATAGATACCCCTACCCGAGCGGGACGCACTGCCTACCCCGCTGAACGCTCTACCGAGCGCCTGTACGGACATTTGGGACCGCGACGATCCCAGGAATTATGTGAGGCGGGGATCTTTTAGAGCGCCTTCAGAATTTCCGCGCGCCGCGGAGCCCAGAGCTCCGTCAGTTTCGCGGGATCGGCGTCCTTCGCCGCGGGCTCCTTGGCCATCATTTCCGCCCAGCCTTGCCGCAGCCGCGTGGATCGGCGCATCACGCCGTCTTGCCAGCGCTGATGCTCGGCAGTCCAGACGCCCTTCTCCTTGAGAAAGCGGATTGCGCCGTCGTGGAACGGGACGGTCGTCGGGAAGCCTGCCGACCGAGGCAGCTCCCAACGCTCCAGGATTGGCATGGCCTGACTATAAGTCTCGAAGTTGTCGGCGATCGCCTTGGTCACCGCATACATTTCGAGCTCACCGGCATCGGCGTACACCGTCGCCACCGGGTCGCGGTAGCCCACGATGGCCTTGGGTGCCGCTTTGCTGATGCCCGGCCCTGTATCTTCGGTAAAGGGCAGGAGTACCGGCAGGGTCCGCTGCAGCTTGCTCCAGAAATCCTTGTCCGAGCCCGGGAACTCGATCCAGAAAATCGAGTCCGCGATAGGCTCGAGCGCGCGCGCCGAGCCTGCCGTCGGAATGGCCCCCGCACAATCGACCTCGCCTCGCGCAAGAGCTGCGAGGGCATCGTTGCCGCTCGCGAAATCGACGAGGGTGAGGTCCTTGAGGCTGATGCCGGCGGCATCGAGGATCGCATCGAGCCTGTACGTGAGCGCCATGTTGCCCGGGGCGCGTGCCAAGCGCTTGCCCTTCAGGTCCGCGGGCTTCCTGATGCCGCTCGCCTCGGTCGCCACGATCGACATCGAGCTCATGCGCCCGAGGAGGCAGCGAAGATCCTGCGGCCCCCACGTCGGCGCGACATAGCTGAAGAGACCCTCGGCGGCGAAGAAGGCTTCCATGCCGAGCAGACCGAGCGTGACCTGGCGCTCTTTGAGCTGCTCCATACGCCCGAAAGCCCGCTCCGAGGGCTGCAGGCGGATGCGCGTGCCGTGGGCCTTGCTGATGGCATCGGCGATGGCCTGCGCTTCCTTGTAGCGGGGGCCGTCGGCGTCGCCGACGCTCCAGATCATGGTCGATGGCAGGCTTGGGAGCGGCTTGACCTGCGCGCCCGCCCTCCTCGGCAACAGCCCGGCGCCGAACGCTGCGCCCATGCCGCCGAGATAGGCTCTGCGCGAGAGATTCATACCCGTTTCCATCCCGGTTCTGGCGCCGCGTATTGCTGCGCCCCTTGAACCACTTCGGGCATGGATCTTCAAGCCAGATGCGCCGCTATGCCACCCAGTTGCGGCATTACAAATTCGTAGTGCGCGCGAAGCCTCACTTAAAGGCGATCGGCAGCTCGCGTGGTCCTCGGACTGTGCCGTGCGACCACACCACGTCTCCCGCTAGGCGGAACTCGGGGCAGCGGCGCAGCAGCTCCTCGACGGCCACCGTCATCTCCATGCGCGCGAGGTTCGATCCGATGCAGCGATGAATGCCGAGGCCGAACGCCGCGTGCCGGTTCTCCTGACGATCTATGATGACCTTGTCGGCATCGGGAAAGGCTTCGGGATCGCGGTTGGCGGCCGGAAATGACAGCATAACCATCTGGCCTTCCGCGAATTTGCACCCGTTGACCGTGGTCTCCTTGGCGACGAGACGGGCCATGGTCACCGGCGCATAGGCGCGCAAGAATTCCTCGATGGCCGTGGGGATCAGCGCTGGCTCGCGGACGAGACGCGCGCGATCTGCGGGCGTGCGCGCGAGATGCCAGATCGAGGCGCCGATGCCGCTCCACGTCGTATCGATACCGGCGACGAGCAGCAGCCGCAGACTGCCGAGTACATGATTTGGCTTGAAGGGCTCGCCGTCGGGATACTTGGCCTGCAGGAGATAGCTGATGAGGTCGTCGCCCGGCGCTTCCCGGCGCGCGGACATGTGGCCGGCGAAGTACTCCGTTATTTCATTGAGGCCGCGCTGCAGAATGGTCTCGTCGGTGGTGCCGAGCTCGAGGATCTCGTGGATCCACTTACGGAAGCGGTCGCCGTCGCTCTCGGGAATGCCGAGCATCGCGGCAATGACCCGCACGGGAATGTGCTGGGCATAGTCGACGGCGGCGTCGCAGCCGGGCTTGTCGGCAAAGGCATCGATCAGCTCGTTGCAGATCGCGCGCGCCTTGGGCCTCAGCTTCTCGATGGCCTGCGGCGTGAATGGCGGCAGGAGCACCATGCGTGCCGTCCGATGGCGCGGCGGATCGGAAGTGATCGGAGGCGCGCCGCCACCCGTGATCGGCTGACTGTCGCGAATGACCACCTGACGCGAGGAGAAGTTCTCGGGGTCGTAGGCGATCTCACGAATGTCGGCATAGCGCGTCGGGAGGTAGGCGCCACGGTAGCGGTCCGTATGGGCGATCGGACACTTGGCGCCGCGGATTGTCTCCCAAATGGGAAAAGGATCGTCGACCCATCGCGGGTCGAGATGATCCCAGTCCGTCAGCCAATCGGTGACCGGAGGCCGCTCGCTCATCTGGATGCTCCCTTACATCCGGAATTTTGGCATCCGGAATTTTTGGACATCATCGCAAATGGCAGTGCTCCGTACCAGCATCAAAATGTCGAGGCGCTCGGACGTGACAAACGCCGGATGCGAAAAGGACGGGCGCGGGGCCCGTCCTTGGTCGTTGCGAAAGATGGCGGAGGCGCCTTCGCCGGGCCTAGTGGGACATCAGCACCGGAACGGTCGCATTCTGAAGCACGTGGCGCGAGGCGCCGCCGAGGACGAACTCCCTGAGCCGCGATCTGCCGAAGCAGCCCATGACCAGGAGGTCGGCGCGATGGGCCGAGACCTGGGCGAGCAGCTCGACGCCCGCATCGCCGCGGCCGGGCTTCGTCTGCTGGACATTGACCTTCACGCCGTGACGGGCGAGCGTCGCGCCGATCTCGGCCCCGGCGATCTCGCTCGTCGCCTCGGGCTTGCCCGCCTCCTCGACGGAGAGGACCGTCACTTCATTTGCCTTCTGCAGCAGCGGGAGGGCATCGAAGACGGCACGCGCCGACTCGCGGCTGTTGTTCCAGGCGACCACGACGCGCTCGCCGATCGAGCCGAGCTCACCGGCCTTCGGCACGATGAGCACGGGCCGCCCGCCCTCCATGGCGAGCCAATCGGGCACGTCGAACATATCGGCGTAGTCCCAATCGCTCTCCTTCTGCGCCGCGACGACGACGTCGGCCGAGCGCGCATGATCGAGAACTGCCTCGACATAGCCCGGGCGCTTGGCCTGATGGAGCCGCCACTCGCCCACGACGGGCTGCGCGCTGATCGCCTCGTCGAAGGCTTTGTGGATGCCCTCGCCGGTCTTGCGGTAGGCATCGAGCGCGCTCGCGATGGCGCCGCCCGAGATCATCGGCAGCAGCGGCGACTTCGGCGGAGCGGGGGGCACCACGAACAGCCCGGTCACGTGGGAGTTGGAGGGGAGCGCGAGCTGCATCGCCGCGCTCATCAGGCGCTTCACGCGGCCTTCGTTGTTTAGGTGCACCAGAATGGACTTGTAGGCCATGATCGCGATCCCTTTCTACTTAGGCTTGTCGATGCGTGACGGGCAGCGAGGTGCAGTCACGTGGTTCGTAGTTCAAGTTTTGCCGCGCGGGGCTGCAGCGCCGGGAAGAGCGCGCGGCCGATGCGCTTCTCGATCTCCAGAATGCCGAACAGGGCGATGCCTGTGGCGATGATAGCGGCACTCTCCACGAACCCGATGCTGGTTGTCTGAAAGAGGTACTGCATCGAGGGAAGGTACGTGAAGGCCATTTGAAGACTTACGATGATGGCAATGCCGATCAGCACGGCTGGGGTGCCGACGATGCCGCGCCATGTGAGCGACGCCCCATACAGGTACCTGACTGAGAACAGATAGAAAAGTTCAAGTACCACGACCGTGTTTACCACCATGGTTCGCGCCGTCTCGATGCCGAGGCCACGATTGAGCGCCCAGGCGAAAATGCCGAGCGCGCCGATGGCGAAGAGGCATGATACGAAGACGACGCGCCAGAGCAGGAAAGGGGAAAGGATCGGCGAATCGGCGGCGCGCGGCGGACGCTGCATGATATCGGGCTCGGCCGGCTCGAAGGCGAGCACGAGGCCGAGGCCGACCGTGGTGACCATGTTGATCCACAGGATCTGGACCGGCGTGAGCGGCAAGGTGATGCCGAACAGAATGGCGATGACGACGATCAGGAACTCGCCGCCGTTGGTCGGCAGCGTCCAGCCGATCACCTTCGTCAGGTTATCATACACGGTACGCCCTTCGCGCACCGCGGCGACGATCGAGGCGAAGTTGTCGTCAGCCAACACCATGTCGGAGGCTTCCTTCGCCGCCTCGGTGCCGCTGCGGCCCATGGCGACGCCGACGTCGGCGCGCTTCAACGCGGGTGCATCGTTGACGCCATCACCGGTCATGGCAATGACGTCGCCGTCGGCTTGCAAGGCCTCGACGAGGCGCAGCTTGTGCTCGGGGCTCGTGCGGGCGAATACGCTCGTCTCCGCGGCGAGCGTGCGCAGCGTCATGTCGTCGACGGTATCGAGGTCGTGGCCCGTCACCACCTTGGCGCTGGTGGCGAGCCCGAGCTCGCCCGCAATGGCGCCCGCCGTTGCGGCATGATCGCCGGTGATCATCTTCACGGAGATGCCGGCGCTGCGGCACTCCGCGACGGCCGCGATGGCTTCGGGGCGCGGCGGATCGATGAGGCCGACGAGGGCATCCAGTCTCAGGCCCTCGTTGACATCGCTGAAGTCGAGCGTGCGCCTGTCGTGCGGCATATCGAGCGAGGCGAGGGCGAGAACGCGCTGGCCATTTCGGGCGAGCTCATCGATCGCCTTCAGCCAGTAGGCCTTGTCGAGCGGCGACTCGCCGCCGTCGGCCGTTTGCGTGCGGCACATGTCGAGTACTTGCTCCGGCGCACCCTTGATGCAGGCAAAGACCGCGCCGTCGTGACTGTGGTGCAGCGTCGCCATGTAGCGGTGTGCGGCGTCGAAGGGGATCTCATCGAGGCGCGGCAGGGATTTGGTCAGTTGCTCGCGCTCATAGCCGGCCTTGAGGCCGAAGGCCATGAGTGCGCCCTCCATGGGGTCGCCATCGACGGACCACTGGCCATGGCGCTCCTGCAATGCCGCGTCATTGCAGAGGATGGCAGCGCGGGCCGCGCTCATGAGGGCACGATTTGCGGTCGGGTCGGCTTCGCTGCCGCCGAGGCTGAAGCCGCCCTTGGGCGCATAGCCGACACCGCCCACGTCATAGGTACTGTCGGCGACGACGACGCGCGTCACGGTCATCTCGTTGCGCGTGAGTGTGCCGGTCTTGTCGGAGCAGATGGTCGAGACGGAGCCGAGCGTCTCGACGGCCGGAAGGTGGCGGATGATGGCATTGCGCGCGGCCATGCGCTGCACGCCGATGGCCAGCGTGATGGTCATCACTGCGGGCAGGCCCTCCGGGACGGCGCCCACGGCCATGCTGACGACCGCGAGAAAAGCCAGGTCCGTCGGATAGTCGCGCACGAACACCGCAAAGAGGAACGTCAGCGCGCACAGTGCCAGAATGGCGATCGTGAGCTGGCGGGCAAACTGGTCCATCTGCCGGATGAGCGGCGTCTCGAGCTGCTCGACGCGGCTCAGCAGCGCGCTGATGCGGCCGATCTCCGAGTGCGTGCCCGTTGCGACGACGACGCCAGTGCCCTGGCCGGCCGTGACGAGCGTCCCCGAGTAGGCCATGGAGCGGCGGTCGCCAAGGGCAGCCGCCTCGGCGGCGGGTTCCGTGCTCTTGTCCGCGGCGACCGACTCGCCCGTGAGGATGGCTTCGTCGATGCGTAGATTGCGCGCCTTGATGAGGCGGATGTCGGCCGTGACGCGGTCACCCGCCTCCAGCAGCAGCACATCGCCTGGCACGAGGTCCGCCGCGTTGATCGACACGCGATGGCCTTCGCGGAGCACCGAGGCGCGCGGGCTGATCATGTCGCGGATGGCGTCGAGCGCAGCTTCGGCTTTGTTCTCCTGGATGACGCCGATGATGGCGTTGATGATGATGACCGCGAGAATGACGGCCGTATCGACATAATGGCCGAGCGCCACCGTGATCGTCGCGCCGACGATCATCACGTAGATCAGCACGTTGTGAAATTGCAGGAGGAACCGCGTCAGAAGGGATTTTCTCGCGCCGACCGGCAGGGCATTGGGGCCATGGCGCTGCAGGCGGGCCGCCGCCTCGGTGTTGCCGAGCCCTTCGCGCGCGCTGGCGAGATCGGTGATGGCGGTTTCGGCAGGTAGGGCATGCCAAGGCTTGTCGGATAGAGCAGAATCATCTCGGTCCGGCATTCGAGCTCCAGGGTGATGCCAGGATTGGGGCTGATCTCGCACCCGTCGAGGGCGCCAGAGCGAAACGTCCGCTGTGCGGAGACGCGCGTTTGCCTGCGGTCAGGCGACATCAGTTAAGGGCAAAGTAAACCTGGGACGTTGCGATGGATCAATGGCTGAATGGCAATCAACTGCGGCGCCGGCCGATGGCGGCGGCTTCGCGGGCGAGCGCGGCGACATCGTCGAAGCGGCCGCCATCGAGGTCGTCAGCCTTGACCATCCACGAGCCTCCGACAGCCACGACATTCGGGATTTTGAGGTAGTCCAGGGCATTGGCCGGTGTGATGCCGCCCGTCGGCATGACGGCGATATCATGGAGCGGCGCCAGGATGGCACTCAGGGCCCTGATGCCGCCCGAGGCCTCGGCCGGAAAGAATTTTACAACCGGGAAGCCTGCTTCCATCGCGCGCATCATTTCCGCTGGCGTGGCGGCTGCCGGAATGAAGGGCACGGGTGCTGCCAGTCCCGCTTTGAGCAGCGCGTCTGTCTGACCGGGCGAGACGAGGAACTCGGCGCCTGCCGCGATCGCCTCATCGATGTCCCGGGGTGAGCGGATGCTGCCGGCGCCGATGATCGCGCCGGTTTTGGCGCCTGCCATGGCGCGGATCGCCGCGAGTGATTCCGGCGTGCGCAGGGTCACCTCGATGAATTTGAGGCCGCTTTCGGCAAGCACGGCAGCGGTGCGTGCGGCATTTGCGACATTCCGCACGGTCAGGACAGGAATGATGGCCTGCTCGCGCCAGCCCGGGGCATCGGCCTTGAGTGCGGTCATTGTTGTTCTCCCTCGAGGGCGCGGCGGACCTCTGCCGCCGTCGGGATGGGCTCGACGGCGCCATACCCTTCCGTCGAGAGCGCGGCGGCAACCGTCGCGTAGCGGCCGGCCGTGGCGAGGTCGTCGCCAGCAAGAAGGCGCGCCACGAAGGCGCCGCCGAATGCATCGCCGGCGCCCGTCGCATCGACCGGGTCGCACGGGTGCGGCGCGAGCCTGATGCGCTGGTCCTTGTCCGCGACGATCGCACCATCCGCGCCGAGCCTGAGCGCCC
>Ga0066256_1001640_pt1 | contig 29270 bp, 29 predicted proteins | sample ThiBio_1000_biof_FD_87107 | JGI IMG/M metagenome (GOLD analysis project Ga0066256, IMG submission 87107) | Wastewater bioreactor microbial communities from Cape Town, South Africa - Thiocy_expt_1000_biof (version 2) | ecosystem: Engineered > Bioreactor > Thiocyanate-remediating >... | reverse complement strand
CACTACTACCAGTTCCAGGTGATCCTGAAGCCGTCGCCCGACAACATCCAGGAGCTGTATCTGCAATCGCTGGCCGAGATCGGCCTCGATTCGACCCTGCACGACATCCGCTTCGTCGAGGACGATTGGGAGAGCCCGACGCTGGGCGCCTGGGGGCTGGGCTGGGAATGCTGGTGCGACGGCATGGAGGTCAGCCAGTTCACCTACTTCCAGCAGGTCGCCGGCTTCGAGTGCAACCCGGTGCCGGGCGAGATCACCTACGGCCTCGAGCGCCTCGCCATGTACGTGCAGGGCGTCGATCGCGTGTACGATCTCAACTTCAACGGCCGCGAGGACGCGCGCAAGCTCACGTACGGAGACATCTTCCTGCAGTCCGAGCAGGAGTATTCACGCTTCAACTTCGAGTATGCGGATACCGAGCTGCTGCTGCGCCACTTCAAGGATGCAGAGGGCGAGTGCCAGTCTCTGCTGGAGAAGGGTTGGGTCGATGGCCCGAACGGCCGACGCCACCTCATGGCGCTGCCGGCCTACGCCCAGTGCATCAAGGCCTCGCACATCTTCAATCTCCTCGATGCGCGCGGCGTGATCTCGGTGACCGAGCGCCAGAGCTATATCCTGCGCGTGCGCGAGCTGGCCAAGGCGTGCTGCGCCGCGTGGCTGCAGACAGTGGGAGGCGGCGCATGAGAACGATCAAGGCGCGACAGGCCGCCCGCAAAGAAGCCAAGGCCAAGCAGCCACGCAATGCCGCCGCGAAGAATACACCGCTCTGGATGCGCGTGTTCTCGACGGTGAGCATGCTCGGCATTTTGAGCCTTGCGGTTATGGGCGCCTGGTTCGGCTTCTACGCGGGCGGTCTGGGCGCCGGTTTTGCCGGACTGATCGGCGGCGGTGCGCTCGGCTGGTTCGTCAGCTATGTCATCGGCAACATGCTGAAGGAAATGCTGCCGCTGATCCGCGTTCTCCTGGTGCTCGCCATCATCGGCGCGACCATTTATGTGCTGCATCTTCTCGGCGTGCAGCTCGGCATCAATCCGAAGTAGTCCGTGCCGCCGCTTGAAGTGGAGTACGTCGCGTGACCAATCTGATGAGCGAACGGGCTCGTCGCATGCGGCGAGAAAAGAGCGACGCCGAGATCAAGCTCTGGCGTGCGCTGCGTGATCTTAACCGTCTAGGCTTCCAATTTCGCCAGCAGGCACCCATTGGGCCGTATATCGCAGACTTCTGCGATCATTCCGCAAAACTTGTTCTAGAAATTGATGGTGCACAGCACGGACTACCGAAAGGATTGACTGTCGATCGGCGGCGCACGCGCTGGCTGCAAACGCAGGGCTATCGCGTGTTGCGCTTTTGGAACCACGAAGTGCTGACGAACTTCGACGGCGTTGAGACTGAGATCATGGTCGCGCTCGGCATCCTGACGGAGGACGGGCACGACGGCCCCCAAGCTCTCGACCCGATCCCCTCCCCCCTTGTGGGGGAGGGCAAGGGAGGGGGGGATTGCAGAACACTGGCGGTAGGGATTCCCCCCACCCCTAACCCCTCCCCACAAGGGGGAGGGGGATTGACGACGCGTGCGCGGAGAGCGCGAGGATACCGAAATGTCTGAGCTACTTCTTGAGCTATTCTCCGAAGAGATCCCGGCGCGCATGCAGGTGCGTGCAGCCGAGGATCTGAAGCGCCTCGTGCTCGAAGGCCTCAAGGCGACAGGCATTGCCGTCGGCAATGCCATGAGCTTCTCGACGCCGCGGCGCCTGACGCTGGTCGTGGAAGGCGTGGCCGCGCGCTCGCCCGCCATCTCGGAGGAGCGCAAAGGCCCGCGCGTCAGCGCGCCCGAGGCGGCGCTTGCTGGTTTTCTCAAGTCGGCGGGCCTTGCCTCGATCGGCGAGGCGACCGTCGTCAGTGATCCCAAGAAGGGCGATTACTACATCGCCAAAATCGAGAAGCCGGGCCGCGCGGCAGCCGAGATCATCGCCGAGGTCGTGCCGGCCGTGCTCGACAAGTTCCCCTGGCCGAAGTCCCAGCGCTGGGGCAGCCGCCCGGAGACATGGGTGCGGCCGCTGCACGGCATTCTCTGCCTGCTCGGCGGCAAGGTCGTGCCCTTTGCCTGGGCGGGTGTCGAAGCCTCGAACATGACGCGCGGCCACCGCTTCCACGGCAATGAGCCCTTCGCGGTCACGGGCTTCGAGGACTACGGCACGAAGCTCAGGGAAGCGAAGGTCCTGCTGCCCGCGCCCGAGCGCGCGGAGATGATCCGCGAGCAGGCGGAAGCGCTCGCCAAAAAGCACAAGCTCGAGCTGGTCGCGGACGACGCGCTGCTCGCCGAGAATGCCGGCCTGACCGAATGGCCGACCGTTCTCATGGGCCACTTCGACGAAGCCTTCCTCGAAGTGCCGGCCGAGTGCCTCATCACGTCCATGAAGGCGCACCAGAAGTGCTTCTCGCTGCGCGATCCGAAGACGGGCAAGCTGGCGAACCGCTTTCTCGCCGTGTCGAACCTCATAGCGGCGGACGGCGGCAAGCAGATCGTCGAAGGCAACGAGAAGGTCATTCGCGCGCGGCTGAGCGACGCCCGCTTCTTCTGGGAGCAGGACCTGAAGCGCCCGCTCGACGAGATGGCGACGGCGCTCGAAGGCATCACCTTCCACGAGAAGCTCGGCAGCCAGAAGGATCGCGTCGAGCGCATTGCCGAGCTGGCCTTCCAGATTGCCGGCGCCGTCGATGCCGTGCCCGAGGACGCGCGGCGCGGCGCTCAGCTCTGCAAGGCCGATCTCGTCTCGGGGATGGTCGGCGAGTTCCCCGAGTTGCAGGGCCTCATGGGGCGGTACTACGCCGAGAAGGCGGGCACGAAGCCCGAGATCGCGCGCGCCATCGAGCTTCACTACAAGCCCAAGGGGCCGTCCGACGCGGTGCCGCTCGCCTCGGAAGGCGATGCGACGGCGATCGCGGTGGCGCTTGCCGACAAGCTCGACACGCTCGTCGGCTTCTGGGCCATCGGCGAGAAGCCGACAGGTTCGGGCGATCCGTATCAGTTGAGGCGCGCGGCCCTCGGCGTGATCCGCATCGTGCTGGAGAATGATTTGCGGTTGGGGCTGCACGGGCGATTGTCCGCATATGTCATCAATCTACTTGCGGACCTAGAACTCAAGAAAGCGGCCAGCGAGCTAAGATCGACCAGCCAAGCCCACACCGAGCTAAAGATAGCGCGGATACTTTCCGACGATGCATCACATAAGCGATCAAGAAGCGGCGTCTCGGTAGCGTCTCACCTGAGCCCGGAAGCCAGAGCTCAGGCGATAGAAGAGCTTAAGCATGAGCTAGCAACGCGCGCTGTCACGCTTATCACCGACCTCCTCTCCTTCTTCGCCGACCGCCTGAAGGTGCACCTGCGCGAGAAGGGCGCGCGGCATGATCTGATCGATGCCGTGTTCGCGCTCGGCGGACAGGATGACCTCGCGCTGATCGTGAAGCGCGTCGAGGCACTGGATCAGTTCCTCAAGACCGACGACGGCGCGAACCTGCTCATCGGCGTGAAGCGCGCGTCCAACATCCTCTCGATCGAGGAGAAGAAGGACAAAGCGAGCTACACTGGCGATTACGACCTCAAGCTGCTCAAGGAGAAGGCCGAAGTCGCGCTCGCCGCCGCCATCGAGGAAGTCAAGCAGGACACCGTCGCCGCGATCAACGTCGAGAATTTCACCGGCGCCATGAACGCGCTCGCCGAGTTGCGCAAACCTGTCGATGACTTCTTCGATCAGGTGACCGTCAACGCCGACGATCCCGCGCTGCGCAAGAACCGCCTCCATCTGCTCTCGCAGATCCGCGCGGCCACGCTCGGCGTCGCCGATTTCTCGAAGATCGCGGGATAGGTGGCGAGATCGGCTCTCGACATTTGCAGCACATACCAACGTTGTCCCTCCCCCCTTGTGGGGGAGGTTAGGAGGGGGGATTGCAGAACAATAGTTGTCGGGATTCCCCCCACCCCTAACCCCTCCCCACAAGGGGGAGGGGAATTTAGCTCTCACTGAGTTTTCACCTTCCCGCACCGGAGCGGCAATGCTCGCGATCATCACGCTTGTCGCTCCGGTTTTCGGGCTCATCGCCATCGGTTGGGGCGCCGCGCGCATCCGGTACGTGCCCGAAGCCGCCGGCCCGCTGCTGAGCGAGTTCGCCTACAAGATCCTCATTCCGGCGCTGCTCTTTCGCGCCATGGCGACCATGGCGCCGCCCGCGCAATCGCCGTGGCTGCTCGCCGGCACCTACGCGACGGCCGTCCTCCTCGTCTGGCTCACGGCCACGCTCGCGACACTCATCCTGCTCCGCCGCCCCGCTGCCGACGCGCCGGCCATCGCCTTCGCGACCACGTTCGGCAATGGGCTCATGCTCGGCATCCCGCTCATTCTCTCGGCTTTCGGGCCCGAAGCGGCAACGCCCGTCGCGATCCTCGTCACGTGCGACTCGATCCTGCTCTGGATGCTCGGCACGCTGCACATGGAGCTGGCGCTGCGCGGTTTCGGCGGCGGATCGCTCATGCAGGTCGCACGCACGGTGCTCCATCTCGTGCGCAATCCGATCATCGCCGCCGTCATCATCGGCACGCTCTGGCGCTGGAGCGGTCTCGTGCTGCCGGGCGTCGTCGACAAGCTCATCACGCTGCTGGCGGGCGCCGCGATCCCCGTCTCGCTCACGGCCCTCGGCATGACGCTCGCGCGCTATGAGATCAAAGGGCAGACGCCGACGCTCCTGCTCATCACCGTGCTGAAGCTCGTGGCTTTTCCGGCCGTCGTACTATGGCTCGGGATGTTCGTCGCGGGGCTGACACCGGTCTGGGCAGGCGCGCTCGCGGTGTTCTCCAGCATGCCCGTCGGCGCGAACGCCTTCGTGTTCGCGGCGCGTTACGAGCGCGCCGTCGGATCTGTTTCGGCGGCCGTCGCCGTGACGACCGTCATCGCCGTGCTCACGGTCACGGCCATGCTGGTGATCCTGCAGGGATTGGGTCTGCCCGTGCGGGTCTAGAATTCGCGCCTTCGGCGCCAGTGGGGCCTTGGCCCTCGCTCGGGCAGCGACTTACGCAGCGAGCGCGCGAGGCCGGCTGGCGACCCGCATGGGCACGAGCTCGGCACTCTGCACGACCGGCAGCGTCATCACAGCCGCCAGCTCGCGACGCAGGTTCTCGAGGGTGAAGTCGAGCGAGTCGAGCTCGCGGCGGATGGCCTGCTGATCGCGTGCGACCGCCATCGCGCGTTCGGCACCGGTGCTGACGAGGCGCGAGACGGCCTGCCACTGCTCGGTGGCGGTCAAGCGCGTTGCGGCTGGCGTCACGGGCTCGCGCTCGCGCACTTCGTCCGACTGGCGGGGCGCTGCCGCAGGAAGGGGCTCCACGCCAGCGATCTCGGAATTCTGCCGGGCGGTCTTGATCAGGCGCTGGCGCCGGATGTCGTCGAGCGGCACCACCGGCGCAGCGAGGAAGGCGAGCACCAGCCCCCATGCCACGAGGTCCGTGAGCGGCACGCCGAGGTGCGTCGCGGTCATCCCGAGGACAAGGCCAGTTTCAAGCATCCGCTGAACTCCAGTCGTGGAGCTAATTTGCAGCTATTTTTGCATGTCTTATTTGAGGATTACTTACGTTTATTAATACATGATTAAAACGTATGACGATCGGATGGCGACCACGACGCCTAGCCACTAATTCATTGAAATATCGCGATTTTACGCACCCCCAAAAGCAACGAGGGCCCGCCCGGAATTTGCCGGACGAGCCCTCGTGAAACTATTAATTCCGTTAACGCCTTAAAGGTGTATCAGCCCTTCTTGGGCGGCACGCGACCATCGCGCGTGTAGGGGTACATGTGCGTGATGTCGGCGCCCGGCCAATCTTTCTCGAACTTCTTCCAAACGTCCAACACGGCGGTCGCGACCTCGTCCGAGATTCCGCTCTTCCGCGCATTCTCGAGGTAGAGGCTAACGTCCTTCGCCTGCAGCGCTGCCGTGAACCCGGCATCGTAGGCCTCGTTGATGATGCGGCGGGGGAACTTGTCGTCCGTCGCCGTATTGCGGCCCGTCGAGACGTTCACCACCTCGAGGATCTTGGCCATGGGGATACCCTGCTTGACGCCGAAGGCAATGGCCTCGCAGCTCGCGGATTGCGCCGCCGCCGAGAGGAAGTTGTTGAGCAGCTTCACGGCCTGCCCCTGTCCCGCCCTTGGGCCGATATGGAAGGGCTTGCCCATGTGCGCCATGAGCGGCTTGAAGCGCTCGTAGTGCTCTTCCGGACAGGCCAGCATGACCGAGAGCGTCGCCTTGTCTGCACCCGCAATGCCGCCCGAAACCGGCGCATCGATGTACGTGACGCCGACGGCAGCGAGGATGGCCGCGGCTTCCTCGGCAGCACCGATGCCAATGGTCGAAGTATCGATCACCGTCTTGGCTTTGCGGTTCGGCGCAGCGGCAATCTCCTTGGCGACGAGGACGCTGATCTTCCCGTCGGGCAGCGAGAGGATGATGGTTTCAGCGCTCGCGGCAACTTCAGCGTTCGACTTGGCGATCTTGCTGCCTTCGGGCGCGCGCGCGGTGCTGCCGGCATCGGCGACGACGAGTGAGTACCCGGCCTTGGCCAAGTGCTTCGCCATGCGATGCCCGATGCTGCCGACGCCGATCCAGCCAATTGTTTCGCCCATGATGAGCACTCCTCCTGAGAATTATCCAATGGCGGCATAGCGAACTGCGGGCGTATCGGCAACGGCTGGCGCGGGATATGATAGGGAGGCATAAGCAAAACGCGGATCTTTCGGTCCTCCGAGGCCGGATGAAAACGCATGGATACGGAGAGGGAGCCGCCATGGCCTACACACTCGCGATTGCCGGCCTCGGCGCCATCGGGCTCAAGGTGGCGCGCGCGGTCGATGCGGGGGCCGTGCCCGGCATCACGCTCTCGGCCGTCAGCGCGAAAGACGTGGCGCGGGGCCGGGCGCGCGTCGCCGAGCTCAAATCGCCGCCGGCGGTGGTGCCGCTCGCTGAGCTCGCAGAGCGTGCCGACATCATCATCGAGTGCGTGCCGGCCGCGCATTTCCGCGAGGTCGCGGAGGCGGCGATCGCGCGTGGGCGCTGGTTCCTGCCGCTGTCGGTCGGCGCGCTGATCGCCAACATGGACCTCGTCGAGAAGGCCAAGGCGACCGGCGCGCGCATCGTCGTGCCGACGGGCGCGTTGCTCGGCCTCGACACCGTGCGCGCGATGGCCGTCGGCAAAGTCCACGAGGTGCGCCTCGAGACGCGGAAGCCGCCGAATGGCCTCGCGGGCGCCCCCCATCTCGTCGAGAACAATATCAACGTCGACAACCTGACGGCGCCGCTCTGCGTCTTTCGAGGTAGCGCGCGTGCGGCGGCAAAGGCCTTTCCGGCGAACGTGAACGTCGCCGCCGCATTGGGGCTTGCCGGTGTTGGCCCGGACGAGACGCAAGTCGAAGTGTGGGCGGACCCGGGTGTCGATCGCAATACGCACACGGTGACGATCAGCTCGGACTCCGGCAGTGCGACCATGACGATCGCGAACATCCCCTCGCCCGAGAACCCGCGGACCGGCCTCACGGTCGCCAACAGCGTGATCGCGACGCTGCAGCGCTTCACGGCGCCGCTGACGGTCGGGACGTAACCCTCAGTCCATCTGCTTGGGAAGCGCGTCCATCAGGAGCTGGCCGACGACGACCAGCTCCGGGCTCGTGCGCCGGTAGGTCTGCCCGACATTGAAGAAGTCCGCGCGATCGGCGTCGGAAGGACGCGGGCGCTTGGACGAGACTGCCGGCAGGCTCGCGAGCACTTCTGGCACCGCAACGTCAATGCGCCGACGCAGCTCATCAAATGCCGACGTCACGGGCGCGCTCGCGAGGCGCGGGCGCAGCGCCGTCGCCAGATGGGCCATGAGGCCCGGCCAGTGCGCGAGCATCCGATAGAGACCGGGCACGAAGGGCTTCCCGCCCATCTCAGAGGCGAGCATCATGGTCGCCTCGCGCGCGGACGGATCGAGGCGCGCGAGGTCCACCATCTCGGGCGGTGCCGGCAGTGGCACAGGGGCGGTCCATGGGGCCCGCTTCGCAGCAGTGCCCGAAGGCACCGCGCCTTCGAGAAGCTGCTTCACGAGCCCCGCGAAGACCATGTTGACGGGTGCCACGCGAACAAAACCCTCAGCCGCATTGCGCACATCCGCGAGCGCCGCGCCGTCCACGCCCCATACGCGCAATGCTGCCGCTGGGATCGGATCGAGCGGCGGCACGGCAAGCCCCGCCGCGCAGCGCCACGCCGCCTCCTGCCCGCTGCCATTGCGGAAGGCCGGCGCCACCGCATCCCAGGACCACTCGAGAAAGCCCGGCTTGGCCGCCAGATAGCGATGGATCGCGGAGACGTAAGGCACGCCCCACAGCGTTCTCAGCTCGGCAAAGATCGTGGCGATCTCGCCGGTAGCTTCACCTTCGCTGATCTCGCCGGCCATGGGCGCCTCCCGATCAGGCCGTGATGTGGCGGAACATGTGACGGCGCGCTTCCTCGTCGTTCTCGGTCTTGAAGGTGAAGCGCTCCTTGAGCTTGACCGCACGCCCAGCCGCCGGCCGCGCCTCGACCTCGTCAACGAGCTTCTTGAGGTGCGGGAACTTTGCCCAGGCTTCCTTGGAGAGCACCATCGGGATAAGGCGCGCCCAGCCCCACACATCCATATCGACGATCGTGTAGGTCTCGCCGACCATGTAGCGGCGCGAGGCGAGATGGTCGTTCAGGATCGCGAAGTGGCGCTCGGCCTCGAAGGTATAGCGCTTCTGCGCGTAGGCGAGCTTCTCGGGCGCGTAGTGATGGAAGTGCACGGCCTGGCCGGCATACGGACCAACGCCGCTCGCAACGAACATCAGCCACGACAGCAGCGCACCACGGTTTGCAGGCGTATTGGGCGGCAGGAACTTGCCCGACTTCTCGGCGAGATAGAGCAGGATGGCGTTCGAATCGAAGACCGTCGCATCGCCATCGACAATAGCCGGCACCTTGGAGTTGGGATTGATGGCGATGAACTCGGGCGAGAACTGCTGCCCCTTGCGCGTGTCGACCGGGATCGGCTCATAGGGAAGGCCAGCCTCCTCAAGGAAGAGTGCCACCTTCGTGGGGTTCGGCGCGCCAGAGAAATAGAACTTCAGCATGTGTAGCTTCCTCCGGGTTGGCACGGCGCGCCTTCAAGGGCGCGGCGCATATTCTTGCGCCCCACGGGGTGCAACGCCCCCGCGGGCCGGGATTGGGAAATACCGTTCTGGAATTCCGGGCCCGATGCTAGGCCTTCCGGCCGATGCCGACAATGGTGAAGCCGTGGCGGCTCACCTCCTCCGGCCGATAGACATTGCGCAGATCGACCAGCAGAGGCGTCGCCACAGCCGACTTCAAACGCGCGAAATCGAGCGCGCGGAACTGGTCCCATTCGGTCACGAGCGCAATGGCGGACGCCTCTTTCGCGGCCTCATAGGGATTCCGGCAATAGACCACGTCCGGCATGAGCTGCTTCGCCTGCTCCATGCCCTCGGGATCGTAGGCCTGAATCACCGCACCAGCATCCTGCAGCGCCTGCACGATCGAGAGTGAGGGCGACTCGCGCATGTCGTCGGTGTTCGGCTTGAACGTGAGGCCGAGGATGGCGATCGTCTTGCCGCGCACATCGCCGCCCATGGCCGAGATGATCTTGCGCGCCATGGCCCGCTTGCGCGTGTCGTTGACGGCGACCGTGGTCTCGATCAGGCGCAGTGGCGCGTCGTTGTCCTGCGCCGTCTTGACCAGCGCCACCGTGTCCTTCGGAAAGCACGAGCCGCCATAGCCGGGCCCGGCGTGCAGGAACTTGCCGCCGATGCGGTTGTCCGCACCGATGCCGCGCGCCACCTCCTGCACGTTCGCGCCGACCTTCTCGCAGAGGTCCGCAATCTCGTTGATGAAGGTGATCTTCATCGCCAGGAAGGCGTTGCCCGCATACTTGATGAGCTCGGCCGTACGACGCGTCGTGAACATCATCGGCGAAGCATTGATGAAGAGCGGCCGGTAGATCTCGTTCATGACCTGGCGCGCACGGTCGTCATCGGTACCGACGACGATCCGGTCCGGTCGCTTGAAGTCGGAGATCGCCGCGCCTTCGCGGAGGAACTCGGGGTTCGAGGCAACGGCGACATCAGCAGCGGTGTTGGTCTCGCGGATGATGCGCTCGACCTCGTCGCCCGTGCCGACCGGCACCGTCGATTTCGTCACGACAACGGTGAAGCCTTGTACCGCACGCGCGATCTCGCGCGCGGCCTCGTGCACATACGAGAGGTCCGCGTGGCCGTCGCCGCGCCGCGAGGGCGTGCCGACCGCAATGAAGACGGCATCCGCTTCGGCGACCGGCCCCTCGAGCTCGGTCGTGAAGGCGAGCTGGCCACTCTTCGCGTTCTTGGCAACGAGCTCTGCCAAACCCGGCTCGTAGATCGGGATGCGGCCTGCCTGCAGTGCCTCGATCTTGCGCGCGTCCTTGTCGACACAAGTGACGTTGTGGCCAAAGTCGGCAAAGCAGGCGCCGGACACCAAACCCACGTAGCCCGAGCCAACCATCACGATGTTCATGAACCCCACCCGTCATCAATGGGCGCACTGCGCCGGCGACCGCCACGCGCTACGGCCCGAACATGTCAGCGTTGTGTCACAATCTGGCCGCAGCATCAGCACCCGCAGCCCTCATGGTCAAGCCTCGAAGACGGGTCGATCCGTTCGGTAGTGCTCACGCATCAGCGGGCGGTAATATTTCATGAGCGCCTCGTGCGGCCGCAGGTTCGGCTGGCGATCGAGCGGGATCATCGGCCGGTAGGTCGTCCCCGCGATCTCCTCCGAGAATGACGTCCTGACTTCCGCCCGGAGCGCCTCGTCGCACAGGCATTCGAGAATGCTGCCGGATAGCGCCTTCGTGGCGGCGATTATCCCTTTGTGTGCGATTGAGGTGGTGAGTATGGCGCCGCCACTCCAGTGATGAAAATGGATGTTCGGCACGCTTCCCGGAAACCACAGCCTGCCCATGGGCACTTTCCAGGATATATCACCGCAGTCGTTGGACGACATTTCGGGCTGGTCCGGGCCGCGCATTGGCGAGATCTCCGTGCGCAGGCCATCGACGCGCACGCCGGCAGACTGCTGCAGACGGCGCGCGAACGAGACTTCCTCATCGGTCCAGACGGGCATTCCGATGTCGCGCATATTGCGGTCGAGAAGGGCCGCGAGCACACGATTGCAGCGCGTGGGCCAGACGGCGCTCTTCACGTCGACCGAGACCGTCGTCCGCGTCATCTTCGCGGCGCCCTCGGCGATCTCGGTCGCGCGCTCGAAGAGATCACGCGTGTCGTCGGCCGAGAGGCCCCGGAAGTACCACCACACGGCGGCCTTCTCGGTAATGACGTTGGGCTGTGTGCCGCCGTGCGTGATCACGCGATGCGCGCGCATTTCCGGACGGATGTGCTCGCGGTGCTGCGCCATGCCGTTGTCCATCAGGATGACGGCGTCGAGCGCGTCGCGGCCAAGCCAGGGCGTGAGCCCGGCGTGGGTCGACTCGCCGTGGAAGGTGAACTCGGCTGATATGAGCGAGATCTGCGTCTGCCCGACTTCGGTATAGAAGGCATCGCGAATGTGATTGTGGAAGGCGATCTCGACGTCATCGAAATAGCCATCCCGCACGAAATAGGGGCGGGTGAGAACGAGTTCTTCGCCTGGCGCGCCGAACAGCTTCAGCGTGCCGGCGATCCCGAGCTTCTCCATGGCGGATTTTGCTGCCAACGCGGAGGCGAGCATGACCGTCGAATTGGCCTGATGACCTTCGGCATGACCAGGCGCGCCCGGAACAATCGGATCGTGCGTCGCGCTCCCTGACTTCTGGGAGCCGCCAGGCGTTCCATCGTATTCGGCATGAAGCGCGATGACGGGACCGCCGCCCTTGTTGCTCCAGGTCGCGACGAACGCGGTCGGGAAGCCGGATATGCCGGTCTCGACCTCGAAGCCAGCCTCCTTCAAAAGCGCGACGAGGAAAGCGGCGGACTCGTACTCCTCCATCGACGGCTCGCCGAAGGAGAAAAGGCAGTCGTTGGTTTGGAGGATCGCTGACGTGTTGCGATCGATCCAGGCCGTGGCTTGGGACTTTGCGTCTCTGATTGTGCTGAGCACCGCCGGCATGACAGCTCCTTCGATCGCCTTTGATGGCAAACACCGCTCACAAGGACATAAACGTCCACGATGCATCCGCAAGCGACAGCACCGAATTGGCGCGGCCCGACATTGCCGCTGCGCGTACAGCACTTAGGAGGGATCAAATCGTCTAGGACATGCCGCGCGCGACAGGCGTCGAACCTGCGCGCGCTCGCGAAGGGGCGGCAGAGTTTCAGTACGTGCTGGCGGTCTTCTTCCCCGCGGCGGCCGGGGCGGAGCCCGTCAGCATTCCGCGCATGCCTTCGCCGTTGATACGCCACCAGTCGTACAGGATCCGAACGTCCCACCCGATGCAGAAGTGCTTCACGCCCATTTCGATGTACGGCGCGGCGAGCGAGATGTCAGCGAGCTCCACGCGCGGATGCAGGCCCATCTTCAATGCCGTTTCGATGGTCTTGCGCTCCGCCTTGACGACATCAGGGTGCTTGCGCTGGCCGGTAAGGCCGAGGCTCATCGAATAGTCGGACGCGCCGAACTGCACCATGTCGATCCCTTTGACGGACAGGATCGCGTCGAGATCTTCGACGCATTCCCGCTTCTCGACCATGATGGCGATCACGTCCTCGATCAGCGCCTCGACATAGGCCGGCGAGCCACCTCCGCGCACTGTGCCGACATCGCGCCGCATACCGACGCCAAGGCGACCGCCGGTGCCTGGCGTTTCCGCGCGCACGGCCGCGATGCAGGCTTCGGCATCGGCGACGGTGCGCACATCCGCGAACAGGATGCTCTGGAAGCCCGAGCCGATGGCCCGCATGGCCTGATGCGTCCATTGCGTCTGCTCGACCTTGATCATGCCGCCGAGGTTCTTGAGCTCCAGCGCACGGCCGATATTGTCGAGGTCGTGCATCGTGAAAGGCGAGTACTCGGCCGTGAGCTCGACATAGTCGTAGTTGCCGGCATCGCCGATCAGCTCGACGAGCGTCGGCCAGGTGGACAGCAGATGCGTGCCGATCGTCGGCTGGTTCGTATTGAGCAGGGCGCGAAGGCGGTTAGGGCGCATGATGGGCGTTTCCTCATTTTTTTGGTTGGCAGAAGCCGGGATCAGACGAAGGTCGTCCAATATCGGCTTTTGATCAAGAATAGGACTTCGCCGTGCGCTCATGCACTTTAGGCACGAGAGGGTTTCGATGGCCGGCCAACTGGGGGATTTTCGAGGACCATGGTGGGCGCGACAGGGATTGAACCTGTGACCCCACCCGTGTGAAGGGTGTGCTCTACCGCTGAGCTACGCGCCCGCTCTCTCTCGCTGCGCCGAACCGCCGGGCGCGAAAAAGCTCCCGCTCTTTATCGCAGGCCGCGAGGACGCGCAACCTCAGTTACCGGGTTCAATTGCTTTGGGTCTCGCGGCCCTCCTGAAGGGCCAGCACGTGGCCCGCCAGATAGAGCGAGCCGCAGATCAGGATGCGCAGCGGCCCCTCCGCCGCGCGCGCCGCGACCTCCAGGGCCTCTCTTACGCCCTCAGCCGCCACGGCATTGAGGCCCACGCCCCGCGCGACCTCGGCCAGCACTTCGGGCTTCACAGGCGGCATGTGCGCACCGGGAACGGGTACCGTGACCACCCGCCGCGCGAGGCCCGCAAAGGGCTGAAGGAAGCCCGCGGCATCCTTTTGGCCCATCATACCGACGATCAGCGCGAGGGGCCGCGGCGAGCGCTCCTCCAGATCGGCGAGCGTGCGTGCGAGCACCTCGCCGGCCGCCGGATTGTGCCCACCGTCGAGCCAGAGCTCGCAGTCGGGCCGCAGGTCTCGCGTGAGAGCGCCGCGACCAAGCAGTTGCATCCGCGCCGGCCAGCGCGCGCCCGTCAGGCCCGCGGCGATAGCGCGCTCGTCGATGCCGAGCTCCAGCGCGGCCGCAACCGACGTGCCGGCATTGACGATCTGATGCGGGCCGATGAGCGCGGGCATCGGCAGATCGAGCAAGCGGTCCTCGCCTTGGAATACGAGCCGGCCGCGCTGCGCGAAGGCATCGAAGTGCTCGCCCCAGCAGATGAGCCGCGCGCCGCGCTTTTGCGCTTCCGCCGCGAGCACGTCATCGACCTCGGGTGTCTGACGCGCGACGACGCAGGGCGCGCCGCGCTTCATGATGCCGGCCTTCTCCGCCGCGATCTTCTCGACGGTATCGCCGAGCTTGTCGGCATGATCCATGGAGATCGGCGTGATGATGGTGAGCGCCGGCCTGGCGACGACGTTCGTCGTATCGAGGCGGCCGCCGAGACCGACCTCGAGCAGCAGGAAATCAGCGGGGTTCTCGGCAAAGGCGAGGAAAGCCGCCGCCGTCGTGATCTCGAAGAACGTAATCTGCTTGCCCGCATTGACAGCTTCGACGCGGCTCAGCAGGGCCGTGAGCAAATCCTCGTCGATCGGCTGCGCGCCCTTGGGCCCGGCAAGCGCAATGCGCTCGTTGAAGCGCACGAGATGGGGCGAGGTATAGACGTGCACGCGCTTACCGGCGGCCTCAAGCATCGCCTTCAGGAAAGCCGTCGTCGAGCCTTTGCCGTTCGTGCCGGCAATGTGCACGACGGCCGGCAAGCGCTCGTGCGGACTGCCGAGCTCGGCAAGCATACGCTCGACACGTTCGAGCGAGAGGTCGATGAGCAGCGGATGGAGCTGTTTCATGCGCGCGAGCACGTCATCAAGGCTGGTCATGGCGACGGCGCTTCGACCTCGCTGAACATGCGCAAACAACCGCTGCGGGAGCCCCCGAGCAGCGGCCCCACGCGATAGGCCTCAGGGTGTGTTGGGGGCGCCCTTCGTCGGTGGCTTCGCTCCGGCCCCCTTCTTGGATTGCGTCACGAAGCGATCCTCGTCCGGCACCGGCTCGACTTCGATCGTCTCCGCATCGCGGGCGCTCGTGCCGAGCAGCTTGGGATCGACGGGCGAGCCATTGGCGTGCCCATTCACGTGCTTCAGCGGATCGGACGACTTCGCCGTCGTCGCGATCTTGGCCCGTCCGGCCATGAGAATGCCGACGATGCGCGCCAGCGTCTCGGTGAGCTTGTGGCGATGCACGACCATGTCGATCATGCCATGGGCAAACAAGTACTCGGCGCGCTGGAAGCCCTCGGGAAGCTGCTCACGGATGGTCTGCTGGATCACGCGCGGGCCGGCAAAGCAGATGAGCGCGCCGGGCTCGGCAATCTGGATGTCGCCGAGCATGGCATAGGAGGCCGTGACGCCGCCGGTCGTCGGGTCGGTCAGCACGACAATGTAGGGAAGGCGCGCCTCGCGCAGCTTCTGCACCGCGATCGTCGTGCGCGGCATCTGCATGAGCGAGAGGATGCCTTCCTGCATGCGCGCACCGCCCGAGGCCGCGAACAGGATGAAAGGATGGCCCTTGGCCACCGCGTGCAGCAATCCGGTGATGATGGCTTCACCCGCCGCCATGCCGAGCGATCCGCCCATGAAGCGGAAGTCCTGCGCCGCGCAGGTCGACGCCTCGCTGTCCTGGAGGCGCTCCGTGTAGCGCCGCCCGTCGCGGAACTTCAGCGGATCGACGGGCACTGCAGGCACCGGAATGCGCGTGTAGCTCGCGCCATCGAAGATGTGCTTCAGGCGCTGATCCGCGGACATGCGGTCATGATGGCCGCAGCAAGGGAAGACGAGCTGGGATTCCTCGAGCGTCCGCCGGTCCGACATCTGCCCGCAGCCGGGGCACTTCTTCCAGAAATCATCGGGCGGCTCACGACGGGTCGTGAGCAGGCTCCGAATCTTCGGACGGACGACGTTGTTGATCCAGTTCACGCGACTTCGGCTCCTCAGAGCAATCTTTCGAGCAGTTCTCGGCGAGCAGTCCTATCTCAGCCCGGCCGCTCCGCCTACTATGCCCGCGCGTCCAGCAGCACGGCGATCAAACGTCGCCCAATTGTGGCGAGCCTGTGGCGCGAGGACCTGTAAGTCTAGAGATCCTTAACCAAGAGGCCGATTCGCCGCCGCCGATGTGCACATCAAACACGCGCCGTCGCGCTGCGCAATCCCGCCGCCAGGTTCTGAACGATCCTGTGCACGGCGGAGATGGTATCCGGCCCGGCCCGGCCATCCGGCCCGAGCGTCGTGCGGATCGTCTCGACCAGGGCCGAGCCGACCACTACGCCATCGGCGCAGTCCGCGAGCGTCCGCGCCTGCTCCGGCGTGCGAACGCCAAATCCCACCACCACCGGTAGCGGCGTCGAGCGTTTGATGCGCGCCACCTGCGCGCGCACATCCGATACCACCGGGGCGGCGGCCCCGGTAATCCCGGTAATGGAAACATAGTAGACGAACCCCGACGTGTTCGCGAGGACCGCGGGGAGACGCGCATCGTCCGTCGTCGGCGTAGCGAGGCGGATGAAGCTCAGGCCCCGCTCGATAGCCGGCAGGCAGAGCTCTTCGTCGGCTTCGGGCGGCACATCGACGACGATCATGCCATCCACGCCCGAATCCCGCGCCTCATCGAGGAAGGCATCGTTCGGGTAGACATAGATCGGATTGTAATGCCCCATGAGGATGACCGGCGTGAGATTGTCCTTCTCACGGAACTCGCGCACGAGCTGAAGCGTCCGCTTCATGGTCTGGCCGGCCTTCAGCGCACGCAGCGAGGAGGCCTGCACGGCCGGTCCGTCGGCCATGGGATCGGAGAAGGGCATTCCGATCTCGATCACGTCGGCGCCCGCTTCGGGAAGCCCGAGCAGGATCGCCTTGGATGTTTCATAGTCCGGATCGCCAGCCGTGACGAAGGTCACGAACGCCGGGCGCCCCTCGCGCTTCAGCGCGGCAAAGCAGCGGTCGATGCGGGTTTCGGGGCGCATTGGGGATCAGCTTTCGTTCTTAGCGGCCAGCTCGTTGAGCGAGGCCTGCAAGGCTTCGAGAATCTTGCCGCGCAATTCCTGTTCGGCTGGCTCGCGCTCGTTCATATCGGCAGGAATGAGCAGATTGGCGATGTCCTCGCGCAGCGCATCGATCAGCTCTGCAGCCGCCAGACCACTGCGCACACTCGGCAGCACAACATCGTCGTTGTCGGCCTTGACCTCGCGCACCTCGCGCGTGCCCTGCGATGTGGCTTTGGAAACCGGCGCACCTGCCGCGGCATTGCGCCCGGGAAACATCTTCTTGTGCAGGCCCTCGATATAGCTCGCGTCCTCGGCGGCAAGAGTCCCGGCCTTGTGCTCGCCGAGTAGCTCGCGCAGCGTCTCCTTGGTCTCGTCCCACACGCCCGTGTGCTTGAGAAGGTCGTCGACGCGCTGCTCGATATCCACGGTCATTCTCTCCCCGTCCCTCCCAAGCCGATCAGATTTTCATCCCGAGATAGCCGGCGACCGCAAACACGTCCTTGTCGCCGCGCCCGCACATGTTCATGACGAGGAGATCGTCCTCCGGCAGTGTCGGCGCGAGCTTCATCACGTAGGCGAGCGCGTGCGAGGGCTCGAGCGCGGGAATGATGCCTTCGAGCTTGGCGCAGAGCTGGAAAGCTGCGAGCGCTTCGGTGTCGGTGATCGGGACATAGCTCACACGGCCCGTATCCTTGAGCCATGAGTGCTCGGGGCCGACACCCGGATAGTCCAGGCCTGCCGAGATCGAATGACCTTCGAGGATCTGGCCGTCCTCGTCCTGGATGAGATACGTGCGATTGCCGTGCAGAACGCCGGGCCGGCCGCCATTCATCGATGCGTTGTGCCCGTTCGGAACATCGATGCCGTGGCCGGCCGCCTCGACGCCGAAGATCTTGACCGACTTGTCATCGAGGAAGGGATGGAAGAGGCCGATCGCGTTCGAGCCGCCGCCGATCGCCGCGACGAGCGTGTCGGGGAGCCGGCCTTCGCGCTCGAGCATCTGCTTTCGCACTTCGTTGCCGATCACGGCCTGGAAGTCGCGCACCATGGCCGGATAGGGATGCGGGCCCGCCGCTGTGCCGATGATGTAGTAGGTGTCGCGGACGTTGGTCACCCAGTCACGCAGGGCCTCGTTCATGGAGTCCTTGAGCGTGCCCGCACCCGCCGTCACCGAATTCACCTTGGCGCCGAGCATGTGCATGCGCGCGACGTTCGGCGACTGACGGGCGACGTCCGTCGCACCCATGTAGATCTCGCACGGCAGGCCGAAGCGCGCGCATACGGTCGCGACCGCGACTCCGTGCTGGCCGGCACCGGTCTCTGCGATAATGCGCGTCTTGCCCATGCGGCGCGCGAGCTGGATCTGGCCGAGGCAGTTGTTGATCTTGTGGCTGCCCGTGTGATTGAGCTCGTCGCGCTTGAAGTAGATCTTGGCGCCCTTGAGGTGCTCGGTCAGGCGCTCGGCGTAGTAGAGCGGGCTCGGCCGGCCGCCGTAGTGCTCCAGGAGATCCCGCAGCTCGGCCTGGAAGGCCGGATCGTTCTTTGCTGCCTCGTAAGCCTTTTCGAGCTCGAGGATGAGCGGCATGAGCGTTTCGGCGACGAAGCGCCCGCCGTAGAGACCGAAGAAGCCGTGATCGTCAGGCCCGGCACGGAAGCTGTTGGGGGCCTGAGGCTCGGATTTGGTCGGGGATGGCATGGTTGTGCGTATCCGGTTCTGGCGCGGTGTCGGCGCCTCAGGCTGGGGCGTGCACCGCGCGGGCGGCGTCGATGAAGCGGCGAATGAGATCAGGGCTCTTGATGCCGGGCGCCGTCTCGACGCCCGAGGAGACGTCGACGATCGTTGCGCCGGTCGCGGTGATCGCGGCGCCGACATTCTCCGGCGTGAGCCCGCCCGACAGCATGTATGGCACGCGATCCTTCACGCCATCGAGCAGGTGCCAGTCGAAGGCGAGGCCGTTGCCGCCCGGGAGCGCGCCGGCGAGATCCTTCGGGGCCTTGGCATCGAACAGGACGAGCCGCGCGATGCCGACATAGGCGAGCGCCTGCGCGGCGTCGGCGGCCGTCTCGACCTTGATGGCCTTGATCACGGATTTGCCCCAGCGGCGCGTGATCTCGATGACGCGCTCGGGCGTCTCCGATCCGTGGAGCTGGAGCATGTCGGGATTGACCGTCTGCACGATCCGCTCGATCTGCGCGTCATCGGCATCGACGATCAGCGCGACGATGGTTGCCTGGCCGCGGGCGAGCTCGGCAAGCTCTGCAGCAACCTCGGGTGCGAGGCTGCGTGGGCTCGGCGGGTAGAAGACGAAACCCACGAGATCGGCGCGCGCGGCAAGCGCCGCCTGGAGCGCCTCCGGCGTCTTGATCCCGCAGATTTTGACTTTCACCGCCATTCAGCAGCCTAATGAGCGATTGTCGAGCGGCCGAGGCCGCGGATGCCCGCATCCTATGCCGGTTTTTCGGGACCGGATCAACGTCTGCCGCCATCCTGCGGGCGCCCGGGACGGGCCCGGTAGGGCGGCAGCGACCAGCCGAACCAAAGGGCCAGCCCGCGCACGAGGAGGCAGGCAAGGAAGCCCGCCAGCAGGGCATTGGACTGCGCGACGAGGCCGAGCGCCTGGCCGCCGACGAAGACGGCCGCCCCTGCCAGCGCCGCCGTCACGTAGATTTCCTTCCTCAGCAGCACCGGCACCTCGCCGCCGAGAATATCGCGGATGATGCCGCCGAAGGTCGCCGTGATGACGCCCATGACGATGGCGATGACGGGGTTCGGGACCACCTCGAGTGCCCGATCCGCGCCGACCACTGCGAAGAGCGACAGCCCGATCGCGTCGAACCAGAGCAGCAGCCGGTAGCGGGACTCGGGCAGATGCGCGGTGAAGAACAGGATGACCGCGACGATCACACAGACGAGGATGTAGGCCGGCTCCTGCACCCAGAACACGGGAAGCCGCCCGAGCAGCAGGTCGCGCACCGTGCCGCCGCCGACGCCCGTGACGATCGCGAGCAGCGCGAAGCCGAAGACGTCCATCTCCTTACGCGAGGCGACGAGCGCGCCCGTCGCCGCGAAGACGGCGATGCCGAACCAGTCGAGCGCGATGAGGAGGGATGCGTGCATGCTTTATGGGCCGCGGGCTGCTGGGAGGAAGGCGCTTCGCTTACGATCCGTGGTGCTATGCTCGCGGCGGCCATACCGACAAGTCGAATGCGTAGCCGCGGGCTGTGCTTTCTTCCCCTTCTCCCCGCAAGTGCGGGGAGAGGGGATCCGCTGCGATTTGTTGGAAGCTTGTGTCTTACCGCCCCGCGACAGCGAGGGCCTTGCCGGCACCCTGCTCGCGCCGTTGAGCGGCGAGCGTCTGATCGCGCTCACGGGCGAGGCGGTCGGCCTCGGCCTGCCAGCGCAGCGCCTCCTGGGCGCGGCGGCGGGCCGTGCGGCGCCATCGGGCCTGGGTCATCCAGGTCGCGGTCCCGCCGAGGGCAACGCCGATCACGAGCGCAGTAAGCAGGTAGACGTAGAAGGGGAGGTCGATCCAGAGGACGGGCGTCTCAGGCCGGAAAGGATCGAGCACGAGCCGGACCGCGTGCCGGTTGGCGACGGCCAAGGTCACGAGGATTGCGGCAGCCGGAAACGCCACCAGCAGCCAGACGATACGCCTCAGCACGATCTCCCCCTCCGACCCCGGCCGGAGGAGACATCTCCGCCCGCCAACCACAAGCGCCACCACCCTCCGGCAGGGCGCGGCGCGTCACGCACGTTTATCCGGCGTCGCCATTGAGCCGCTCGCGCAGCTCTTTTCCGGTCTTGAAGAACGGCACGAACTTCTGCCCGACCGAGACCGTCGCCCCGGTGCGCGGATTGCGCCCGGTACGCGGGGGGCGGTGCTTGACCGTGAAGGCGCCGAAACCACGGAGCTCGACCCGGTCACCGCGGGCGAGCGCCTCGACGATTTCGTCAAAAATGACGTTCACAATGCGCTCAATGTCACGATGAAATAAATGCGGATTCGCCGCGGCGATCCTCTGTATAAGTTCTGACTTGATCACGACAGCCTCGCTCCCCGGTGAACTTTCTTGAAATTCATCGATTTTCCAGAGGCTGCCAAACTGCAACAAGACCGTCAAGCTGCAACGTCGCAAGAACACGCGCATTCATCAACCGCGTCGCCGCATCTCCGAGCGGTCCCCCGATCCACTGCGCCATGGCCATGGCGGCATCCCCGAGGAGCCCCCAGGCCGGTTCCCGCGCCGGCTTCCAGTCGACGATCCTGAGGTCCTTGGTCACCCCGCGGGTCTCCTCGAGCCAGCGCCGCACCTCGTCCTCGCCGCCGATACGGTCGATGAGCTTATGGCTCAGCGCCTCGCGTCCGGAGTAGATGCGCCCCTGCATGAGGCCCGGGACGGCGGCCGTATCGATGCCCCGCCGCTCGGCGACGAGGCCCGCGAACCACTGGAAAGAGTCCGCGATCATGCTCTGCGCGACCTCCTTGCCCGCCTCGTCGGTCGGCTGGAAGGGCGAGGGCGTCGCCTTGAGGGGACCGCTCTTCACCTCGTGCATCTTGACGCCGAGCTTGGACATGAGCTCCGTCACCTCGGCCCATTGGAAAATCACGCCGACGGAACCGGTGATCGAGTTGCCGCGAGCGACGATCTGGTCCGTCGCGAGGCCGGCGATATAGGCTGCCGAGGTCGCGACCGTCCCGAACTGGGCGACGACCGGCTTCTTCTCCGAGACCTTGCGAATGGCGTCGTAGAGCGCCTCGCCACCGGTGGTGGTGCCGCCGGGGCTGTTGATGAAGAGAATGAGCCCCTCGACATTGCGCGCGTCCGCGACCCGCCGGAGCAGCTCGAGCTGCTTGCGGTCCTCCGTGATGACGCCTTCGAGGGACACGCGGGCGATCTGCTTGGTGCCGATCCGCGATGTCTGGTCGGCCGTGAGGCCCACTGCGGCGCCGATCGCCAGCAGGACTGCGAGAATGGCAAGTCCCCGCCAGAAGGAGGCGCGCCGACGAAGTCTGCGGCGGTCGAGTACGGCTTCGGTTTCGAGCGACATGAGGGAGGCCTCTTCAGTTGGGCTGCGCTGCGCGCCGCCAACGCCCTTGGCGCACTGATAGCGGGATTATTCAGGTCCCTCAATGTAGTACCGCCCTCGACGGAAGGAAAGAAAAGCAGCGCACGGCTGGATAACGACTGGTTGAGCGTTCACCGCCGGTTCAGCCACGGGCCCACGATCCGCCGCCAAAAGGCCCGCCCCCATCCGCAATGCCTCCGAAATACGGCCCGGAACACCGGCTAGTTGCATGTGGGCTGAATTTTCTGGGAGTGACACTCAATGCATTTGCGCCTCGCCGCCCCGATCATGTTCGCAGCCGCCAGCCTAAGCATGGCCACCGCCGCAACCGCGGCCCCCGACGCCGCCACCACGATCGCCGCCCCGCACACGCACGAGAACCTCGCCATCTTCCTCGTGCGCGGCCGCTCGGTTGAAGGCGCGACGCCGGCCACGCTCGAGGAAGCGCTCGCCAAGGGCTCTGTCGTCGTCCACGAGACCGGCAACGTGCGCGAGCTCAAGATCGAAAACACGGGCAACGAGCCGGTCTTCATTCAGTTCGGTGACCTCGTGAAGGGCGGCCAGCAGGACCGCGTGCTGACGACGAGCCTGCTCATCCCACCGCGCTCGGGCCAGATCGCGATCGGGGCCTACTGCGTCGAGCAAGGGCGCTGGAACAGCCGCGGCACCGAGGACGTAACGAAGTTCTCGGCATCGAACGCGCAGCTCTTCTCGCGCAAGGCCAAGGTTGCAATTGCACGCGCGCCTGTCGCGGGGGCCGAGCCGCGCCCGGCCGCTCCCGCGGAACGTGGTACGTGGCGGAACAGCTTGAGCGCCGAGCCGCTCATCAACCAGGTCCGGCCTGGGGTCCAGCTCCCGGCCCCGGATTCGCAGCGCATCCTCCAGGAGCGCAGGCCGCGCAGCCCGAGCGGTCAGGGCGAGGTCTGGGACAGCGTCGCCGTGGCACAGCACCAGCTCGCGGCGCGCCTCGCAGCGCCCATGGCCTCCGAGCAATCCAAGACCAGCCTCCAGCTCACGATCGAGAACGAGCGGCTGAAGAAGGCGCAGGAGACCTTCGTCACGACGCTCGAGCCGAAGGCGCTCACGGACGATGCGGTCATCGGTGTCGTGATCGCCATCAACGGCAAGGTCGCGAGCGCCGACATCTACCCATCCAACGGTCTCTTCAGGAAGATGTGGCCGAAGCTCGTGCGCGCAGCCGCGACCGAAGCGCTCGCCAATCCCCTCAATGAGGCATCAAAGGCGCCCGAAATCGCGGAAGTCGAGGCGTTCCTGGCTGCCGCCGAGCGCAGCGAGGCCAACACGCGGGCACTCGCAAACATCGCCCAGCACGAGACGCGCGAGAGCGCCGACGTCCTCAAGGTCGAGGCGCGCACCGCCGAGGGCCGCTGGATCCATCGCAACTACCTGGCTGCCAAGTAGGGGCGGCGAAGTAGGGAGGGCTCAAGCCGCCGCGGGGCGCGCTGCAGCAGGGCGCGCGGCCCTGTGCTTGTGCGGGTTCTTCATGAAGAGCAGTGCCGGCATGCACACCAGAATGACGACGGTGATGAGCTGATAGTCGGCGATGTAGGCGAGCAGCTTTGCCTGCTGCACCACGGCGCGCTCGAGCGCCGCAAGACCGACCGGATCGGTAAGGCTCCACGGCGCGGGCAGATGGATGTGGCGGAAGATCTCGTTGTCCGGCCGGACATGCTCGGTCAGCGTCGACTGATAGGTCTGGCTCGAGCGCACAAGGTAGCTCGAGAACAGCGCCACGCCGAGACTGCGGCCGATGTTGTTCACCAGTGAATAGAACGAGGTGCCGGCATCGCGCAGCTCGGGCTTCAGCGTGACGAAAGCCACCGAGTTCAGCGGCACCATGAACGCACCGAACGCCAAGCCCTGGACGAAGTTGTTGATGACGAAAGCCGTCATGTCGATGTCTTCGGTGAAGGTCGAGAGCTGCCACATGGTGGCGGCCATCACGATCATCGCCGTAGCGATCACCTTCCGAGGATCGACGTAAGGCAGCAGGTAGCCGACCAGGAACGAGGCGAGCATGGTGCCCGCGCCTCGCGGGGCCATGGCATAGCCGCTGAGCAGGGGCGGATAGCCGCCGATGTCCTGGATGAAGGGCGGCATGATCACGAGGCTGCCGAAGATGAGCACGCCGAAGAGCGTCCTCAGCACGGTGCCGGCGAGATAGTCGCGATCCTTGAAGAGCACGGGCTCGATGAAGGGCGTGCTGGTCGTGAAGACATTGACGATGAACGGCCAGAGGGCCGCGAAGCCGACGAGCGCGATCGTCACCATCATCGGCGACTCGAACCAGTCGTAGCGCTCGCCGCGGTCGAGGATGAACTGGAGGGACGCAATCGCAATGCCGAGCGTGACGAAGCCGTAGTAGTTGAACTTGCGGAACGTGCGCACGCCCGTCCGCGGCACCAGAAAGGCCGTCATCAGGAAGGCGGTAACGCCGATCGGCAGATTGATATAGAACGCCCAGCGCCAGGTCAGATACTCGGTGACATAGCCGCCGATCGTCGGGCCGAAGACCGGGCCGAACATCATGCCGACGCCCCACCACGCCATGGCAATGCCGAGCTTCTCGCGCGGGTAGATCGTCAGCAGGGACGACATGCCGAGCGGCAGCAGGGCCGAGCCGAAGAAGCCCTGGACAGCGCGCCACACGAGGATCTCCGAGAGCGACATCGAGTGGCCGGCCAGCATGGCACTGCTCGTGAAGCCGGCGATGCAGATGAGGATCAGTCGCTTGCGACCGAACATGCCCCCGAGCACGCCCCAGACCGGCGTGAACACGGTGAGCGTAATGAGATAGGATGTGATGACCCAGGCAATCTGGTCCTGGGTCGCGGAGAGCTCACCCTGCATGTGACGCAGCGCAATCGATACGGTTGCCGTATCGAACACTTGCACCAAGGGGCCCAGAATGAGGGCAATCGTGATTAGGAGCAGGCGGCCGCCACCATAGGCAGGGGGTACTCCCGCCGGTGACGCCGCAGTGCTCATTGTTTTGTTCCGGGCCGCGCTGCTTCTTCAGCCGACACGACATCCGCCCAGCCGAGGAAGCTCATTGCCCATTTGGGCACGGCGCGCCGATGCTCCGTGTCGATCGACACGACGACGCTCATGCCCGAGCGCAACGTCGGCGCGTCCTCGGCATCGATGCGCAGGCGCACGGGCAGCCGCTGCACGACCTTGACCCAGTTGCCCGTGGCATTCTGCGGCGGCAGCAGCGCGAATTCCGCGCCCGTCGCCGCGCTGATGCTGGAAACCGACCCGCGGAACGCCCTGCCCGGATACATGTCCACGTGGATGGTCGCGCGCTGGCCGATCTTGACGTTGGTGAGGTCCGTTTCCTTGAAGTTGGCCTGCACCCAGATGTTTTCCGAGCCGACCATGCTGAAGACGACGCTGCCCGCCGTCACATAGGTGCCAGGCTGCAGATCGAAGTTCGTCACGACGCCGGCAACCGGCGCCCGGATCTCCGTGCGCTCGAGATCCCACGCGGCGCGGTCACGCACGGCACGCGCCTCGCGCACCGACGGCTGCTGCTCGGGCGGGCGTGCCGGATCGCCGCCGAGACGCGCCTGCACCTCCGCGATCTCCTGATGCGCAATCACGATCTGGTCACGCGCGTTGCGCAAGCCCCGCTCCGCGAGATCCATGCCCGAGCGCGAGACGACGCCGGTCTTCGTGAGCGAATCCTGGCGATCGAAGTGCTGCTGGTGGAAGGTGAGATCACCCTCGGCGAGTTTGAGGCGCGCAACCTTCTGATCGTAGAGCGAGCGCAGCGACTGCGCCTCCTGGATCGCAGCGGCAAGCTGCGCTTCGGCGCGATCGAGCGCGATGCGGAAGGGCTGGGGATCGAGGCGGAAGAGCAGCGTGCCCTGCTGCACGACCTGGTCTGCGTCGACATAGACTTCGCTTACGCGGCCGGCGACGTCGGCGCTCACGGCGATCTTGTGCGCCTTCACATAGGCGTTGTCGGTCGCTACGTAGCGGCCACTGGCGAAGTAGTAGTAGCCACCCGCGATCGCCGCGACGAGCGGGCCGAGCAGGGCAATAGCCAGGATCGACAAGGTTCGTCGCGATGGCCTGAGCTGGAACCGCCGCGCTTGTGCGGCGCGTGCGGCCTCGACGTTTCCCACCGTTTCACGATCCGGCTCTGTCGCGCTCTTCTGCATTGGCGCGCCTCATTCTTCGTCCAGGGATTTGGCCTCATCCTCAGGCTTCGGCCCGGGCGGGTCGGCGGCCTCGAGAGCAGTCAGATTGGCTTTGATCTTGAGAAGGGTGTCGATCAGGGCCTCCGACTCCGCGAGCGGGATGCCCTGCAGCACTTCCTTGCGATTGGCGTTCGAGATGGTGCGGAGCCGGTCGAGCACCGGCTGCACCTCGGGCTTGAGAAAGAGGCGCCAGGCGCGCCGGTCGCGCGGGTCGGGGCGCCGCTCGACGAAATCCTTCTCGACGAGCCGATCGATGTGGCGGCCGAGGGAGATCGGCTCGATCTCCATGATCTCGGCAAGTGCGGTCTGATTGATGCCTTCGCGGCGCCGGAGCTGCGCCAGAACGCGCCACTGGGCGCGGGTGAGGCCGATTTCCCGGGCGCGCTGATCGAAACGACGGCGCATGAGGCGGGAGACATCCGCCAGCAGGAAGCCCAGGGCCCGGGTCAGAAAGGGGTCTGTCGTCATAAAGTTGCAAAATATATACATAGCTTATTATAAGCCAGCATATACTTGGCCATCCGATACTGCACTTTGTGCATACCGGGCAGCGATTTTGCGCCGGTTTCGCCCCTAACCGTCCTCGAACTCGGCCTCATTGTTGGCGGGCGCGAGTGCGCCTCGCGTCCACGTCGAGGGCCGCTTCAGGAAGTCGTGGAGGGTCTTGCCCCGCTCGGACTTGAAGGGGTCCTGCGTGACCGCAAATCCGTCCATGCGATCGAGGCGGAAGGTCCTGAAATCGCTACGGAGTTCGCACCAGGCCGCCATCACCCACACCGGCCCGAAGAAGGCGAGCGACAGCGGCCGGACCGTGCGCTCGCTCCCCTGGCGCAGCACATCCGTATAGCGGAATCGGACCTTCAGGCGGCTCCTGACGGCGCGCCTCAGCTCGGCGAGATCGAACGCAATCGGCGCCATGTAGTGGGCACAGGGAGCCAGCAGCGCCGTATTGGCCATGTAGACCTTGAGCTGGTCCGGGATGACGGCCTCGATCTTGGCAATGGCATCGCTCGCAGCCTCGGCAAGCTCCGCATCCGCCCAGCTCTCGACGATCCGCGCGCCCAGAACCAGCGCCTCGATCTCCTGCTCCTTGAACATCAGCGGCGGCAGGTCGAAACCGGCCCTGAGCACGTATCCGACGCCGGCCTCGCCCTCGATCGGCACGCCGCTCGCAATGAGATCGCGCACATCGCGGTAGATCGTTCGCTCGGAAACCTCGAGCGATTCGCTGAGCTCGCGCGCTCTCACGGTCGGCTTGCGCCGCATGTGCTGGATGATCTCGAAAAGGCGATCGGCTCGGCGCATGACGCGTCTCCCGGGAGGCGCTGGATTGGGGATAATTTTCGACCCCGCACCTCCTAGCGCAAGCCTCCTGACAGCACCCTGTCAGGAGCCTCCAGACCTGCTGACACAAGGCTGTCAGGGGCCCTCAGGCATTGTCCGCTCGTCGCCGGCGCTCAATGTCCGGCGGCGCTCACAAAACAAGAATAGCCCAGGAGATCGATCATGATGCAAGTCGTCCTGACACAAGCATTGAGCAGAGCCGAAGAGCAGGCCCGTCCAGGCCTTTGGGCCCGGGTGGTCGGTTGGGGCCATGACCGGTGGGAGGCCCACCGCCAGCAGCGCCGGTACCGGAACACGGTTCGCGCGCTGAGCGTCCTCGATGACCGGACCCTGCACGACATCGGGCTCGAGCGCAGCGAGATCACGTCCTACGCCACGCGTGGTGGCGAGGGCCGCCATCCCGTTGACCGGTTCATGCCTCGGTACATCACGCCGATGTTCTGAGGCAGCCTCGGCCGCGCGCCAGCTTTTGGCCCTTTCCCTGGCGCGCGGCCGACCCCATGTCGAGACTAGTGAGTACTGCAGGCCATAGTGATCGAAGGAGTAGGACCATGATCAATCACATCTCGATTGGCAGCGCCGACCTCGCCAAGGCTCGCAAGTTCTATGACGCTGCCCTGAAGCCGCTCGGCTACACCTGTCTTACCAAGGACGACACGAGCGCCGGCTACGGAGAGGACGAAGCCCAGTTCTGGGTCCTGAAGTCGGAGCGGGCGTCCCCGCAGCATCCCGAGAGGGGCCTGCACCTCTGCTTCGATGCGCCGACGCGCAAGAGCGTCGATGCCTTCCACAAGGCTGCGCTCGCAGCCGGCGGCAAAGACAACGGCAAGCCGGGCGTTCGCGAGAACTATTCGCCGAACTATTACGCGGCCTTCGTGATCGACCCGGACGGTCATCACATCGAAGCGTACTGCGGCGGCGCCGCGTAAGTATCCCCATGCCGCAGCCTGCTCGGCATCGCAAGAAAGCCGAGAATCACCACACTAGACGCAAGGAGCCCGACTCAGGAGTTGAGACCATGAGCCGCGATACGAACCAAGCCGACGAGCGCTACCTCCTCTTCCCGACGGCGTTCGGAACGTGCGGTATCGCGTGGACTGACGGTGGCCTGACGCGCTTGCAGCTTCCCGAGCGCGACGTGTCGGCCACCGAACGCCGCATCGCTCTGCGTGCGACGGCGGCGCTCCCCGACGAGGAGCCACCGTGGGTGCAGTGGGCCATCGTCGCGCTGCAGCGCTATTTCGCCGGCCGGACCATCGACTTCAGCTCGATCCTCGTCGATCTCGAGCGTTGCACACCGTTCCACCAGCGCATTTATGCGGCCCTGCGCGAGATCGGCTGGGGCAAGACCACGACCTACGGCGCGCTTGCCGCGGTGGTCGGCGCGCCCGATGCAGCGCGTGCCATCGGCCAGGCCATGGGCCGCAATCCGGTGCCGATCATCATTCCCTGTCACCGCGTGCTCGCGAGCGGCGGCCGCATCGGTGGCTTCTCCGCGCCCGGTGGCGCGACGACAAAAGAACGGCTCCTCGAGCTCGAGGGCGTGAAGCGACCGAGACCGGAAATGCCACCGCTGCTGGCGCTGTTGGAGCCGGGC
>Ga0066256_1001637_pt1 | contig 29370 bp, 21 predicted proteins | sample ThiBio_1000_biof_FD_87107 | JGI IMG/M metagenome (GOLD analysis project Ga0066256, IMG submission 87107) | Wastewater bioreactor microbial communities from Cape Town, South Africa - Thiocy_expt_1000_biof (version 2) | ecosystem: Engineered > Bioreactor > Thiocyanate-remediating >... | reverse complement strand
CCCCCCCACCCCACCCCCTCCCGGCCCGCGCCGGCGCGGGCGATACGCCCCTCCCCCCCCCCCACCCCCCCCCAGCGGCGCCCCCCGCTGCCCGCCTCCCCAGGGGTCCCCCCCCCCGCCACCCTCTTGCCGGCCCCCCCGTGATCGACCATGCTCACACACGCCGCGCCCGCCGCACTCCTTGCAGACACGGCGTATGCGGCCATGCTCGCAGATGCTGCGCCCACCACACTCCTTGCAAGAGTGCCGCAGCCGGCCATGCTCGCAGATGCTGGCCCCGCCACACTCCTTGCAGTTATGGCGCACGCAGCCGTGCTCACAGATGCTGGCCCCGCCGCACTGCTTGCAGTAACTGCGCCGGCGGCCATGCTCGCAAATGCCGCCCCCACCACAATCCTTGCACGTGCTACGCTCGCGCCTATGCTCACAGATGCCGGCCCCGCCGCACTCCTTACAGCCATAGCGCTTCCGCCCGTGTTCGCAAATGCCGGCCCCGCCGCACTCCTTGCAAGAGTGCCGCAGCCGGCCATGTTCACAAATGCCGCCTCCGCCACACTCCTTGCATTGATAGCGCACGCGGCCGTGTTCACAAATGCCGCGTCCGCCGCACTCCTTGCACAGGTAGCGCTTGCGGCCATGCTCGCAGCACTTGCCACCCGCGCCAGTGCTAGCGGTGCCGCCCGACTCACTGGCAGCTACCGCCATGGTACCAACGCGCGGCGCGCCCCGGCGTCGTTTCACACCGGACACTGGAGGCGCCGGAACCGCGGTGGTTGGCACGTCGTCGGCAGCTACGGTGGGAGCAGCGACGTTGGCGGCAGCACCGCCTGAACCACCACCTGCAGCTGCAGCACCGGCAGAGGTGCGCCGCCTCCACACCCTCCTCACAGCAGGGATGGCTAGCGGAGGCGCCGGCGGCGGAGGCGGAGGCGGCGACGGAGGTGGCGGCGGCCGAGGCGGCGTTGGCGGCGGAAGTGGCGGGGGCGGTAGCTGCGGCGGCGGCGCCACTGCGACATGTACTGGCATCCGAAGCGACGAGGTATCAGCGGCACTGTCCTGCGGCGTGCCCGCTGTTGCCCCCGCGGCCGCCTACCGCCGCATCAGCCCAAACGCAGCCGCCGCACTGACCGCCCATGCCGCCGCTGGCTGCGCTGGCCTTCCTGCCGCCGCCGTCGCCAATGGTGGTGAGGAGGGGGCGGCCATGGCGACGCAGGCGGCAGGTCAGCTGGAGGCAGAGTGACAAGTAGATTCCTGCCGCAGCCGGAGAGACCGTAACTGCCACAGGGGGATGGCAGGCGTGGTTAACCAGTTACGAGTGATATGTCCTACAGCCGCTGCTGCTGCTCAAACGGATGGCAGGCGTGGGTGCCAGTAAGTGACAATGACGATCACTGCAGCTGCTTCGATAGCCGCGCCTCTGCCACGGCTGCAGCCCACCAAGCGACACATCCACGCGCGGAATTGCGGCTGACCGAGGCGGACTCCGCTGGGCCCCTGTACCCGTACCGTGCCCACACTCGCCCGTGTCCACCCCAGAGGGCTTGACCCCCCAGTTTCTGGCTCCGTGTGGGGGGCCGACACAATCACGTCACGAATCACAATCTGGCCGCCAGATTCTGAATTCAGGTCACGACGGCCCCAACAGAGTCAGTACCACCGGGTCAGCCGCCCGTCGTGCTGCTGCCGTCACATCTGCACCACCACCGCCCCCCTCAGCCAACCACGTCATACCACCGGGGGACCCACCAATCCGTCATTGCATCAAGACGTGGGGCGTCGTGATGCAGTAACGTCAGGAACTGGCAGGGCGGGGGGCAGAATCGAGTCGGCGCAGTCATGGGCAAAAGGTGCCCCGCGCTGGCCAGAGCGATTGCATCAACACGTGGGTGGTGGTGGTGCAGTCACGTCAGGGGCCGGTCCTGGCGACACCACCGGTGGGCAGGGCGCAGGGGGTGCAGCGGGCTTGCTGGCAGTTGCAGCGACATAGGCGCGGTGCTTCTTTGACCACCTCTTGTGATTCTTCATGTTCTGCGACTGGCACTCGGTGCCGCAGACACAGGTGACCATCCTCCTGAGGCTCTCTCTGTGCACATAGTTATACTCGTCCCGTGATAGCCACCCTGCGTACATCGTACCCCCCCGCCACCCCCGCCGACCGGCCGTCACCTTTTTTTACCCCTGGCCGGCAGGGCGCTCATCAGGGTGCAGGGTGCTCAGGGTGGCAGTGTCGCAGCTGCCGACGAGTCACGAGTCAGCAAGTAACGGACAATGTCTGCCAATGTCAGGCGAGTCACGGACAATGTCAGGCGAGTCACGGACAATGTCGTTCAAGTCGCTGACAAGTAACGGACAATGCCAGTCGAGTCAACACTGGTGGCAGTAGAGCGCAGAGAGAGCAGGTAGTGCGCGAGTGAGCGCAAGCGAGCGAGCGCACACAGGAGACCCGCAGCGCGCCCAAGTGACAATGCAGCATGTGTATGTGCCGATGCGGGTGGTTGCGCGCGTGTGCGTGCCTGTGCGCGCGTTGCACGAGTGGTGCAACAGGTCTTCTCCCAATTCGGGAGAAGTCGTTCACCTGACTCGGGAGAAGCTATTCGCCTGACTCGGGAGAAGTCGTTCGCCTGACTCGGGAGAAGTTGTCCGAGAATTGGGGGGACAGCTGTCCGAGAATTGGGGGGACAAATGTCCGCGTAACGGAAGGACACGTGTCTGGTGATTGGCCGGACAAATGTCCGAGTAACGGAAGGACAAGTGTCAGGTGAGTCAGTGGTGACTCGTGGCAGCGAGGAACTCCGTGCTGCATTGCGCTGCCGGGAATTACTGTTGCACAATTACGCCAACACGTGGGAAATTACGAATTCGCCGAGTTACGTGGTGTAACCGGGCGGGTTCGTCTTAGAATTATGCGTATTATCTGGGATATTTTTATACGTTAAATGGATTTTTAACATTTTGCGGTCCGTTTTGTGCTGTTCGGACTTGTGCGTGGCGAGCTGCAATGAGGCCACGTGGCAGTCAGCCTGAGTCCTGAGTGAGCCTGACAAGTGAGCGAAACGACTACTGTGCAGCGCTGAGGTCCTGCAGGGCCCCCGAATATTCAAACTTGTCGCTGCCACCGGGCACTGCCGACACCTCCAGTGCACCCTCTGGACCGACCAAGATGCCCATCGCCTGGTCCAGCGCCGACACGGTGCCAGCAGCAGTACTCACACTATCCGCCAGTGCAAGGCGTGCCGCCACCTCGTCCGCCAGAGCAGCGGCAGAAGCCTTGTCGGAGTTGACCGCCTCCTCCAGTGCCTGCCGGGCTGCCGCCTCACCACCTAGCGCCTGGTTGATTGCAGAGTCAGCAGCCTCACGTGCTGCAATCTCAGTAGCCAGGCCGGCTTCAGCCGTGTTCAACCGCTCCTCGACAACTTCATCACGGGTCGCACGTGCCTGAACCTCCTCATACAGACCCTGTTGGATATTAGCAAAGCTCTGCTCACGGTCAGTCCGCTCATCGCGGATAGCGTTACCAACAAACGCCTCACGGTCTTCCACCTCCTGGAGTAGTGCAGTATTCACTGCCTCCCGGGCCGTAGCCTCAGCCGCCAGACCTGCCACGCGGGCGGCCGCCTCATCAGCAATGGCACTGGCAACCGCCTCCCGTGCGGTCACCTCATCAGCCATGGCCGATTGCATATCGTCACGCAGTTTGGTGTCATCATAGAGCCGGGTATCACGCTCATCCTGGAGTGCCTGCCGGATATCCGCGACGATTGCGATGCGTGTGGCCGCCTCATCATCCAGCGCCTTCTCCAGGTTGGCAATGGCCTGCGGCTTCACGCGGAAGTTGCCGACACGGTACGACATGTTGATAATATAGGATTCGAATTTCGTGCCGGGGGGATTATGGGTACGTGGCGCCGTCAATCTCAACCGCCTCGTTAATCGCTCGCAAGAACCCATCCATCCGGGCCGCCAGCTCCTGCAACTGGCGCAACGCGTCACTCCAGACGACCCTGTCACCCTCTACCACCAGCACCTGACCGGGCGTGCCTGAGCTGCCGGTTGAGTCAATAATGCCGCCGGGCTTGACGGCGTCCATGACCGTCAACGATTTCAACACTGCGTGCAGCTTGCCGCCAATGTTGCTGTCTTCCAGCAGTAACAGCGCCATCTCTGATGTTCGTAAAGAGATTACACAAGCAACCCAATCAGCATGACCTGGACACTGCCGCCAGTGCCGAGTGACGGCTGTCCCTTCATTACGCATTGTGCAGTCACCACATCACCAGCCGACAGGGGGATGATGACCTGCCGCGTGTCTTGCGACATCGGCAGCTGCCCGTTCGCTGACTCAACCGGTACATACAACGCCACCTGCGACTGCCGCGTGGTGGAGCCATTAATCAACGGCTGCACCCACACCGCATTGCTACCCGCCGACCACTGGGCGCCGTTCCCTGCCACGTTGAGCTGCACTGAGAACAGGTAGGGGCCAGGCTTCACAACCGTGAACGGTGTGACATTGAAGTTGCCCGGGCCGCCACCTGCTGCCGGCTGGTAGAATCCAACCATGCCGTACGACGGCGACGACGTGACCGCCAGAGTGGACAGGTAGCCGTTCATGCTGCCGCCCACAGCAGCGTCCTGGATGTTGGTCAGCGCCATCTACCAAATGCCACTAAATAATGTCGTCAATCAGCGCCTCCAGCGCCGTCCGTCGCCGCCCCATGCCAACCAGGTGCTGCGCAGTGGCGGCGGCGTCGGTGGCCAGCTGCATTGCATCACGCACGCCGGGTGAGATGGCGGCAGCAAAGGCGGCAACATCCTGCACAACAAACGACCGGATGTCAGACGTGAGCGCACCGTTTGCACGGAGCAGCTCGTCAACGAAGACCTGACAGTTGTTTGCTGGCTTGCCGTCCAGCGGCAGCGCCTGGTAACCAAAGAATAGCGCGTCGCCCATGCTGGCACGCGTGCGCTCCAGCAGGTCAAACAGAGTTGGATGGCGGTCAATGGGTGCCGCTCGTGTCTCTGCACCTGCCGGCACACCACCGGGTGCGATGTTGATTGTTTGCAGCTTCTCAACGATAACCTGACTGCCGTCCGCCAGCGTCGCCACCGTGCCAAGGTGGAACATCTTCTCGTACCCCATGCGCCGCTTCACGTCGTCGAACTTGCCGGCGCTCATCCAGTTAATTGCCGTCTCCAGTCCTGATGCAATCGGCTTGCGGAAGACTGTTAGCCGCTCAACACGCTGACTGCCAAGTCGCGCCAGCGTCGCCGATGCTGACTTTGTGTACCCCGACTTGCTGGGTGCCAACCAGGCGGGCAACTTTTTGGCGACCCAGTCCCGGGCGTCCGAAAAGATGCCCTCACCCTCCAAGTCAATCACTTCAACCGGCTCACGCAACTTGCGGCGCATTACGGGCTTGCGGCCAGGGTGCAGGCGATGTGCACCAAGTTTGGGCATTCTGTACTATCAATAGAAAATGTGCGCCCATGGCATACACGATGGACCGTGAGCTGCACAACCAGCTACGCAAGCGCATCCGGCAAGTGATTGCGGAGAAGGCGGGCATTGCACCGGTGCCAGAGAAGGAGGGCGGGTTCTTACCGCTGCTGGCTGCTGCTGCACCTGTTGTGGCGCCGTTGGCGGGCAAAGCGATGAGCTGGCTCGGTGACAAAATCTTTGGCTCGGGTGACCCTGCTGGCATGGGTAAGCACGGCCCTGGTGCCCGCACGCACAACGCCAACGAGCACGCCCAGCAGGTTGGTGCGCTGATGCGGAAATACAAAGCGGCGGGCACGCCACTCTCGCTGGCAGAGGCATCCAAGATGGTGGCGGGGGGTGAGAAGCCACTCCGCCGGTCGCCGCGTAAGCACAGGGCACCCAAAAAACACTACCAATAACAAATGCTGCGTGAACGCATGCTGACTAACCTGCGGGCACGCGCCGCAGCGTCGGACGCAGCACACCGCAAAGAGCATCTGGCACTGCAGAGCACGCGTGATGAGCTACGCAATGAAGTACGCAAGTTGGAGGTGCTGCATGACAACCCGGTGTTGCAGACACGCCAGGCGGCACTCACGTCCGAGATGAACGCATTGAAGGACGCCGAGTTTGCCGACTACCTGACGCGCAATCCAAAGATAGCAGATAAACTGATTGCCTCTGAGATTTTGCGAGCTGACAAGAAGGTGGCCGCAATTGAAAGTGAGGTGTTCAATGCCGCTCTGAAGGCGGAGATGGTGCTGACTGACGGCGGCGTGAGAGACCGGCGCACCATTCTAACAGGCCGGCTGCAGGCTGCGACGGCTGTACTGAAGAAAAAGGGGTTGAATCCCATAACATATATGTCACCGACGATAGCGGCAGACTCGCAGGAGCTGGGCGGCAACCCCCTGGCACAGACACAAGTGCTTCCCCAACTGCCAGCACCACCTGTGGCGCACACGCCAGCAGCGCCCCCTGTGACACACACGCCAGCAGCACCGCAAGCGGCAGCGCCGCCACCTCCACCACGAGCGCCAACAGAAGCAGAAATGGCAGCAGCAGTAGCAGCAGCAGACGCAGTATTAGCAGAAGCAGCAGCAAGAGCAGCAGCGGCAGAAAGGGAAGCTGAAGCGGAAGCACCGGTACCAGCAGCGTCACCGACACCGGGGCGGAAACGTCGTCGGGGGCGAAAGCAGACACCCGGCAAGGCCGGCATGACCCCGTACTCAGCGTTTGCATCCCCAGCACCCGACGTACCGGTAACGGGTACGCCGTGGGGCTCGTCAGCAAAGGCAACGAAACCAAAGGGCGCAGCAGCAAGGCTGGCTAACGCCGAGAAGGCGGCGGAGATGGCAGCAGCGGCAGCAGCTGCAATTGAAGCGGCAGCAGCACCCGCACCAGCTCCCGCACCCGGGGGGCGGCATACCAGGGGCACCAACCCCACTGGCTCACCATTGGCCCCTCCCCTGACGTTCAGTAGACGGGGTGGACATGGTGGACATGGTGGACGCGGTGGACGTACAAGTTAGTTTGTTCAGCATCCTGAAAACATTGGCGGCCAACAGGGGTGGCATGCGACCCAAGAAGAATCGACCGCAGTCAATCTGCATTCTGCTCCCGCCCCGGACACTGACATTTGACTGAATTGCCGGTCAATCAGTAAGTGTTTCCCAGATTCTAGAAAATCTAGGAGACAGTTATAGCACGATGGCAGTGGTTCATGGTGATGGTGACCACGCACTGGCAGTGGTACGAGGCTCCCGTGGTGGCCGACACGATGGCAGGAAGGTGAGCATCATGGAGCCGCCAGCAACAGGGCCACGTACAATTGAAATTGAGGACGGGCAGATGAGCGTGGTGCCACGTGGCGATAGTCGCAGTGTGTTCTATGTAACGGGTGCATCGGGCTCCGGCAAGAGCGTGTTTGTCAGCAACCTGCTGGCAGAGTGGTGCCACAAGCACCCTGACGGCCAGGTCTATTTCATTAGCCGCCTGGACTCCGACACTGCATTTGAAGACTTGCCGATTCAACGCGTGAAGGTGGATGAGTCGCTGGTTACTGAGCCATTGACAGTGGACGAGTTCCCCGAGAACTGCTTCGTTGTGTACGATGACATCGACACAATTCCAAACAAGGCGGTGAGTGAGGCGGTGCAGGCACTGCTGCGTGACATGTTGGAAGTTGGCCGACACAAAAACATCTCAGTTGCAGTCACCAGCCACCTGGCGACCAACTATTCCAAAACGCGTACCATCCTGAATGAGGCCCACTTTGTCGTCTGTTTCGCACACGGCTCATCTGCACAGGCCATCAAGTACATCATGAAGACGTATTGCGGCTTGGACAATGACGACGTGAAGAAGTTGTTGAAGTTGCCGAGTCGGTGGGTCTGCGTGCGGCGGCACTACCCTCCGGCGGTGGTGTATGGTGGTGGTGCCTACCTGATTGGCGGCGGTGAATAGCCAGCACAGAATTCACAGCAACATACAAATGCGCTACTTTGAGGCACTGTTCATTTGGAACGTTGAACGCGGTGCGTGGAATAGGAGTGACAAGAAGGGCTACCCTATCCCCGCGACGCACAAGTACATGAACCCACGGCGCGGCACGCCAGAGCACGCTGAGGTGATGGAGGTGCTGCGGCGGGAGAATAAACGTGAGGGCAAGGTCTCTGAGAAAGAGAAAGTCATAGCAGCCGAGCGTGTGGAACGAGAGCGTCTGCGCGGCAGAATAGCTGCCAACAAAGAATGGCAGGCGACGGACACCTACAAGTCGATACACGCACGGCAGCGCGCAGAGATGGCAGCACTGCAGGAACGTCACGCAGCAGAGGCGCAGGTGCTCAAGCTGGAGCACCAGATTGAGCTGGACCGCATCAAGGCACGCTACCGCACTGACGGCGCAGACCTGAAGAAGCGGCACCGCGACGAGGAGAAGGAGCTGGAGCTGCGGCAGTGGAGAGAGATAAAACAGCTACGGGAGCAGCATGATGCTGAAAAAGCACGTGACACAGTAGGGGGATGGAGACGCCGATGAAGGGGACTGAGATGAGGGCCTGGTTGCCGGGCGCCAACTTGATGACGTACAAGCAGCTGGGCGACGCGGCCAAGGCGGGCGCCACGTTGGATGACGTGCTGGGTCCATGCGGCCTGCTTGTGTTACTCTATCAGGTGGATGACAGCCACGGCCACTGGACACTGGTGTTCCGCCGTGGCGACGTGGTGGAGTGCTTTGACAGCTATGGCTACACACCCGACGACGAGTTCACGTTTGTGCCCAAGGGTGTGCATGAGCGCACCAACCAGAACTACCGCTACCTGACACAGCTGCTGTACAAGTCGCCGTACCGCGTGGAATACAATGAGCAGCCGTTCCAGGCTGACACCCCCGGCGTCGCCACCTGTGGCCGTCACTGCATTGCCCGTTACGCATTCGGTGACATGAACATTGCAGCGTACCAGCGGCGGTTCAGGCCATACAACATGGACGCTGTGGTTGTGCGCACAATCCCAAATCTCCCGCCAGCATAGAGGGATGGCGTCGCGAATCTACTACAACGCTCGCCTCACCAGCGCACACGGCACCAATGCGGGCCCTCAGGGACCGCTGCCAGTCCGGTTTGATGACCTGCGCCCGACTGAGATTGTGCGACGTGCCAGCGATTACGTGATGTCCATTGTGCGATTCACCACCACGCTGGAGGGGTTGCCGCAGCTGGTTGTGGAGCACCCGCCCAGCACTGACACAAAACCCACTGCCACCAGCTACAGCTTCACACTGAGCGGCGGCGGTGTGACGGTGGAGGCGCCAGTTCTCTGGATGCCGCCAGACTCAACGCTGTCGCAGCGGTCGGGTGACCTGGGCGACCCGTACTGGTGGGAGTACAGCTTCATTCGATTCGGTGCACTGGTGAATGGCGCGCTGTCGGTTGCCATGACGGCGCTGCGGGCTGCCGTTCCATCACTTGCGAGTGCCCCGGCACCATTCTTCACATTCGATGTGCCCTCTGCCACCTGGACGCTGTACCAACCAATGGCAGCGCTGAACCCGGCCAGCTTCAGCCTGGCTGCCAACGCACATGCAGAGCACCTGTTTGCCGGCTTCCCCACCGTGCCCGTTAATGGACTGCACCGCTACAACACATTCCTGCAACCGAATGAGGAGCCGGTTGAAATTAACGGCAAGAACTACGTGACGCGGCAGCAGACGCCCGGCGCACTGGCAAACTGGTCACCCATCCGGCGCTTTGTGTTCACGAGCACGCTACCGGTGCAGCCCGAGATGACAGTTCCGGCGACCCCGTACGGTGGCACGCAGGTGCTGGGCTCCAACTCACAGATGACCATCATCACCGATTTGACCCCGGTGCTGGCACGTGGCGACGAGTTGAGCTTTTCAACGCTGGAGTACATGCCAACGGCAGAGTACCGGCGCGTGGCGCTCATGTCCGACTCGCCCATCAACGAGATTGCATTTGCCGTTTACTGGGAGGACGACCTGGGCGGGCTGCATCCGATGTACTTGTACGAGAATGGGTTTGTGAGTCTGAAGTTGATGCTGGAGCGGGTGAAGTAACCGTCCCGAAATTAAACCTGCAACAAGAGTATACCTCGCAATGTCTCTTGTTGACGGTGGTGCGATTCCTGTGGTGTCGGTGCCAGACTACCGCACCAGCTTCCCTGATTGGTCGATGACTGCCCGGCAGGGCGCACAAGCCATCAGCTACCTGCGTGCCTCCGCCACGTCGCTGGGCACCGACATTGGGTTTGACGGCATCACGCCGCCCAGCCCCGGTGCGTCGGTGGTTGGCCGTGACATCATCTGGCACAACAAGGTGCGCATCAAGTTGAACTGGACCGCTGCCGCCGGTACGGGCTGCACAATTGGCAGTGACACGGCGGCGCGCGCATTCCCCTTCAACTCAATGGTCTCCACCGCCACGCTGACGCTGAACAACCAGACCTTCACGGTGAGTCAGTGGGACCGCATCCAGGCGGCAATCATGCGATTCAACGCACGTGGCAACACTTTCAAGTACGCCTCCATGACGCCGTGGCAGCCGGAGACGGTGGCCAATTACTCACAGGCGCAAGGCTCGCTGCTGGATGTGATTGCTGCCGGCGCGAACGACTCGCACGACAGCCCTCGTGGCGCCTACGCCTACATCAAGTCGACGGACATTCCCGGCAACGCTGCGAACACAACAGCCGGTGCCCTCGTGGAGATTGAGACCTGGGAGCCGGTCAACCTGGGCGTCTTCATGTACGGGTTGAAGGACGCGGGCATCCCCTACGTGCAGTCCATGTCGCTGCGCTTCAACCTGGGCTCTGACTGGGGTCGCCTGCTGTCGCGCAAGGACGGCTCGCGCGCGATTCAGAGCATTGAGCTGGTGCCTGGCTACCAGACGTCCGAGCTGTTCTATGAGAGCATTGCGGCGCCGCTGCTGGCCAAGGAGATGCCTGTCTCAATCAGCCTCCCCTACCACCGCCTGCTCACCTCCACCAAGGCGGGTGTGGTGCCCCCCTTCGTCCCTGGGCCGTTCTCCAACCCGGCCGGCAGCACTATCGACTCTCAGATTATCTCGCTGCCTTGTGTCCCCAATCGCATCTACGTGTTTGCCACCCGCAATGCCCGCGACTGCACCACGCCCGACTACTTCATGCGCCAGTGCGGCAACATCAGCGTGCAGTGGAACTCCATGACGGGTCTGATGACATCGGTGCAGCGGCAACAGCTGTGGCGGCAGACGGTGGAGGCGGGTGGCTTCCTGAGCTGGGAGGAGTTTGATGGCTTCAAGCGGCTGACTGGTCTGGCTGCTGGCGCGGCTAGCTTCATCAGCACGCCCGGCTCGATTATCTGCCTGCGGCCGTCGGTCGACTTCCAGATTGAGCCCGGTCAGGTGCCAGGGCAGGCGGGCAGCTATCAGTTCCAGGTGTCGGCCAACTTTGCCGACCAGGCGGGCACCGCCGGTACCAACACGAACGTCACGATGTATGTGGTGGCAGTGCTGCCCGGCGTGGTGAGCATCAACCGCAACTTTGAGACGTCAGTGAACGTGGGCTGCATCTCGGAGAAGGACGTGCTGGAGTCGACGGCGGTGAAGGTGAGCCCTGAGTCGGTGCACGACCCCGACGGCGCTGGCCTGTTTGACAACATCAAGTCGCGTATCAAGCACGCCATCGACAACCCGGTGACTGCACTGGTGTCGGCTGCCAAGATGGCGCACAAGGGGCTGGACGCTGCCAAGTCGGCGGGGCTGCTGGGTGCTGGTGCCCTCACTGGCGGCTCTGACATGTTTGGCTCTGGCGCACTGACTGGCGGCGGTGCGCTGACTGGTGGTGCACGACTGTCGAAACGTGACCTAGCAGCACGCCTGCGCTAATCTGTTGCGATGCAATAGATGGATGCAGGGCAGATATTCACCGGCGCAGGTGCCACCACCACGGTGGGCCTGCTTGCATTCGTGTTGTACCGACTGCTGACCTCATCGCACTGCCGCAGCCGCTGCTGTGACAGGTCAATAAGCTTTGATTTCAGCAGCTCAACACCCACACGCCGCGCCAGCGCCCCGACCATTGAGATGCCCCGCACGGAGGCCATAATCATGACCACGCCGGCCCCCCAAAAAAAAAGTGACAGGGGGGAGGCCGGGCCATAGGGGGGGCCAAGACGACGCAGAAGACTCACGCAACGACAAGACTTCCCTACACGACGCCAACGACAAGCATGGAGTTCCCCGACACCCCCGCCCCCGGCCGCTACCGGTTCACTGTTGCCGACATGAAGGAGGACAAGGAGTTCATCATCATGATTGAGTCCGGCACCAGTGGTGAGATACTGACGCTGGCTGTCTCCTACGAGACGGGCACCAAGGCGGCCGCCCTGCAGCAGGTGATGGCGATGCGCAAGGTATTCCACGATGCCGGCAACCGGATGGGCAGCGCGGTGAGCACTCTGTTGGAGAAGCCGTGCTCATAACTTTCTGCGCCCTGAGTATCAGCGATGTCCGTCGTTCAGCTTAACGACCCAGGAGTGAGTGCGATGATTCAGCCAACTTTTGGCCCAGTGCTGTCAGTCAGTGACCCGAGTGCGGGGCTGACCGGCCGCGTGTTTGACACGGTGATTAACCCACCCCCGGCGGGGCTTGGCGGTGTGGCGGTGAGTCAGACGTATGAGGGGACAGCTGGTGACCCTGTTACCATCACGCTCCCCAGCCGTGGCACCTACCTGTTTGTGTTCCGGGCGCAGATGACGTCCAGCGACGCCGTGGCAGCTGGCTGCAACGTCAACTTCAGCATCGCCGACCCGGTTGGCATCCCGATTGCCGCGGCGAATGCACCAGTGTCAGTCACCAATGCCCCCATGCAGCTCGCTGCCTGCTCATCTGCGATTGGCACTGTGGCCGCTGAGAACCCCCTGACACTGAACTTTGTGGCGGCACAGAGTGAGGTGGGTGGTGGCAGCTCCACCTTCACGGCGTGGTCGGGGGTGGCGCAGGCAGTCCGGCTGGCTTAAAGGTGGGTACCGCGGTTGGAGTCTAAAAGTATTTCTCCAGCCATGGCAGCAGCAATGCCCACCGACATCACCGTCACCAAGTCGTACCGCATCACGCACATCAATGGCGGCTATGTGCTGCAGGAGATGCCGTCAGCACGGTGGGTCTGCCACTCGGCGTCCGAGAAGTACTTCAAGAGCCGGCTGGTGGCGCTGGGTGTACCGTTCGACACCAACGCAGACGGCTGCCTGTACGTGCCCGAGCCAGTCCCGGTGCCTCCCGTGCCTGACCCAGAGCCAGAGCCGCCGGCACGGACGCCGGTGCCAGTGGACTCCGACGCAGACGATGATGATGACGCCAATTCAGATGAGGACGGTGAGCGCTACCACCTGCGGCTGCTGTACGAGCATCTGGCAGAGGGTGACGCACTCGCGGAGGCTGCTGAGCTGCAGCGGCAGCAAGCGGAGGAGTACGGCTTTGACATTGACAATGATGATGCGACGTAGGAGGGGCACACGGGTTGACATGACTCCAAACTTTGGGTTCATGTGAAGCCGACGACCCCCTCAAAAAAAAGTGACGCCCTCCCTGGCCTAAACCCCCGGGTCCCTTCGGCGCCGCAGAATTTTTCAAGACGACAAGTAGAATGCCTGCTGCACCAAGAGTGATTGCTCGTCGGGATGACCCGACGAGATTCGTGACGTGGGCGACAGCGCGCCGACATGGTGCCGTCGCACACCCTGAGCTGTTTGTTACTGCCCCTGGCAACTTCATCGTGATTCGACACGGAGTGGGTCGGCTGATGAATACGGCGGCCGCGACGGAGGCATTCCTGAACGGCGACGAGAACATCATCATGCCGGCCGGCGTCGTGTGGGTTGATGGCGCATTGCGACAGGAGACCTACCTGCGCATGAGGGTGCCAGCAGGGTTGCCACCCGCCACCATGGCGGCGCTGACAGCATTCCGCAGCGAGCTGAGGGCACGTGAGCCCAATGCACTGACGCGGTTCGAGCTGTGGCGGACGCACGTGACAGCGGTGGTGGCTGCAGCAGCGACGGCGGCGGCGACAGTGCCAGGTGCGTACGCTGCCGGCCAGCCGCTGACGGTCGAAATCGTCCTGCGGTTCAAGTACGAGAGCAGGAAGGGCGAAACATACTCAGAGCAGAAGTCCATCCTCGAGTCGTACACCCCGGAGACGGCAATGACGAAGGACGAGGTGCGCGACGCGGTGTTTGCACGGTGGTTCCAGCAAGGCTATGGTGATGTCGCGCGACTGGAGCCCGTGTTTGACAGCGTGACCATCAGGCCCCATGACGCTGCGCTGGGCGACCTGCCGCTGGCAGCGCTGACCTGGGGCTACCCCAGCATCCCCGACGTGGTGGAGCACCCCACGCCCAACACGTGTGCCATCGACTACCTCATGTACGAGATTGGCATTGCTGGGCGCAACGAGCACGCCCGACTGCTGACACGTGCGGCCCTGATTGAGCGCCTGGGCGAGCAACCCACAACCAAAAAGATAATTGAGTTTGTTCGCACGCTGAAGTGCGTCAGTGCCTACGTGCTGAGCCCCACCCTCCACGTGTACGACCACGTGGTGGCGGAGGAGAAGACGCGGGCCACGCTGGTGTTCATCAACAACAATGGCCACCTCTACCCTGTCACCGACGAGGGGCAGCGGAGCGCTGTCATCCGAGCCAAGCGGCTCGACCTGTGCGAGCTGGCACGGTGCGAGTTCAACGAGGAGTACACCGCCGTCTACCCGCTTGACCTGGACCTGAAGACGAAGGAGGACCTCGCCTGCACCGTCAACTTGCGGCCCGTCATCAGGTGGATTGACAGCCTGCCAGCAGAGACACGGCTGGCGATTGTCACGTTGCCATGTGTTGCCGGCCTGTGCGCCGCATTCATCAACCGCGAGCGCATGATGGTGGAGCAGTTCCAGCGGGGTGACGGCGACATGAAGGCGTTCAAGCACCCGACGCGTGACCTCACCATTCTCGCCTCCACCGACTACCACGCCCGGCGCGAGATGTGCGCCAAGTACTTTGCCATCAACCTGGACGCGGCGTTCATCTGGCGTAACCAGAGCTGGGGCGTGATTGGCATGGAGATTCAGCAGTCGTGCTACGCCCACATCCCGACGGCAGACTACTCGGAGGACCTGCTGCGCGTGTTTGAGCACTCGCCGGTGCGCCCGTACATTGCGTGGTGCGGTGAGCGCGACCTCAAGGGCGGGGAGGTGTGCGTTGACCAGCGCCGCAGCTACACGGGCATCTTCATCAACGCGAACCAGCCATGGTACCTCGGGCAGTACTTTGACAGTGTGCGGCCGTTCACCGGTGGCGACATCGTGCCGGGCGAGTACCTGGTGGCGCGTGACATCATGATGGGGAGCGGCACCATCCGACTGGTGGCGCAGTGGTACCCGCACCAGGTGATTCAGTATGCGCTTGGGCAGGGCTACCTGACCGCCGCCGACATCACACACTGCCTGCCAGCGTCCACCTGCCTGCCCGCCGACTTCTTCAAGCCGTTTGCCTCCGACATGTACCGCGACTACCCCGAGCTGAAGGGGCTGGTGAACTCGTTCAACGGCTGCATGGGCATCCAGCACACCAAGCGCGAGCGGTGCGGCGTCACGCGCTGCATCAAGACCGCCATGGCTGCCGTCGCGGACGCCAAGTCGCGACCCAACTGTGACGCCACCGTCATCAGCCCGGCCATCGACATTGACGATTACAGCGACGAGGACGTCTGCGGTGGCTATGGCGGCTCCACCGTCCCGACCGGTGAGGAGGAGGAGGGCGACATCGTCCGCCCAGACCCCGTCAGTGAGAGGGAGTTGGGCGGCAACGCCCAGAAGACCTACTTCATCAACACGGTGGAGAAGACAACGCGGACGTCTGGCCACGTCCCCATCTACCGCCAGGTGCTGGGTTACAGTTACATCAACCTCGACCGGCAGGTGCGAGCGCTGGGTGTGACTGCTGACCAGGTGTGCGGTTACAACACCGACTGTGTCAAGCTCCGCGGTGACTACAATGCCGCCGCGGTGAAGCCAAAGGACGAGTGCGCGCCGGGTGAGTACCACGTGGAGGCGAAGGAGATAACGGTGTATGGGCCGGCACCAGCCGACTGGCCGACACGTGTCCCGTTCACGTTCGCTGAGCGCCCGCCGACCCGTATGCTGCCTGAGTCAGAGTTGGTGGCACACATCGTGGCAGGCGGCTCTGCTGTCGTGTCTGGTGTGGCTGGCGCCGGCAAGACGGAGCTGGCACGGCTGGCAGTGGAGGCACTGGGCGACGACGAGGGGGTGATTGGCACCGCCGTCTCCAACAAGGCGTGTGAGAACCTGAAGGAGCGCGGCGTCCCCAACGTCAAGATCCTGACGCTGCTGCTGGTCAACCAGGTGACCCAGAAGATGGAGATGGACGCGCTGAAGGACGTGAAGCTGTGCATCATTGACGAGGCGTCGATGGTGCCACCGGCAGTAATGGCGGTGATTGCGCGTGCCAAGCGCGCATTCGGGTTCGCGGTGCTGCTGATGGGCGACAAGAACCAGACCACCGCCATCTGTGACGCGCCAATCGACTACGTGAACAACGCGGTGTTCATGGAGTTTGTGGGCGGCGTGCACTGTGTGTGCGAGTACAAGGGGTTCGCGTTCCCAGACAAGGCACGCTACACGCCGGCATTGTATCACGTGCTGGGCGACTTCCTGCGCACAGGTGTGATACCAGCGGCGTTGCGGCGGGAGGAGGCGCCGCCGTGGTGCTGGCGTCACTTGACCTTCACCAACGCGTGTCGCACCAGAATTAATGAGCTGTGCATCGACCGGTGGGCGGCGGACCGTCGCGTGAAGCTGGTCAACATCGGCAAGCTGCGAGTGGCACCGGGGCTGGAGCTCATGTGCTACCACGGCACCGACCGCGAGAACGACGTGTACAAGACCAACGTGGTGACGGTGAAGGCTGTTGATGTGGCAAAGAAACAGCTGACGCTGGGCGGCGCGGTGATGGAGTGGGCAAAGGTGTGCGAGCTGTACGACTACGCATTCGCCACCACCATCCACAAGTACCAGGGCGGCAAGATTGCCGAGCCGTATGTCATTCATGAGGCCGCCAACCCCCACATGAACCGACAGCTGATGTACACCGCCATGAGTCGCGCCACGCGGTTGGAGGACGTGCACATTGCCGACGCCGACTGGGGTCGCTGGTATGCCAGCTTCCGCTACCGCCCCTGCACCACGCTCGCCGTCAAGCGGCCGACGCGTGAGAAGTGCACTGTCTACCGCATCAGCTTCCCCGACGGCAGCACCTACATTGGCCGCACTGCCGGCACGCTGGAGGAGCGGCTGGCACAGCACTACGCCAATCCGACGAGTGACGTGATGGGTGCAGCACTGGCGGGCGGTGGTGCCACCATTGCGCCGGTGCAGGAGTTCACCCACACCAAAAAGCGCACCGCCGAGATGATTGAGACGGAGTTGATTGCACGTGAGGTGGAGGCGGGCGGTGTGGTGCTGAACGGCAGGCAGCTGCCACCCAAGAAGCGCGCCGCCGAGCCGACGACACGGGCCGGCACGAAAAAGGTGATTATGCCCTCGGAGAACGTCAGCAAGAAGCGGTTCGAAGTGCGCTGGCGCTCAGCACGAATCCCCACCGAGCACCAGGTGAAGCGGTTCAGTTACATCACGGACCCACGTGAAGTCGCACTCGGTGCCGCTGAGGCATGGGCGGCCGAGCTGGTCAAACTGTACACGTAGGGTAGATGAGCGACACAGCGAAAATGATTGCCGAGCTGCACCGCCCGGCAGAGAAACCAAAGGAGTATCGCAAGGTGGTGGTTAACGGCATTAATGACACATGGGGGCTCGATTTGGCAGTGTTGGCCAACTTCGCGGCCGTCAACAATGGCTACATGTACTGGTTTGTGTGTGAAGACATCTTCAGTCGCTACTGTTGGGCAGTGCCCATTCGCGAAAAATCAGCAAAAGAGACAATGAGAGCATTACAGGTGGTTTTGGACAGCGTTGGTGGCATTCCGCCGCGTGCAATTTGGGCCGACCTGGAGCGGGGCTGGTACGGCAAGGATTGGGGTCAGGCGTTGCGCAACAATGATGTGGAGCTGTACACCACCTACTCGCCTGTCGGCGTGGCACCCGTGGAGCGGCTGATTCGCACCCTGAAGAACCGACTGTGGCCACTGATGGAGGCGGCAGGCAGTTATAAGTGGGTGGACCTGCTGCCGAAAGTGGTGCACGACTACAACAACACCGTGCACTCTGCGTTGGGGATGACGCCGCAGCAGGCAACCGACCCAGCCAACGAGGCGGCCCTGTGGCACCACCAGTACGACAAGGTGGTGCCCGTAATGCCGAAGGGCCAGCCACGCTACCACAGTGGGGAGTGGGTGCGCATCTCAGTGGTCAAGGGCAAGTTCGAGCGCGGATTCCAGGCTAATTGGAGCGACGAGGCGTTCCAGGTGCGCCAGGTGCTGCTCACCAACCCGTACACCTACCTGCTGCGCGCCAAAGACGGGGAGGACATCATCGGCAGCTTCTACGAGGCCGAGCTGCAGCACACCGACGTGCCGAATGCCACGCGGCCGACCATCAGCGAGCGCGAGCTGTCGCTGATTAAGCCGCCCAAGAAGACGGACGCACCCGCGTTGAAGCGGATGCGCACGCTGGCATTGAAAAAGGCGACGCCGGTGGTGGCAGCCGCGCCGGTGGTGCTGCCGCCATCCAGCAGTGGGCGTGCTCGCAAGGTACCAGCACGGCTCTTGGATTGAGACCAAAACACCACAAATTACAAACTACGAGTGAACTTTATTCCTTCTTCCACACAAACACCCACTCAGCGGCCGCCGCGAAACCCATCCCGGCATGGCGGTTGCGTTTCGCGAGTGGCAACATGGCATGCAATGGCGGGAGCAAGTCAACAACTGCTGCCTCCATCGCATCGGGCATATTCAACACCATGTACCCCCCTGGCAGCAGATGCTCCCATGCACTGGCCACAACGGGCCGGAAGAAGCGCGTCAGGAACGCCTCCTTGGAGCCGTACTCGGGCATGTGCTCGTACTCCTCCAGCGTGAAGTAGGGCGGGCTGGTGAACACCATGTCGTACGACCATGCGCTGAAGTCAACCAGCTCGGCGGGCTTGTACACCATGGTGATGCGGCTCTTCAGCGGCTTCACGAATGCCGTCATCGCCCTGTACGACGGCCGTAGGTTGATGTTGGAGTCAATGCCGGTGTACGGCACGCCCAGCGACATCGCTGCCAGTGCGCGGCCACCCCAACCTGCAGAGAAGTCCAGCACGCCAACGCTTGCAAAGCGCCGAATCAGAGCGCGCGCCACAGTGCGGCGGAACTGGTTGACAGTGCCGTAGTACAGCTGAAACATGGCGTACTGCTGCTTGAGCAGCGCGTCGGAGTCGTCAATGGCGACGGATTTGCGGTAGCGCCGCACCAGCCCTGTCAGAAACTCCATCTGTGCCGGGTCAGTCATTGCCTCGGCAAAGCAGCGGTGTTTGATGCGCGCATTGAGGCGGTGGTGCAGGAAGAAGTGGTCCAGCAACTTGAGTCCAGCGCGGCTGTGCTCAGTGTGCGTCGGGGCGTTCAGGCGGTCGTAGTCACGGCGCGCAATCGCGTCGGTGCTGGGGCGGAGGCGGCGGGCGAGCTCCATCTTGTTGGGGCTGCTAATTTGTGGCTGTCGTCATGTCGGTGGCCACTGGTCGGGTGGCAGGCGGGCTGTCAACTTTTTCCACCCACCCATCGGTGCTCCACACCACCCTGCGCACCGGCGTCGTCCATCTGGCTACGCACACGCGCTCCCCGTCGTCATTCCGCACCGTCCTCATGCACTTGCCGCCCATCAGCACCACCTCCGGCTCTGGCTCAGGGTGCTTGCGGTGCATGTGTCGCTTCAGCACGTCCGACCGTGTCAGCAGCCCGCACACAGAGCACATGACGATTGCGTTCCGGTTGGGCATGGTTGCTGGTTGTGGGGGGTGGCTGGGCGGCCGTCACCTTTGGTGGTACCCCCCGGGGGTGCCTACGCCGACTGCATTCTGTCCCCCGCCCTGCCAGTTCCTGACGTTACTGCATCATGACGCCCCACGTCTTGATGCAATGACGGATTGGACGGTCCCCGGTGGTACTGACGTACGATAGAGTGCGGTCGGCTGGTGGTACCTGGGTGCTGCTGACAGAGCGGCGCGGCGGCAGGGTGGTGGTACAGGGCTGGATTCTGGCGGCCGTGACCTGAATTCAGATTCTGGCGGCCAGATTCTGATTCGTGACGTGATTGTGTCGGCCCCCATCACGGAGCCAGGAACTGGGCTCCTCGCAGTCTCTGACACACATAGCAACCGTTGCGCAATTGCGCGTGTCCAAGCGACGGTGACCGCCGGGTCACATGCTCAACAACATTTAATCCACGGGCCACAATTACGCTACCGGCTGCCATAGTAATAATTAGTGTATTAGTGCTGTGTGTGTGATGAAAATTCGCGTGGATGGCAATATTCATTTGATGTGTGTGGGACCGTGTGGGTGGGGTGGCGCCCGACACCCGCAGACTCGGACCTCCTGCAGTAGAGATGGAGTGGAGACTGCTGCTGCCGGTAGCCTGTCGGCCCCTGTCGGGTCCTGACCCCACGCGCCGTCGCAAAATTTATTTGCAATAGGAGCGCGGTGATTGGGAGGACAAGGGTCTGTCCCTACGTGCGTGGTGCTGTGTCACCCATATTGCGAGGCAAGGAGGAGAGAGTGGGTAGCTGGCAGCTGCCAGCTGGCGGCACAAGGAGGTCGACGGTGTCTTACTCCCTACTAATGGTACCGGTACCGGTACAACGCCGTGTATACCGGGAGTGTGCGCGTGGGAGGAGCCACTACGTGTGTGGATCCAGGGTGCACGCCGATTCCGATTTGCGTCTGAATCCGAGGGAGTGGGAGCCAACGCTGCCGGACCTGGCACCAACCGCCGCCGTCACTCACGAGGCGCTTCATAAGTCACCATGGCGGCGGCCAGCGGCAACGACAGTGGCGGCAGCGGCGGCGGGCTGCTTGCAGCATTGCGCGCGGGGGCCCTGCGGTGGGCACTAGCCGCCACCGCCGCCACCGCCGCCGAAACGGTCACCTTCCCCATCGACTTCTGCAAGACACGGTACGTACCGGTACCACCTGCCGCCGCGGCTAGCTGCCTAACGCTCTCTTGGACAACAACCCACTCCCCACCCCTTCCACCGCCCCTTATGCAGCCTACAACTGCAAGGCGAGCTGGGGCGCGCCCTGACGGGGGAGGCAGCAACGGCAGCCAGCCGGCTGGGCATGATAGGCACGTTCCGGCACGTTGTGGCGACAGAGGGCCCGCTGGCGCTGTACGGCGGCCTGCCTGCCGCCGCGCTGCGACAAGCCGTGTATGGCGGCATGGGCATCGGCCTGTACGCGCCCGTGCGCGCCCTCATCATAGGAGACACTGACCCCAAGGCGGCGCCGCTGTGGTGCGTGCACTGCTGTACTGTTATTGTTGATTGGTGCCCTTTGTCCCACCCCACCCTACCCACCCCCACCCAAAACTCAGGAAGCGCATCGTGGCAGGCATGCTGACGGGCGGCATCGGACAAGCGGTGGCGTCGCCCACCGACGTGGTGAAGGTGCGGCTGCAGGCAGACGGGCGGCTGCGCGCGCTGGGCAAGCCACCGCGGTACACCGGCACGCTGGACGCCTTTCGCCGTATCGCGGCCGATGACGGTCTGCGTGGCTTCTACAAGGGCATCGGGCCGTCGGTGCAGCGCGCTGCCATCATCAACGGCTGCGGCATCGCCAGCTACGACCACACCAAGCAGTTCCTGCTGGCCACGCTGGGCACAGAAGAGGGCCTGGCAGCCAAAGTGGTGGGCGCGCTGGTGTCCGGCCTCGTGTCTGCCCTCGTGTCCACGCCCTTTGACGTCGTCAAGACGCGCATCATGAACCAGCCCGCCACCGGCGCCAGCCTGTACCGCGGGCCGCTGGATTGCGCCGTCAAGACGGCGCGCGCGGAGGGCGTGCTGGCGCTGTACAAGGGCTTTGCGCCCGCCTACATGCGCCTCGCGCCCTGGCAGCTCGTGTTCTTTGTCAGCTTTGAGAAGATCAACAAGCTGGCGTCCATCGCGGAGCTTTGATTATTGAACACATTCCCCCCTCACGCGTCACACACCAGTCACCGACACACAGTCACATACACACAGCCAGTTGCAAACGCTGGCTGGCACGTAGGACGTAAGCCACCACGCGGCCATGCAGAAATACACCACGTCACACAGACGCTACGACGCGGCGCGGCCCTTGGCGGCATTGTTGCGCAACACAATGGCGCCCAGCACGCCAAACCAGGCGAGTGCGTCAGCGCCCGAGGCAAGTGCAAACTGGTACACCTTGCCGCCCTCCAGCTCCACCTCCAGCGTGTTGTCGCGGTCGGTGCCGCTGCCGGACTTGACCGGCCGCACCGCCGCCACCGCCGCCAGCTCAAAGAAATTCTGCGGCTTGGGGTCCGCCTCCGCCTTGAAGTACATGCAGTAGCCCGCCAGCAGCTGCGTGTACCGCTGCTCCCACGACGACCACCGGCTGCCGCCTTTGCGGCTGCGCTTGTGCAGCACGCCCGACAGCGCGGACCCCCCGCTCGCCTTGTCCAGCGCGCTATCCGCCGCGTCGTAGTTCAGCCGCAGCTCCATCCCAGCTGGCGCAGGCGCTGGCGCCGGCGCGGCTACCGTTGGTGCCGCTGCCGCCGCCGCTGCCGCTCCACCAGCTCCACCTGCTGCCGGCACACTACTGCCGCCGCCCGCCCGCTTCGGTTTGGGCTTGCTAGGTGGGTGCGGCCCACCTTCGCCGCCGCCGCCGCCGCTGCTGCCGCCGCTGCCACCGCCCTCCACCGCTGCGCTGCCACCGCTGCCACCAAACGGATTGGTCGACCCCGCCGCCGTTGCTGCCGCTGCTGGTGCAGGCGCAGCCGCCGCCGCTGTCGTCGTCGTTGCGGCGCCGCCACCGAATGGGTTCCCAGCGGTACCGCCGCTGGCGCCGCCGCTGCCACCAAACGGGTTGCCGGCGGTTGGTGCCGGGGACGGCGCGCGTGGGGCGGCGGCGGGGAGCGACAGGGACGGCGCGGGTGCCGGTGCGCTGGCGGTCGGGGCGCCCGACAACCCGCTGAAAATGGAGGTGCGATGCGTGGACGGGGGCAGCTTCGGCTGCAGCAGCCTGGGAGACGCCAACGGCGCCACCATCACGTCCCCATCACCACCGTCGCCGTCGTCCTGGTCGCCGCCCGCCAGCCCGATGGCAGGCAGCGCGGGGCCCAGCGTGGGCCGCGCCGCCGCAGGACTTGCCTCCATCAGCGTCGGCAGCGTCGTCACCATGTGGGTGGTAGTGGCTACCGGTGCAGGTGCAGGCACCGGCGCAGGTGCGGGCGCTGGTGGCGGTGGTGGCGGCGGCGGGGGCGGGGGCGGCGGCGGAGGTGCAGCTGCTGCCGTTGACTTGTTGGATGACACTGCTGCTGGCGCGGGTGCCACCACCGGTGCAGGCGCTGCGCTGGCAGCAGGTGTGGCAGCCGATTGCCAGCCAAACAGGTAGGCCAGCCCCGCGGCAGGGTTCACCAAGCTGGTGGTGGTGGCCACGGGGTTTGCGGCTGCGGCATACGAAGCGGCACGGCGAGCCGCCTCCTCCCGCGCTGTCGCTGACACCTGCAGCACCGCAAAGTCTTCCGCGCGCCGCCGTGCCACCTCCGCCGCATCCAGCGCCGTGACTACCTCGTCCACGCGCTTGCGCGCGCCGCGCAGCTGGTCCAGCAGCACCTGCCGCTCTGTCTGCAGCCGCCGTGTGTTGCCGCGCTCCGCATCCAGCTCGCCCACCCGCATCGCAAGCGCCGTCTCTGCCAACGTGGCGCGCGCCAGCACAGCCTTGTACCGATCCCACACGTCAAACGCCGTCACACCACCCGCCGCCGCCGTCCGCGACGCGCCACCCGCCGCAGCAGGTGGCAGGGTGGCACGGCTGCTGCTACCGCCGCTGCCACGCGAGCCCGGCGGCGGCGCGGTCGGCGGCGCACCAGGCGGCGGTGGCGGTGGTACACTACCGGTACTGCTGCCACTACGAAGCTGCGCCACCAGCGCCTCCAGCACCTCCAGCCGCTCGTTTGCAGCTAGCGCGTCTGCCGCCGCGCGCTCCCGCGCTTCCTTCTCCGACGTCGCCTCCACCACCGCGTTGTGGTACAGCGCCACCGCCTCCTGCGCGTACCGCAGTGCCACGTCGCGCTGCAGGAAGGCGTGCAGCAGCCGGTGCGACTCCACACTGGCCACCACCACGCCGCCGGTACCGCTGCTGCCACCGCCGACAGGCCGCACCGGCGCATCCCACGGCATCGCCCGCCCGCCGCCGCCGCCGCCGCGGCCACCGCCGCCATCAAAGCTGGGCATGTGTGCCAGCGGCGTGGACCCGGTGTTGAAGCTGGCAGCGCGGACAAGGGCAGGCGACATGGGTGCAACCGACGACGGCGGCGGCGGCGGTGGCGGCGGCGGTGCTGCGTGCGTGATAAAGAAGTCTTCACCCATGGCATCCACGATGGCGGTGCGCACGTCGGCGGACGCGGCGCCCAGCGACCGCAGCAGCGCCACCAGCTGCTGCATGGCTGCCGCCTCGCTGGCGTCCATGGGCGCCGCCATGGCAGCTGCTACGCGTGCGGCGTCCGTGCCGCCCGCGGTGACGCGCACCGCCACCTTCACATCCGGGTACAGTGGGTCCACCGCCACATACATGATGCGCCCGCCCTGCCCGTCACCTGTGTCGCCCGCCTCCGCCGCGCGCAGCGCCTTGGCAGCAATGTCTACCAGCGACTCCGCCTCCTCGCCGCCGCCGTCTGCCACCGGCTCCGCCGCAGGTTGTTGCTCAGGCGCCTTGGATTCCGCGACCGCCGTTGTGGGGGCAGCGGCAGCGGGGCCGGCTGCAGCAGCGGTGGCAGCGGCAGCAGCGGACATGTCAGCAAGGATGCCGCCTGCTGTGGCTGCCACGGCCCGCACTGACATGCGGCGCTTGCGCGCTGCTGCTGCTGCAGCGGCGGCGGTAGCGGCTTGACTGCCAGGCTCTGAAGGGTCGCCGTCGCCACTACCTGCCGCCGCTGCCGCCGCCGCCCCCGGTACCAACATGGTGGAGGGACGGCGGTGCGACGAGGCATCGGGGCTGCCAGTTCCCATGATTGCTGCCTCCACCGCGGCAGCCAGCATGGCTGACTCGCGGCGGCCACGCGCGGTGACGGGTGTTGCCATCATGCTCTTGCGGCCGCCACCGCCGACGCTGCCGCTGCCGACGCCGCCGCCGATCACAGCGGTGGTGGCTTCGTTGAACTCTGCCATTGCTGCCGCGTCAGACAGCGCCGTTACGCGGGACCGCGCGGCTGCCAGCTCGTCGCGCAGGCTGGCGGCAGCGGCGGTGGCTGCTGCCGCCTCTGCGCGCACCGCCGCCAGCTCGCCGCCCTGCTTGCGATACGCCGCCACCATCGCGCGCGCGCCGTTCCGGAACCGCGTCAACTGGCTGGCAGCCTTGGTGGCCAGGGTGGTGAGCGCGGTGGCGGCGGCGGCCGCCTGCGCCTTGGACACGGCGTGCGCGGCATGCAGACATGCGTTCTCGTGCTGCAGCAGCGCCAGCGGGTGCGACAGGAAGGTGAAGCACACCGGCAGCGGCGTGCGCCCCAGCAGCTCGTGCAGGGCGGTTGCTGCCATGCCCGCCACATTGTCGCCGTTGACGGCGGGGGGAAGCCAGCCGGGGCGCAGCCGGGGGCAGGGGCAGCCGGATGCCGCGGCGGGGGGGGGGGGGTTGTGGGCGGCGGCCGGGGCCACGGCGCCGGACGTACGCGCGGGGCGCCCCCCGCCCAGCAGCGGCGCGTAGGGGGGGGCGGTAGCCGGGTCGTCCCGGGGGAACGGGGGCGTCGTCCCGCCGCTAGTGCCCGGCATCCACCGTGCGCCGGTGCGCGTGTCTGCAAAGGCCGTCTCCTCCCGGTAGCTGCCGTCCGCTGCCGGGTGGCCCACCCAATGCCGGTCGCCCTCATACAGCGCGCTGCGCGCAAACTGGAGGCCGGCGGTGGTGGCGGTGATGGGTGTATCGCCACTGGTGGTGTCAGCCAGCACCACCTCAAACGCGGCACTGCAGGTATGCCCTGCCACCGTGGCGCACGCCGGCGCCGCCAGTGCCGCAGCGGCAGCACGTGCTGTCAGCACCCGCCGCGCCACCTCGTGCGCCCGCCGCGGGCCACCGCTTGCAGCATCAGAAGCAGCCGCAGGTGCCGGAGGCGGCGTGTGTGGCGGGCGGGTTACCGGCGCCTGTGTCGGTGGCGGCGCGGGGGGCGGCGGCGGCGGGTGGGGGTGCGGGGCCGGGGCGAGCGCGCCATTGCTTCGCGGGTCTCTGGGAGCGGGTGGGGCAGGGGGGCGGCGCTGCCCAGCCCCGGCGGTAGCAGCGTCGGCGGGCGACGGTGCCGTGAAGGCAACCGCCCCGCCGCTGGCGACACGCGTCGGCGCCCGCAGGGACATGGCGGCTGGGGTGACGGCGGCTGGCGTGACGGTGGTGGCCGCGGCGGCGGCAGGAGTGGGAGGCGCCACCGTTCCGCGTGCGGGCGTCACGGGATCGCCACCAGTGCTCACCTTGGTGGGTGCACCGCTGCCAGGGCTTAGCACCGGTGCCACTGTTGCCCGCAGCACCGGCGCGATGGAGCCCAGTTGCGGCGCGATGGAGCCCAGCTGCGGCGCGATGGAGCCCAGTGGCGGCGTCACACTGCCGCCCAGCACGGGCGTGATGCCGCTGCCGCCGCCCAACACGGGGGCGATTCCACTGCCACTACCCAGCGCGGGCGTCACGCTGCCGCCCAGCACCGGGGCGATGCCACTGCCACTGCCAAGGTATGGTGCCACCGAGCCACCGGCGCCCAGCACAGGGGTGATACCACTACCACTACCCAGGTACGGTGTCACAGAACCGCCTGCACCCAGCATTGGAGCCACCGAATACGGTGCCACTGAGCCGCCTGCACCCAGCATTGGTGCCACCGAATACGGCGCCACCGAGCCCAGCATTGGCGCCACGGAGCCGCCGGCGCCTCCCAAATACGGAGCCACCGAGCCGCCAGCGCCCAGCATGGGCGCTATAGAGCCGCCAGCGCCCAGCATTGGCGCCACTGAGCCACCAACGCCCAGCATCGGCGCCACCGAGCCGCCGCCTCCCAGCTTGGGCGCCACCCACCCACCACTATCCAACGCCGGCAGCAGCGGCGCCGGGGGGCCGGTGACAGACACGGGGGAGACGGCGCCGTCGGCTGCGTTGTCAGCGGGCGCGGCGTCATCCGGGGCGGCGGCGGCGGCAGCAGAGTCGGAAGTGGCGTGCAGCGATGCCAGCAGCGCATCCACATCTGGCAGACCGTCATCGCCGGCTGTGGCGGCAGCGCCGCCGTCGCCGTCAATGTCCGCCATGGTGGTGTATTGACTGCGCGGCGTCCAGGGCGTCGTGGTGTTGTGCTGCAAGTGGTGTGGGAGTGGCGGTCATCGTCGTTCGTCGTCCCTTCATTCGGTCGTCGTCGTCGTTGAGTGGTGACACTCTTGGCGTCTTGTGTTGTTACGTCGCCGTGTCGTCGTCATACCACATAAGCTGCAGGTTGCAGTGGATGGGGGGGAGCGGTGTTGGTGCAGGTGGTGACCGTGTGTGTGTGCCATGACAACGTCGTCGTCACGCATGCGCGCTGCCTGTGTGTTTGGTCGTTGCGACTGCCCCCCATCTTTCGTCCCACCTCATCGCCACACGCGATCCAGCAAGGACACTCATACATTACATCTAGAACAAAAGCCCACCCGTTTATGCACAGAGGGTGAAAATATACACGGAATATCGGCGCCACAACGATCGATCTCTCTCAATCTCCTCTCCATTCCTACTGGCACTACCCCCACTCCCGTGCACGTAGTAGCACACGGTGGTGGCAAACACCCACGCAGGCACATACATACACATATCTTCTATCACATACACACAGGCGTGTGTGGGTAAACGCAGTATTAAATGCACACCCGATGTTACAACTTCTCTCTTGATCTCCTCTCGTTCGCCACCCAATCTACCACCACACTCCACACGCACACAGACACGGACCCACCACAAAATCACGCAGGCACTCACATACACACATCATGTGTTGATATCTGTCATTATCCAAGCGGTTGCACCCATTATTACAGCAATAAACGCGCTCAAACTTCTCTCTCGCCGCCCTCTCAACGCACACACACGCAACCACTACTGCACACACAACAATCGCCTCACTACCCACCACCACCAAGCACACCAACACACACCCTACCTCAAAATCCGACTTCCCCTCTTTATTCCCACATATAACCAAATATATACAGCGTAATTGACTTCGAAAGTCCCCTCTCGACGCCTACTGCCGACCCCTGTTACCGCAATTAACGGTCTACCAACCGCATCCCACGACATAATCACCCCGCAACCGCATTACTACTGCGCTACGCACCGCTGCCGCGCCATTATTACACGGCGTCGCCGCGCGTGTTGTAAGGACGGTGTGAAAGCGGCAATGTGTGTGTATGCATGTGGGAGGAGTGGGTTAAATTTAACCCACTGAGTGGGTTAACGTTAACCCACTGTCCTGGTTGTTAGTGCACCTCGGAACGGGCGGTATGCGGGTATTTACCCGTTGGCCTTTACAAGATGAACGACCATGTAGTAGATAGTATATAGAGTGCAAACCCTGGTGGCACTGGTAATAATGCAATACGTCGGTGCTAAGGGGTCGAAATCCGCGGTGTATCCAAGGTTTCTCTTGGCGCCTACTGGCCGACGGTTTCATTTCTCTCTCGCTCCCTACTGCTGGTACTTTTGTGTACATAGTAAATGCACTTGCTGCGGTGCTCATCACATTTTCGTCATGGCAATAGACTCAAACCACCTTGATTATTATACTACTTCTTTGGTGGCTGCCAAGTCGTCGTGTTGCCTGCACACCGATACCGAATTTAGCCCCTCTCGCCGCCTACTGACCCGATTCCCTCTTGCCACCTACTGAACTGCTATTTTACCTGATATTTCGATACTCCTCGGCAGTGATCAACGTCTACGCTGCGGCAGTACACTCCTACTACTTTCATCTCTCTAATTCTACATTATTGGTCGACAAGTCGGTGTCCTGCCGTCGTACGAATCGGATCACTTGCCGCTCCCGACTCTCTCTCACCGCCTACTGGACTGCTGGTTGTACCGATATTTCGATACTACTCACCATTGATCATCACGTCTATACTGCGGCAATATACTAATACTACCTTCAGCTCTCTATAATTTCATTCCCGC
>Ga0066256_1001635_pt1 | contig 29404 bp, 31 predicted proteins | sample ThiBio_1000_biof_FD_87107 | JGI IMG/M metagenome (GOLD analysis project Ga0066256, IMG submission 87107) | Wastewater bioreactor microbial communities from Cape Town, South Africa - Thiocy_expt_1000_biof (version 2) | ecosystem: Engineered > Bioreactor > Thiocyanate-remediating >... | reverse complement strand
TGCGGCCTTGGTCAAACAGGCCTTCAAGCACATCATCCTGCTCAACGGCAACCGCCCGAGCGGCACCGCCAACGACCAGGTGGCGCGCCACATGATCGACCAGCTCGATGGCGACCACGACTTCAAGGTCTCGGCCGTCAGCTACTGGGAACCGGCGGCCGACAAGATCCATGCGCTGCGCAAGTCGGTCGTCGGCGGCATGGGCCATGGCTGCGAGCTGGAAGCGTCTTTCCAACTGGCGACACGGCCCGAGTTGGTGAAGATGGACCGGCTGAAGGGCGCGAAATACGGCCCCGTCGGCTGGGATCTCGTCGCACCGACCAACCCGACGCGCACCTATGCGCGGCGGCCGCGCCCAGGTGCCGGCCATGCGGCGATATTCGGCGACCCGACGGTGGCCACGGCGGAGATGGGTCAGAAATCGATCGCGATCATCGTCGATGTGCTGGAGCAGACCTTCACAAATTTGCAGGGCTCGTATCAGGACCGCAAGGACCGACCAGCCTGAAGCGCCTGATCAGGGATGCCAGCCGAGCTCGATCGAAAGCGTGTGCGTCATCAGCAGCAGCGCTTCCTTGAGCCCGTCCATCAACGCCTGATCGCGCGCCACCTTCTTGAGATAGACAAAGCTGATGCAGCCCACCACCGCGCCCTTGCTGCCGAAGACCGGCGCAGCGATGGAGCCGGTGAAGCTCTGCACGTCGCCCTCGGTCTGCGCAAACCCGGCCTTGCGCACCTCGTCGAGGCGCTGGCGCAGCACGGCAGGATCGGTGATGGTCAGCGTCGTGAGCGGTTCGAGCGGCTCGGCGCAATAGGCGGCAACGAATTCGGGCGTCTCATGTGCCAGCAGCACCAGACCTTTGGAGCCGGCGTGGAGCGGGATGTGGTAGCCGTACTGCGCCTTCGATATCTCCTGAAGTTGTCGCTTCTCGGCATGGATGACCACGGAGAAGCTGCCGATGCGCTCGACCACCTGCACGTCGACACCACGGATGTCGCGGTCGCGGGCGAGGTAGGAGATTGCCGATTTCAGCATCTTGTTGTTGGCAAGATAGGCCGAGCCCAGATGCCACATGCGCGGCCCGATCTCGTAGTGGGAGGTGTCGGGGTTGAGCATCAGGAACTGCGCTTTCTCGAGCTTCTTCACGGTGCGGTGCGCCGTTGCCCAGGGAAGGTTCATGTCGCGCATGACGTCGACCACCCGGCACGGCCGCGCCGCTATCAGGTCGAGCACCGCGAAGGAGCGTTCAAGCCCCTGCTTGGCTTCGGACGAGCGCGCATCCATCGCCGTCGGCTTTTCCACCCCGTAGTCGATCGCCTGCAGGGTTTCCGTCCGTTCTTCAGTCGCTGTCTTCTTGGCCATGGAAACCGTCTGCCGATTATTCGTCCTGTAGACAAGCTATCCACTAAATCGATGATTTACCAGCCGGCACCGGCACGATGAAGGAGCATTGAGATGGGGCAGCCGCTTTGGGCCGAAGACGCGGTCACCATGGCAAGCCTGTTGCGCGCGGGCGAGATCAGCCCCCTCGATCTGCTCGCCGCAACGCAGGAGCGGGTGGCGGCGGTGAACCCGGTGGTCAACGCCCTTCCGACCCTCTGCTTTGACCGCGCGCGCCGGCGGCTCAGCGCGAGCGCCGACCTGTCAGGATCGACGCTTGGCGGACTGCCGGTGCCAATCAAGGATTCCTACGCTGTTGCGGGCGTGCGCACCACCTTCGGCTCGCGCGTCTATGCCGACGCAGTGCCGGACCGGTCGGATTTTCTCGTCGAGGCGCTGGAGGCTTCGGGCGGCGTCGTCTTCGCCAAGTCGAACACGCCTGAATTCGAGGCCGGTGCCAACACTTTCAACGATGTGTTTGGTGTGACCCGCAACCCGTGGGACACGCGTCTGTCACCCGCCGGCTCGTCGGGCGGGGCGGCGGTGGCGGTGGCTACCGGCATGGCAGCGATCGCGCAGGGCTCCGACTTCGCCTGTTCTGTGCGCTATCCGGCCGCCCTTTGCGGCATTGTCGGCCTGCGGCCGAGTCCCGGCATTGTGCCGCAGGGGCCGGGCGGCGTGCTGGGGCAGACGCTGTCGGTGATCGGCCCGCTAGCGCGGAGCGTTGCGGACGCCGGCCTTGGGCTCCAGGCGATGGCGCGCTTCGATGCGCGCGACCCGCTGTCGCGACCGTTGGCGGTGACCGATTTCGCCGCTGCGGCACGGCAGCCGCGTAAGCCGCAGCGTCTCGCCTTCGCGGTCGACCTCGGCGTTGCCGACATCGAGCCGGAGATTGCTGGGGTGGTCACCGCAGCTGTTCGCCGGCTGGAACATATGGGTGCGACAGTCGCAGAGGCCGCGCCAGATCTTTCGGCTGCGGAGAATGCGTTCCGCACGCTTCGTGCCCACCAGTTCGCGTCGGCTCGGGGTGAACTGATCAACGGACCCGAGCGGGGCCTGCTCAAGCCTGAGGTGATCTGGAACATCGAGCAGGGCCTGAAGCTCACCAGTGCCGATATCGCCGCCGCAGTGCGCGGTCAGGCGCACAGCCGCGCTGCTCTGCTCGGCCTGCTCGAGCAGCACGGCTTCCTCATCGCCGCCGCGGCACCGGTAGCCGCCTTCCCCGTCGAGGAGCGTTATGTTGGGCGCATCGCCGGTCGCGATCTGGCGAGCTATCTCGACTGGCTCGTGCTCGGCTACGCCATCACCATCACCGGCTGCCCGTCGATCGCCATCCCCTGCGGCTTCACAGCGGCTGGCCTGCCGGTTGGCCTGCAGATCGTCGCGCCCCCTTATCGCGAGGCCGAACTGCTGTCGGTCGCGGCCTGGTGTGAAGACGCGCTCTGGTGCCGCATGATCCGGCCGATCGATCCGCGTGTCCCTGTAGCCGGTTGATGAATGCGGGGCCGGCTCGGAAGGGCAAGGTTGCGCCCGCAATCGTGATGGTGGGGGTGCCCGTAGGCTGCCGGCAACTTCCTGTGCCTACGACGGCTGATCAGCCATCGGCCAGTTTCTCCAACCGCTCGGCTTCGGACAAATCCTCGACCGTGTTGGCGTTGAAGAACGGATCGACCGGTTCCGCCGGCCAGGCCACGGTTGCAAGCTTGTAGCGGGCGGCCCACTGGCCCACCTTGCGCATGCCTTCCTCGACTAGCGCATGCCGAAGCTCGTCGCGCAAGGCAACGCTCCAAAGACCGATCACCGGATGAGAGCGACCTGCCGAGGCCGCTACGACGAGTTGGGCATCGTCCTCCAGCCGCGCGTCGTGGAAGCCTGCGACCAGATCCCGCGGCAGAAACGGGCAATCGCCGGCAACGCTCGCCACCCACTGGATTTGTGGCTGGTTTGCCGCGGCCCAGTCCAGTGCAGCGAGAACGCCCGCCAGCGGCCCCGGATAGTCCGCAATCGTATCGGCCACGACTGGAAAACCGAAAGAAGCAAAGCGGGCTGGATCGCCATTGGCGTTCAGGATCAGGCGGTCGCATTGCGGTGAAAACCGCTCGATGACGTGATCGAGTATGGAGCGCCCGCCAATCTCACGCATCGGCTTGTCGCCGCCGCCCATGCGGCGCGCCAGTCCACCAGCCAATATGACGCCCAGCGTCTGCAAAGGGTCAGTGGTCATGTTCGGCGTCCTTGCGCGTGGGTCGTGACGGTGCGTTTTCGGCGCTCCAAGCATACCGGTCGAAAATGATCCGCCTTTCGCCAGAAGGTGTGACGAACCGCTTGCTCTGGGCACGCCCGCCAAGCATCAATTCACTCTGCCGGACCGGCGTTCGAGACGGCGTGTTGCGGGGGTCGAAAACAGGGTGAACCGCAAAACGCATCGCATGTGTTGTGCCTCGTCCCGTCGTCCCTAGCGCTTTGGCCTCTGCTTGGGAAGCGGTTTGAAAATCCTGCGAAATTTTTCTAAGTACTCAATATCGGCAGGAGCCGGGTGATTGTACTTGGCGCTCCTCCAGAGCAAAGAATATTTTCCAGCTATGATAACGACCAAGCTTGATCTCACCGGGTTGAAATGCCCACTCCCGGCTTTGAAGACCCGCAAGGCTTTGAACGCCGTCGCCCCGGGCGACCGGTTGGAAGTTCATTGTACAGACCCGCTGGCAATCATTGATATTCCCAATCTCGTCAACGAGACCGGGGACCGCATCGAAAGCACAGAGCGCGACGGAAACCTGGTCGTTTTCTTGATTGAGAGGCGGCTGGTCTGCTCGGCCAATCCGGCGCGATGATGGCAAGTCTGGTCGGGCGGCCGCTTACTTGATCTTGATGTGAGAGTGTGACCCTTCTCCGTCGTGGTTATGCGTCTCCGCTTCAAGTTCGGCCGGGATCATGATGAGCCGGCCGTGGCGCACGCCTCTCTCTGCAATGATCTGGTTGGCAACCGCCTGGACTTGAGCGGACTTCCCCTTCAGGACCGTGGCCTCCATGCAATGATCGTGGTCCAGATGGACGTGGAGGGTCGACAGGACAAGCTGATGGTTGTCGTGGAAAGTCCCCACCAGTCGCTTGGACAAGTCGCGCGCCGAGTGGTCGAAAACATAGACGACAGCCGCGACGCAATCCTCGGACCCGGACGCATCCAGTATCGCTTCCTTCAACCCTGATCGGGTCAGATCGCGAATGGCTTCCGAGCGGTTCTGGTAACCTCTTGTGCGGATGATCTCATCGATCTCTGCCACCAGATCATCATCCAGGGTTACGGTGATGCGCTGCACATTTTCCTCCAGATCGTGACCGGGTTCAGCCAACTCAACAACGGTTGTTCGCCTGAGTGAAGGCGTTCGGCGCGTTCAGTTCAAGTGCCCTGGACGGAATATCCCGAGTTCGAGATCAAGCCGGGAACGGCTTTCGCCCGTCTGGCGCGAAAAAATCGCAGGCATCTGCCTCCCGGCCGCTAGCCTTGAAACAACCGCTGCTTTGACACGGTGTCAATATTTTCTCTCCGAACCTACCCGTTCGGGGTATGACGATTTTCAGAAAAAGTCATACCATGGCTACTTGCGGTTCTTACTTTTGGGAGGAAGTGGAATGCGGATGTCCAAGCCTCTTCTGGCCATTGCGGCGTTTGCTTGCATTCTGTCCAATGTCGCCCTTGCCGACACGCTCAGGTTTTCCTGGCCTTCCAATGTCGGCCCGCTCAATCCGCACCTCTACAATCCGAACCAGATGTTTGCGCAGGCAATGGTCTATGAGCCGTTGGTCAAATATCAAGCCAACGGAACGGTCATTCCATGGCTGGCCGCCTCGTGGGAGGCTTCGGACGATGGCCGCATCTACACCTTCGAGCTGCGCCCGAACGTCAAATTCTCAAATGGCGAACCTTTCAATGCCGCGGCCGTCGTTGCCAACGTAAACGCCGTGCTGGCCAATCGCGCCCAGCACGATTGGCTGGAACTGGCCAACCAGATCGTTTCTGCCGAGGCGGTGGACGATCTTCATGTGCGGCTGACGCTGAAGGATCCGTACTATCCGCTGTTGCAGGAACTTTCGCTTGCCCGGCCCTTCCGTTTCGTCGCGCCCTCGCAGTTCGAAAATGGCGGAACCAAGGACGGCATTACCGCGCCGATCGGCACCGGTCCCTGGAAACTGGTCGAGACGCGCTTGGGCGAGAAGGATGTCTTTGCGCAAAACGAGAACTATTGGGGCGAAAAGCCGGCCTACGATGAGATCGAGGTCAAGGTCATTTCCGACCCGAATACCCGCGCCATCGCTTTCGAGACCGGCCAGATCGACCTGATCTACGGCGCCGAGGGACAAATCTCGCCGGATACCTTCGAGCGCTTCAAGGCGACTGGCGCCTTTACGGCCGAACTGTCTAGCCCGATGGAAACAAACGCGCTGGCCTTGAACACAAATCACGGGCCAACCAAGGATATTGCCGTCCGCCAGGCCATAAACCATGCCGTCGACAAGGATACGATGATCGCGACGGTTCTCTACGGAACGCAAAAACGCGCTGATACGCTGTTCGCGCCGAATGTGCCCTATGCCGATATCGGCCTGAAGCCTTACTCGTATGATCCGGCGTTGGCAGCCGAATTGCTGGACAAGGCGGGCTGGAAGCTTGAGCCGGGTGCAGCCGTTCGCAGCCGCGATGGTGTGCCTTTGGCGATTGAACTGTGCTTCGTCGGAACCGATGCCGTATCGAAATCGATGGCCGAAATCGTCCAGGCCGACCTGGCGAAAGTGGGCATCGAGGTTACTCTCGTCGGTGAGGAAGAAAGCAGCATCGACGCGCGCCAGAATGACGGGCGGTTCGGCATGATCTTCAACCGCACGTGGGGCGCTCCATACGATCCCCATGCGTTTGTCAGCTCGATGCGTGTTCCCTCCCATGCCGACTACCAGGCGCAGCTTGGCCTGCCGGACAAGGCCGAGATCGATGCGATGATCGGCAAAGTGCTGGTCTCTACCGATGAGAAGCTGAGGCAGGACATGTATCGGCAGATCATGACGCGGCTGCATGAGGAGGCCGTCTACCTGCCGCTGACCTATGTAACCGCCATAGCGGTCGCCCGGCCTGAACTTGGTCCGATCCCGTTCGCAGCGATGTCGAGCGAGATTCCGTTCGAGAAAATCCATCCTAAGGGGATGTAGCCAATGTTGGCGTTCACACTGCGCCGGCTCCTGCTTCTAGTGCCGATACTGCTTGCAGCGTCGCTGGTGATTTTCCTGCTTCTCAGGCTTGGCCCCAGCGACCCGGCCATGGACTATCTGCGCCTGTCGCGGGTTCCGCCGACACCGCAGGCACTGGAAGAGGCGAGGCGGATGCTTGGCCTCGACCAACCCATCGTGGTTCAATATCTGGACTGGTTGTGGCGGGGGCCTTCCCTGGACTTCGGAAATTCATACGCTCCCCAGCGGCCGGTGCTGCCGGACCTTCTCTACTATCTCCCTGCGACGCTGAAATTGGCAGGCGTTGCGTTGGTCCTGGCACTGGGCATTTCCTTCCCGCTTGGAATGTGGGCTGCTCGCTACCGTGATCGTTTTCCCGATCAATCCGTTCGCCTGTTGGCCTTTTTCGGTGTCTCGATGCCGAATTTCTGGCTGGGGTTTCTGCTCGTGCTTGTGTTCTCGGTCCACCTCGGCTGGCTGCCTCCCATGGGCATGGGTGGTTGGTCTCACATCGTGATGCCGGCATTTGCGATCTCGTTGATGTCGCTCTGCATCAATGCACGGCTGCTGCGGGCCAGCATGCTCGAGGTCAAGGGTCAACGACACGTTACTTATGCCCGTCTGAGAGGCCTGTCCGAGATTTCGGTCGAGCGTTCGCATGTGCTTCGAAATGCGCTTTTGCCGATCATCACCGCCACCGGCATGCACATTGGTGAGCTGATTGGCGGAACGCTGATTATCGAAAGCATTTTCGGGTGGCCCGGTGTCGGGCGCTATGCAGTGTCGGCGATTTTCAATCGCGACTATCCGGTTATCCAGTGCTTCACATTATTGATGGTGGGCATATTCGTGCTCTGCAATCTCATCGTCGACATCGTCTATGCCTGGGCTGACCCGCGCATCCGGCTTTCCGCGGAGGGTGTCCAATGAGCGATCTGGCTATTGAACGCACAATTGCCCCGCAATGGCTTAGTGTGAAGCTGAACTGGCCGACGAAGGTCGCTCTCGGCATTATCGCGGTTCTCGTGATCTGTGCCGTCGCAGGGCATTGGCTGGCTCCATATGATCCTAACGCCACGAACCTCGTCGGTCGTCTTCAATCGCCGAATGCGGAACATTGGCTGGGCACCGACCACCTTGGCCGCGACATACTTTCGCGTCTCATCGTAGGCTCCCGTGTTTCCCTGGGTTCAGTGGCGCTATGTCTGGTCCTGATACTGGGACTTGGGATACTGGTCGGCGGTGCGTCGGGCTTTATCGGCGGGCGTACCGATCAGATCATAATGCGTTTCACGGATGTTTTCCTGACATTCCCGACGCTGGTCCTTGCGCTGTTCATGGTCGGCATGCTGGGAACCGGGCTCGTCAACGTCATCGTGGCAATCGCGCTGTCGCATTGGGCCTGGTACGCACGCATCGTTCGCGGAATTGTTCTGTCGCTGAAGCATCGCGACTTCATCCTTGCATCCAGGCTTGCCGGTGCAACCCGTGTGCAGGTGTTTATCAAGCATCTGTTGCCGGCAACACTGTCGCAATTGCTGGTGCTGGCAACGCTCGATATCGGCCACATGATGCTGCACGTGTCGGGCCTGTCGTTCCTCGGGCTGGGCGTGACCGCGCCAACTCCGGAATGGGGCGTGATGATCAGCGATGCCCGCCAGTATGTCTGGACCGAGCCGCTGCTCGTATTCTGGCCGGGGCTGGCACTGTTCTTCAGCGTCATGGCATTCAACATACTTGGCGATGCCATTCGCGACAAACTCGATCCTCATCTTTGCGCGGAGCACGGACATTGACCAGTTCGACGCTTTCAGTTGAAGGAATCTCCGTCGAAACCACGCGGCATGGCTCGCCATTGGTGCTGGTGGACAACGTGTCGTTGACACTTGGCGCAGGCGAGGTGCTGGCATTGGTCGGCGCGAGCGGATCGGGAAAATCCCTGACCTGTGCGGCAAGCCTCGACGTCCTGCCGCCCGGCACCCGGATGATAGCCGACTCCGTCTCGATAGATGGCTCGGTTCTGCAGCGCTCCACTTTGCGGGGCAGGCACATCGCAACGATTATGCAAAACCCGCGCAGCGCCTTCAATCCGGTTCGCACCATGCAGCAGCACGCGCGGGAGACCCTTTCGGCGCTCGGCATCTCAACGGCGGAAGAGGACGAGCGTATCTTGCGCGCAATGAAAGCGTCCGGCCTCGATGAGCCGGAACGGCTGCTTCGCCTGCATTCTTTCGAAATGAGTGGGGGTATGCTCCAGCGCATGATGATTGCGCTGGCGCTTGCGACAGAAGCCCCGTTTCTCTTTGCCGACGAGCCCACCACCGATCTCGATCTCATCGTGCAGCGGGAAATTCTCGATCTTCTGGATCACCTCAAGCGGGAGCGCCGCCTCGGCATCCTTCTCGTGACGCACGATATGGGGGTTGTGGCAAGGTTGGCAGACAGGGTGGCGGTGATGGATGGCGGGCGCATAGTCGAGACCGCGCCGGTCACAGACATTTTCCTGCGGCCCCGCCACGTCATAACGCAAAGGCTCGTTGAAGCTCACCTTTCCCTCTATAACCGGAGCGAGGTCGCGGCATGAACCTGCTTGAAGCACGCGGGGTATCCAAGGCCTACCGGACGTTTTCGCTGGTGGGCGCCACAAAGGCAAAGCCGGTGCTCAACCACATCTCGATGGAGATAGCGGTCGGCGAAACCGTCGCCCTGCTTGGGCGCAGCGGATGCGGGAAAAGCACGCTTGCCATGCTGCTGGTCGGATTGGAACGGCCGGACAGGGGCGACATCCTGTTTGGCGGACGCTCCTTGACCTCCCTCGACAAGGCTGGATGGCAGAACCTGCGCAAAACCGTCCAGATGGTTTTCCAGGACCCGCTTGGCGCGGCGAACCCACGCGCTACCGTGAAGGATATCGTAGCCGAACCGTTGAACTATCTCTGCGGCCTCACGGGGCAAGCGGCGGCCGAAAGGGTCCGGGAACTGCTCTCATCGGTCGGGCTGAACTGGGCCGAGGCCAACAAGTTTCCTCACCAGTTGAGCGGCGGCCAGTTGCAGCGCGTGTGCATCGCCCGGGCTCTGGCCCCCGATCCGAAGCTCATCATCCTCGACGAAGCGGTGTCGAACCTCGACCTGCACCTGCAAATCCAGATGCTTGATCTCTTCGAGGAACTGAGGCGCACCAAGAATGTCTCCTACCTCTTCGTCACCCATGATCTGCGGCTGGTGGAAAAATTCTGTGCGCGTGTGCTGGTGATGGATCAGGGTCGCATCGTCGAACAAACGCCGGTTTCGGGCAGCCTTGCATTCTCATCTTCTGAGGGGCGGGCGTTGAGCGCGGCCGTATTGCCACCGATGCCCAGGCAGTTGCTCGCAGCCGGTGGCTAGGGTTAGCCCTTCGCGCCTGAAGCCGCGTTGCGCGCCAGTTCTGACCAAACTCTCTACTCCCCTTTCAGGGTATAACCCTCGCTCTGGCTTTACCGTAGCCTTTGTCACAAGTCGGCGACGAACTGCCTTGCCACCATGACCGTGCGAAGATTGTGCTTGCCCGGTTTCCTTATGTCTCGTCGCAAACGGACCGGCAAAGTCCTCGGTGACGGATTGCTACGCCCGAATTCGCAATTCGCCATGCCCTGCAAGAAATGCCACCCGGAGATTTGCCGTTAATGCCGAAGAGGAGACGCCTGTTCGGGCTCTCCGATATCCAACTGTTGCAGACCAGCGAGCCCCGATGGATACGGAGACCCGTCTAAAGACCGCAACGCCGCCGGACGCGATGCCCAAGGCCGCGGCGAAAGCCGGACCTGGGAAACGCCGCAGGCCAGATGCCGGCCTCGAAACATTGGCCCTCGGTGGCGGGCGTGTGGGAGCAGCGACCACTGGCAGATTCGACCATGATGCCATGCTGCAGGTCTCCATCGGACGTGCCGTCCGCGATCGCCGGCGGCGCTACGAACTGAATGGCGTGGACCTCGCCAAGGCGGCCGGCATTTCGCTGGGCATGCTGTCGCGTATCGAGACCGGAACGGTGTCCCCGTCGCTCGCCACCCTCCACGCCCTTGCCTCATGCCTTGGCATCGCCGTTACCGATCTTCTGGGCGGATACTGCGAGGAGAGGCAGGCGCTCTTCTTCCCGGCTGCTTCCGGCGGCACTGCCCTGTTCCAGGGCTCTGCATCATGTAGCCTTATGGGAACCGGACAGACGACAAACGTGTCGTTTATCGATCTGAGCGATCCCGCTGAGCGAATGCCGATGCCGCAGCATCAGGGGCTGCGCTTCCTGTACGTGCTGGACGGAGAACTCGTCTATCGACATGGACCGGAGCGTTTTCGGATGTCCAGCGGCGATAGCCTGCTCTGCGACGCGGCGCTGCCCCAGGAAATGGAACGCCTCGGCGCGAACCCTGTGCTCGCCATTTCGCTCGTTTCATTCCGGTGACGCCGCGGCCAAACGACCCGCTTGCGGCGGTCATCCTACCCGGACTGGTAGATATACAGCTCGATGGCCGATGGCATTATTGGCCGAACGAAAATCCAGCCTGAACTTAACATGCGGAAGGACAGCCAATCATGCATCTGACTGTGCGAGAGGAGGAACGGATTCAGCTCTGGGCGGCCGCCGAAATGTCGCGTCGCCGTTTGGACAAGGGAATCCGGCTGAACTACCCCGAGGCTGTTGCGCTGATTTCGGACGAGATCCTGGAGCGCGCACGCGAGGGGGTGATCCCCATGCTGACGGATATGATGGAGTACGGGGCGACCATCCTGAAACGCGAGCACGTCATGGAAGGCGTGCCCGAAATGCTCACCATCCTGCAGGTTGAAGCCTTGTTTCCGGACGGCACCAAACTCGTCACCGTCATGAACCCGGTTCGTGACTGACGGCCAATCGTCATCGGGTAGCCCCCGTTTACCAACTAGATTTCCTGGAGTGTTTAATCATGACAGCCAAGTGGTCACGTCCTCCGCTGCCGAAATCCGTCGTTGCCGCAGAATCATTCGATGTCGGTGAACCGGGGAAGGTCGGCATGATCGACTTCGCGGACGGCGACATCGAGATCAATGCCGGTCGCCGCACCATCGAGCTGGTGATGGTCAACACAGGTGATCGACCGGTCCAGATCGGTGCCCACTATCATATCGCCGAATGCAACCGCGCCATGGCTTTCGACCGGGCAGCGGCATTCGGCATGCATCTCGACATTGCCAGCGGCACCGCCGTGCGCTTCGAACCCGGCCAGAGCCGCAAGGTCCAGCTCACGACCTACGTTGGCCGGGAAGTGGCCTACGGCATGAACAACATGACCAATGGTTCGGTCCGCTCGGACATCATCAAGCAGCAGACTGTGCGGCGCCTCAAGGACCATGGCTACTGCTTTGAAGGTGAAAGGTTTCCCGTCAACACCGCGCCCGATGCTCGCTTTGCGAAGTCATCCAAGAAAGCCGCCAAGTAAAACGAACAGGACGATACGGGAGATCAATCATGAGCATCAAGCTATCGAGACCTGAATACGCGGTCCAATACGGCCCGACCAAGGGCGACAAAATCCATCTCGCCGACACCGGGTTGGTTGCAGAGATCGAGCACGACTACACCACCTATGGCGACGAACTGGTGTTCGGCGGCGGCAAGACCATCCGCGACGGCATGGGCCAGGCTTCCAAGTGGAAGGCCAGCGACGGCGCGCTTGACCTGGTGGTCACCAACGCGGTCATCATCGACCCTGTGCTCGGCGTCGTCAAAGGCGACATCGGCATCAAGGACGGCTTGATCGTCGGCGTCGGCAAATCCGGTAATCCGGACACGATGAACATCACTCCGGGCCTGATCGTTTCGCCCAACACCGATATCCTGTCGGTCGAAGGCATGATCGTCACGCCGGGCTTCATCGATATTCACCCGCATTTCGATTCGGTCCAGCAGCTCTATGAGTATCAGGGCGCGGGTTTCACCACCGTGATCGGCGGCGGCTCAGGACCCAAGACGGTGGGCATCGAATGCCCCGGCGTATTCAACCTGCACCGTATGCTGGAAGCCATGGCGGACATTCCGCTGAACTTCGGCAACTTCGGCAAGGGCAACTCGGCGACAAAGGGCTCGATCGCCGAACAGGTAATCATCGGCGGCGCAACGGGCTTGAAGATCCACGAAGACTGGTCGTCTTCGCCGGCTTCGATCGAGGCCTGCATGGACCTCGCCGACGAACTCGATTTCCAGGTCCAGGTTCACGCCGACACCCTCAATGAAACCGGCTACTACGAAGACACGCTGGCGGCCATCAACGGTCGCGTCATGCACATCTACCACGCAGAAGGCGCCGGCGGCGGCAACGCTCCCGACATCATGCGCTGCGTGATGGAACCGAACTGCCTGCCGAGTTCGACCAACCCGACCAATCCGTTCTCGATCAACACATACGATGAAGAAATCGACATGTTGATCACCTGCCACAACCTCAACAAGCAGGTTCCGACCGACATGGCCTTCATCCAGGGCCGTGCGCGTGCCGAAACCATGCGTGCCGAAGATGTGCTGCACGATCTCGGAGCCATCAGCATGATCGGCTCCGACAGCCAGGGCGTCGGCCGCGCCGCAGAAAGCGCACAGCGCGCATTCCAGCTTGCCGCCGTCAACAAGGTGCGCTTCGGGCGCTTGCCTGAAGATGGCGTTGGCAACGACAACTTCCGCATCAGGCGCTATCTGGCGAAGGTAACGATCAATCCTGCGATCACCTTCGGCGTGGACAGCTATGTCGGTTCGATTGCGCCCGGCAAGCTGGCCGATCTTGTGCTGTGGCGTCCGAAAATGTTCATCGCCAAGCCGGAGACGTCCGTGAAGGGCGGCTTCATCTCGCATGCGGTGATGGGTGATCCGGCCGGTTCGCTGATGACCTGCCAACCGCTCAAGTATCGCCCGCAATACGGCTCGCTCGGAGCGAACCCTGCTCGCCTCAGCTATTCCTTCGTCACGAAGGCGGCGATCGATGCGGGTCTTGAGGGCCGCCTACGCAGCCACCAGACCCTGATGCCGGTGAAGCGGACCCGCACGATCTCGAAGCGGGACATGATCCACAACAACTACATGCCCAATATCGAGATCGATCCCGAAACATACAATGTCTACGTCGATGGCCAGCGGATCACGGTCAAGCCGGCCAAGACCCTGCCGTTGACGCAGTTGTATTACTTCCGGTGACGCCATGACCATCATCACCAGCGTGATCGGGCATGTGTCGGAGCTCAAGGCATCCAAGGAGATCGATCCGTTGGAATTGACTTCGGACGAGCGTGCGTCGCCCCATTTTGCGGCGACCACGCGGTCCGGTCGGGAAATCCGGATATCCTTGCCTCGCGGCACGGAGCTTCAGGACGGGGACGTGTTGGGCTTTGACGATGACACAGCCATCGTCGTCAAAGCGAAGGACGAAGACCTCCTGTTCATCAAGCCGGGGTCCGATCCCATTTCATGGTGGGCCGCTTGCTACCAGCTCGGCAATTTCCATCGGCCGGCGCGGTTTCGCGAAGATGGCGTCCTGACCCCGAATGACCCGCTCGCAGCGCAGATGCTGCAACGGCTGGGGATAGCGGTCGAGCGCATCCACGCTCCGTTTGTCGGTCGCCGGTTTGGTGCTGCCGGCGCCCATCACCATCACAGCCATCATCATGAAGCGGACGGCCATCATGCGGACCGCCACCATAACCACTAAGGACGCGGTGCAGACCCAAGGCTCGAACAGCAACGGCGGCGATCGCCTATTGGCACTTTTGCAAGTGACGAACGCCGCCTTTCCTACAGGAGCTTTTACGCATTCCTACGGCTTCGAAACCTGGTTGCATGACGGCACCATTTTGAAGGCCGCCGATGCGGAGCAGCGCTGCACCGACTGGCTCCGTTTCAATCTGGCAACAGGCGACGCTGCTGCCGTGGCACTCGCCTACCGCTGCTGCGTTTTCGATCATATGCAAGGCATCGAGGCAATCGACCGCCAGGTGGGCGCGATCAAACTCAGCCGGGAAACGCGCACCGCATCGGTCATGACCGGTGCTGCGCTGGTCGCTTCCGGCAAGGACATTTTCGATTTGCCCCAGATCAGCCAGCTTGCCGAAAAAATTGCGGCGGGCGAGTGCGAAGGGCATCACGCCATTGTCTACGCCGCCTTGGCGTGCGGGCTGGGCTTCAGTGAAAAGGAAGCGGTGACGAGTTTCCTCTGGGCCAGCTTTTCCAGCTTGGTTGGTGTTGTCCAGCGGCTGGTGCCGCTTGGGCAGACCGAGGCGCAGCGCATGGTGGCCAATGCGGCCACGCTGGTCGAGCATTGTTCAGAAATCGCCCGGACCCGTGAGTTGCGTCATCTGTCGTCCTCTTTCGTTACTCTCGACATCGCGTCGATGCGCCATGAACGGCTGCAAACCCGGCTCTGTATCTCGTAGAAGTGTGAAAGGATCAGCCTATGCGCAAACCTGTCCGTCTCGGCATTGCCGGTCCTGTCGGTTCAGGCAAGACCACGCTTCTGATCCAGCTCTGTCGGGAGATGGGCAAGCGCTATTCGATGGCGGTTATCACCAACGACATATTCACCCAGGAAGATGCCGAGATTGTCGCGCGCAGCGGCGCGATCGACCTGGAGCGCATCGTCGGCGTGGAAACGGGTGGCTGTCCTCACACGGCCATCCGCGAGGACGTCTCGATGAACCTGGTTGCGGTCAACAATCTGGTCAAACGCTTTCCCGATCTCGACCTGATCCTGATCGAGAGCGGCGGCGACAATCTTGCCGCGACCTTCAGCCCGGAACTCGCCGACAGCCACATCTATGTGATCGATGTCGGAGAGGGCGAGAAGATTCCGCGCAAGGGCGGACCGGGCATCACCCGCTCTCCGCTGCTTCTGATCAACAAGATGGATATCGCGCCTTACGTTGGTGCCGATCTGTCGGTCATGGACCGGGACGCCCGCAAGATGCGCGGCAGCAAACCGTACATCTTCACCAACATGAAGTCGGGTGCCGGGCTGGAAGCTGTCATCACCTGGGTCGAGCATAGCGTGCTCATGTCTGAAGTCGCTTGAGGTTTTATCATCATGCAAATCGTTTATCCGGACAGCAACTGGGCCATTGGCAAGCATGCCTTAATGAACTTGCATGTCATCAAGCGAAACGGCCGCACCGAAATCGACCCGAAGAGCTGGCGCATACCTTACCAATGGCAGGGCTGCCACTATCAGGACAATGACGACCAGCCGTTTCTGCTCACCATAAACAGTGGCGGCGGCTTCGTTGAAGGCGACTCGGCCCAGCTCTACGCCACGATGGAAGAATCCACGCGTGCGCTCATCACCACGACTGCCGCAAGCAAGTTCTACAAATGCCCGCAAGGAGAGACATCCCGCGAGGAAATCCGAATCGGCGTCAGCAAGGACGCACTGCTGGAGTACGTGCCCGACGAAGCCATTTTGTTTGCCGATTCAAGAGTGGAAAGACGCACGCGCATCGACCTTGATTCCACATCGCATCTTTTTGCCACCGACATGATCGCGGCCGGCCGCGTTCACTACGGTTCGGGCGAGGCGTTCAAGTTCCAGGCGCTGGAATCCGAATTCGAAGTCCGGGTTGACGGAGAGGTAGTTCTGCTTGATCGCCTGATTGCCCAGGACGTCGAGGAAGTGGATGCGCTACGCCGCCTGTGGGGCGGCTCGTCCCAGATGGCGACGGTCATCGCGGTCAGCGCCAATCTCCCCCGCGGGATCGAAAGCAGGATCGAAGAAGAAATATCGAATTGCGAAGTCTCTTCCGCAGGCGCGACCCGCATCGGCAATGCCGTGATTTGCCGTATTCTCGCAGCGGAAGCATGGGCTTGCCATGAAGCTGTCTACAAATGCTGGAGCCTGGTGCGTCCTCATTTGGCAGGAAAGGCCGCGCGCCCTATCCGCAAATGTTGAGCAGGCGCCGATAGTATAGTTTCAGACTATAGAACTCCCTAAACAGGGGGCGTGCCATGTCGCGTGGACATGGCACGGATTTGCACGTCACAATGGATGAGACGCGGCCGTCAAAACCCTCCCACTTCGGGTAATAGCAGGCTCGAAACCACAGCCGTACACTCCCTCCAGGTCGACATACAAACTCGCATGTTTTGGTCATGGCCTACCACCAGAGGGATAAACAATGAAACTGGTTTCCACCCATCTCAAAAAATCCATAGCATTACTTGCCTGCATCGCAGGCGTTCAGTCCTTTTGGGCCGCTACTCCAGCCGCGGCCCAGGATGAAATCGTGCTTTGCACGGTAGACGATCTTTCGGGCGACTTCTCCATCATGTCCACGCCCAAGACCTACGGTTATCGTCTCGCAGTGCAGGAAATCAACGATGCGGGCGGCATTGAAGTCGATGGCGCCAAGAAGAAGATCAAGCTCGTCTCCTATGACGGCCAGTCGGATGTGAAGCGCTACCAGGAATTGTCGCAGCGCTGCATCTTCGAGGACGAGGCCAATGTCGTGATGGCCGGCTATACCGGCGCGGAACGCGAAGCCGCCCGCAAGGAGGTCGTCCGCAACAAGGTCATCTATTGGCACAACAACCAGGGCGAGGGCGGCATTGCCGACAAATACTCGTTCTTCTCGGGCCCCACGCCCGAACAGCAGGTTCTGCCGGCTCTCAAGTACATGATCGAGAAAATGGGCCCGCGGATGACGTTCATCGGCGCGGACTACAATTTCTGCCGGGCTATCGGACAGTGGGTTCGCGTTGCGGCCGGGCTTTATGGCGGCAAGATCGAAATGGAAGAATATTTTCCGTTCGGCGTGTCGCAATGGCAGTCCACCATCGACAAGATCAAGGGCATCAAGCCTGACTTCCAGGTCCACTGCCTGGTCGGCGCCGAGCAGGTGCAGTTCTATCCCCAGGCCCGCGCTGCCGGTCTGGTAACCCCGATGTGGTCGAACGTGACGATTTCGGACGGTTACGAACACAAGCGCTTCGCCCCGCCGTCGCTTGCCAACATGTATGTTCCCCCGGGCTATATCGAGGACGTCCCCGGTGAAGCCAGCAAGGCGTTTGCAGGCAAGATCCGCGCGATGTTCCCGGATACCGTCTATGTCAACGAACATGCCGCATTCGGCTACGTCGCGGTCAAGGCGATGGCCGAGGCCTGGAAGAAGGCGGGCACGACGGACACTGATGCCGTCATCAAGGCGCTGGAGGAAGACGTATCCATTCCTGATGCGCCCGGCGGCCCGTGGACGCTGCGCGGTTCGCAGCATCACGCCGCAATGCCGACCTACCTGTTCAAGGTCAACGACAACCACGAACTTGAACTCGTAACCGAACTTGGCGTGAGCGAGCCCACCTTCCTTACCGATGTCGGTGTCGACATGCGCAAGGAAGCTCCCGGTCGTCAGTTCCTGCCCCCGGACAACCCGAAATGGGCTGACTTCTTCAAGAACTGAAACTGACATTCATGCGTGCCGGCGTCTTGCGCGTCGGCACGCGTTCTATAGCTTGCCGGGCAGTGCGGTGCGGAGGTCTTCGTGGATATCCTTGGCCAGATTATCAGCTACATCTACCAGTACTTTGACAACCTGGGCTTCCTGCTCCTCTCCGGCGTTGGCTTGATCATCATCTACGGCATGATGGGCGTCATCAACATGGCGCATGGCGAACTCATGATGATCGGCGCCTATGTCGCCGTTACCGCTTTCCATGCCGGCGTTCCCGCACCGATTGCCGTGGTGCTTGGCGGATTGGGTGCGGGTGTGGCCGGTATCATCATCGAGCGGCTCGTCATTCGCCACTTCTACAATCAATTGCTGTCGTCGCTGGTCGTCACCTGGGGCGTCAGCATCATCATCAGCCAGGGCACGCTTCTGCTGCTGGGGCCTTCCATCATGAACATGCCCACGCCGCTTGGCAGCTTCAGCGTCGGCCCCTTCGCTTTCGGCGTCTATCGCGTCGTCATGTTCCTCGTCGCGCTTGGTCTGATCGTCGGGGTCTGGTCGATCTTTCGCTGGACGCGGCTCGGCGCGCAGGCGCAGGCGACGATGGAAAACCCCGCCATGGCCGATGCGCTCGGCATCGAAACGCGGCGCGTCTACACCCTGACCTTCGGTCTCGGCTCGGCGCTTGGCGGTGTCGCCGGTGCGATGTTTGCCATGACCGCAACCATTTCCCCGTTCTTCGGGCAAAACTATACGCCGATGGCCTTCATCACCGTCGTGATCGGAGGCGGAGCAAGCCCGATCCTTGGCCTTGCCTATGCCGGCGTCTACCTTTCCGCCGTCCAGACATTCGCGTCCAACATATTCAACGAATATATCGGATACGTCTCGGTGATGGCCGCCGCGCTCATCGCGCTCCTCGTCATGCCATCCGGCATATCCGACTTCATTGAACGACGCCGTACCCGCGCGACGCAGAGGTAACCATGCAACAAACCCAATCGAATGGATTTGTGCGCTTTCTGCGCTCATTCAACGGCCAGCAGACACTCGGCAACAGCCGCTTCTTCTGGTGCGCCTGGCTTGTCGTCGTCGTGTTGCTCGTGCTGCTGCCGTTCTTCGGATCGCGCTATCAGATCATAACCGCCAGCAACTTCCTCATCTCCTCGATCCTGGCGCTCAGCCTGTGCCTGATCTGGGGATACTGCGGCATACTGAGCCTCGGCCAGGCGGCATTCTACTGCATAGGCGGCTACGCCTACGGCATCGTGGCGATGAACCTCATCGAAGCCCACGGCAACACCGACCTGGCCATCCTGGCCGGCATGCTTGCGCCGGCAATCTTCGCTGCGCTGCTCGGCTTCCTTATGTTCTACAGCCGGCTGAAGGGTGTGTATGTCGCCATATTGATGCTGGTGACCTCGCTGCTTCTGGGGCTGTTCATGCGACAGACCGCAGACCCGAGTTATGTCATCGGATCAGCTTACCTCGGCGGCATGAATGGACTGAGCCCGGCCAAAGCCTCCGACCCGTCGCTGCCGAACATTATCCTTGGTCTCGGCGAAAGCGTCATGGAGTTCGACGGGCGCGGGCGCGAGTTCTACTGGCTGGTCCTGGCAGTCGGCATCCTGGTCTATCTTGGCCTGCGGTGGATCGTGAACTCGAGCTTCGGCTACGTGCTCGTCGCCGTGCGCGAAGACCCGGAACGGGCCGAGACTTTTGGCTACGACGTGCGTCTCGTCCAGCTTGGCGTGTTCTGCCTTTCCGCGGCGATAGCCGGTCTTGCCGGCACGCTCTATACGGCGTGGGGCACCTACATTCATCCGGATGGCTTCAGCGTTGCAGCAAACATCCTCGTCGTCATCTGGGTGGCGGTCGGCGGGCGCAAGGACCTGACATCGGTAATCGTGAGTACGGTTGCGCTCAACTGGATTTCGATCGAGCTTTCCACGCTTGGTGAAATTTCCATGCTCGTCCTCGGCTGCATCCTCGTGGTGGCAATGATGGCCGCACCGGAAGGCGTGGTGAGCGGCCTTGGTCAGGCTATCGGACGCCTGATCCGCAAGCCGGCTGCGACGACGACCAAGATCAACTCACAACCGCCTGCTCATAGTTTTGGCCTTCCCAAGGTGGAGCGGACACCATGAACGCCCAGTCGAAAATCGAAATGAGCGAACCCGCCGGGCCGTCCATTCTGGAAGTGCGCGATGTTCACAAGGTCTTTGGCGGCGTGCGCGCCCTGAACGGCTTGTCGCTATCGATCACGGAAGGCGAGATACATTGTATCCTGGGGCCTAACGGCGCGGGAAAGAGCACGTTCTTCAAGATGCTCATGGGGACGGACACGCCGACGTCGGGCCAGATTCTCTACAAGGGACGCGACATCACCCGCGTCCCGGCTTTTGGCCGCGCGCGCCTTGGACTGTCGGTCAAGTTCCAGAACATCCGGGTCTTTGCCGATCTGACGGTATTCCAGAACCTGTTCATTCCGCTGCGGCGTCACTACAGCGCACGCCAGATACCCGAGCGCGTCGAGGCGCTTCTGGCCCAGATCAGCCTTGCCGGGACCGAACACCGTTTGGCGAAGGAACTGTCGCACGGCCAGCAGCAATGGCTTGCCATTGCCATGTCGATGGCCTTCGACCCGGAGATCCTGCTTCTTGACGAACCGACCGCCGGCCTCTCGGTGGAAGAGACGGAAAAGACCGCTGCGATCATTCGTCAACTCAACGCCCAGAAAGTCACCACCATCGTGATCGAGCACGATATGGGTTTTATCCGGGATCTTTGCGCCCGCACCAGCGTGCTGCACTACGGCAAGCTTTTTGCGCAAGGAAGTTTTGATGAAATCGCGGCCGATGCCGACGTGCGGCGCATTTACCTCGGTACTTTGTGAGTGAGGAAGGTCTTATGACACAGCTTCAGGTTTCCTCACTCAAGTCGGGGTACGGGTCCGTCCAGATCGTGAATGATGTCTCGTTTGACATCAAGCAGGGCGAAATCGTCGCGGTCATCGGGCGCAATGGCGTAGGCAAGACCACGCTGATCAAGACGATCATCGGCGCCTTGCCCACAATCTCCGGCTCCATCTCCTACAAGGGCCGCGATATCACGAAGCTCGGCGCGGCAGCCCGCGCTAGGCTCGGCATAGGCTATGTCCCGCAGGGCCGCGGCATCTTCACTCGCATGACTGTGGCAGCCAATCTGGGTCTCGGCTCCGGCGTTGGAAATGCTGCGGTACCGGATTTGAAACGGGCGTTTTCGTTCTTTCCCATTCTGGAGAAACGGTTGTCCCAGCTTGCAGGCTCGATGAGCGGCGGCGAACAGCAGCAACTTGCCATCGGCCGCATCCTGGCTGGAAAACCGGAGATCATCCTCTTCGACGAACCTTCCGAGGGGATCCAGCCGAACATCGTTCAGGAGATCGGATCGATCATTCGCCGTCTCAGGGACGAGCAAGGCCTGACCATCATGATTGTCGAGCAGAACCTCCAATTGATCCGCTCCGTCGCGGACTATTGCCTTGTGATGGACAAGGGCCAGCTTATCGACCGGATCCAGCCGGACGATCTAGAAGACCCCGAGGTCGCACAACGCTACCTCGCCATCTAAACGGCGGAACGAACGGAATCGATTGTCTGGAGTAAGCGGCCGATATCAGATCAGGCCGAGGCGGATAGCCATGGCCACGGCTTGGGAGCGGTTCGTCGCTTCGAGCTTTGCGATGGCGTTCTTGATGTGGAGCCTGACCGTCTCGATCGACCTGTCGAGGATGATCGAAGTTTCCTCAGATGTCTTCCCTGCCGCGGCCCAGCGCAGGCATTCAATCTCCCGAGGGGTGAGGTTGTTCCACCGCACGATCTCGATCTGGCTTTCGAATTTCAGATCGAAGATGGCTTTCGTGAAAACATGCATGAGGCTGAAAAGCGGCTCGCGCACTTCGTCGAGCATGGAATTCCACTGCACGTCTTGACGGTCAACAATCGCGCTCATCACAGCGAACCGCCCGAAGGGAAGGTGAGCCGGAACAGTTACACCGCGCGATAGGCCGAAGTCGTTCAGGTAAGAACAGGCTTCCTTTTGCACCGTGACCAGGTTTTCACTGGTCTGGACCCGCATCCAGTCAATCGGAAGGGTGCCTTCAAAACATGCCCGATAGTAAGGGTCCACTTTCATGAACTTGTTCCAACCGTCTTCCCATCCTTTCGGGAAGTTGCGAACGTTCAATTTAAGCGGCAACCAGTCGCCATTAGGCAGCCGGGGCGGAACCGGCTGATAGGCATACAGCACCTGCGTAAAGCCGAACTCGGCGACGACTTCCATCAGCACATCAAGTGCTTCACCAAAGTCGCTCGATGCTTCAAGGCGGCGTTTCACATCAACCGTAGAATGACCGGGAGCGGAATGGATCATGCGTGGCAAGGCCCATGTATACACCAGTTCTAGTTGTGAATGCTATGCTCTTCGAAGACTATCAATTTCTCTTTTCTAATGAAAGCAATAATTTCCAATTATTTCGCCGGCTTCATTGTATGATGTTTTGATAAATACATCATATCCGTGCTCTCGGGTGGCCTGAAGCGACCGCCATGTGACAGCTAGGGCTGGCAGTGGGAAAGGGGCGTCCGGCCACTACCGTACGCTTAATGACGTCGTCGAACTCAGGCCTTGCCGTGCGGTGGCTGTGCTTCCTGCGAGGCGTCACGTGTAGGCTCGAAGGAAGGTACGTCACCACTGCCTTCGATGCGGTCGCGATAAAGAACCGCGCGAACCAGAAGCATCAATGAAACCGGTGTCGTGACCACTATGAAGATCGCGATCAGCACCTCGTGCATGACCGGGCGGGACTGAAGCGCGGAAAAGCAGATCATCGAGGCAAGGAGGATGCCGCCTGCACCCCACGTCGTGCCGAGCGTCGGCGCGTGGACGCGCTGGTAAAAGCTTTCGAACCGCACAAGGCCGATCGCGCCCAAGAGGGTGAGGCCAGAGCCGAGAATGAGAAAGAAGCCCACAATCAGGGCAACCCAGACCGGAAGGTCGGCAAAGGGGTTCATTCGATCACCTCGCCGCGCATGAGAAATTTCGCCAGCGCCACGGTGGATACGAAGCCGAGAAGCGAGATCACAAGCGCCGCCTCAAAGTAGATCGTGGAGCCGGTGCGGATGCCTATGGTCAGCACCAAAAGCATGGCAGCGACGTAAAGGGCGTCGAAACCGAGGACGCGATCTTGGGCGCGCGGCCCGCGAGCCAAGCGCAGCAGCGCGCAGGCCATAGCACCTACCAGAAATATCTGTGCGATGGTGACGGCCCAGACAATGATGACGCCGCTCATTCGAAAATCTCCAACAACGGAGCCTCATAGCGCTGCTTGATCAGGTCGACCCATGTCTGCTTGTCAACCAGATCAAGGACATGGATGCGCAAACGTCCGCTGCCTGCATGGTACTCGACCCATGCCGTTCCCGGCGTGCTGGTGATGATGCAGGCCAGAACTGCGAGGCCAGTCGGGTCGCGTAGTTCGAGCGGGATCATCACGAAGCCGGACCTGAATTGTCTTCGCCTGCCTTGCAGGATGATGCTTGCGACCTCGATGTTGGAACGCAGCACGTCGGCGAGCACAAGCAAAACCAGCTTCGGGATCAGGCCCCAGCGCCGTAGTTGCGGTTTGTCGGGCTGGAGCGCAACCATGGCGTGCGATGCCAATAGCGCAACGATACTGCCTAGAACGACATGGCCGGCGGACAAGCCATTGAGCAGAAGCCACATCATCAGAAGTGATGTCGTGAGCAAAGGGTAGGGCAGCAAGCGGCTCATTGTTGCGCCCCCGATCCGGGGCCGGGTACGCGGGGAGCCGCCAGCACGTCGCGTATATAATGGGCCGGTGAATGCAGGGATTGCGCGGTGGCATCCATATAGCGCATCGCCGGACCGCCTTGCACGGTCAGCGCAAGGCACAGCATCAGCAAGAATGCCACCGGAGCGATTTCGATGAGCCGCACGCGCGGCACGGTTTCATCTATCGGGGCCCAGAAGGTGCGGATGCCTGTGCGTGTCATGGCGATCAGCGCGGATAGGCCAGCGAGAATAATCACCGTCACCAACGCCCATGCCGTGCCGGCAACGCTGCCGCCCTGGCCGGGTCCTTCCGGATTGAACAGGGCGCTTAGGATAGCAAATTTGCCGATGAAGCCCGACAGCGGCGGCAGGCCGGCGAGCAGCAGGGCGCAGCCCGCAAAGCAACTGCCCAGAACGGCGAGGGTGGCGGGAATGGTGACGCCGACCTCCTCCTGGATGTCGTCTTCGTCCATGTCGTCGCCGTAGGCTTCCATCGTAACCGCAAGCACGTTGGCCGCTGGATTCTGAGCCCGCTCGATCAATTCGATCAGGAGAAAGAATGCGCTGATCGCAAGCGTTGAGCTGACCATGTAGTAGAGCGCGCCCGAGGTGACGGTAACGCTTTCAGTTCCGATTGCCGCCAAGAGGGTGCCGGATGAAACCAGCAGATAGAAGCCGGCGAGCCGGCCCATGGCCTGCGAGGCCAGCACGCCGATTGCACCGAAGACGATGGTCGCCATGCCGCCGAACAGCAGCCACGAGCCGCCGAAGCCTGAAGATGCCCCGGCATCCGCTCCGAACAGCAGCAGCGACAACCTCAATATGACGTAGATGCCGACCTTGCTGAGGATGGCGAAGATCGCGGCAACCGGCGCGGCCGCTGCCATATAGGCATTGGGCAGCCAGAAGCCGAGCGGCCACATGCCGGCCTTGATAAGAAAGGCGACGCCGAGGACGGCGGCGCCTGCCTGCAAAAGCATCCTGTCGTTTTCAGCCACTTCCGGGATTCGGACGGCGAGATCGGCCATGTTCAGCGTTCCGGTGACGCCGTAAATCAGGCTCACCCCGATCAGGAAGAGAGACGCGCCAGCCAGGTTGATGACGATATAGTGCAAGCCTGCCTTCACCCGAAGCGCGCCGGAACCGTAGAGGACAAGTCCGTAGGATGCCGCCAGCAGCACCTCGAAGAATACGAACAGGTTGAACAGGTCGCCGGTCAGGAATGCACCGTTGAGGCCCATCAGCAAAAGCTGGAACAGCGTGTGGAAATGCGGCCCGCTGCGGTGCCAGCGCGCCAGCGAGAAGACAAGTGCTGCCGAGGCGAGAACGGAGGTGAGCATCAGCATCAGAGCTGAAAGCCGGTCGAGAACCAGCACGATGCCGAACGGTGCGGCCCAATTGCCGAGCAGGTAGACGCCGGTGGTTGCAGCATTGGCGTCTGCCGGTGGAGTGTCCGCAAGATGGAGCAGCACCAGTGCAACGACCGTCAGCGCCAACGTCGAGGCGACGTTGATCATTGCCTTCAGTACGTGGCGGCGTTCGTCGAACAGGAGCAGAACTGCGCCGGTAACCAGCGGCAGCACGATCGGCACGATCAGGATCTGGTCGAGCCAACCCATCAGTTCGGCTCCCTGCCATCGACGTGGTCGCTGCCGGTCAGCCCGCGCGAAACGAGCAGCACCACGAGGAACAGGGCCGTCGTTGCAAAGCCGATGACGATGGCGGTCAGCACAAGGGCCTGCGGGATGGGGTCGGCATAGTCGGCAGGATTGACGGCTCCGCCCGATCCGAGCACCGGCGCTGCGCCGACACGCAGCCTGCCCATCGAGAATATGAACAGGTTGACGCCATAGGATATGAGCGAGAGCCCGATGATGACCTGGAAGGTGCGCGGCCTAAGCAGTAGCCAGACGCCTGAGCCGATGAGAACGCCGATGGCAAGGGCAAGCGTAAGTTCCATCACGCGCTCTCCGCTGCTGCTTCGGCGGCGACGCGTGAGGCACGAAGTCGGCGGATCGACTGGTGGGCGAGCGCGATGAGCATCAGCACGGTTGCGCCGACAACCAGCGAGAAAACGCCGAGATCAAACAAAGCCGCCGTGGCTGCCGGAACCTCTCCGATAAAGGGCAGGTCCAGATATTGCGAATGCGATGTAAGGAACGGGTAGCCGAAAACCCATGAGCCCATTCCGACCAGGGCTGCAAACAGAAGGCCGAAGCCGATCCAGTTGACCGGCAGAACACGCAACCTGTCTTCGACCCAGACCGTTCCCGCGGCCATATATTGCAGGATGAACGCTGCCGCCATCGCCACGCCGGCAGCAAAGCCGCCGCCCGGAAAGTCGTGCCCGCGCAGGAAGAGATATGCCGCAAGGACGATGATCACCGGGAATAGCCATTGCATGATGACGGATGGCACCAGTAGGTAATCGCTCACCGTGTCGCCCGCTTCGCGGTCCGGCCGGGCCTCGTCGAAGTCTTTCTGGATTCGCTGTTGTTCCGGCCGCTCGACGCTGTCGGGGGCAGGGCGGAAACGACGCAGCAAGGCAAACACCGTCAGGGCCACCACGCCCAGCACTGTAATCTCGCCGAACGTATCGAAGCCACGGAAGTCGACCAAGATGACGTTGACGACATTCTTGCCGCCGCCTTCGCTGTAGGCATTTTGCAGGAAGTAGTCGGCGATCGTCGCGGGCGGCGCGCGTGTCATCACAGCATAGGAAATCAGCGTCACGCCCAGACCCACGGCAATGGCGGTGACGAGATCGCGGACGCGACGCAAGCGCGCTCCAATTGTTACGGCATCCGTCGACTTGTCCTCGAAGCGTTTCGGCAGCCAGCGCAGGCCGAGCAAAAGGAGGACGGTCGTCACGATCTCGACCAGCAATTGGGTCAGCGCGAGGTCGGGGGCCGATAACCAGAGGAAGGTGAGGCAGGTGACAAGGCCGGCTCCACCCAGAAGGATTGTTGCGGCCAGCCGGTGAAATTTGGCCTGATAGGCCGCGCCGAGCGCACAGGCGATGCCGATTGCCCAGATCGCGGCGAAGATCGGATCGATGTTTGCCCAGAGAAGGCGGCCAGGATCGAAGTTTAGGGAATAAAGCGGCCAGAACGCAGCAACGAAAGCCACGATTGCCAGCACGCGGAGCTGTGGTTGCAGACGGCGCGTGCCAAGCTGGTTTTCGATGAAGCGCGCCCATCGCCATGAGACGGTGACCATCGCACGCTCGAAGATGCGTTGCCCCTTGAGCTTGCGGAAGATGGGCGGACCTTCTTCGCAACGGGCCAGATAGCCTTTCAGCAGCAAATAGAGGACTGCACCGGCAACCAGTGCCACGACGCTCATGATCAGCGGCAGCGTGAAGCCGTGCCAGACGGACAGGCTGTATTGCGGCGTTGCCGGACCCAGCACGGAGGTGACAGCGGTGTGGAGGAACGGTCCGATGGTAATGCCGGGCACAATGCCGACGATCAGGCAGGCTAGCACCAACAGCTGCATCGGGAACCGCATCAGGAATGGCGCTTCGTGCGGCGTGTGCGGCAGGTCTTCCGGCGGCGGGCCAAAGAAGACGCCGTGAATGAAGCGGATCGAATAGGCGACCGCAAACGCGCTGCCGAGAACCGCAGCGTAGGGCGCGGCCGTATCGAGGATCGATATCTGATGCGTTTCGACCGCCTCGGCGAAGAACATCTCCTTGGACAGGAAGCCGTTGAGCAGCGGGACACCGGCCATTGCGGCACTTGCCACCATGGCAAGGGTGGCGGTGATTGGCATGAAACGGAACAGTCCGCTCAAGCGCCTTATGTCTCGTGTGCCGGTCTCGTGGTCGATGATGCCGGCAGCCATGAACAGCGATGCCTTGAAAGTGGCGTGGTTCATCATGTGGAAGATCGCGGCGACCGCACCAAGGGGGCTGCCGAGGCTGAGCAGCATGGTGATCAGGCCGAGATGGCTGATGGTCGAATAGGCAAGCAGTCCTTTGATGTCCTGCTGGAAGATCGCGAAGTAGGCGCCGAGGACAAACGACATCATACCGGCAAGGCCGACGATCCAGAACCATTCCTGGCTTCCGGCCAGCACCGGCCAGAGCCTTGCCATCAGGAACACGCCGGCCTTCACCATTGTAGCCGAGTGCAGATAGGCCGACACCGGCGTCGGTGCGGTCATGGCGTTGGGCAGCCAGAAATGGAATGGAAACTGCGCGCTTTTGGTCAGCGCGCCGAGCAGGATAAGGACCAGTGCCGGCACATAAAGTTCGTGCGAGCGGATCAGGTCGCCTGAGGCCAGCACGCGATCGAGATCGTAGCTGCCGACGATATGGCCGATCAAAAGCACGCCCGCCAAAAGGGCGAGGCCGCCGATCCCGGTCACGGTCAGGGCCATGCGCGCTCCGTCGCGCGCACTGGCGTTGTGATGCCAGTAGCCGATCAGCAGGAAGGAAAAGATGCTGGTCATTTCCCAGAAGATGACGAGCAGGATGAGATTGCCCGACATCACGATCCCCAGCATGGCCCCCATGAAGGCCAGCAGGAACGAGAAGAACCTCGGAACCGGATCTTCCGCCGACATGTAGTAACGTGCGTAGAGAACGACGAGGAAGCCGATGGCGCTGATCAGCATTGCAAACAGCCAGGCAAAGCCGTCCATGCACAGCGTGAAATCGAGGCCGAGTGTGGGGATCCATTCGATATCGGCGCGGATCGCCCCGCCGGCGGCGATTGCCGGATAGGCCGCCGAGGCCAGAACCAGTTCGCCGAGAGCGACCGCGCCGGCCAGCCAGACCTCAGCGTTGCGTGCATTTGAAGGCAAAAGGCCAGCAATGAGGCTGCCGACGAACGGCAAGACAATCATCAATAATAGCGATGTGTCACCCATCATTCCGTGCAATTGCTCATATAGGAAATCGGCGCCCATTGCCTGATCTCGCCCATTATGGTTGACTTAGTTGCAATTCGGCAAGGCATTAATTTGATGAATCTACTACCAGAGCAATGCCGGGCGGCTCGTGGCCTGCTCAATTGGACGCAGGAACAACTGGCTGGCATTGCCGGTGTGTCGCGGAGCACGATCAAGGATTTCGAGTGTCACCGCCATGCGCTGCATCGCGCGTCGGAGGATTTGCTCGTCAAGGCGCTGGAGGAGGCAGGCGTACAATTGCTGCCTTCGGGAAGCGAAGGGCCGGGCGTGCGCCTTAGGCGTCACAAGTAATATCAGGTTTCAGATGTTGCCGGACGCTGCCGCTTTTGTCTTACGGGCCGTGCGGAGCTGAAGTTCGCATTGGTCTGGAAATGGGTAGCCGACGCCGTTGGGGGCCACGGCGCCGGCTGGGTAGCCTGTTTCCAGGCTGAGGTGTCTGCTCTCCCTTTTTACGACCGTGGTTTTTCCTTCTTCGGGTCGTAGTGGGCGAAGGTTACGACTGTTGCGGGGAGGCGCTTCTGGTGGCCGTCGAGCTTGCCGATCTCGACCTGTGTGCCGGGTGCGGCATGGGTTGCGTCGACGCGGGCGAGCGCGATGTTCTTCTTGAGGATGGGCGAGCGCATGGAG
>Ga0066256_1001633_pt1 | contig 29410 bp, 27 predicted proteins | sample ThiBio_1000_biof_FD_87107 | JGI IMG/M metagenome (GOLD analysis project Ga0066256, IMG submission 87107) | Wastewater bioreactor microbial communities from Cape Town, South Africa - Thiocy_expt_1000_biof (version 2) | ecosystem: Engineered > Bioreactor > Thiocyanate-remediating >... | reverse complement strand
GCGCGAGCCGGATCGTCGCTGGCCTTGCCCGCCATCAGCGCCGCGCCCTGCGCGAAGCAGTTGGAGAGCAGGATGCGGTGATGCGTCGGTTCGAGCGCGTCGCCGGGCTGGATCGCGGCGATGAAGTCCACCGGCACGAGATTGGTGCCTTGGTGGAGGAGCTGGAACACCGCGTGCTGGGCGTCGGTGCCGACCCCGCCCCAGGTGATCGGCGCGGTCGGGCCGGAGACGGGCTTGCCGTCCACGGTCACGCTCTTGCCGTTCGATTCCATCTCAAGCTGCTGGAGATAGCTCGGCAGCAGGCCCAGCCGCTCGTCGTAGGCGAAAACGGCGCGCGTCTGGCAGCCGCGCAGGCGCGTGTAGTACTGGTCGGCGAAGGCGGCGCGCAGGCAGAGGTTGTCCGCGCCGTCGCTGTCGAGGAAGTGGCGGTCGACCACGGCCGCGCCCTCCAGCATCTCGGCGAACTCGGCCCAGCCCAGCGCGATGGCGATGGGAAAGCCGATCGACGACCACAGCGAATAGCGCCCGCCGACCGTCTCGGAGAACGGCAGCACCCGCGTCTCGTCGACGCCCCATTCGACCGCCTTGTCCGGCGCGGCGGTCAGGGCGACGACCCGGCCGTAGGGATCGGCGACGCCGTTCTCGCGCAGCCAGGCGAGCGCGCTGGCGGCGTTGGTGATCGTCTCGGTCGTGGTGAAGGTCTTGGAGGCGACGGCGATCAGGGTCGTCGCCGGATCGCACTTTTCGAAGGCGGCCTCCAGCGCGCAGCCGTCGATGTTCGAGACGACGTGGACGTCGACCATAGCCCCGTCCCGCGCCAGGGCGTCGACCGCCAGGGCCGGGCCGAGCGCCGAGCCGCCGATGCCGATGTGGATCAGGTGCCGGACCTCGCCGAGCGCGCCCTGGTGGATCGCCTCGGTCAGGACGTGCATCCGGGCGTGGAGCGCCGCGGCCTCCTCAACGCTCTCCTCCTTACCCAGACCGCGCTGCGCCGGATGCTCCGCGGCGCGATGCTCGGTGGGGTTCACCACCTCGCCTTCGAACAGGGCGCGGCGGTGCCCGGCGAAGCCCGTCGCCTCGGCCAGCGCGACGAAGGCGTCGAGGTGGGCGGCGTCGAGGTGGGTCTTCGACCAGTCGAAGCGGATCAATCCGCCGGGCAGCTCGATCGCCCCCGAAAGCCGGCCGACGCGGCCGGCGTCGGCCGCGAACAGCGCCTCAAGGGTGGGCTTGGGCAGGGCCTTCAGCCGGTCCCAGCCCGCTTGCACCGCATCGCTCATGAATCGCCTTTCCTACATTGCTGCAAACGCGTAATGCCCGGCCTTGGACATTCAGCCAAGCGGCGCTCGCGCCGCCGACCCGCCGGCCGGCGTATCGGACGCACGATACGCCCTCTTCCCTTGACGAGCGAGATTCTGCCCCACATGGACGCCGCGATGACCGAGACCACGCCCGATCCCCTTGGCGAGCCCGAGGCCGCGCCCGCGGCCAAGCCCGCGAAGAAGGAGGACAGCTTCATCGTCTTCCTCATCAAGCTGGTGGTGATCGTCGTGGTCTTCCGCAGCTTCATCTTCTCACCGTTCAACATCCCGAGCGAATCGATGCTGCCGCGCCTCCAGGACGGCGACTACCTGCTCGCCGCCAAGTGGCCCTACGGCTATTCCAAGTATTCGCTGCCGTTCAGCGCGCCGCTGATCCCGGGGCGGATCATGCCCGGCCAGCCCAAGCGCGGCGACGTGGTGATCTTCAAGGCCCCGCCGCTCAACGATGTCGACTACATCAAGCGGGTGATCGGCCTGCCCGGCGATACCGTGCAGATGATCGGCGGCGTGCTCCACATCAACGGCGCGGCGGTGAAGATGGAGAAGATCGCGGACTTCGAGATCGCGATCTCGCCCAACACCCATTGCTACCTGCCCGTCTTCGAGGCGCGCCGCGCCGACGGGACGCCGGTCTGCCGCTATCCCCAGTACCGCGAGACCCTGCCGGGCGGGGTGACCCACAACACCCTCGACCTCGGCCGCACCCCGCAGGACGATACTCCGCCGGTCGTCGTGCCGGCGGATTCGCTGTTCCTGATGGGCGACAACCGCGACAACTCGATGGATAGCCGCTTCGCCGCGATCCCCGGCCAGGGCATCGGCCTGGTCCCGCAGGAGAACCTCGTCGGCAAGGCGACGATCATGATGTTCTCCACCGACGGCTCGGCAAGCTGGTACAAGCCCTGGACCTGGTTCACCGCCGCCCGCTGGAGCCGGATCGGCGGAACCTTCTGACGACCGGACCACTGCCATGAAACCCCGGGCGCCGTTCACGGTCATTGCCTGCGCGGCCTTCATCGTCACCCTGTCGATGGGCGTGCGCCAGTCCTTCGGGCTGTTCCTGCCGCAGATGGGTTCGGCCCTGGCGATCGGCCGTGCCGACTTCGGCCTGGCGCTGGCGATCCAGAACCTCGTCTGGGGCCTCGCCCAGCCGTGGATCGGCGCGCTGGCCGACCGCCACGGCGCGGGCCGGGTCACGCTCGCCGGAGCCGTGCTCTATGCCGCCGGTCTGATCGGCGCCTCCCATGCCGCAGGCGCGCTCGGCGTCCACCTGACGCTGGGGTTCCTCGTCGGCTTCGCCATGTCGGGCGTGACCTTCACCGTCATGCTCGGCGCGGTCGGCCGGGTCGTGCCGCAGGAGAAGCGCGGCATGGCCTTCGGGCTGGTCACGGCGGGCGGCTCGCTCGGCCAGTTCCTGGTCGTGCCCGGCGCGCAGATGCTGCTCGGCACCTGGGGCTATCACGTGGCGTTGAACGTGCTGGCGGGCCTCGTCGCCCTCTCCGCCGTCCTGGCGCTCGGCGTCGCCGGCAAGCCCGCCGCGGCCGCCGTCACCGGCCCCGTCCAGAGCGCCGGCGAAGCCCTGCGCGAAGCGGCCGGGCAGCGCTCGTTCTGGCTGCTCACCGCCGGCTTCTTCGTCTGCGGCTTCCACATCGCCTTCATCGCCACCCATTTCCCCGCCTACCTCGTCGACCAGGGCATCGCGCCGGGCGTGGGCGCCAGCGCCCTGGCGCTGATCGGCCTGTTCAACATCTTCGGCTCGTGGTTCTTCGGCATGGCAGCAGACCGGATGCGCAAGCATTACGCTCTCGCCGGGCTCTACAGCGCGCGAGGGCTGGTCTTCGTGGCCTTCCTCGCCCTGCCGTTGACCGCCACGACCGCGCTGGTCTTCGCCTCGGCCATCGGCTTCCTCTGGCTCGGCACCGTGCCGCTGACCAACGGCCTGGTCAGCCAGATCTTCGGGGTGCGGCACCTCTCGATGCTGAGCGGGATCGTCTTCCTCTCGCATCAGGCCGGCAGCTTCTTCGGCGCCTGGATGGCGGGCTGGCTGTTCGACCGGCTCGGCTCCTACGACGCAACCTGGGCCGCCTCGATCGCGCTGGCGCTGTTCGCCGCCGCGGTCCACCTGCCGATCCGCGACGCGCCGCTGGCGCGTGCGCCGCAGCCGGCATGACCGCGCGCCATACCCTCGCCGGCCTGGTGGTCGTATCGTTGCTCGGCCTCGGCGCCTGGCTCTGGAACCGCCAGGGCGTGATGGTCTGGCTCCAGGACGCGATCCGCTATTGCTTCTGACCCGCCGCCACCGCAAAGCACCCCGATGCTAGGCCCGACCCGCGATTTCCTGACCCGGCTCAGCGGGCAAGCGCCGGCCGACGAAGGCCTGTGGCTGGAGGCCCTGACCCACGGCAGCACCGGCCAGGCCCGCAACTACGAGCGGCTGGAATTCCTCGGCGACCGCGTCCTCGGCCTCGTCATCGCCGAATGGCTCCACGAGTCCAGCGACGGCGCTGAAGGCACGCTCTCCCAGCGGCTCAACGCCCTAGTCAGCCGCTCGACCTGCGCGGACATCGCCCGCAAGGTCGGCCTCGGCGAGCACATGGTCCTCGGCAAGCAGGCGCGCGACGACGGCGGACAGGACAGCGACAACATCCTCGGCGACGTGATGGAGGCGCTGATCGGCGCAAGCTTCGTCGAACGCGGCTTCGCCTCCACTCGCGACATGGTCCGCCGGCTGTGGGCCGACGCCTTCGCCGGCAAGGTCGGCAAGGCCAAGCACCCCAAGTCCGCGCTCCAGGAATGGACCGCCGGCAACCGCCGCAAGCCCCCCGAATACCGCATCGTCGAGCGCACCGGCCCCGACCACGCCGCCCGCTTCACCGTCGCGGTGACGGTCAAGGGCGTCGGCGAGGCGGAAGCGGTCGGCGGCTCCAAGCAGGAGGCCGAAACCCTGGCCGCCGCGGAATTCATGAAGAGGTATGGATGACCCAGCATTGCGGCCTCGTCGCGGTGATCGGCGCGCCCAATGCGGGCAAGTCGACGCTGGTCAATGCCCTCGTCGGGCAGAAGGTGGCGATCGTCTCGGCCAAGGCGCAGACCACGCGGGCGCGGCTGATGGGGATCGCGCTGGCCAAGACCGAAGATGGGGGCGAAACGCAGATCATCCTCGCCGACACGCCGGGCATCTTCGCGCCGAAGCGCCGGCTCGACCGGGCGATGGTCGCAGCCGCCTGGGACGGCGCGCAGGAGGCCGACGCGATCCTGCTGGTGGTCGATAGCCGCAAGAAGAAGCGCGACTACCTCGAAGACATCCTCGCCTCGCTGCAAGGCCGGCCCGAACGCAAGATCCTGGTGCTCAACAAGGTCGACGAGACCGCCAAGGAGCCCCTGCTCGTCGCCGCACAGGAGCTGGCCGGAGAGGGCCAGTTCGACGAGGTGTTCTTCATCTCGGCCCTGACCGGCGACGGGGTGCCGCAGCTCAAGGCGCGCCTCGCCGAGCTGATGCCCGAAGGCCCCTGGCACTATCCCGAGGACCAGGTCTCCGACGCCAGCGAACGGCTCCTGGCGGCCGAGATCACCCGCGAGCAGCTCTACCGCCAGCTCCACGACGAATTGCCCTACGACAGCGCGGTGCGGCCCGAAAGCTATGCGACGCGGCGCGACGGCTCGGTCGAGATCCACCAGCAGATCGTCATCGCCCGCGACAGCCAGAAGGGCATCGTCCTCGGCAAGGGCGGCGCCCGGCTCAAGGCGATCGGCGAGGCCGCGCGCAAGGAGCTGACCGACCTTCTCGGCGTCAAGGTCCACCTGTTCCTGCACGTCAAGGTGGAGGAGAACTGGGCCGACGACCGCGAGCTTTACGAGCAGATCGGCCTCGACTGGGTGAAATAGCCGCGGCCACGCAGCATTGCCCGCACGGTCATGCGGCGGCGATTGTGGCGCAGGGCCCGCGCGGCTAGCCCTCCTCCATGGAGGATCGCCATGACGGGACTGCCCAGCGCCGACAGGTTCAGCGACGCCCGCACGGACGATCCCTACTGGAACGAGAATAGCTGGTTCTCGGTCTCGATTCCCGAGCGGCGCATCCACGGCCTGATCCAGCATTTCTTCCGCCCCAACATGGGCCTGCTCAACGGCGGGCCGGTGCTGTGGGACCCGTCGGGCACCTTCCAGTGGAACTGCCTGCACTACGGCTGGAGCCACCTCCAGGCCGCGCCGGAAGGGGCCGGGAAGTTCGACTTCACCGCACGCAACTCGCTGTCGGTGAAGGTGCTGGAGCCGCTGCACCGCTACAAGATCGACTATGCCCGCGCCGGGTTCGAGCTGGACCTCGTCTGGGAGGCGGTCGGGCCGATGCACCGGCTCGAGACCGGCGATCCCGAACAGGCCAAGACCGCCGCCTTCCACTACGAGCATCCGGGCCGAATGACCGGCAGGATCCGCCGCCACGGCGAGGAGATGGCGATCGACTGCTGGTCGATGCGCGACGGCTCCGCCGGCCCCTACGACACCGAGGTCTGGCCCCACGGCGGCTATTTCTGGGGCATCGGCGAAAGCGGCTCGTTCCAGACCCTGTGCCTGGGTAGGAAGCCCGAGGCGCGGACCCACGGCGGCTACCTGATGCGCGACGGGGAGATGGCGCCCCTGGCGTCAGGCCAGCGCACGGTGCTGGAATACGGTGCGTTCAGCCCGGCCCGCGTGCTGTTCGAAGCAACCGACACTCTCGGTCGCACGGTACGGGCGACGGGCCGGATCGATCCGGGCCTGGTCTTCACCGGCTATACCGACCACACAGTGATCTGGTCGCTGACCGAATGGGATGTGGGCGGCGAGACCTATTGGGGCGACAACCAGGAGTTCTGCCCGACCGAGGCCTTCCGGCAGGTCGCACGTGGCGAGGCGCGGCTGGGCGGGTGACGGCGGGGCATCAGCCAGCAGCAATCGCCCCCGTCGCCCCATCATCCCGCTTTCGCTCATGCCAAGCGGAAAACAGTGAGCAGAGGCAGGAAGTTTCCTCTACAACCCATTTATAAACAACGAAAACCTTACCGCAGCTTGGCGATGCCGATTGCCAGTTCCTTGGCCTTGTCCTTGGTCGATTCCTCGGTACGGTTCAGGGCCTTGGCGATCTCCTTCAGGCCCTTGCCCTTGCCGGCGAGCGACTGGAGCTTCTGCAACTCCTCAGGCTTCCACGGCTGGCGGTGGCGGGCGGATTTCTCGGCCATCAGTCGGCTGCCTTCTGCTTGGCCGGCGCCTTCTTCTTCGGCGCGGCCTTCTTGACGGGGGCCTTCTTGCGCCCGCCCTTCTTCGCCGGCCCCTTGGCGGCCTTCTCGTCGATCAGGACAATGGCTTCCTCGGCGGTCAGCGCCTCGGGCTGCTTGTCGCGCGGGAGGGTGGCGTTGGTCGTGCCGTCGGTGACATAGGGGCCGTAGCGGCCGGCCATCAGCCTGATCTCCCCACCCGAGGTCGGATGCGGGCCGAAGGTCTTGAGCGGCTCGGCCGGGGTGCGCTGCCCCCTGCCCCCGCCGTTCGCCGCCTCGGCCAGCTTGACCACGGCCGCGTTCATCCCGGTCTCGAAGACCTCGACCGTGCTCCGCAGCTTGGCGTACTTGCCGTTATGGGCGAGGTAGGGGCCATAGCGGCCGATGCTGGCGGTGATCGGCTCGCCGGTCTCCGGGTGGTTGCCGACGCTGCGCGGCAGGCTGAGCAGCTTCACCGCCCAGTCGAGGTCCAGTTCGGGAATGTCCTTCGGGATCGAGCTGCGCTTCGCCTCCTTGCCCTCGCCGAGCTGGATATAGGGGCCGAAGCGCCCGGCCTTGCGGGTGATGGTCTCCCCGGTCTCGGGATGCTTGCCGATCTCGCCGTCCTCGCCCGCCTCGCCGTTGCCGCCGGGCTGGGCGAACTTGCGGGTGAACTTGCACTCGGGATAGTTCGAGCAGGCGATGAAGGCCCCGAACCGCCCCCCGCGCAGCGAGAGCCGCCCGGCGCCGCACTTCGGGCAGAGCCGCGGGTCGGAGCCGTCCTCCTTCGGCGGGAACAGGTAGTCGGACAGGAACTCGTCCAGCGCTTCCGTCACCTCGGAGGGCTTGCGCTCCATGACCTCGTCGGACTTGGGCTTGAAGTCCTTCCAGAAGGCTTCGAGGACCTCCTTCCACTCGGCCCGGCCGCCGGAGACGTCGTCCAGCTCCTCCTCCATCCCGGCGGTGAACTCGTAGGCGACATAGCGGGGGAAGAACCGCTCCAGAAAAGCTGTAAGAAGCCGGCCGGATTCCTCTGCGAAGAAACGGTTTTTCTCGGTGCGGACGTAGTTGCGGTCCTTCAGCACCTGAAGCGTCGCGGCATAGGTTGAAGGGCGGCCGATGCCGAGTTCCTCCAGCCGCTTGACCAGCGAGGCTTCGGAATAGCGCGGCGGCGGCTGGGTGAAGTGCTGGGTGGCGTCGACGCCCTTCTTCGCCGGGGTATCGCCGCTCGACAGGATGGGCAGCAGGCCGCTCTCGTCCTCCTCGCCGTCTTTCGCCTGGTCCTTGCCTTCCTCGTAGACGGCAAGGAAGCCGGGGAACTTCACGACCTGGCCGGTGGCGCGCAGCTCGGTCTGGCCGGTGCCCTCGCGCAGGGTGACGGCGGTGCGCTCGATATTGGCCGAGGCCATCTGGCTGGCGATCGCCCGTTTCCAGATCAGCTCGTAGAGCCGGGCGGCATCATCGCTGCCGTAGCGGTCCTTGGAGAAATCCACGGGGCGGATCGCCTCGTGGGCCTCCTGCGCGTTCTTAGCCTTGGTCTCGTAGTGGCGCGGCTTCTCGGGCAGGTAATGGCCGTTGTAGCGGTCGGAGATGGCCTTGCGCGCGTCGGAGATCGCGCTCGGGTCCATCTGCACGCCGTCCGTCCGCATGTAGGTGATCGCGCCCGCCTCGTAGAGGTTCTGCGCCACGCGCATCGTGTGGCTGGCCGAAAAGCCGAGCTTGCGCGCTGCCTCCTGCTGGAGGGTCGAAGTGGTGAACGGCGGATAGGGATTGCGCCGGGTCGGCTTGGTCTCGACCTCCTCGACGCGGAACACGGCCTCTTCGACCGCGGCCTTGGCGCGGTTGGCGATGCCGGCGTCGCCGAGGCTCAGGCGCTCCAGCTTCCGCCCCTCGAACCGGACCAGGCGCGCGGCGAACTCGGTCCCGCCCTGCTCCAGCCGGGCGACGACCGACCAGTATTCCTGCGGCTTGAACGCCTCGATCTCGCGGTCGCGCTCGACGATCAGGCGCAGGGCGACCGACTGGACGCGGCCGGCGCTCTTGGCGCCGGGCAGCTTGCGCCACAGCACGGGCGAGAGGGTGAAGCCGAACAGGTAGTCGAGCGCGCGGCGGGCGAGGTAGGCGTCGATCAGGTCCTGATCCAGCTCGCGCGGGTGCTGCATCGCCTCGGTCACGGTGGCCTTGGTGATCGCGTTGAAGGTGACGCGCTCGACCTCCTTGGGCAGGGCCTTGCGCCGTGCCAGCAGTTCGCGGACGTGCCACGAGATCGCCTCACCCTCGCGATCGGGGTCGGTGGCGAGGATCAGACGGTCGGCCTGCTTTGCGGCGTCCGAGATCGCCTTCACCTGCTTCTGCTTATCGCCGTACAGCTCCCAGTCCATCGCGAAGTCCTCGTCCGGGCGGACCGAGCCGTCCTTGGGCGGCAGGTCGCGGACGTGGCCGTAGGAGGCGAGGACCTTGTAGTCCTTGCCGAGGTACTTCTCGATGGTCTTGGCCTTGGCCGGGGATTCGACGATGACGAGTTGCATGGCGGTATATCGGAACCTTACGCGTATATGTGTGCGTACGAGGGTGGCGGGATAGCCGGGCCGCCGTCAAGCGTGTCGGATCACCCCGGCCCGCCGCCCAGCGAAACCCGGCCGCCGGCATGGCGGACCAGCCGGCCGCCGAGCTCCATTTCCAGCAGCGCGAGCTGGACCGCGGCCGGGCTTTCCCCGCTCTGGCGGATCAGCTCATCGACGGCGACGGGGGCGGTCGTGAGCAGAGCAGACAGTTCGGCCGGCGCGCTCGCCGGCACCTCCGCCGGGGCGATATCGAACGAACGGACCGCCGCCGGCTCGCGGAAGGTGGAACGCGGTTGGCCGGTGAAGCCGGAGAGCAGCTCGATCACGTCCTCGGGGCTCTGGACCAGCACGGCACCGTCGCGGATGAGCTGGTTGCAGCCGCGCGAGCGGGTGTCGAGCGGGGAGCCGGGAATCGCCATGACCTCCCGCCCCGCCTCGCCCGCGAGCCGCGCGGTGATCAGCGAGCCGGACTTGGGTGCGGCCTCGACCACCAGGGTCCCGGCGGCGAGACTGGCGATGATCCGGTTGCGTGAGGGGAAATGCCGGGCGAGCGGCTCGGTCCCCGGCGGCTGCTCGGCAAGGAGCAGTCCGCGGGTGGCGACCTCCTCCTGCAAGTCGGCGTGCTCGGGCGGATAGGCCCGGTCGATCCCGCTGGCGATCACCCCGATCGTCGCCCCGCCCGCCGCCAGCGCGCCGCGATGGGCCGCGCCGTCGATGCCGCGCGCCAGGCCCGAGACCACGGCAAGACCCGCCTCCGCCAGCGCGGCGGCGAAGTCGCGGGCGAGCTTCACCGCTCCCGCCGAAGCGTTGCGCGCGCCGACCACGGCGACGGCGGGCCGGGCCAGCAGGCCTGCGTCGCCGCGCAGCGTCAGGATCGGCGGCGCGCCCTCGATCTGCGCCAGCAGCGCCGGGTATTCGGGCGAATCGTGGAACAGATAGCGGGCGCCGGCCCGCTTCGTCGCCAGGATCTCGTCGGCGATCCGGCCCTCGGGCGCGGGGCGATAGGACATGGCGCCGCGCGCCGCGAGATCGGGCAAGGCCGCCAGCGCCGCGCCCGCCTCGCCGAAGCGGCGCAGGAGCTGGTGATAGGTGACGGGGCCGACGTTCGGCGAGCGCAGCAGCCGGATACGGGCGAAAGCCTCGTCCTGACCGATCCTCACGACTTCCCGCCGACCTTCGGCTCGGTCCCGGCGCGCAGGCGGGCGATGTTGGCGCGGTGTAGCCAGAGCACCAGCAGCGCGAGCAGGGCCAGCACCGGCGCGTAGTCGCCGTGGCCGGTCGCCAGGGCGGCGAGCGGCGCGACGACCGCCGCGCTCATGCCCGAAAGCGAGGAGATGCGCGTGATCGCCAGCATCCCCAGCCAGGCGACCGCATAGGCCAGCCCGATCGGCCAGGCGAGGCCGAGCGCGACGCCCATCAGCGTCGCCACGCCCTTGCCCCCCTTGAAGCGCAGCCAGACCGGGAAGCAGTGCCCGAGGATCGCCCCCGCCGCTGCCAGGGCCGCCACTTCCGGAAACAGCATCCGGGCGAGCAGGACGGCGACCAGCCCCTTGCCGAGATCGAGCAGCAGGGTCGCCGCGGCGAGGCCCTTGCGCCCGGTGCGCAGCCCGTTGGTCGCGCCGATGTTGCCCGAGCCGATCGAACGCAGGTCGCCCGCCTGGAACAGGCGCGTCAGGATCAGCCCGAAGGGGATCGAGCCGAGCGCGTAGCCCAGGACCAGAGCGGCAATCCAGTTCATCCCCATCCCCTATCCGTCCGGCCCGAGCTTGTCGAAGGCCTGCATTCCTCTCTATGGCTTGCGCAGCATAGGGCAAGCGCAGGCGGACGGGATCGGTTTGAAATGGTGCAATCGGACGCCCCCATCCTCCTGTTCGATTCGGGCGTTGGCGGGCTCACCGTCCTGGCCGAGGTGCGCCGGTTTCTGCCCCAGGCGCCACTGATCTACGCCGCCGACAACGCCGGCCTGCCCTATGGCACCAAGACCGAGGCCCAGATCGCGGCGCGGGTCTCCGGCCTGCTGGGGCGGATGACCGAGCGCTTCCGCCCGCGTCTGGTCTGCATCGCCTGCAACACCGCCTCGACCATCGCGCTCGGCATGGTGCGCGAGGTGCTGGAGGTGCCGATCGTCGGCACGGTCCCCGCGATCAAGCCTGCCGCCGGGATGACGCGGAGCGGCGTCATCGGCCTGCTCGGCACCGAGGCGACGATCCGCCAGGGCTATGTCGACCGCCTCGAGCACGAGTTCGCGAAAGGCAAGCGCCTGCTCCGCTACGGCGCGCCCGAGCTGGTCGCCGCGGCCGAGGCCCGGCTGCGCGGCTGGGACGTCGATCCTGCGGTCTTCGCCCGCGCCGCCGACGGCCTGCGCGACCAGCCCGGCGGCGAGGCGATCGATACGGTGGTCCTCGCCTGCACCCATTTCCCGCTGGTCGGGGCGGAGCTTGCCCGGGCCTTCGGCCCCGACGTCCGCTTCGTCCACGGCGCGGAAGGGATCGCCCGGCGCGTGGCCCACCTGACGCAGGGACAGGATTTCGCGCGGACCGGCCCCGACCTCGCCCTCTTCACCCGCGGCGGGGCGGAGATCGAAGCGCTCGAACCGACGCTGCGGCAATACGGATTAAACCGGATAGAGATTTTGTAACGCGCCTGCGACGAGATGTTGCTGGCAAACGCTGGTCCATTCGCGTAAGGGCCTCGCGAAATGGGCATAATCAGGCCCGATAATAAGACTTTGCAGGCATCGGCAGGATCACCTTCACGTGAACTACGACAAGATTTTCGACCAGGCGATCGAACGGCTGCACTCGGAAGGCCGCTATCGCGTCTTCATCGACATCCTGCGCAACAAGGGCATGTTCCCCAACGCGCGCTGCTTCGCCGGCCACAACGGGCCGAAGCCGATCACCGTGTGGTGCTCGAACGACTACCTGTCGATGGGCCAGCACCCCAAGGTCATCGCCGCGATGGAAGAGGCGCTGCACAACGTCGGCGCCGGCTCGGGCGGCACCCGCAACATCGGCGGCAACACGCATTACCACATCGATCTTGAGCGCGAGCTGGCCGACCTTCACGGCAAGGAGGCCGCCCTCCTCTTCACCTCGGGCTACGTCTCGAACGACGCGACGCTCTCGACGCTCGCCAAGATCCTGCCGGGCTGCGTGATCTTCTCGGACGAGCTGAACCACGCCTCGATGATCGCCGGCATCCGCAACTCGGGCTGCGAGAAGAAAGTCTGGCGCCATAACGACGTGGCTCACCTCGAGGAGCTGCTCGCCGCCACCGATCCCAACGTGCCGAAGCTGATCGCCTTCGAGAGCGTCTATTCGATGGATGGCGACATCGCCCCGATCCACGCGATCTGCGACCTGGCCGACAAGTACAACGCCCTGACCTACCTCGACGAGGTCCATGCCGTGGGCATGTACGGCAAGCGCGGCGGCGGCATCTCCGACCGCGACGAGGCCGCCCACCGCATCACCATCATCGAGGGCACGCTGGGCAAGGCCTTCGGCGTGATGGGCGGCTACATCGCGGCCGACAGCAAGATCATCGACGTGATCCGCTCCTACGCGCCGGGCTTCATCTTCACGACGAGCCTGTCGCCGGTGCTGGTCGCCGGCGTCCTCGCCGCGGTCCGCCATCTCAAGGAAAGCTCGGTCGAGCGCGAGGGCCAGCAGGCCGCCGCCGCGACGCTCAAGCAGATGTTCCGCGACGCCGGGCTGCCGGTGATGGATTCCGTCACCCACATCGTGCCGCTGATGGTCGGCGATCCGGTCAAGGCCAAGAAGATCAGCGACATCCTGCTCGCCGAGTACGGTGTCTACGTCCAGCCGATCAACTTCCCGACCGTGCCGCGCGGCAAGGAGCGCCTGCGCTTCACCCCCGGCCCCTCGCACAGCGAGGAGATGATGCGCGAGCTGACCGAGGCGCTGAGCGAAATCTGGGAACGCCTGGAGATGAAGAAGGCCGCCTAGGGCTTCGGCTCGGGCCGGGCCTCCCGCGATATGCGGCGCGCGCAGCGAAACCTCCTGGTTCGCACGCGGCGCCGGATACGCTCCAGCCAAGCCGCGATCATCCTGATCGCGATCGGCATCGGGATAGCGGCTGGGCTCGGCACGGGGGGGCTGGGCGTCGTGGCGCAGGGGTTGAAGCAGATGCTCTACGGCATGGGGATCAACGGGCGGGGCGCCTTTTCCGCGATCCACCCCCCGCTCAGGCTGCTCGCCCTGCCGCTGGGCGGCCTTGTCGTCGCCCTGACGGCCCGCTGGGTCGTCGCCCGTGACCGCCCGCCGGTCGACGTGGTCGAGGCCAATGCCCTGCACGGCGGGCGCATTCCGATCGCGGACAGCCTGCGCGTCTGCCTGCAAACGCTCCTCTCCAACGGCTTCGGCGCTTCGGTCGGGCTTGAGGCCGCCTATGCCCAGGCCGGCGGCGGGCTGGCCTCGACCATCGCTCAAGCGCTGTCGCTGCGGCGCGGGGACATGCGCATCCTGGTGGGCGCCGGGGCGGGCGCGGCGATCGGCGCGGCCTTCGGCGCGCCGCTGACCGGCGCCTTCTACGCCTTCGAGATCGTGATCGGCGCCTATACCCCGGCCGCGATCGCGCCCGTCGCCGCCGCCGCGCTGGCGGCGACGCTGGTGACGCGGGCCCTGGGCGTGGAGCCCTATCTCGTGGCCGCCCCGGCGACCGACTCGCTGACCACCCTGGCCTATCTGATCTATGCCGGGCTCGGCGTGGTCGCGGCGGGGCTCGGCATCGCCATCATGCGCAGCCAGGCCCTGCTCGAACGGCTGGTCCAGCGCAGCCGCCTGCCCACCTTCTGGCGGCCGATGGTCGGCGGCGCGCTGCTGATGCCGATCGTCTGGCTGAGCCCCCAGGCGCTCGCCTCCGGCCACGGCGCGCTGCGGCTGGAGCTGGCGCTGCAACCGGCGGCGACGCTGCTGCTGACGGTCTTCGCGCTCAAGGCCCTGGCCTCGATCGTCTCGCTCAGCTTCGGCTTTCGCGGTGGGCTGTTCTTCGCCTCGCTGTTCCTCGGCTCCCTGCTCGGCCCGCTCTATGCCGAGGGCGTCAACACCTTCGCCGTCCAGGTGCTGGGCCAGCCCGCCCCGCTCGATCCGCACGACGCGGCGCTGGTCGGCATGGCTGCCTTGGCCGTCACGATCGTCGGCGGACCGATGACCCTGGCCCTGCTGGTCCTGGAGACGACCCACGATTTCGCGCTCACCGGGGTGGTGATCACCGCGACGCTCTGCGCCAGCGCCTTCACCCGCGCCAATTTCGGCTACTCCTTCTCGACCTGGCGCTTTCACCTGCGCGGCGCCGGCATCCGCGGTCCTCGCGACATCGGCTGGACCGCCGGCCTTACCGCGGAACGCCTCATGCGCCGCGACCCCACGGTGATCGACGCCGGCCTGACCGTGGCCAAGTTCCGGCGCGCGGTGCCGCTCGGCTCCACCGGCCGCGTCCTGCTGAGCGACGAGCACGGCTATCGCGGCATCGTCAATACACCGGAAGCCTACGATCCGGCCCAGGACCCCGCCGCTCCCATCGCCGGTCTCGTCCGGCTTCCTCACGCCACCCTCGCCGCGGAGACGCGGATCGACGAAATCCTCGATCGTTTCGACCGGCTCGAAGCGGAGGACCTTGCCGTCGTCGCCCCCGACGGCCGCATCCTCGGCATCGTCACCGAAAGATACGTGAACCGCCGCTATATCGAGGAGAGCGAGAAGGCCCGCAGCGGGCTGTTCGGCGAATGATCCCCGGCGGGATGGGGGAAAGAGGAAATCGCGGCCGTTGCGCCGCTCCGCCCTCCCCCGCATAACCCGCGCATGGAGACCCCCGGCACAGCCCACCGCCTGCGCAACATCATCGGCGGATCGGCGGGCAACCTCGTCGAGTGGTACGACTGGTACGTCTATTCGGCCTTCACGCTCTATTTCGCACCAGTGTTCTTTCCCAAGGGAGACAGCACGGCGCAACTCCTCAACGCGGCGGCGATCTTCGCCGTGGGCTTCGTCATGCGGCCCATCGGCGCCTGGATCATGGGCATCTATGCCGACCGGCGCGGGCGCAAGGCCGGGCTGACCCTGTCGGTCTCGCTGATGTGCGCCGGCTCGCTGACGATCGCGCTGACGCCGGGCTATGCCGAGATCGGCCGCCTCGCCCCGGCGATCCTGCTCGCCGCGCGGATGGTCCAGGGGCTGAGCCTCGGCGGCGAGTACGGCGCCAGCGCGACCTACTTGTCCGAGATGGCCGGGCGCGAGCGGCGCGGGGTCTATTCGAGCTTCCAGTACGTGACGCTGATCTCCGGCCAGCTCATCGCGCTCTGCGTGCTGCTGGTGCTGCAAGCGACCCTGCCCGAGGCGGAGCTGCGCGCCTGGGGCTGGCGCATCCCCTTTGCGATCGGCGCGGGGCTGGCGGTGATCGTCTTCTACCTCCGGCGGCGACTGGCCGAGACCGAGAGCTTCGTGCAGGCGCAGAACGCCGCCGCGCCGAAATCGAGCGCCTTCGCCCTGTTCCGGCACCATCCCCGCCAGGCCCTGCTGGTCATGGCCCTGACCGCCGGAGGCACGCTCGCCTTCTATGCCTATACGACCTACATGCAGAAGTTCCTGGTCAACACCAGCGGCTTCACGGCCGAGGCCGCGACGCGGATCACGGCGGCGGCGATGTTCCTCTACATGCTGCTGCAACCGGCCTTCGGCGCGCTGTCCGACCGGATCGGGCGCAAGCCGGTGATGATCGCCTTCGGCGTGCTAGGCGTGCTCCTGACCTACCCGATCTTCCGCACGCTGGAAGGGGTGCGCGACCCGTACCTGGCTTTCGCCCTGGTCCTGGCCGCGCTGGTGATCGTCAGCGGCTACACCCCGATCAACGCGGTGGTGAAGGCCGAGCTGTTCCCCGCCCACGTCCGCGCGCTGGGCGTCGCCCTGCCCTATGCGATCGCCAACACCCTGTTCGGCGGGACTGCGGAATACGTCGCCCTCTGGCTCAAGGCCCACGGCGCGGAGAGCGCATTCTACTGGTACGTGACCGCGATGATCGGCGTCTCGCTGGTGGTCTATGCCCGAATGCGCGACACCAAGCGAACGAGCCTCATCCTGGAGGATTAGCAGGCACTTCGCCAAGCGGCATCAACCGGTCCAGGCAAACAGCGGTAATCAGCCCCATCGCCAGCCAGATCAGCCAAGTCATCCCGTCCTGCACCGCCACGATCCCGAGAGGATTGCCGATCAGCAGGTCCATCATCGGCTGCCGCACCAGCGCGCCGTGCAATGCCAGTGCCAGCAGGCCCACCAGCACTCCCCGCCACAGGGTGCCGAGCGACGGGAGGGACGAGCGAAGCAACAGGTAGAGCAGAGCCAGGGCGATGCCTTGCTCGATCGAACTGAGCGCGGCGGGAATCCTGACGTCCCACGAAGGAGCAACGTGCCGCCCGGCCATCACCGAAGCGACGTACGGCGTGATCACCTCAACCGAAAAGACGTGGGCGACGAAGCCCGCCGCCGCGCTGAGCGCTCCACCGACGACTACGGCGACACAGGTTCGCGCTCGGCCAGCCATCGCTCTCTCCCCGGTAATCCCTCCGGGCTCCATCAACTGGAGCCCGGATTACTGGATAAGGAAGATCGCCGGCAGACTGAACAGCCAAAATGGCGCTTCAGCGCAGGCTCACCACGTTGTCCGAGACGCGCGTGTCGCGGCGGCCGCGGTACTGGCTGGCCATCGGCTCGTCGTCGACCTCGACGGCCTCGCCGCCGCCGAAGCCGTTGAAGCGGGTCCGCATCGCGGCGCCATACGCGCCCAGCATGCCGATCTCGATGTAGTCGCCGGGGGCGATGTTGTCGGGAAGGGCGAAAGGGCCTTCCATGAAGTCAGCGTCGTCGCAGGTCGGACCGTAGAACGAGAAGTCCGACAGGACCTCGCCGCGGGCGTCGGACAGGCTCCGCACGGGGAAGCGCCAACCGACATGGGCCGCGTCGAACAGCGCGCCGTAGGAGCCGTCGTTGATGTAGAGCTCGTTGCCGCGACGCTTCTCGACCTTGACCACCAGCGAGTTGTACTCGGCGCAGAGCGCGCGCCCTGGCTCGCACCACAGCTCCGACGAATAGGAGATCGGCAGCGATTCCGAGGCGCGGTGGATCGAGGCGAAGTAGTCCTCCAGCGGCGGCGGCTCCATCCCTGGATAGATCGAGGGGAAGCCCCCGCCGACATCGATGATGTCGACCGTGACCGAGGCGTCGACGATCGCCGCGCGGACGCGCTCCAGCGCCTGGACATAGGCGAAGGGCGTCATCGCCTGGCTGCCGACGTGGAAGCAGATGCCGAGCGCGTCGGCGACCTGGCGAGTCGCCTGGAGCAGCGGAGCCGCATCGGCGAGGTCGATGCCGAACTTCGAGGCGAGGCTGAGCTCGGCATATTCGGACGACACGCGCAGGCGCACGCAGAGCGACAGGTCGGTGGCCGCGTCGGTCGCGGCGACGATCTTGTCCAGCTCCTCCTGGGTATCCAGGCTGAATACGCGGACGCCGTGGACGTGATAGGCCTCGCGGATCGCGCCGGCGGTCTTGACGGGGTGCATGAAGCACAGCGTCGCCCCGGGCAGCGTGGCGCGGACCAGGCGCACCTCGGCGATCGAGGCGACGTCGTAATGGGTCACGCCCGAAGCCCACAGCACGCGCAGCAGGTCGGGAGAAGGGTTGGCCTTCACCGCATAGAGCGACTTGCCCGGGAACTTCTCGACGAAGAAACGGGCGGCGCGCGCCGCAGCGTGCGGGCGGTTCAGGATGACGGGTTCGTCGGGCGCGAGCGCGCGAACTACAGCCGGTGCGTCTTGATAAGTGTGCAACTCAAGGGACCCCCAATAGGCCTTTCGGCCAAAACAACACAGGACGAAGCTGCCTTGCGGTTTGGAAGTCCCCATGGGGCAGCGAGGGGGCGATATAGGCCGCTTGAGATGAACTGCAAGTGAAAATGGGACCCCCGCCCGCACCCCGTGACGGGCGGCGGTGGGCGGGTAAAGGAATGGCAATCAAGTAGTTGAATTATAATGTATTTATAACAGTTTCGAGGTGTAACGAATTGTCGCCGGTTCAGCCTAGCCGGTCCCGAAAATCCTCGTAGGCAAAGCGCCGGATGCATTCGAGCGAATCCGACTCGCTGTCCCACAGCCAGATCGAGGGCAGCGGCACCCCGTTGAAGGTCGTGGTCTTGACCATCGAGTAATGCGCCTGGTCGAGGAAGGCGAAGCGCATGCCCGGCTCGGAGGACTCGGGCAGGCGGTAGTCGCCGATCACGTCGCCGGCCAGGCAGGAGGGGCCGCCGAGGCGGATCGCACCGCCCTCGCCCTCGTCCACCGCCTCGGGATCGGGCGGCAGCTCGCCCAGCATGGCCGGACGGTAGGGCGCTTCGATCACGTCGGGCATGTGGCAGGTGGCGGAGACGTCGGTGATGCCCAGCGGCATCCCGTTCCAGCCCAGATCGAGGATCGTGCCGACAAGGATGCCCGCGTCGAGCGCCACGGCCTCGCCCGGCTCGATATAGACCTCGGCGCCAGTATCCTCGGCGAGGTCGGAGAGGAACCCGATCAGCTCCTCGCGCTGGTAGTCCGCGCGGGTGATGTGGTGCCCGCCGCCGAGGTTGATCCACTTGAACTCGCCGAACCACGGCTCGAGATAGTCGAAGGCCTTGTCCCAGGTGCGGGCCAGCGGTGCGAAGTCCTGCTCGCACAGGGTGTGCATGTGGATGCCGTCGATCATGGTCATATGCTCGTCGGTGAGCTGGTCGATCGGGAAGCCGAGGCGCGAATGCGGCGCGCAGGGATCGTAACGCGGAACCTCACCTTCCGGATGCAAGGGATTGATCCGCAAACCGATATCGAAAATCTGGCCCTGCGCGCGAGCGGTCGCGATGCGCGGCTGGAAGCGCTCGACCTGCTGGGGCGAGTTGAAGATCACGTGGTCCGACAGGCGCAGGATCTCGGGCAGGTCCTCGGCCTTGTAGGCGGCGCAATAGGTCGCGATCTCGCCGTCGTAGAACTCACTGGCGAGGCGCGCCTCCCACAGGCCCGAGGTGCAGACGCCGTCGAGGTACTCGCCGACGATCGGCGCGGTCGACCACATCGAGAAAGCCTTGAGCGCGCCGAGCACCTTGGCGCCCGAACGCTCGCCGACATCGGCCAGCACGCGCAGGTTGGCGCGCAGCTTCGCCGCGTCGACGACGAAGGCGGGGCTGTCGACCCGGTGGAGGTCAAAGCGGGCGAAGGCGCCCGGGTCGCCGGCTCTGGTTTCCATTATCTGAACGGTCCCTTGAAGATGACGTAGGCGCCGAGCGCGATCAGGGTGAAGCCGACCGCCTCGTTAAGACCCGGCTTCTGGCCGAACAGCCACCAGGCGACCAGCACAAAGGCGGAGAGGGAGAGCGCTTCCTGGATCGCCTTCAGTTCCCCCAGCGAATAGACCCGGGCGCCGATCCGGTTGGCGGGGACGGCCAGGCAATATTCGAGGAAAGCGATACCCCAGCTCGCCAGAATGGCCAGCCACAGCGCCCGGCCCGGGCTCTTGAGATGGCCGTACCAGGCGAGGTTCATCACCACGTTGGAGCCGGCGAGCATCACGACCGGCAGCGCGAGGTTCCACGGCGTCATGCGCGCCTATCTGGGTCAACGCCCGCGCTTCGGCAAGCTTAGAACGCCAGCGGTCCGGCCAGTTCCCTGACCTGCCAGGGCAGGCCATGGGCATTGAGCATGTCCATGAAGGGATCGGGATCGAACTGCTCCATGTTGAACACGCCCCCCTCTCCATTGGCACCGGCCCACGCCCCGGTGAGGATCATCGCCGCGCCGATCATCGCCGGGACGCCGGTGGTGTAGCTGACCGCCTGGTTGCCGGTCTCGTGGAAGGCGTCCTCGTGATCGCAGATGTTGTAGATGTAGAAGGTCCTCTCGCCCGACCCGTCGAGCGCCTCGCCGGTGGCGATATCGCCGATGTTTGTCTTGCCATGGGTCGTCGGGCCGAGCGAGGCCGGCTCGGGCAGGACGGCCTTGAGGAACTGGAGCGGGATGATCTCCTGCCCGTTGTAGAGCACCGGGTCGATCCGGGTCATGCCGACGTTCTGAAGCACGGTCAGGTGCTGGATATAGGCGTCGCCGAAGGTCATCCAGAAGCGGCCGCGCTCCAGCTCAGGGATAAACCTGGCGAGGCTTTCCAGCTCCTCGTGGTACATCAGGTACATGTTCTTCGGCCCGACGCCCTCGAAATCGAAGGTCTCGCGGATGGTCATGGCCGGGGTCTCGACCCACTGGCCGTCGCGCCAGTGACGGGCCGGCGCCGTCACCTCGCGGATGTTGATCTCCGGGTTGAAGTTGGTGGCGAAGGCCTGGCCGTGGTCGCCGCCGTTGCAATCGAGGATGTCGAGCGTGCGAATGGTCTTGAGCTTGTGCTTCTTGAGCCACATCGCGAAGACGCTGGTGACGCCGGGGTCGAAGCCCGAGCCGAGCAGCGCCATCAGCCCGGCCTCGCGGAAGCGGTCCTGATAGGCCCACTGCCAGTGGTATTCGAACCTGGCGACGTCCTTCGGCTCGTAGTTCGCCGTGTCCATGTAGTGGACCCCGGCGGCAAGGCAGGCGTCCATGATCGTCAGGTCTTGGTACGGCAGCGCCAGGTTGACGACGAGCTTCGGCCCGATCTCCCGGATGAGCGCGGTCAGCGCCGGCACGTCCTCGGCGTCGATGGCATAGGTCACGACGGTCCGGCCGGTGCGCTGCTTCACCGATTCGGCGATGGCGTCGCACTTGCTCCTGGTGCGGCTGGCGAGGTGGATGTCCGAGAAGATGCCCGGATTCATGGCCATCTTGTGGACCGCGACCGATCCGACGCCGCCCGCGCCAATCACCAGAACCTTCGACATCTTCGCTCCATCCTTGCCGTGAGCAGACCTGAGGCGGCCCCCATAGGGGAAGCGCGTGACACAACCAAGACCGCGCTGCGGCCAACCCTGCACTACGATGACCAGCGCATTGACCGGGGCGCCGCGCCGTCGCAGTCTCCCGCGCAGAGGAACAGGAGGAACCCGATGGTGTCGAGCATTCCCACCCCGGCCGCCGCACCGGCCGTCCGGCCGCTGGTGACGCCATGACCGGCATGGGCACCCTGCCGCCGGTCGTGGCCCTCGCCGCCTGGACGATGGTGATGTGGGCCTGGATGTACGCGACGCGGATTCCCGCGATCGGCGCGGCCAGGGTCAACCTCGACGAGCTGGTCCGCGATCCCGCGACCTCGCTCGACGACGTGCTGCCCGTCGGCGTGCAGTGGAAGGCGCACAACTACAACCACCTCCACGAGGCGCCGACTGTGTTCTACGCGGTGGCGATCGTGCTCGCGATCATCGGCCAGGGCGACGGGCTGAACGCTCACCTCGCCTGGGCCTACGTGGCGCTGCGGGTGGTCCACTCGCTGGTCCAGGCCACGGTCAACCGGGTGATGTGGCGCTTCATCCTGTTCGCCCTGTCGAGCGTGGTGCTGATCGTGCTGGTGGCGCGCGCCGTGATGGTGATGTTCTGAACAAGCTCCTCCCCGTTTTTGCGCAGCACAAATGGGGAGGTGGCATTCGCGAAGCGAATGACGGAGGGGGAAGCGCGTTGGGCACCCCTCCACCACGACGGCTGCGCCGTCGCGGTCCCCCTCCCCATTCGCTACGCGAACAGGGAGGAGCTGTAGTCAGCGCAGGAACAGGCTCGCCAGCTCGACGTGGGTCGACCAGCGGAACTGCCCCACAGGGCGCAGTTCGGCGAGACGATAGCCGGCCTCGATCAGCAGGGCCGCGTCGCGCGCCCAGCTCGACGGGTTGCAACTGATGTAGGCCACGGGCTCGACCGGCCCCGCGGCGGGACGCTCGCCCGCCGCGCGCGCCCGGGCGGGGGGGGGGGCGGGCGGGACGGCGGAGAAGCGGTCCAGCTCCTCGGGCAGCGGGGGGTGGCGGAACGGGCCGGGGGGCGGCGGGGGGCCCGGCGCGCCGGCCCGCCCCGCCGCGGCCTTGCAGGCGAGATGGGCGTCGCGCGCCGCCTCGACGGCCAGCACCCTGGTCTGCGGCCCGGCCAGCGCGAAGGCGAAGGTGCCGAGCCCGGCGAACAGATCCGCCACGGTCGCCGCGCCCGCCAGCCACTCGCGCGCGGCGGCGACGAGCGCCTGCTCGCCGTCGAGCGTCGCCTGGAGGAAGGCGCCGGGCGGAAAGCCGACCTCGACCCCGCCCAGCGTCACCGTGACCGGCTCGGGCTCCCACAGCGCCTCCGGGCCAAAGCCCTGGTCAAGCGTCAGCCGCGCGAGGTGGTGACTTCGGGCGAAGTCGAGCATGGCCTCGGTCGCCGCCAGCCCCTCGACGGTCAGCCCCTTGATGCCGAGGTCGACGCCCTGCCCGGTCATGGCCAGCTCGATGTCGGCGGCCATGCGCGGCTTACCCGCGCCCTTGGCCCGATTGCGACCCCGTGCGGCACCCTCCCCTATCTCGATCAACAGCTTGCGCAGGGGTCTTAGAATTGCCATCAGCTCGGGCAGGAGGACCGGGCATTCCGCCAGCTCGACCACGCGATGCGACTTGCCTTCGCGGAAACCGATGACGATCCGCCCGCCCGAGCTTTCCGCGCGGAGCGAGGCGCGGCGGCGCGTTCCCGGTGGCGAGAGGTGCGGCGACGCAATCCGCTCGGCCCCGAGCTCCTGCGACACCGACGCGTTGGTGACGCGCGCCTCGACGAAATGCGCCAGGCTCCCCTCATCGAGCTGCTGGAGCTGGCATCCGCCGCAGACCGGGAAGTGACGGCACGGCGGCGCGGCGTGATGGGGACCCGGCTCCACGCTGCCGTCGGCCAGGACCCGGTCGCCCGGCGCGGTCAGCGGGACATGGCGGCCCGAAGCCGTGACGCCATCGCCCTTGGCGGCGATGCGGATGATCTCTTCGGTTTCGCTCACAGCGCGGCGGCGTAGGCGGCGGGAACGGCGCGGGCAAGGTCTTCGGCGGTAAAGGGCGGCAGGCAATGCCGCGCGGCTTCGGCATGGAGCCAGACGCCCTCGCAGGCGGCAGCGAAGGGCTCGATCCCCGTCGCGAGGCGGCTGGCGACGATGCCGGCCAGGACGTCTCCCGTGCCGGCGGTGGAGAGCCAGCTCGACGCGCGCGGGGCGAGCGCCAGGCGGCCATCGGGCGCGGCGATCACGGTGTCCGGCCCCTTGGCGACGACGACCATGCCGCCGGCCCGGGCGAGCGCGCGGGCGCGGTCGGGCTTGGCGGGCGCGGGGGCGAGGCCGAATGCCCGTTCCAACGCGGCAAGCTCGCCTTCGTGCGGCGTGACGATCGCGGGCGCGGGATCGCCGGGCTGGAGCAGCATGAGGGCGTCGGCATCGGCGACGGTGGGTATCCCGGCGGCGAGCGCGGTCAGCAGCCGCTCGCGGGCCCGCGCGTTACGGCCGAGGCCCGGGCCAACCAGCAGGGCGTTGTAGCGCCTGTCCGCCAATGCCTGGGCGAGGGGCACGGTTTCGAGGACGAGATCCCAGGACAGCGCCTGGGCTGCGACAGGCTCGCCCAGGAGCTTCACGTACCCCGCCCCGGCCCCTTGCGCAGCGACGGAGGCCAGGATGCTCGCGCCGGGCATCTCACCCCCGACAACGCCGAGCAAGCCGCGCCGGTACTTGTGCGCGTCCGCAGCCGGAGCGCCCAGCGCGGGCGGGCCAATCACCCGCGCCGCGCCCGCGACCGGCGCTACGCCGATCCCTACCAGCCGCAGCGCACCGATCCCGGCGCAGGCCGGCATCAGGTAATGCGCGAATTTCCAGGCGCCGAGGGCCACCGTCAGGTCGTAGTCCGGCAGGCCCTTATTGAGGGGCTGGCCGGAATCGCTCTCCACCCCGCTGGGCAGGTCGATGGCAATGCGGTGCCGGTGGCTGCGGGCCAGATCGCCCAGCAGCGCGAGATGCGCCTCGCCCAGCCCCCGGGTCAGGCCGCTGCCGAACAGGCAATCGACCAGCACCTCGCCGTGCGGGCGCTCTTCCGGGCCGAGCACCTCGCCCTGGAACAGCGAGCGGGCGTTGCGCGCCGCGTCCGTCCTCGGCTCGGCCGCGGCGACCACCGCCACCGCGCCGCCTCGTGCCCGCAGGGCCTCGGCGATCACGTAGCCGTCGCCGCCATTGTTGCCGGGGCCACAGAGCACGGTGACGGGTCGATGGGCCGCGACGCGCCAGACCCATTCGGCGGCGCCCCTGCCCGCCAGATCCATCAGCGCCTCGACGCTGGAGCCGGCCGCGATCAGCGCCTCCTCGGCGCTCCGCATCTGCGCGACGGTCAGGACCTGGTCAGGGGTTCGGGACATCGGCGCGGCGCTCGAGCGGGATGCGGTAGCGGTCCTCGCCCACGGTCACTTCGGCGACCGTGCCGTTGAGAACGACCTGCGCCGCATCGGCGCCGTCCGAGGCGACGATCACGTTGTTCGCGTCGACCTCCAGGCGATGGAAGCCGCCGTCGGGGTTGCGGACGATCATCCGATAGATCCCGCCTTCGTGGCTGCGCTCGATCGCGCAGTTCTTGGCGAAGCCGGTGCCGGGGCCGAGCGCGCATTCTACATGCTCGGCGCCCTCAGCCACTTTCGGCGGCGGGGCCGCCCCTTTCGAGCAGGCGCCGAGGAGCAGCGCGAGCGCGACGAAACCGGCCCCCCGCACGATTCAGCGCCGCTTGAGCTGGGTGACGTCGCGCACCGCGCCGCGCGCGGCACTGGTGGTCATCGCCGCATAGGCCTGGAGCGCGACCGAGACCTGGCGCTTGCGCGGCTTCTCGGGATGCCAGGCCATGTCGCCCCTGGCCTCCATCGCCGCGCGGCGCTCGGCCAGGACCTCGTCGGAAACCACGAGGTGGATCGTGCGGTTCGGAATGTCGATCTCGATCCGGTCGCCCGGCTCGACCAGGCCGATCGCCCCGCCTTCGGCCGCTTCGGGCGAGACGTGGCCGATCGACAGGCCCGAGGTGCCGCCCGAGAAGCGCCCGTCGGTGATGAGCGCGCAGGCGGCGCCCAGGCCCTTCGACTTGATGTAGCTCGTCGGGTAGAGCATCTCCTGCATCCCCGGCCCGCCGCGCGGCCCCTCGTAGCGGATCACCACGACGTCGCCCGCCTTTACCTGCCCGGTGAGGATGCCCGTCACCGCGGCGTCCTGGCTTTCGAACACGACGGCGGGGCCGGTGAACTTGAGGATCGATTCGTCGACGCCCGCCGTCTTCACGATGCACCCGTCGAGCGCGATGTTGCCCGAGAGCACGGCCAGCCCGCCGTCCTTGGAGAAGGCATGGTCGGCCGAGCGGATCACGCCGTTCTCGCGGTCGGTGTCGAGCGCGTCCCAGCGGCGCGACTGGCTGAAGGCGACCTGGGTGGGCACCCCGCCCGGCGCGGCCTTGAAGAACTCCTGCACGGCGGGATCGTTGGTCCGGCCGATGTCCCACTGGTCGAGCGCGGGGCACGCGGGGCGGCGGGGGACGGTCGGCAGGCCGTGGGGGACCGCCCGGGCGGGGTCGGGCTCGCGGGGGCGCCCCTGGACCCCGCCGGCGCGGTGGACGTCCCCCGTGGGGACGTCCTGCTTGGCCGGGGCGACCTTCGACAGCACGGGCACGCGGCGCGACGGGCGGGCGATGTCGGTCATGGTGAAGTTCCCCCCCGCCTCATGCGCGGCGGCGAGCAGGTGGAGCACGGTATTCGTCGAGCCGCCCATCGCGATATCCAGGCTCATCGCATTCTCGAAGGCCTCGAAGCTGGCGATGGTGCGCGGCAGGACCGAGGGATCGTCCTGCTCGTACCACTTGCGGCACATCTCGACGATCATCCGCCCGGCGCGCAGGAACAGCTCCTTGCGGTCGGCATGGGTGGCGAGCTGCGAGCCGTTGCCGGGCAGCGACAGACCCAGCGCCTCGGTCAGGCAGTTCATCGAGTTGGCGGTGAACATGCCCGAGCAGGAGCCGCAGGTCGGGCAGGCCGAGCGCTCGATGGTCTTCACCTCCTCGTCAGAATAGTGGTCCTCGTCGGCGGCGGCGACCATCGCGTCGACCAGGTCGAGCGCGACCTCCTTGCCCTTGAGCACGACCTTGCCGGCCTCCATCGGCCCGCCCGAGACGAAGACCACCGGGATGTTGATCCTGAGCGCCGCCATCAGCATGCCCGGCGTGATCTTGTCGCAATTGGAGATGCAGACCAGCGCGTCGGCGCAGTGCGCGTTGACCATGTATTCGACGGAATCGGCGATCAGGTCGCGGCTCGGCAGCGAATAGAGCATGCCGTCGTGGCCCATGGCGATGCCGTCGTCGACCGCGATGGTGTTGAACTCCTTGGCGACGCCGCCCGCCGCCTCGATCTCCCGCGCGACCATCTGGCCCAGGTCCTTGAGGTGGACGTGGCCCGGCACGAACTGGGTGAAGGAGTTGACCACGGCGACGATCGGCTTGCCGAAGTCACTGTCGCTCATCCCCGTCGCGCGCCACAACCCGCGCGCACCGGCCATGTTGCGGCCGTGGGTGGAGGTGCGGGAACGATAGGCGGGCATGGCGAGGCTCCGGGGATGCATGTGTGTTGGCTACTACGCGAGGATTGCCCCTACTCCCAGCCGGGCGGGGGCGCAAATGCCGCGGGATCGGTTATGGAGAGGGAACCGGGCCGTAGCGGTTTTCGCCCGGCTCGCTGCGTCCGGCAAGCAGGATGATCAGGAAAACGAGCAGGCCGATGTAGATGGCGTTGTTCAGGAACAAATAGCCGAACAGCGTCATGTCGGGTTCCGGCGCATCGAACATCCGAGGCATCAAGGCAAAGCCGGTCGCCAGGAACGGCAGGGGCATGAGCCCCCAGAAGCCGCTCTTGTCCCGGTCATGGAGCCGCCGCGCGACCGCCGCCGCAAGCAGAAGCACCACGATCGCCACAATCAGGCAAAACGCGCCCATCACCGGCCGCAGATCGGGAAACAGTTCGGGATGATAGCCCTGAATCTGGATGGAATAGCTGCCCGGCCCTTGGGTAATCGTCGCCTTATCGGGATGAGCGACCGCGAATTGCTGCATCCGCGCGAATGTCGAGCTGAACATGGGAACCATCACGGCGAACATCGCGAGGAAGCTCGCTCCGAAAACGCAGCCGGCATAAATCCAGAAAAACGAACAGCTCTCGCGCCCGGCGAACCTGAACAGATTCGCGAGATGAAACCGTATCGACGCCATTGCCTTCCCCCAATTCCAGGCCGCTTGCGAGCGGACGCGGGCAGGCTATCGCTATGGCATTGCCTTGAACAGGGCGGATAGCCCTAGTCCCCCATCCCCAGCGCCACGGCATTGGCGATCCGGGCCAGACGTTCCGCCCAGGCCGCCTGCCCGGCCGCGTCGGCGATCTCGTCCTGGCGGATCTCGATGCCGAGGTAGGGACGCCCCTCGGCCTCGGCATGGCGGTTCATGGTGTAGTTGAGAAGCTGGCCCGAATAGGGCTCCTGATCGCCGACGATCAGCCCTTCCGCCTCCAGCAGGGGCAGCGCGAGGCGGGCGCCACGGTCATCCGCGTTGTAGAGGACGCCGACCTGCCAGGGCCGCTGCATCTCGGGATGGCTGGCGAGCCGGGGGGTGAAGCTATGGAGCGAGAGGATCAGCGCGGGCGGGACCCGGTCGAGCAACTCGGCCAGGGCCGCGTGATAGGGGCGATGAAACCGCGCGAGCCGGGCCTCGCGGCCGGCGTGATCGAGGTCATTGCCGGGAATCGCATGGCCGTCGCTGGCGATGGGAACCGCGGCGGGCGCGTGCTCGTCGCGATTGAGGTCGCAGACCAGACGGCTGATGCCGGCCTGGAAGGCCGCGAAGCCGGGCCGTCGCGCCATCAGCGTGCCGACCGCAGCCACGCCGAGGTCGATGGCGATATGCTCGTCCAGCAAGGCCGGGGCCACGCCGAGGTCGATATCGTCGGGCACGTGGTTCGAGGCGTGGTCCGAGACGATCAGCACCCCGCCGAAGCGCGGTTCGCCGAGCAGCTTCCAGGCCTCGCTCATCGCAGGCGCGCCGCCATCGTCCACCAATCGGATTTCATTTCCTTCAATGCCTTATCACGGTCTTCCAAGGTATCGTATAAAGCAAAGCAGGTCGCGCCGGAGCCCGACATGCGGGCCAGCACGGGGTTCGTCGCGCGCAGTGACGTCAGGACGTCGGCGATCACCGGGCAGAGGCGGATCGCCGGCTCCTCTAGATCGTTGCGGCCGGCGAGCGCGATGGCCCGGGCATCGCCCTGGGGCAGAGCGCCGCGGTCCAGGCCGTCCCACGCCTTGAACACCGGGCCTGTGGCCAGCGGCACGCGCGGGTTGACCAGCAGGACCGGCGTTCCGGCGAGGTCGCTCGGCAGGGGCTCAAGCTCGGTGCCGGTGCCGCGGCCGATGCAGGTGCGGCTCTCGACGCAGGCGGGAACGTCGGCGCCGAGGGCGGCGGCGATCTCGTGCCAGTCGGCCGGCAGGCCGCTCCAGCGCTCGACCATGCGGAACACCGCGCCGGCATCGGCCGAGCCCCCGCCGAGCCCCGCCGCGACCGGCAGGCGCTTGTCGAGCCGGACCGACCAGCCGGGGACATGCGGAAGCCGCGTCAGCGCCTGGGCGACGATATTGCCGAAGGGATCGTCGAGCACGCCACCGAACTCACCCGAGATGTGCAGCACGTCGCGCGAGGCGGGCGAGGCAGTCAGGCGGTCGCCGTCGTCGAGGAAGGCGAAGACGGTTTCCAGTTCGTGATAGCCGTCCTCGCGCCGCCGCCGGACGTGCAGCGCCAGGTTGATCTTGGCATAGGCGATTTCGGTGAGCGCCATTCAGCGCCTCCCCGTGCCGGGGAGGTTTTCAGGCCGCATCACATATTCGGATAGTTCGGGCCGCCGCCGCCCTCGGGCGTGACCCATTCGATGTTCTGGGTCATGTCCTTGATGTCGCAGGTCTTGCAGTGGACGCAGTTCTGGGCGTTGATCTGGAGGCGCGGCTGGCCCTCGTCGAGCCCGAGGAACTCATAGACCCCCGCCGGGCAATAGCGCTGCTCGGGGCCGGCAAAGAGCGGCAGGTTGATCGTGGTCGGGATCGCCGGGGCCTTGAGCACGAGGGGGGACGGCCGGTCCTCCTCATGGTTGGTGGCCGAGAGGAACACGCTGGAGAGGCGGGCCTCGGGTGTCGCCCCCCCCGGCGTTGGGTAGAATGACGGGCGGGGGGAATTAGACCGCCCGGGCGCTCCGGAAGGGCGGGGCGTGTGCCTCGCGTACGGATGGAAAGCGTCCAGCGTA
>Ga0066256_1001631_pt1 | contig 29489 bp, 6 predicted proteins | sample ThiBio_1000_biof_FD_87107 | JGI IMG/M metagenome (GOLD analysis project Ga0066256, IMG submission 87107) | Wastewater bioreactor microbial communities from Cape Town, South Africa - Thiocy_expt_1000_biof (version 2) | ecosystem: Engineered > Bioreactor > Thiocyanate-remediating >... | reverse complement strand
ATATCGGCCGGCTGCACGGTCAGGTCGACCATGCGCGGCTCCAGGCCGTCATCGGGCGTGTGCAGGCTCAGGGGCGCGTCGATGCGCCGGCCGACAGGGCGGGATGCCTGGGAGATTCGTGGGGAGGGAGAAAAGCCGGCGGGGGTGGCGGTGGCGGCGGGGGCGGCGGCGGCGCGCCTGCGGGGGGGGGGGCGCGCTCCGCGGCGCCGCCGCCCGCCAGCGGGTGCACCAGCTCGTCCTCCCGCCACCCGTCGCCGCGCCCGTACCACGACGCGGTGAGCGGGAACATGGTGGCCATGGCGGCATTTGCCGCGGCACCCACGTCGCCACCGCCGCCGCTGCTTGTGGTCGCCGGTGCCACCGCACCTGCAGCAGTCGCCAAAACAGCACGCCACCGTGCTCGCCCCGCCACCAGCGCCTCTGACACCGCCACCACGCCCTTGCGCGACACGGAGCGGCCCAGGTTGTTCCAGTGCGCCACCGGGTCCACAATGTTGATGTTGCGGATGTCGGGCGGGAAGTCGCGGTCCAGCATGGGTGCATGACGGCTGGCCGTCCCGCCGCCGCCTGCCGCAGCAGCACCGCTGGACGACGCAGCAGCACCGCCGGCACCACGTGCGGACGCGCCACCGCCGCCGGCGGCGGCACCCGACGCCGCGGCGGTGGGGCCAGGCACCGCGGATGCGGAGGCGGCGGACAGCGCGGCTGCTGCCGCAGCTGCCGCCGCTGCGGGCAGCTGCGCGCCGTACACGGAGCCCGCCGCAAACCGGCGCAGTGCGCGCAGGTAGGAGGGCGGGATGTAGCGCGGCGCGGCGGGGCGCGCCAGCGCGGGCGTGCTGGCGGCGGGCACGTACCAGTGCTGCGGGCCAAACAGGGAGAGGCGCGTGTTGCCCCACGTCACCGCCGCGCTGCCACCCGCCCGCGCGTCCGACGCCTCGCTCATGGCGCCGTACTCCTCAAAGAACGCGGTGAGCGCGGCGGTGAGGGTGGTGATGGGCGCGGGCGCGGTGTTGAAGGCCGACAGCAGAAGCACGGACAGCGCGTACGACGACAGCAGGCCCTTGTCCGACCCCACCACCGACGTGCCGCCCGTCGTCAGCTCCGCGCTGTCCAGCTCCGCCCACGCCTTCACCAGCAGCAGCGCGCGCTTGAACAGGTGGTTGTGCCCCACCCACCGGTCCGCCGACTCAATGAGCGCCGCCGCCGCCAGCGCGCCGGTGGAGTTCACCGACACGTCCACCGAGATGGCGTCCACGGTGCACCGCACGACGCGCACGTCGGCGTTGATAAACGTCACGTTGCGCACCGTCAGCGGCTCGCCAGACGCGCCACCAGGCACCGGTGGCAGCGGCGTGCCTGCCGCTGCAGCCATGGCAGCCACCACGGGCGGCAGCCCACCACCACCACCACCGCCGCTGCCGCCACTGCCGCTGCCGGGGACCGCCGCTGATGCCAGACAGAGCGCCTCGTTCAGACGAATGAACCAGTCGCCGGCGGCCTGGCCAGGCGGCATGAACACCGCAATATCAATGTCGCTGGACGGCAGGTAGGTGGAGGTGGCGGTGCTGCCGGTGGCGTACGCCTCCGCGCCCAGCACCGCGCGGATGGTGTCCAGCATGAAGGCCGTCACACGCGCGCGCCGCCGCGCCGCCGCCGGCGTCGGCTGCACCGCCGCCACCAGCCGCGCCAGCATCGCCTCCAGCGCCTCCGCGGCGGGCGTCTGGGGCGGTGGGGGCGGCTGCGCCACGCCCGCCGCCGCCACCACGGCGTCAAATGAGGTGGAGGGCACGTAGGGCAGCTGCTGCGAGGGGTACACCGCGCGCAGCAACGCGCTACACGCCCACGGCGCGGCAGACGCACGTGCCACGTCTGCCAGGCGCGGCAGCCCCGCTGGCGGCGTGGGCATGCATGCCGGCGCAATGGGCAACACCAACGGCCACAGGTCGCCACGGCTGCCGCCGCCGCGTGCCGTGCCGCCGCCACCGCCGCCACGCATGCTGCTGCCCGCCACGCTGCCGCCGTCACCGCCGTCGCCGCCACCGCCCCCGCCCCCGCCCCGTACGCTGGCAGCGCTGCCACCACCACCACCGCCGCCGCCGCCGCCGCCCCACAGGCCCGTGGCACTGATGATGCGGTTCACGTGGTCAACCAGGAACGCCTCCACGTCGCCGCGGTAGATGGCCTCATCGCACACAAACCCGGGGGGCGCGTACACCACGCCGTCCCGCGCGGCATCCACCCGCGGCACCTCCTCCCCCACCTGCCGCCATACCCACGACAGCGCAGCTGCCGCATCCGCGGCGCTGAGCGTCGGCACCGCAGGGACACCGGCGCCGCCACCGCCAGCACCGCCACCACCCCCAGCGCCGCCGCCCGGCGATGCCGCCACCTTGGCTGCCAGGAAGGTGCGGATGTAGGTCTCAGCGGCAGCCTGCAAGCCTGCGGCAGCCACTGCGGTTGCCGTACCCGCTGCCTCCGTGCCGCCGCCACCGCCGCCGCCGCTGCCACCGCCGCCGCCGCCTGCCGTGGAGAAGTAGTCCATGTGCGTCAGCGCCGACTGCAGAGAGGGCGCTGCGGCAGATGCGGCGCCCAGGGAGGCAGCCATGCCGGCTGCCAGCACCGTCGCCTCCGCTGCCGTCGCCGGCACTGCCGCTGGCGCTGCGGCTGCTGCTGCTGCCACGCCACCCGTCACGCCGGCGCCACGCGACGGCGACGGTGTGCCCAGCGGTGGTGACGGCTGCCGGGCGCCCGCGGTTAACAACGCCTCCATGCGCTCCAGCTTGCGCGACATGGCCTCCACCTTGGCGTGTGTGGACGCCACCTTGCGCTCCATCGCCTTGGTGCGCTTCGCCGACGCCAGGTTCACCGCCGCCATCACGCGCTGCGCCGCCAGCATGCGCAGCATGTTGATGTGCTGCGTCAGCGCGCGGGCGTCGTTGCCCAGGACCCCCCCCCCCCCGCCGCCGCCGCCGCCGCCCGCCCCCGACCACACCGCCGGCGCCGCCACCAGCGCCTGCATGTACGCCTCCAGCCGCGTGCGCCGGTGCTCCACCACGTCACGCCCCAGGCCGCCCGACAACATGGCAGAGAACGACTTGGTGGGCAGGTCGGGCAGGATGAAGCCGTGAACGTGGCGTGACACCGTCCGACTGCTTCCACTCCCACCGCTCCCACTGCCACCGCTGCCACTCGTAACGGGCACCAACGCGCTACTGCCGCCGGCGCCCGTTGAGCCTCCTGGCGATGCACCCGTCGCCGGCTTGCTACGCCGTGTCGAATCACCTGCACCCACGTCGCCAGCCGGCAAGCAGCGGCGGCTGGGCGACGCGATGGGTGAGGAGTGCTCCGTCACCAGCGCCGCGGTGGTAGCAAACCGGCGCGCCAGCGCGGCGTGCAGTGCCTCAAACTGTCGAAACCGGCGGTACACCGTCCACGTATTTGACAGCCCCACGCCACCGACGCCGCCGCTGCCGCCGGCGCCGCCAGCATGTGCGGACGTGCTGCTGCCGTCGTCATCATCGCCGCCGCCGTCGCCGCTGGTGCCAGATGGTGACACCGACGTCTGCAAGCTGCCGCCGCTGAGCCGCACCACGATGGCGTACGCCGTGAACTGCTGCCCCGTGGCATCCACCCGCGCGCCGCCGCGGGTGGTCCCCCCCGGTGTGGGGCGGGGTGGCGGGGTTCGCCCCAGGGTGCCCGCCCCGCCCGCCCCCCCCTGCCACCGCCCGCCGGCGCCCCCGCCGCGCCCGCCACCACTACTAGTGCCGCCGCCGCCCCCACCACCAGCGGTGGCATCTGGCGCGTGCCCGCCCTCCTCCTCCGGCGTCTCTGCCAGCGCCGGCAGCGCAGGCGGGAACATGGTGGTGATCACGTCCACCACCGAGTCGCGTGACGGCCCACCCGCCACCGCGCCTGTGCTGCTCATGCTGCCGCCCATGCCCAGGCCCGACATCACGGACAGGAACGACATGGCGTGGTCATCCCGTGACCCGCCGCCGCCTGGCCCGCCGGTGGATGCTGAAAACGAGGTGCCTGACGTGGACGACGCGCGGCTCATGGCGCGCGTCATGGCTGCCACGCCCGCTGCATCCACCGCCGCGGAGGACGGCGGCGACGTCCCTGTCGCCGTCGACACCGCCGACGCCGTCGTCGACGACGGCAGGAAGGTTGCCGCCGGCGCACCGGCGCGCGGCGGAGTTGCTACCACCACCGGCGCCGTCGGCGGAGCGGGCGCGGCCGCGCTGGGCAGCACCGTTGCCCCTGCCGCCACCGCCCCTGCTGCCGCCCCACCCGCCGCATCTGCGATGGTAAAGGCGCCACCAACGTCAAACGCGCCGCCGCCGCCGCCGCCGCCGCCGGCTGGCACCAGCACGCCGCCCTGCAGCAGCGCGCCTGCCACCGTCGCCGCCTCCGCCTCATCCACGCAGCCGCCGGCGCGCAGCAGCCATGCAATGACCTGGACGTAGGGTAGTAGGTGGGGGGTGGGGTGGGTGGGGGTGGACGAGGGTGACACAAGAGCTCGCTCGCGCGACAGATATGATGACGACGACACACAGCCAGGGGGGACGTACCCAGCTGCCGGCCACCTCGCGGCCGCGCATGGCAGACGCGGCGGCGGCGGCGGACAGGCTGCGCGCAAAGTAGGCCAGCAGCGGCCGCGTCAGCGTGTCCGCCATGGCGGCAGGCGGGGATGGGCGGGGGAGGGCAGGGGAGGGCGTGCGCGGCGGACCAGGTGTGCGGGTATTCGTGCGGGATTTGTGCGCGGAGGGGTGGAGGGAGTGCGGCTGAGTGAGCTGGAGTGTGGGAGTGAGAGAGAGTGGGAGGGAGGTGATAGGAGGACCGCTGCCCCGCACTTGGAGGTGGGGGGAGTGTTGGGGATCGAACGCTGTACACACAAGGCACAAGGGAAGAGAGGAGAGGGAGAGGGAGAGGGGTGAGGGAGGAGAGGAGCAGTAGAGGAGGAGTAGCAGCTACACAGCTGCGTATCGTAACCAAATGCACGAGTACTTGCTAGTGATGGAGAAGAGCACACCAATGTGTGGGGAGGTACTACTGCACTCCCCCTACTCCCCCGTTCCTCTACTCCGTTGCTTTGTCACGCGCGTCCGCGTATCACTGCTTTGCGTTGACCCATTGGGCATTGGGCAACAGCTAGAGGAGGGGGGAGGAGAGGGGGGAGGAGAGGAGAGAAGGCAAGTAGGCAGTAGGGAGCGAGAGAAAACGAGATACGATACCAACGGGTGGGTGAGAGGACGCACAACGATGCAAGGGTGGGTGAGAAAAGGGAAGGCAAATTGCGAGAGGTAACGGCGGGTGGTGGTAGTTCAGGGGCAAACAAGTTTGCCCTGTACGTCAGTGCGCTCCGCCGCTGCTACTATTTACGTGATTTCTTGCCCCCTCACTTGGTACCTTGGTACCCCTCCCTCCCCAGTGAGTCCCCCCTCATACCCCCACTCATACCCATACACCTCCTCTCGCCTCGCCTCCTTACGCGCCATCCGGCAATCGGTCACCGAACTGGCCAGCCAACACAAGCGACATCTGGGGTGGTAGGGGACGTGACAGGGACGTGGGCAGGCAGAGCGAAAAACCAGCAGCATCGCTGCTGCGCCCGATCAAGCAGCCCGCCAACGGCTACCACCACCTGCCTACACCCACCTGCCAACATCGGCTTGGCCAACAGCCCCTGTCTGTACCTGGTAGCGGGCTGGCCGCTGTACTCGCGACACCCGCCCGGAGGGTGGCGACGGACTAACTAGTAGCCCCGCCATGGACGACGCCGAAGCCGCCGCGGCCGCGTTGGCGGTGGCGCGCGACCTGGCCACCTACTTGAGCCGCGTGCTGTCACTCGTGGCGGTGGGTGTGCGTGACGAGGATGCAGCCACTCTCGCCGCCGCCGCAGTGACGGCGACGACGGCGGCGGCGGCGGCGGCGGTGCCAAGTGACGCTGACACCTTGCTGCCCGCCCTGACGGCCTTTGCAGCAGGCACCGCCGCCACCCTGTGCGTGTGCCGCCGGTCAATGGACGGCGCGCCAACTGGTGGCGCATCAACCCTCGCCCTGCTGCCTGACGCCACCCCCGCGGTGCTGGCAAGCGTGGCGCCGGTGGCCATGGTTGTGCGCCTGGCGGGCGGCGGCAGCCTGTCCGCCAGCCGGCCGTGGGCAGCACAGGTGGCGGTGGTTCCCTGCCTGACCGCCACAGCAGCGCCGTCGTCGTTGGCAGCGGCGACGGCGGCGGCGACAACGCCACTGAGCGACGGTGGTGGGGATGCCGCGCTGCTGGTTGCGCTGCAGCGGTATATGGCGCAGGTGGTGGCGCCGGCGCTGGGTGCCGCCATGGCGCCCGCGCCCGCACCGGACGCCAAACGCACGGCGGCCGGCATGGAGGTGCGCAAGCAGTTGACGGCGGTGGGGGACGCGCTGGGACGCCTGGCGCGCGCCGTGCCAGTGTTTGCCGTGGACCTTTCGCCGCCAGAGCCGGTGGCGGCGCTGCTGGCGGCGTCAGGTGGCGGCCGCGACTGGCGCGGCGCATTAGAGGGCAAAGTCCGCACTGCCGCTGCTGCCGAGCCGGCGTTGGTACCAGCCGTGCGTGAGCAGCTGGAGGCGTGGCGCGCCGCCATCCAGGCGCTGCTGAAGCAGCTTGAAGACAAGCTGAAGGAAGAGGCGGCGGCGATGGTGAGTGCGGATGCGCCTGCGCTGCAGGCGCTGCTGGAGTGGTGGCCCGCAATGGCACGCGCGTTGGATGCCACCACCGGGGAGCTGGACGAAGCTGCACCACTCATGGTAGCCATGTACGCTGCCGCCGGCACCACCGCCGGCATTGTATGGGCCAATTTCCGGACGGTGTGCCAGCGCCTCACCAATGACCGCACCCTCCGCGACGCCGCAGCGCAGCGCGCAGCAGCAGCCGCCGATCTAACGCCGCCTTTTGCTGCCCTTGCGTCGCTGCTGCCGGCGGCCGGGACACCGCCACCTGCCTCCGATGCCACCCTTGCTGCCCTTGCTGCCGCACTAGCCCGCGTGCCCACCGCGGTTGCCGCTGCGCAGCGTGGTAGCCCCGCCCCTTTCCTGGCTGCTGTGCTGCCCTCCATGGCGGCCACTCTGCATACCGCACTGCTGGCAGCAAGCCCATGGACTGTCCTGCTAGCTGATGATGCTGACACAGCGCCGGCAGCCCTCACCTTGCTGCGCGTGGTGAGCGAAGACGGCGTGGCCGCCATGAAGGCGCTGGCGGACGCGCTGGACCGGGGCACCCTGCCGCCCGGCGCGGACCTCGTGACGATGCACAAGCTGGCAGTGCGGTGCGCAGACGTCGTTGCCGCCGGTGTCCGCCACCGCGCACTTGTTGGCTACCTCACCACTTTTCAACGTGCCGCCGTACTTAGTAGTGGCGGCGGCAGCGGCGGTGGTGACGACAGTGCGGATAGGGCGGGCGGCGGGCGTGTGGGGGACCAGCTGCGCCGGCTGCCAGAGGCGTTTGAGGAGTTTCGAGCCGCGCTTCGGGTGCGGCAGGGCGAGTCTGGCGTGCCGGTGCTGGTGGATGCCACAGCTGCCGGTGTCGCCGCATACGACACCATCATGAGCCGCCTAGCAGGTGCACAGGCAGCGGCGGAGGCTCAGCTGGCGGAGGCAGCCGCCAAGGCAATGACCGTTGCGGTTGCGTCCGCCAGCCGCGCGCTGCGAACACTGCACACGCCGCCGGCGGAGGGCGGTGCAGCCACGTCGTTGTCGCGGACGCCGCCGCCGGCACCACCTGCCTCCGCTGCCACCCGCTCGCTGCTGCGCCTGCTGCGCGAGCTGCAGCCTGCCATGGCAGGACTGCCCAAGGTGGCTGCCGCCTTGCGCCAGCCGCAGTCAGCAGCACTGGCGCTGGTGGAGGCGCGCGTGAAGAGCCTGGAGTTACGCACCGCGCCGCACAAGTTCCGCGACGCCCCCGAGTGGCGTGTCACGGCAGCGCGTGGCACCACCGTTGTGGGCGCCATCATGCAGTGGCGCGCCATGACGGCGTACGCCGCCGCGGACGCCGCCGGCATGGTGGAGGCCATCATGGGCATGCCTGCCAGCCGGATAGTGGGCGGCGGCGGCGGCGATTGCGCGTTGTCTGACCCCACCCTTGCTACTGCGGCTCGCATCCTCGAGGCGACGCGCTGCGTGACGGCGGGCGCCAGCACGCTGGACGTGTTTAACCGCTGGCGCGACCCCATTACCAGCGGTGTCCTGACTCACTTCACGTCCAAAGGCGTACCCACCTCCCTCATCTCCCGCCAGTACGCCGTCGGTGCGCGTGTGCTGGCCGTTGTGGTGCGCAACGACGTAAGTGTGGCGCAGTGGGCCGCTGCCGGGGCGGCAGGTGACGGCGGGCGGCGCCCGCCGCCTGTCACCCTGCCTGCTGCCAACGCTGACCCCGCCCTGCGCAACCTTGCGCTGCCGCACCTGCCGGTGTGGGTGCGCAGCGATGTGGCGCACCTGGCGGCGGCACGCGGTGGCGCAGCCGGCGACGGCGGCGACGCCGCAGAGGGCACGCTGGCGGTGGTGGCGTCGCTGCCGAGCAGCAGCGGCGGCGGCATTGTTGTTGCCCTCCATGCTGATTTTTCGCACCATCTGCCCCGCATGTTGCGCGACTTTGCCGTCGTGCGCGCGCTCACGACCACCTCGGCAGGCGCAGTGCAGGTGGGCGCATCTGCCGCCACCCTGCTGCCCTCTAGCCGCCCTACCGACGCGCAGCTGTCAGGTGCATGGGCGTCTGACGACCTGCGCATGCGCCTCGTGCACTTGCAGACGCTGGTGGAGTCGCGGTACCCCATCGTGCTGGCACTGGCGGCGGCGCTGAATGAGTTGAACCACGCGGAGGCGGCGGCGGCGCGCGCGGCGGTAGGGGAGCTGCCTGCCGCCCTAGCCACTCCGCGCCCCCTGCCGCCATCCGTAGAGGCGGCGTACGGCGCCTGTGTTGACGCCCTACTGGCGCCCACCCGCGCTACCTGCCAGCGCGTGCTGGCGGCCGCGTTTGAAACCAACGCCGGCGGCACCGGCATGGCGCTGTCGTGGCTGTCGTCCGACACCAGCCGGACGGCGGGCTTCCGGCGGGATGTTGGCGTCGCGGTAGCCTCGCACGCCGCCGCCGTGTCCACCCTCGGCGCCGCTCTCACCAGCCTGCGCGCCGCCCTGTCGCAGGTTGCTGCCTGCCCCTTCACCCGCGACGGCCTGGCGGCCGCCGTCGCCGACGTGTCAGCGGCACTGGCGCCGCTGGCGCGTCATGGTGCCGCGGGCGTGGCGCAGCTGTGCCACGCCGTGTCGTGCACGGTGCATGCCACCGTGGCGCGCCGCCTTGCCGCCGAGCTGGCAGCGCTGGTCGAGGGTGACACGGCGGCGCCGCGGTCAGAACCACCCCTGCCTGCCGTCCTGACATTCGCTGCGGATGCCGGCCCTGACGGCGGCGTCGTCACCCTCACGCCGCCACTGCCATCCCTGCGCGCGCAGCTGTACGGTGTCGTCACTAGCCTTCTGGAAGCTGCCGCTGCCATGCTGCTGCCCACGTTGCCCGTCTCGGGCGCGCAGCCTCCGCCACCGCCGAGCACCCTCGGCCGTGCTGCACTGGTGCCGCCGCCCGGAGCTGCCGCCGACCCGAGCGTACGCACCCTAGTGCCCGCCGCATACGCCGTTGCGGAGCGGGTAGTGGGTGGCGTCGCAGGGCATGTGACGCGGTGGCAGCGCTACCTGGCGCTGCTCAACACGCCCGCCGACGCGATTTGTGACGAGCTGCTGGCGCTGCCGGCGGTTGCACCGCCTGCCACAGCTGCGGCCACCGCTCCAGCGCCGCCGCAGTCGCCGTTTCTCACACCGTCACGCCCGCATCGCTCCGCTGCCACGCCTGCGCCCACGCCGGCATCCGCCGCGAATATGTCACCCCCGCCTGCCGCCTCGCCCAGCGCCGGCGCCGTGCCACCGTCACCACCACCGTCCGCCGGCGCCGCGTACCACGCGCGGTGGCAGGGCGTGCTGGCAGAGCTGGCGGCCACGCTGGCGGCAATCACCAGCGGCGCCACCACGACGGTGGAGGGCGCCGGCAGTCTGGCAGTGGCAGTGGCGGCCGCTGGTGTGGCGGGCGGCATGCGTGACCGCCTGCGCGACACCATTGCCGCCGTGGCGCGCAGCTATGACCGCGTGTTGCAAGGCGCAGCGCGAGAGGTGACGGCGCGCTTGCAGGAGTGGCGGGGCAGCGTCGAGAGCGCGCCACTAAAGCCGGGCAGCGGCGGCGGCGACGGCGGGGATGGCGCCGCGCCATTGCCAGAGCTGGCGCCGCTGACACCCTTGGTGGTGCTCAAGCGCGCCGCGGACGCGGTGGTGGGCAGCCTGAATGGCGTGGCGGAGGCGCTGACAGCAGTGGCACCGCATGGGGCGCCCACCCTGGGCGCCGCCGCTGTCGTATTGCGGCGGGGCGGCGTGGCGCTGCGGGCGCGGCGGGAGGCGGGCGCGGCTGCCGGCGTGGATGCGGCGCTGGACGACATGGAGGACGAGGCGGGCCGGCTGTTGCAGCTGCTAGTGCGGCGGCGGGGCGACGCGGCACGCAACCTGCCAGTGCTGGCAGCGGCAGCAGAGGCGGCTGCTGCCGCACTCACTGCCCAGCTGACTGCGGCGGTGGCCAAGTGGGCAAGCCGGCCGGCGCCCGGCGGTGGGACCGATGTAGCTGCGGCTGAGGGCGCGTGCGCCGCTGCGCAGGACGGCGCGGCGCGCCTGGTACGCGCCGCCGCCGACCTGCGTGACTGCGTCACGGCGTTGGCCGGTGTGGCCGTCGTGGCGCGGCGGTTGGAGGGTGGAGGTGGCAGTGCAGCGGCAGCGGCAGCCGCGGAGCACCGCATCCCGTCCGCCACCGTTGTGGATGGGCTGGAGGGCGACGCACGCGCCCACGCCGCCGCCGTTGCACACGCGGCACGTGTATGGTCGGCACTGGCGGCGCCTGCCGCCGCGCTGGCGGCACTGGGAGCCACGCCGCTGTCGAACGTGGTGGCGCGCACGTTGCGTGCGGCGCTGGCGGAGGTGAAAGCGCAATGTGACGCGGTGCCGCGCACCGGCGCGCCGGAGGACGCCGCTGTGACGGCATTGGCGGCACGTGCGGCGGCGTGGCGTGACGCTTGCGGCATCGTTGCGGAGCTACGGGCGCCCACGCTGCAACGGCGGCACGTGGAGTCGGTGGCGTTGCGCTTGCGCCTGGAGCTGTCGCCAGCGCCGCTGGGAAGCAGCGCCGCGTCTGCTGCGGCCGGCGGCGATGCGTGGGCCGGTACGGGCGTCACGCTGGGCAGCCTGATGGCGACCAACCTGAAGAAGCACGAGGGGGCACTGCGGGAGATTGGCCGCGCGGCGGCAGGCGAGGCGGCGGTGGCAAGCTTCCTGGCGGGCGTGGACCGCCACTGGGAGGCCGCCGCGTTTGAGTTGGTGGACTTCCGTGGCCGCGGCCGCGTGGTGCGCGGGTGGGATGAGGTGCTGGCGGCGGCGGACGACCACCTGGCGTCGCTGGCGGCACTGAAGGCGTCGCCGTACTACCCGCCGTTTGAAGGCCACGCCGCCGGGTGGGAGGTGCGCATTGCGGCGCTGCGCACACTGGTAGACGTGTGGGCCGACGTGCAGCGGCGGTGGCAGTACTTGGACGGCCTACTGGCGGCGGACGCCGCCACCTCGTCCGACATCCGCGCCCAGCTGCCGGACGAGGCGCACACCTTTGACGCCGTGGCGCGCGAACTGGATGCCGTGGTGGCGCGCGTGGCGCGCGACCACACCGTCATGGCGTGTCTGCTGGCGGCGCCCGACGCGGGGTGGGGCGGCGGCAGCAGCAGCGACGGCGGCGGCGGCGGTGAAGACGCATCATCTGGTGGCGGCGGCCGCAGCGAGGGCATGCGGCACACGGCAGAGCAGCTGCGCACGGCGCCGATGGGGAACATGCAGGCACAGCTTCTGCGGGTGGGCGACACGCTGGACCGCGTGCAGCGTGGGCTGCAGAACTACCTTGGCAGCATGCGCGCCGCCTTCCCGCGCCTGTTCTTCCTGGGCGACGACGACTGTCTGGAGATGCTGGGCGCCGCCGCTGCCGTGCCGCGCACCGCAGACGCGTCGGCGCTGGCACGCCACCTGCCCGCCATGTTTGCAGGCGTCGCCAGCCTAGCGGTGTCGCCGCGCGCCGGTGGCGGCGGCGGGGCGGGCGTGACGGCACTTGTGTCGCCAGAAGGCGAGGTGCTGCGCCTAGCAGCGCCCGTGGCGGTGACGGCCTCCACCACCGCGCCGCAGTGGCTGGGTGCGGTGGCAGCGGGCATGCGGGCGGCGCTGGCTGCCTCCACCGTCGCCGCCGCCGCCAGCCTGGCTGCCGCGGTGGAGGCCGCCACACGCACCGCTGCCGCCGCGGGCGGCGCGGTTACTGGCGACGCTGGCGGCCTACGTGCCGGCTACCTGGCGTTGCTGGCACCTGGGCAGGATGCCGACGGCGCTCTGGCGACGGCACAGGCAGCTGCGCTGGCGCTGTGGGCGCACTGGACCGCCGCCACCGCGCGCGCCATCCCGCGCGGCGACAGCGCGCTGGCGGGTGTGGCTGCCGATGTGATCGCTACGCTGGACGGCGTGGCGGCCGCGCTGCAAAGCGCGTACGGCGCCGGCAGTGCGGGTGGCGGTAGCAGCGCAACGGGCGGCGGCGCGCGCAAGCTGGAAAACGCGATCCTGGACCTGGTGCACAAGCGCGACGTGACGGCGGCGCTGCGGGCGGCGCGCGTGAGCGACGCGGAGGCGTTTGAGTGGACCAGCCGGCTGCGGTTGGTGCTGCCGCCGGGCGGCGGCGGCAGTGGGCGCGGCGGTACGCCACCGCCGCCCCGCGTGCTGCAGTGCCTGGCCACCCTGGAGCACGGCTGCGAGTACGCCGGCGTGGGCGAGCGGCTGGTACAGACGCCGCTGACGGACCGCGCGTACCTGGCACTCACGCAGGCGCTGGCCCTGCGGCTGGGCGGCTCACCGTTTGGCCCCGCCGGCACCGGCAAGACGGAGACGGTGAAGGCGCTGGGCGGCACGTTGGGCCGCCTCGTCCTCGTGTTCTGCTGCGACGACACCTTCGACTACAGCGCCATCGGGCGCATTCTGGCGGGCCTGGCGGAGAGCGGCGCGTGGGGCTGCTTTGACGAGTTCAACCGCCTGCAGGCGCGCGTGCTGTCCGCCATCTCGCAGCAGATCCTGGCCATCCAGACGTCGCTGGCGAGCCGCGATGAGTTTTGTGACCTGGCGGGCCGCCGCGTGCGGCTGCACGAGGACGTGGGCATCTTTGTGACCATGAACCCGGGCTACGCCGGCCGCACCGCGCTGCCCGACAACCTGAAGGCGCTGTTCCGGCCGGTGGCCATGGTGGCGCCTGACTCGCGCCTCATTGCCGAGGTGCTGCTGGTGACGCAGGGGTTTGTGCATGCGGGCCCGCTGGCGCGCCGCATCACGACCCTGTTCCCCGCCTGCGCCGACCAGCTGTCGCGCCAGCCGCACTACGACTTTGGCCTACGCGCGCTGAAGACGGTGCTGGTGACGGCGGGCGCGCTGCGGCGTGGCGGCGCGGGCGGGCCGCCGGCCAGCACACTGGAGGCAGAGGTGCGGGTGGCGTGCGCGGCGGTGGCAGACAGCGTGGCGCCCAAGCTGGTGCCCGCCGACGTGTCCACCTTTGACGCGCTGCTGGACGGCGCGTTCCCCGAGGCGGCGGGTGCCGCTACGGTCAACGGCGGCCTGGCTGCCGCCATTGCCGCCGTGTGCCGCCGCCGCGCGCTGTGCGTTACGCCCCCTGACGCGCCGCCGCTGCCGCCCGCACTCACCACGATGACCTTCCCGCTGGCGCCGCTCGCCGACGCCGCCGCTGGTGCCGCGTCGTATGCACACCTGACGTCCGCCCGTGTGCGGACTGCTGGCGGCGACGCCGCCGGCACGCCGCTCAATAGTTGGGGTGTGAAGGTGGCGCAGCTGTTCAGCGCCGCGGCGGTGCGGCACGGCCTCATCCTGGTCGGCCCAGCTGGCTGCGGCAAGTCCACCGCGCTACGTGTGCTGACGGACGCGCTGACGCTGCTGGACGGCGTGCGCAATGACGTGGTGGTGCTGGACCCCAAGGCGTGCCCCGTGGGCGCGCGCGCCGGCAGCTTCAAGGAGCAGCTGTTTGGCCACCTGGATGCCGCGTCGCTGGAGTGGACTGACGGCCTGTTCACCGCCACGCTGCGCGGCATTGTGGAGGGCGCGCGCGGTGAGGCGGCGCGCCGCCACTGGCTGGTGCTGGACGGCGACATTGACCCGGAGTGGGTGGAGAACCTGAACTCGGTGCTGGACGACAACCGGCTGCTCACGCTGCCCAACGGCGAGCGCATCCCGCTGCCGCCCAACGTGCGCATTGTGCTGGAGGTGGACTCGTTGGCGCACGCCACCATGGCCACCGTGTCGCGCTGCGGCATGGTGTGCTTCCCGCCCGCCGCCGTCACGCCCCGCATGCTGCTGACCCGCACCGCCGCCCTGCTGCGCGACGGCCACCTGCCGCGCGCGGTGGGCGGTGTGTCCATCCCTGACGACGCCAAGCCGCTGGGTGGCGGCGGCGGCACCTCCGCCGGCGCCGGCGCGGGCGGCATGCTGGTAGGCGAGGCGGGTGCTGAGGTCGCCCGCACCCGCCACCTGCGCGCCATGGCAGACGCACTTGCTGGCAGCAGCAGCGGCGGCGGCGGCGGCGGCGTGGCGCATGACTCGCCGTTTGCGTTGCTGGAGGGTGTGGCACGTGGGCTGGAGTGGCTGGCGGCGCGTGTGGCTGGCGACGCTGCGGGTGGCGCGGCAGCCACGGCACAGGCTGCAGGGGGGGAGGAACTTGACAGCGCCGCGGGGCGCGCACTGCGCGCGGCGGCTGGCACTGCTGCCGGCGACGGCTTTTGGGCCCCCATCATGCCGGTCACGGCGCGCACCCTGGTAGCGTCGGTGGTGGCAATGGCGGTAGCGCGGGTGCACCGCGCCGTGGTATCCGGCGCGGCGCAGCCGCCGCATGCGCGGCTGCAGGCGTGGGCGCTGGTTGCCATGGTGTGGGGCTGCGGCGCCGCGTTCTCGGTGGATGCGCGTACTGCCATTGCCAAGGCGGTGGCGGGCCTGGCAGGCAGCGCCGGGTTGCCAGTGCCGACGGTTGGCGGCGCCGCTGCTGCCGCCGGCGGCGGTGCCACGCTGGCGGACCTGGACCTGGACCTGCGCACGGGGGAGGTGTCGCCATGGAGTGCAGCGGTGCCGTTGCTGACGCCGGAGCCGGCGGCGGTGCTCAATACCAGCCTGGTGGTGCCCACGGTGGACACGGTGCGGCACGCGCGGCAGCTGGCGGCGTGGCTGCATGGCGGCACGCCCATCGTGCTGTGTGGCCCGCCCGGCTCCGGCAAGACGCTGGTACTTACGTCGGTGCTGGCGTCGGGCGCCGCGGGCGCTGACGTGGCGGCCGTCACCATCTCCTTCTCATCTGACACCACGCCCGCCACCGTGCTGTCCACCCTGGAGGCGCATTGTGAGTACGTGCGCGCGCCGGAGGGCGTGGTGCTGCAGCCGCGGCGCAGCGCGGTGAGCAGCGGCGGCGGCAGCGGTGGTGGCGTCGGTGGTGAGGACGAGGAGGGCGCCCTGCCAGCCAGCGGGGTGGCAGGTCAGCCGCTGCTGGTTGTGTTTTGTGATGAGGTCAACCTGCCCGCGCCGGACGCGTACGGCACGCCGCGTGTCATTGCCTTCCTACGCCAGCTGGTGGAGCGGCGCGGGTTTTGGGCCCCGCGCCGGTTTGCGGGCGCCGCCGCCCCGTGCCGCCTGCCGCCCGCGCTGGCGGCGGGCGCCGACCGCGTGTGGGTGAGCCTGCGTGGTGTGCAGTTTGTGGGCGCCTGCAACCCGCCCACCGACGCTGGGCGCACCGCCCTGCCGCCCCGCTTCCTGCGCCACGCGCCTGTGCTGCAGGTGGGCTACCCCTCGCCGCACGCGCTGAGTCACATATATGGCACCCTGTTCACGGCGTTGTGCAAGCTGCACCCTGCGCTGCGGCCGCTGGGCAGCCCGCTGGCGGCGGCGTCGCTGCAGGTGTACGCCGCGTGCGCCGCGGCCTTCTCGCCAGCGACCGCGCCGCAGTACGTGTACTCGCCGCGCGAGCTGTCGCGGTGGAGCCGCGCGATGTACGAGGCGCTGCGGCCGCCCGTGGTGGCGGGCGACACGCCGTCCGCGACGTCTGTGGCGCGCCTGTGGCTACACGAGGGCACGCGTCTGTTTGTGGACCGATGCGGCAGCAGCCGTGACGCGGCGCGTGCGACCAGCTTCCTGGAGGCGGCGGTGGCGGCGCACTTGGCACCGGTGGTGGAGGATGCTACCGCCGTAACTGCTGGCCCCGTCCTGTTTGCTGACTGGACCAGCCGGTGGTATGCGTCTGCCAGCCTGCCAGACCTGCGGCGGCACGTGGAGGCACGGCTGCGCGTGTTCCGGGAGGAGGTAGCGGACATCCCGCTCGTCGTGTTTGACGACGCGCTGGCGCACCTGCTGCGCATTGACCGCGTGCTGCAGCAGCCGGTGGGCCACCTGCTGCTGGTGGGCGCCGCGGGCGCGGGCAAGTCGGTGCTGACGCGGTTTGTGGCGTGGATGCGCGGCATGCGCCTGTTTACCATCAACATGACGCCGGCGTACGGCGTTGCCGAGTTTGACGACGACCTGCGCGCCGTCATGCGCGCGGCGGGCGTGGAGGGCGAGCGCATCGTGTTCCTGTTTGACGAGTCCAACGTGGTGTCGTCCGCGTTCCTGGAGCGCATGAACGCGCTGCTGGCGGCGGGCGACATCCCCGGCCTGTTTGACGCCGACGCCACGGCGGGCGTGGTGGGCGAGTGCCAGAAGGCGTGGGGGGGCAGCGATGAGGGCCGACGACTGGATCTGGGCGACGCGGACGCGGTGTGGGCGGCATTTGTGCGCGCGGTGCAGCGCAACCTGCACATCGTGTTTACCATTAACCCTGCGTCACCTGCCTTTGCCGCCCGCCGCGCCACCTCGCCCGCCCTCTTCAATCGCTGCGTGGTGGATTGGTTTGGCGACTGGCCCGCGGCGGCGCTGTGCCAGGTGGCCGGCGCGGCGCTCGCCGACTTGGACCTGGCGCCGCCGCCCGGCGGCGAGGGTGGCAGTGGCGGCTGGCGCATGCCGCCCGCCCTGGCGGCCAGCACCGCCGCCGAGGGCGTGCGACTGCGCAGCCGCCTCACGGCAGCCGCGGCGGCAACCCGTCGGCAGCGTGGCAACGAGGGGGGCACTGGTGCGGGTTCCGGAACGGGCGCGGGTGCGGGCGCTCGGACCACGCGCTCCCGTGCCGCTGCTGCCGCCACCGCACAGCCAGCAGTGCCGGTGGCACCGGCGCTGGAGTATAGTGACGCTGTGGTGGCGGCCGCCACCGTCATGCATGACGCCGTGGCAGCCGCGCTGGCAGGCGGCGGGTGCAACACGGTGAGCACGGCAGTGTCGCCGCGCGATTTTTTGGACTTGCTGGCGCACTTCACGGCGCTGTACCGGGCGCGGCGCGCCGCCATTGAGACGCGGCAGCTGCACCTGGGCGCGGGGTTGAAGCAGATCCGCACGACGGCGGTCGTGGTGGCGGGCGCGCGCGAGTCGCTGGCGGCAAAGCAGCGCGTGTTGGCGGACAAAAACGAGGCGGCGGAGACGAAGCTGGGCCTTATGGTGCGCGAGCAGCGGGAGGCGGAGGACCGGCGGCGGGCATCGCTGGAGCTGTCGCGCCAGCTGGCGGCGCAGACGAGTGAGATAGAGGCGCGGTCCGCGGAGGTGACAACGCAGCTGGCGGAGGCGGAGCCGGCGCTGGCGGGCGCAAAGGCGGCGCTGCAGGCGGTGAACCGGCGCGAGCTGGATGAGATGCGCGCCATGCTGTCGCCGCCCACGGGCGTGCGCCTGACGCTGGAGGCGGTGCTGGTGGCGACGGGCGCGGAGCCGTCCACGCTGGAGTGGGCGGAGGTGCGGCGGCAGATCCGCGGTGCCGACTTCCTGTCCAACCTGCTGGCCTTCCGCCCCGAGTCGCTCACGCCGCGCGCGCGCGCCGCCGTGGAGGAGCGGTACATGCGCGGGCAGGCGAAGGATTTTAACCTGGAGCGCGTGCGCGCCGCCTCCGCCGCGTGCGGCTCCCTGTACCTGTGGGTGACGTCGCAGGTGCGGTACGCCGAGATCCTGGAACGCGTGTCGCCGCTGCGCGGCGCGCTGGACGCGCTGACGGCAAAGCGCGAGGCGCTGGCGGCGCAGGTGAAGGAGACGGACGACACGGTGACGAGCCTGGAGGGCTCCATCGCGCGGTACAAGGCAGAGTACGCGGAGCTGATCCGGGAGGTGGAGGCGCTGCGCGCCGAGATGGCGGGCGTGAGCAGCAAGGTGGAGCGCGCGGCGGCGCTAGTGGGTAGCCTGGCGTCAGAGCGCGCGCGGTGGGAGGTGGCCACCGCTGGCTTTGCCACGCAGCTGGCCAGCCTGCCGTCCGACTGCCTGCTGGGTGCCGCCTTCCTGGCGTACGCCGGCGCCTTTGACTACCGCGGCCGCCGGCTGCTGGAGGCGGAGTGGCGTGCCACACTGGTGGGGCTGGGCATCCCGGCGGCACCGGACGCAGGCGGCAGCAGGGTGGCCGGCGGCGGCGAGGGCGCCCCCAGCGTGATCGTGGACATCCTGGTGACACCCGCCGACCGGCTGGCGTGGGCGGCGGCTGGCGTGCCCGCGGATGAGGTGTCGCTGGGCAATGCTGCCCTGCTCACCCACTTCCGCCGCTTCCCGCTTATTGTGGACCCCACCTCCGCCGCCCTCACCTTCCTGCCCGCCCTGCTGGCACACCGCGCAGCGACGGCAGGCGGCAGCAACGGTGCCGGTGGCGCGCGGCGCGACGGCGGGCGCAACCTGGCGCGCGCTTCCTGCATGGACGGCGGCTACCTGAAGGCGCTGGAGTCGGCGTGCCGGTTTGGCACGCCACTGCTGCTGACGGACGCCGACACGGTGCACCCGCTCCTGTTCCCCGTGCTGAACCGCGACGCCGGCCGCGTGTCGGCAGGCGGGCGGGCGGTGGTGGTGGTGGGTGGCCATGAGGTGGACCTGTCGCCTACCTTTAACCTCATGCTGTTCAGCCGCGACGCCGGCGTTGTGTACTCCGCTGACGTGGCGTCGCGCGTCACGCTCGTCAACTTTGCGGTGTCCACGCCCTCCCTCACCGCCTCCCTGCTCACCCGCCTGCTGGATGCGGAGGCGCCGCGCCTGTCCACGCGCCGCAAGGAGGTGCTGGCCAGCCAGGCGGCGGCGGACGCGCGGCTGCAGACGCTGGAGGAGGCGTTGCTGGACCAGATTGCGGGCGCGGGCGGCGACGGCGTGGGCGGGTCGCACGGCAGCATCCTGGATGACGACCGCGTGCTGCAGTCGCTGGAGGCGCTGAAACGGGAGGCGACGACCATCGAGGCGGACCTGGCGGCGGGGCGCGCCGTGCTAGCGGAGCTGGCGGACACGGCGGCGTGCTACGCCCCGGTGGCGGCGGGCGTGGCGGCCACGTTTGCGCACCTGCAGAGCATGGCGGCCGCACACTGCGCGCTGTACGTGTTTGACTTGCCGCAGCTGCTGGCGGCGGTAGAAGACGGTCTGGCGGCGCACGGCGGCGCGGAGGGGGAGGCGGCCGCCGGGGTAGGCGTGTCACTGGACCGTGTGGCACGCCTCGCGGTCCGCCTGTTGGGCGGCCTGGCGGCGCCATTTGCGGCGGGCATGTACGAGGACCACGCGCTGCTGTGGCAGTGCCTGCTGGTGCAGCAGCTGCTGCTCACGCTGGCAGACGTGTTGGGTGCCGCCACGGGGGCGGGCGAGTCGGTTGGTGGCGGCGGCTGCCGGCCTGTAGACATCCCCGAGTTGGCGCTGCTGCGTGCGGCTGCCGCAGCTGCTAGCCACCCCGGCGGCACCAGCGCTACGGGCGCGGCACTGACAGCGTGCGGCATCCTGCCCGCCACACTGGCGGGCAGCGGTGCTGGCAGCGGCGGCGTGCCCGGGTGGCAGCGCCAGCTGGCAGCTAGCATTGCGGCAGACAGCGCGGCGTGGGCAGGGTGGGTGGCAGCGGGGCGGGAGGGTGGCGTGTCAGCTGGCGGCGGCAGCGGCGAGCCGGACGGCCGGTGGGCCAACGCCGATGACGACCTGCGCCGGCTACTTGTGGCGGTAGCGGCGGCGCGCGGGCGGTCGGCAGAGGGCAGCGCAGCGGTAGCGGCGGCGGCTCGCGCGGGCGTGGCTGCCAACCGTGCTGTAGCCATTGTGCGCGGGCTGCGGCGCGCGGCGGTTGCTGCTGCGCTGCGGCCCGACGCAGCTGGCCGTGAGATTGCCAGGCTGGTGGGTGCGGCGCTGGCGCCGCCGCCCAAGGCCGGCGCTGCCGACGGCGGCGATGCTGCGGCGTTGGCGACTGGCGCCAGCGACGGCGCCGGTCTTGCTGCACTGCTGCGGCACAGCTGTGCCGCCGCGCCGCTGGTACCGCTCATGCTGCTGGCGGCTCCGGGCGCAGACACGGAGGCGCGCATGTCGGCAGCGTACACGGCGGCGCTCACGGCGGGCGGCGACGACGCCGCGGGCCTGCCGTCGCAGCTGCGCGCCGTGTCCATGGGTGCGGCGCAGAGCGAGGCGGCGGCCAACACCGCCCTTGCCGCCGCCGCGCGCGACGGCTCCTGGCTGCTGCTGCGCAACGTGCACCTGACGCCAGAGTGGTTTGCCGCCGTGTTTAAGCGTGTGTCGAGCGCTACCGCGCCGCCACACCCCGCCTTCCGCCTCATTGTGACGGTGGAGGTGCCCGCCACAGCGGGCGAGTGCGGCGGCGGCCGGTTTGCTGCCATCCTGCCGCCCGCGCGCTCCTGCGTCAAGCTGCTGCTGGCCACGCCCACGGGGCTGCCGGCCTCGCTGCGCCGCCTCGTGGCCATGCTGCCGCCGCCGGTGGGGGAGGAGGAGGAGGAGGAGAAGGAGGGTGGCGATGGTGTGACGCCTGCGCGCGCTGCCCCCCTGCTTGCCTACCTGCATGCCCTCGTGCTGGAGCGCCGGCGGTTTACGCCCATTGGGTGGACCAAGGCGTACGACACCGCGGACGCTGACTTTGCGGCGGCGATGGCGGTGGCGGACCGCGTGTTGGTGCCCGGCGCGCCGGCTGGCGCGGCATTAGGTACGCTGCGCGGCCTGCTGGCAGACGTGGTGTATGGCGGGCGTGTGGAGGCGGCGGCAGACGCCCGCCTGCTGACAGCGCTAGTGCATCACGCGCTGGCGGAGGGGGCGGGCGGGTAGGGTTACGGGGGCTGTGGGGGCGGCGGGGGTGGCGGCAAGCGAGGCGGCGGCGGGGGTGGTGGCTGCGGGCAGCCGGGCGGCTGCCACAGTGGCGGGCGGCAGCACGCCGACCGCCGTGGCGCACGGCCCGACCGTCGCGGAGGATCTGCCGCTGGCGGCGCTGGCGGCGCTGGCTGAGTGGTGCCCGGTGCAAGCGGCGGCGGTGAGTGGCGTGGCACCACGCGGTGGTGGTGGCGCGGATGCCGCCGCCAGCGGGAAAGGTGACGCGCTGGCACTGTTGCTGGTGTCAGAGGCACGCGCGGCGGCAGCCACCGCGGCGCTGGTTGCACGTGATGTGGCTGCCCTGGGCGAGGCGGCGAGTGCTGTGGTAAGCGCGCGGAAGCGGGGTGGCACGAACAACGCTGCGCTGCCGCCCGCCATGGCAGCGCTTGCAGCTGCTCTCCTGGCAGGCAAGCCGCCGCGCGCATGGGCACTGCCATTGCCGACGACGGCGGCGCGCGTGGCGCCTGCTGGCGGTGATGGCGGCAGCGGCGTCGCGTCGGCGCTGGCGGCGGTGGCGGCGGGCATTAGCACGCTAGCCAGCCGGTGCCGCGCCCTGACGGCGGCGGCAGGTAGCGGTGGCGCGGCGGTGCGCGACGGCAGCACGGCGCTGGACCTGTCTGCCGTGCGCAGCCCCGGCAGCGCGCTGGCTGCGCTGCGTGCGACGGCGGCGGCGGCGCTGGGGCTGGACGCCGGCGACGTGGCGGCACGTGTGACTGCCATCACCCGTGTGAGCGGGCGGGCGGCGGTGCCAGGCGTTCACAGTAGCGGCGGCGTCACACACCGCCTGGCGGGGCTGACGCTGGTGCAGGCGGTAGTGGCAGCGGGCAGCGGCGGCGCGGCGGCATTGGCGCCGGCGGGGGATGGCGATGGCGAGGGTGCGGCTGCGGTGGAGGTGGCCATTACTTGGCATGCTACCATTGACGCCGCCGCTGCCGCCGCCCCTGCTGTACTTGCTGTGCCCATTTACGCCTCTGCCAGCCGCGCGCGCCAGCTGGCTGAGCTGGATGCCGCCGTGGCGCATGCACAGCCCGCCGAGCTTTTGCTGCGCGGCGCCGCCTTCATTGTGTCCTGAGCTGAGCTGTCGTTGTGCCAGTGCACTCGCGTTGCGTGCGTGTGCCCACGTGCCATTGATTGCCTCGCTACTAATAATTAAATTGAGTTGAAATGAACGGCATTTATTTCGACGACCCGTTGGCGCGTGCCATGCCGCCCGCGGCACCAGGGCCAAACGGGGAGGCTGCCAGCGAGAGGGCAACGGCGGCGGTGGCAGTCATCATAGGTGCGCCCGCACCTGGCGCGCCAGCCGCCTTGCCCCCCACACGCGAGGTCGGCACTACAATGCGGCCGCCATCATCATCGTCGCCGTCGTCGTCGTCGTCGCCATCGCTGCGGTGGTACCGCGACGCCGGTGCAGCAGCAGCCGGTGGTGGCACGACCGCGGCGGCACCATGGCGGCCAGCGCCATCTGCAAATGCACGCGCCCCTGCCACCGCGCCCGCCGCCAGCGACCCCATGCCCATGCCGTACTCCACGCCCAGCGCGTCCATCAGCGGCAGCGTCTCTGCCATGTACACCGCCATCCGATCGTTGCGCATGCAGGTTTGTGGCCTGCGTATTTGGTGGCGGGTGGGGCGCTGGTTGTGTGGGATGAGCAGCCCCCGTTCACCCCCGCAGCGCACGTACAATGCTGCTAGCTGGTGTGCCAGCTCGGTGGCAGCCCGCAGCGCGTCACCCTTGGGCACCACACGGTTCACTAGCCCCATGGACAGCGCCTCATCGGCGCTCACGGTGCGGCCAGTAACTGCAAGTGTGTTGGTGGGACAGCGTCCAAGTGAGATGTGCCTGCCTTCCCTCCCATTGCGTTAAATATCGATACGGTACGTACGAATCAAATCCAGCGCCCGCGACCGGCCAATCAAGCGCGGCAGGCGGACGGTGCCGCCGTCAATGAGCGGCACACCCCACTGCCGGCACGACACACCCAGCACGGCGTCTGCCTCTGCCACGCGCAGGTCTGCCCACACCGCCAGTTCCAGGCCGCCCGCCACCGCGGCGCCAGCAATAGCGGCAATGACTGGCTTGTTAAGCAGCAGGCGGGTGGGGCCCATGGGACCGTCGCCCTCCCCCACCGGCACCAGCCGGTTGGTAGCGCCGGCGCCACCGCTGCCATCGTCGCCATCACCCGCCGAGGCGGCAAGCGCCTTGAGGTCGGCGCCAGCGCAAAAGTGGCCGTCACTGCCCGTCAACACCGCCACCGCGGCGCCGGCATCCGCGTTAAACGCGTTGAACGCGGCGGTGAGGGCGTCCGCGGTAGCGCGGTTCACAGCATTGCGCACGTGCGGGCGCGTGATGGTGATGACCCACACCTGGCGCGGCGCCGTGCCCAGCACAGAGAGGGCCACCGGCAACTCGCCATCCGCGGCGCTGGCACTACTGAAGGCAGCCGACGTCGTCGACGATGACGACGACGTGATCGGCATCATGGCGGCGCATCTTGTAGCAGGTGGCCAGCTCGTGGAGGTGCAAACATGCCGCCCCGATGCTGCTACCGCTGACACCGCACTGCCACAGCTGCGGGTCGCGCTCCTCGTAGCAGCAGCCACACCAGCCAGCCGGCGGCACACCAGGGCAGTGGCCGTAGTAGCAACAGAGACAGCAGCAGCCATCCTGGTGAGTTGGTCACCGCAGCTAGAGTGTAATAAAAGAAGGGATTGCACAAATTATTGCAACAAACCGTCACACTGGCGTGCAAAAATCGGGCAGATTGGCGCTACTGGCATAAAAATAAAATGGCGGCGCGGCGGGGTAGCGTATTAATACGCTGTCAACGGAGCGTGGTCCAAGGGGGCAAAAAGCGGCAAAAAGAGTGAATTTGCCCCAGCGAAGAATCGAACTTCGGACCTACCGCTGTTTGACGACTTACGAAGCGGTTGCTCTAACCACTGAGCTACTAGGGCTCTGGTGCTTGGGAGGGATGGGTGCCATATTGTATATGAACGCACGTTGCGGTGGCTTCTCGGCGTGATGAACGCGGTTTTTGCAGCATAAGGTGTTGTGCACATCCCACTGGTTGCGTGACGCGGATATTGCTGCGGTTGACACGGTGCATGGCTGTATGCTGTATTGACGTCAATGGGCTGTGCAATAATTGTGCCTGCATCAATATTTTTATCACTCTCTGTGAGTCGCCTCTTGCCTCCTATCGCACCGCGCATGGATGACATGTATCATATACCAAGGAAGCAGCGTCAAATTCACAATAACAAGGGAGTCGAAGGGATAAAGGAGGGAGCTGTGCCCAACAGCAAGGGAGGACAACACCATGGCGCGCGGGGCGGGCCGGGGCGGGGCCGGGCGCGTGGCGCAGGCGGTGGTGGCGCAGCGGCTGCCACCACCTCAAGAAATACTACCAAGTACCGGAACGGCGCACACACACACCCACACGGTGTGGAGCAGCAAGCCAAGATGGAGCTGGGAGGGGGAGCGCACACACACTCACGCCCGCAGCGCCCAGTGCACCATTTACGGGTCACTGGGTAGGTCAGCAGGGATGTCAGGCACGGAAGAGGAGGAGGGCAGGCGCAGAATGGCGGGCATCACCTCCACCGTTGCACCGCCGTTGGTGTGGCCATGAGGGGTGGGGGCACTGGCACTGGCACTGCCGGCGTCAGCAGCCCGCCGCAATGGACTTTGTGACGGCGCTGGCGGCCTGGCAGGCGCCATGGGCGGCGACGCGCCAGCTGGTGGCGGCGGTGGGGCCACAGAGAGTGGACGCGGTGCTGGGGCAGCACTGCCGCCACTGGTACCGCCGCCGCCGCCACCACCACCACCGCCACCGCCACCACCACCGCCACCGGCACCACTGCCAGCAATAGCAGGAGTCGCGGGCGATGGTGAGGGCGTGGCGCCACCACTGCCAGAAAACAGGCGCTTGAGCGCCGCGACGGTGACAGCAGAGAAGCCCTCAATACCGGCGCCAACCACAACGGCGCCAGGCACCGGCATCAGGTTGTCACGCACGTAGCGCCGTCGGCGTGAGCGCGCTAGCGTGTTGCGGCGTGCCGCGCCGCCTTGTAACCGCGCTGGCGCCTCCTCAAACCCAACGCGGCGGCTGCCAGCGGCGGCAGCGGCGGCGGCAGTCGTTGCAGCGGCAGCGGCGGCGGCAGCGGCAGTTGCTGCAGCGCCGGGACTAGCAGCCAGCACGCCGCCGGACGTGATGTGCACAGAGTGCGAGCGCCCCGCCGTGCGACGGGAGCTGGCAGTCGTGCCAGGGTCGCTGGCGTCCCCATCCGACACGGCGGCGCGCGAGGGAACGTCGGCGGAGGTGTCCGGGTTGGATGCCGACCGCTGCAGGCGTACCGGGCGGTCGCCAACACCAAAACTACCGCCACCTCGCGGTGGTGGCGGCGGCGGCGCGCGGCCAGACCGGTCTGGCGTGGTACCACCACTACCTGCCGCCGGCCCTGACGACCCGCTACCAGCACCACCAGGCGTCGGCCGCAGCGGTGACGACGTCATGCCCCCAACCCCGCTGCCGCCGCCGCCGCCGCCACTACGGTCCTCGCTCCCCGGCCGGCGGCCGGCGGCTGCCCCGTCCTTCATCACCTCCACCGATGACCCGCCGCTGCTGCCACGCGGGCCGCTGTCTTCGCCGCCTGACGCGCCTGCCTCCACGTCGCTGCTGCCGCCCCCCGACGCGCCCTCGGCCGCCGCAGCGCCGCCGCCGGTGGTGGTGCGCCGCAGGCGCGACGTCATGGCGGAGAGGCCGGAGGTGAGGCCGGAGCGCAGGGTGGCGCCCACGTGCGAGATGCCGTCGCCCAGCTGCGTCATGGCAAGCGTGAGCGCGTCATCCTCCGCGTCATCCTCGCTGTCGTCGTCGTCGCCCAGCGACGGCAGCGGGCCGCCACCCACCGTGGCCGACCGGCCCCGCGCACCCCCGCCGCCCGTCTTCACAAATGACGGCACCACGGGGTCGGCGGCGTTGTACAGGCCCGGCTTCAAGGCGCTGCGTGCGGTGGACAGCGGGCCCAGCACCACTGACGCCACCGCGGCGGCGGGCGTGGAGCGCTGCGGGCCCACGCCGCTGCTACGCATGACGGCCGCCACCTCACCAGCAGTAATGCTGCGGCTGCCGCGACGGTCACCGATAAACCGGTCTGGCAGCGGCGGCGGCGGCACCGTCGTGCTACCAACGCCGCCGCCACCGCCGCCACCGCCGCCGCCGCCAGTGTCACTGGCCCCACCTCCTGCTGCCGTCACCGCCTCGCTCCCACTGCCGCCGCCGCCGCTGCCATCCGGCTCTGAGCTACCGCCCGGTGCCGCCGTACCAACCCCGCCGGCGCCGCTGCTGGTACCGCCACCGCCACCACCGGCGACTGGCCGCGCCGCATCCTCTGCCGTCACCGCCGCCAGCTCGCGCTCCCACTCCGAGAACCCGCCAATAGAGTTCCCGTGTCCCATCAGGCGGCGTTGCGAGCTTGGCACAGAGCCCGGCGTGCCGGCACCCGCAAATGCCACCCCGCCGCTGCCACTGCTACCACTGCTGCTGCCCGCCACACCACCAACACCGACACCACCGCCACCTGCGCCGCCAGTGCTCCCCACCGCTGGCGGCGGGTGGGCAATGCCGGCATCAATGGTGCACGCGCCGGCGGTGGGCAGGGCGCGCACCGCCGCCTCGGCTGCGCTCTTGCCGGCCTCCACCAGGCGGCGCTGCGCCACGAGGCAGTCCGGCGTGACGCGGCAGAAGCAGTGCGCGCACATGGGCGGCAGGCCAGGGCGGTCATTGATGGGCGGCAGGAGGGGCCGGCGGCCGGGTGCGCCAGGCAAGCCACGGCGCGGGAGTGTGGGGCTGCTGGCACCGCCGTCACCGCCGCCGTCGCCGTCGCCGTCACCGTTGCCAAACGAAAGGTGCACGTCGCCGTGCGCGGCGGCGTGGCCACCGGGGGACAGCACAGCGGTGTAGCCACCGCCTGGCGGCGCGCCCGGCACGCCGATAGCAGCCGCCGCGCCGTGCACCGCGGTGGCCAGGCCGGCAGCCAGCGCGGCGCCGCCCTCCGCCAGAACCACGCCTGCGGGGCGGCTGGCAGCGTGCCGTGCCGGCTTGTCGGTTCCGTCGGCATCAGCGCCGCCGTCGCCACTGCCGCCGTCACCGCCGTCGCCGCTGCCCACCGCGCCGCCCGGCCGCGCCAGCCCGTAATCCAGCTCATCCATGTCGTCCAGCTCTGCCTCCTCGCGCGTCACGCCGCTGCGGGAGCGGTGGTGCAGGCCAGTCGCGCCGGCAGCGGGCGGCGATGGCGCCTCGTCGCCGTCGCCGCCGCCCGCCTCGTCGTCGCGGTCCAGGATGGTCTCCAGCACGCGGCCGTGCGCGAGGGTGTAGACGGCGCGCACGGCGCCCTCCACCACCGGCGCGTGGCAGTCGCAGGCGCAGGAGTAGGTGGCGAGGCGGTTGGGCCACACCTCTGACTGCTCCGTGCGCAGCTGGCTGCGCGTGCGCACCACGAAGCGCACGATCTGCGCGTACAGGAAGAGCTTGGAGGGCGGCTGGTCGCCGTCCACGCGGCGCTTGGACAGCAGCCACATGCCCGCCAGCATGATGAGCAGGCCCACCATGAACACGCCCAGCTGCACGCCCGACAGGTGCGCCATCTCCTTGAAGTACACGCCGCCGCCCACGATGGACAGCGTGATGAAGAAGGACTGGAAGATGGGGACGACGAAGAGGGCGGGCGCGTAGCGCAGGGACATGGAGAGGTAGTGCAGCTGCATGATGATGGTGCCCACCACCGCAATCAGCAGCGCCCAGAAGCCAAAGTACACGAACTGGTTGTCGCCGCGGATGGAGGTCTTCAGCATCTCCGCCACCGACTTGGCGAGCCAGATGTCCTGCGCGCCCACCACGCCCGCCAGCATGGGCATGACAAACAGGTGGCCGCGCCGCGTCGCGTTGTACTGCCGGCTCCAGGGGCCGTACTTCTTCTTGATCGCGTGCCCGTGCCGCACAAAGGCGGCGAGGCCGACGATGAGCGCGCCCACCACAAACAGGTAGCCAATGAAGGAGGGCTCGGCGTACAGGTCGATGAGCTCCTTCAGCGTGTACGACGCCTCCTCCTTGCTGCCCGTCACCGCGATCATGATGATGCCGGTCATGAGGAACACGGTGGCGTACACGTCCCGCCGCGTCATGCGCTCGCCCAGGCAGGCGCGCGCAAAGTAGATGTTGGCGATGAGCGTGAAGCCGCCCAGCGGCACGAGCAGGCTCTGCGCCGCAAACGCCAGCGACCCAAAGTCGCCCAGCGCGCCCGCCACCACGCCCAGGAACCCCAGGCCCCACAGCGGCTGGCACGGGAAGGGCCGCTGCCGCGCCTTTGGCTTCTTCAGCTCCTGCATGATGGACATCTTTTGCAGGTTGATGCCGCCGTTGCTGGCCACCGTGCCCGCCAGCACCAGCACCACGCCAATGATCCACATCAGCCCGCTGCCCCCTGGCGCCGGCGCCGGCGGCGGCGGCGGCGGCAGCAGCGTCGGCAGCGGCGAGGGTGTGATTGTCGCCATGTTGTGTGGGGAGGGGGGCCTAGGGTAGACTATATACACCACTGTATGTATATATGTACGTGTGCCATCAATGGTAAGTGTGTCAGTGCGTGTGTGTAATAGAACAAACTAAGCCAGTTGGAGGGGGCGGCTGCTGGTGCGGGAGATGCGGTCAACGACTGACTGTCTGACTACCTACGAGGGGTGGCACACTCCCACCCTCCCGCCCCACCGCCTCACTAGGAGGTCCTACGCCCAAGGGGACCGCCTGCAAGCGGGAGCGAGGCCTGCGAGCAAGGCGAGACCGGAGAGGGAGACACCTACACCCTCAGTGTGCAGTAGCAGAGACAGGCAGAGCAGAGAGGAGCAGTGGTGGTGCAAGTGGTGGTGGAAATGGGGGGAAAAACCAAGTGGTGGCGGGGATCCGCGACAAGTGGGGGGGCTCCACGGCCCACGACAGCCGCCACCCGTGCCGTATCCGGGTACAATTACCCCCCCCCCTCCCCTTCCTCCCCCACCTACCTGCTTGTGACAGCTCCTCCTCCCCGTACTCGTTCTCTCTCTCCCCACCCCCCTTGAGACCTCCTCTCCCCCCCCCTCTCCTCCACTCTCCCTCCTCCTCTACC
>Ga0066256_1000902_pt2 | contig 29498 bp, 32 predicted proteins | sample ThiBio_1000_biof_FD_87107 | JGI IMG/M metagenome (GOLD analysis project Ga0066256, IMG submission 87107) | Wastewater bioreactor microbial communities from Cape Town, South Africa - Thiocy_expt_1000_biof (version 2) | ecosystem: Engineered > Bioreactor > Thiocyanate-remediating >... | reverse complement strand
GCCCGCACGCCATGACGAGCCAGCGCACGCTCCACCGCCTGTTCACCCTGCACTCCTGGGCGGGCATCGTCACGGGGCTGCTGATGTTCATCGTGTGCTTCTCGGGCGCGGTGGTGGTTTTCAAGAACGAGATCGACCTGTGGGCCAACCCGTCACTGGCGCAGCTGCCGCGCTCTGAAAAACCTGCGTCACTCGATGCGGTGCTGGCGCAGCTGCAAACCCGCTACCCCGGCGCCACGGTAGAGACCATTGCGCTGCCCGACGCGGTCAACCCCAACTACTTTGCGTTTGTGCGCGAGCGCGGAGCCCCGGCCAACACGCGCACCAAGGTGGCCTTGCGCTCTGACACGGGCGCGGTGGTGGGCCCGGTGGACAGCCAGCTCGGCCAGTACCTGCGCATGCTGCATGTGTTTTTGTTCTTCGGGCCGCGCTGGATCGTGGGCTTTTTGGGCGTGGCGATGCTGGTGCTGATTGCCACGGGCATCGTCATCCACCGCAAGATCCTGGCCGAGCTGTTCACCCAGCGCTGGGGCCGCAGCTTTCGCGTGGTGATGTCGGACCTGCACAAGTCTGCGGGCATCTGGGGGCTGGGCTTTCACATCCTGATCGCAGCCACGGGCGCCTGGATGGGGCTGGCGCCGCTGTTTGAACAGGGCTTCAAGTACGTGACCACCACCAGCACCGAAGCGGCAGCCCCCAAACCCGCGCGCAAGGCCGAGGGCAGCGAGCCCGCGCCCATGCAGTCGCTGGATGCGATGTATGCCACTGCCCAGCAGGCCGTGCCGGGGCTGGAGGCGCACTATGTGTCGCTGCGCCGCTGGGGCACCCGCACGGCCGAGGCGGGCTTCACGGGCAACCTGCAGGGCCACCTGGCCAGCACCGCGCGGGTGGACATCCTCGCTGCCACCGGCGTGCCGAAAAAAGTGCACGACCCGCGCACGGCAGGCTTCTGGTCGCTGGTCAACGGGCTCATGGAGCCGCTGCACTTTGGCGACTTTGGCGGGCTGGCGCTCAAGTGGCTGTATTTCTTTCTGGGCATGACGCCCGCGTTTTTGTCGATCTCGGGCACGCTGATCTGGCTGGATGCGCGCCGGCAGCGCCGACGCGAGGCCGACGCTGCACAGCCAGCCGCTGAAGGGGTTACCGCAGCGGGCTGACCCGCTGCGTCCCATCGCTCTCGTCTCACTGTTTTCAACCGCTCCCCCATGCACCGCTTCTATCTGGCCCTGCACGCCACCATGCCCGCCGCGCTCGCCGTAGTGGTGCTGGTGCATCTGTGGGGGCCACCGGGCCTGGCCCCGCTGGCGCAGCGGCCCGTGTGGACCGTGTGGGTGCTCATCGGCGTGTGGCTGTTGTTGTCGGCCCTGGCCGCATGGGCGCTGCGCACGCTGGCGCTGTGGCGGGTGGCGCTGGGGGGCGCGGGCGCGCTGCTGGCTGTGGCGGGCCTTGCCGGGCTGGCGCTGGGCGGCGCACAAGGCCCGGCGATGTTGATCAGCCTGGGCGTTCTGGGCTTGGGCTGCGGCGGCATTGCGGCTATTGAGGGGCCGGGGCGCGTGCAAGCGCCCCGGCGGAAAGGCGCGCGTCACGCCGTGGCCTCTGCAGGCGCAACCACGCATGCACCCGCAGCGCGTCAGCATCGGCATCTGTGTGGCTTGGGCCGCTGGCTGGCGCCCGCCCATGGCCCGTTTTGGTTGAGCGGCGTGCTGGCGGTGGAGTCGTTCCGGCTGGCGCACATCGTGGCCACCGAGCCCGCGCGCTCGTCGGGCATGCTGGGCCTGCTGATCGCCTTTTTTGTGGCCCTGCCCGCTGCCACGCTGCGCCATTGGGCGCCCCGCACTTCCACGGGACTGTGGGTATGGGCCGTGCTGGCCTACGGTAGTCTGGCGGCCAAGGCCGGGCTGTGGCAGTGGGCGGCAGCAGCAGGGCTGTGCGTGCTGGCCGCTGCGGTGCCCCTGGTGCGGAAGCGGCGCCGGGTGGTACACCCATCGCGCAGCCCGCACAGCCTGCCCAGCCACGCCGCTGGACTCCACCGCACGTAGATCGCATGAACCCGGAACTCATGGCTGCCAGTGCCGCACTGGCTTCACTGATGGCGCTGACGCACTGGGCGCAGTGCGCGGCCACACGCGCCTGGGGCGATGGCCTGCAGGGGCTGGCGCGCAAGCGCGCCTGGGCCACGGCACTGGTCACGCTGGTGCTGGAGACTGTGACCGCCGTGGCGGCAGCGGGGCCCGCAGCCGGCGCTGCACTGGTGGTGTCGGCATGGATGGTGCTGGGCTGGCTGCTGGTGCTGGGCATGAACCAGTGGCCAACGGTGGCGCGGCGCTGGGCAATGCGGCTGGGGGCTTTGGGGTGTTCGGGGTGTTTGATGGCGCTGGGGGTTGTGGGGCTGCGTACCGTGGGTTGAGCCAGCCTTTTCGTCCCCAAAAGGCCGCAAGCGCTCAACTATCATGAGCATTCAGCTATCTATTCAATAGCATATTCCACACGGCACAATCGCGGGCATGGACCCATCCCTGCTCAACGCCCCCTGGGTGAACACCTTGCGTCTCGTTTTGGAAGTGGCCGCCACCATGGCGTTCGCACTGTCGGGCGTGATGGCCGCCGCACGCAAGCGGCTGGATGCTGTGGGCGTGTGTGTCGTGGCCTTTGTGGCTGCGTTTGGCGGGGGCACGCTGCGCGACCTGTTGCTGGACCAGCGGCCCTTCTTCTGGATCCGCCACACCGAATTTGTGTGGGGCATTCTGGCGCTGTGCATTGGCGCCATGCTGTTCATGCGCCGGCGGCCCTTTGAGCCCACCGAACGCGCCATGCGGCTGCCCGAGGCCATCGGCCTGGGCCTGTTTGCCGCCGGGGGTGTGGACATTGCCCCCGCCATTGGCATGCCGCCCATCATCAGCGTGATGATGGGCGTGACCACCGGCGTGTTCGGCGGCGTGCTGCGCGACGTGTTGTGCAACGAGGTGCCCCAAGCCTTCAGCGACCACCGCCCCTACGCCCTGTGCGCGTTTGCGGGCGGCTGGGCCGACGTGGCCCTGCGCCACCTGCAGGCGCCCGACTGGGCGCCGCTGGTGGCCTGCGTGGTGCTCACGGCCGGGCTGCGCGGGCTGGCGCTGTGGCGCAACTGGGAGCTGCCTGCCTGGCGGGTGTGACAGGCACATACAGCCCTGCCGAGCAAGGCTGGCGCGCCTGTGACAGCATCAGGGGCCCGGGACCCGCACACTGGCCCCCGTCCGACTGCAGGAGACACACCACAATGACCACCGCCCCCACGCCCGCCCACCTGCTTGCCACGGCCCTCATCGACAGCGACGCCCCCGCCATCCAGGCCTTTGCCGCCCAACACGCACGCGGCACCACCGACCGCGAGCGCGCCGTGGCCCTGTACCTGGCTGTGCGCGACGGCTTTCGCTACGACCCTTACCGCATCGACCTGTCGCCCCAGGGCATGACGGCTAGCACCGTGCTGGCCAACGGCTACGGCTGGTGCGTGCCCAAGGCCGCACTACTCACCGCTGTGTGCCGCGCGGCGGGCATCCCGGCGCGCATGGGCTTTGCCGATGTGCGCAACCACCTCAGCACCGAGCGCATGCGCGAGACCATGAAGACCGACCTCTTCATCTGGCATGGCTCCACCGACATCTGGCTGGACGGGGCCTGGCGCAAGGCCTCACCCGCCTTCAACATCGAGCTGTGCGAGCGCTTTGGCCTGCTGCCGCTGGAGTTCGACGGCGAGAACGATTCCATCTATCACCCGTTCGACAAGTCGGGCGCACGCCACATGGAATACGTGCACCAGCGCGGCGCGTTTGACGACATGCCGCTCGCGCAGATCGTGGCGGACTTTCGCGCGGTGTACGGCGGCTGGCTGCAGGGTGACGCCACCCGCAGCAGCCTGCAGGACGCCAGTTTTGCCAACGACATTGAAAAGGAAGCCCGCTGATGACGCACGCCCCCGAGAACGCCACCACCGCCCCCATCCCCGCAGGTTTTGCGCCGCTGGTGGCCGGGGGCCCTTACATCCAGCACAACGGCCCGCTGTATGTGCTGCACCAGGGCAACGTGGTGAAGTTCGGCTTTCGCGTGGAGCCGCGCCACACCAACCCCATGGGCAACCTGCACGGCGGCATGATGGCCACGTTCTGCGACATGCTGGTGCCCCTGTCGGTGCACCGCAAAAGCGACCAGGTGTCAAACCGCTTCCTGCCCACCATCAGCCTGCAGATCGACTACCTGGCCCCCGCCCCGCTGGGCGCCTGGGTGGAGGGCGAGGCCGAGCCGCTGCGCATCACACGCTCGCTGGTGTTTGCGCAGGGCCTGGTCACCGCCGACGGCGTACCGTGCGCGCGGGTTAGCGGGGTGTTCAAGATCGGGCCTGAGGCGCCCAGCAACGCGGTGGAGTGAGCAGCCCTGGGCCGCAGGCCACAGTGGTCCAAACCTGAACCGCACCGCTCAGGCGGTGCCCAGCGCACCCACCACAAACTCCACAAACCGCGCCAGCTTGGGCAACTGCCGCCGGTCGGGCGCATACACCAGATGCACCGGGCGCGGCGCAGGCAGGCAGTGCTGCATCACCGGCACCAGCGCGCCGCTCGCCAGGTCGTCGGCCAGTAGCACCTCGGGCTGCATGACGAGCCCCAGGCCGCGCAGCGCCGCCTGGCGCAGGCCGTCGCCCTGGTTGCATACAAAGCGCGCGTTCTCAGGCCAGAAGAACTCCTCCTTGCCGTCGCGCAGCGTCCATTCCACCCGGCGCTGCCACACCGAGTGGCTCAGGCATTGGTGCCGCGCCAGGTCGGCCGCGAGCCTGGGCGAGCCGTGGCGCTGCAGGTAAGCGGGTGCGGCGGCAATCACCATCCGGTAGGGGCGCAGCGGGCGCGCCACCAGGCCCTCGTTCACCACCTGGCCAATGCGCACGGCCACGTCAAAGCCCTCGCCTGCCAGGTCCACCACGCTGTCGGTGAGCTGCAGGTCCACACGCACCTGGTCGTGGCGCTGCAGAAAGTCGGCCACCAGCGGTGCGATCACGTGGTTGCCCAGCGTGAACGGCGCACTCACCCGCAGCAGGCCCTGGGGCACGGCCCGGCTTCGCTCCACGGCGGACTCGGCCCAGCGCACCTGCTCCAGCACGCGTTTGCTGTCTTCGTAGAACGCAGCACCCACCTCGGTCAGGCTGTTCTGGCGGGTGCTGCGCTGGAACAAGCGGGCGCCCAGGTGGGCTTCGAGCTGCTGGATGTGTTTGCCCACCATCACGGCGGAGATCTGCAACTGGCGTGCGGCGGCGGCAAAGCTGCCCGCCTCCACCACAGCCACCATGACTTCCATGTTGCGCAGCTTGTCCATGGCTCCTGAATATTCCTAATCAAAAGTTAGCACAAGCATAACCCGCAGGCACTTTATGCCTTTATTGATTAGCAAAAGAATCGGGCTGTCAGTTCTTCATCAACCCTTTTTGACCCCCAAGGAAATCACCATGTCCAAGATTCTTCTCATCGGCGCCAGCGGCACCATCGGCCAAGCCGTGCTGGCCAACCTGGGCGCGCGCCACGACGTGATCACCGTGGGCCGCAGCAGTGGCACGCACCGTGCGGACTTCTCGCAGCCAGGCGCGGTCGCCCAACTGTTCGAGGCGGTGGGCAAAGTCGATGCCATCGTGAGCACAGCGGGCAATCTGTACTTTGGCCCGCTGGCGGAGATGACGCCCGAGCAGTTCAACATCGGCCTGCAAGACAAATTGCTGGGCCAGGTGCAACTGGCGCTGGTGGGCCATAAATACTTGAACGATGGCGGCTCGATCACGCTGATCAGCGGCGTGCTTTCCATCGAGCCCATCCGCAACGGCGCCAGCGCCACGGCAGTGAACGCGGCCATCGAAGGCTTTGTGGCCGCCGCCGCCATCGAGCTACCGCGCGGCCTGCGCATCAACGCCATCAGCCCCACAGTGCTGGCCGAATCCATGGGCAGCTACGGGCCGTTCTTCCCGGGGTTCGAGCCCGTTCCCGCCGCGCGCGTGGCGCTGGCCTACCAGCGCAGCGTGGAAGGTGCGCAGACGGGGCGTGTGTACCGGGTGCAGTGAGCCCGGCTGCCTGATATAAAACAAAAATAGCTGCTACCGCCTGTTGTACACGCGGTAGCAGCTATCAATTTGGTAGCTGAAAAATCTCAGTAGCGCTTAGTCCAGGCTCGCCCCAGATTCCTTCACGACCTTGCCCCACTTGACCGACTCGGCCTGGATGAAAGCAGCGAACTGCTCGGGCGTTTCGCTGTAGGTCTCTGCGCCCTGCTCGTTGATCTTCTTCTTCACATCGGCCTGGTTCAGCACCTTGACCAGTGCGGAGTTGAGCTTAGCCAGCACCGGCCCGGGTGTGCCTGCGGGTGCAAACATGCCGAACCACGAGGTGGCTTCATAGCCCGGCACGCCCGCTTCGGCGATGGTGGGCACGTTGGGCAGCTCGGGCGAGCGCTTGGCCGTGGTCACTGCAATGGGCACCAGCTTGCCGCTGCGCACATGCTGGATGGCCGAGGGCATGTTGTCGAACATGATGCCAATCTGGTGCCCCAGCCGGCCGGTCCCGGCCGGGGCGCTGCCCTTGTAGGGCACGTGCACCATGTCCACCTTGGCGAGGCTCTTGAACAGCTCGCCCGAGAGGTGGATGGAGCTGCCGTTGCCCGACGAGCCAAAGTTGACCTTGCCGGGGTTGGCCTTGGCGTAGGCGATCAGTTCCTTCACCGTCTTGTAGGGCTGGGCGGGGTTGGCCACCAGCAGGTTGGGCACATTGGCCACGCGCGTCAGCGGCGCGAAGTCCTTGATAGGGTCAAACGGCATCTTCTTGTACAGGCTGGCGTTGATGGCGTGGGTGCCCACCGTGCCCATGAAGAGGGTGTAGCCATCTGCCGGCGCCTTGGCCGCCATGGCGCCGCCGATGTTGCCGCCCGCGCCCGCGCGATTGTCCACGATGACCGACTGGCCCAGCTCGGTGGTCAGCGCCTGGCCGATGATGCGGGCCAGGATGTCGGTGGTGCCGCCTGCGGCGAAAGGCACGACGATGGTGACGGGCTTGCTGGGATAGGCCTGGGCCAGTGCAGCGCTGCTGCCCAGCAGGCCCGCACCTGCGATAGCGGCTATACCCGCGCAGGCAGCGGCCGACAGCGCGAAACGGCGGGTGGTTTGGATGGAACGGGTCATGGTTTGTCTCCTTCAAGAAGGTGGATGAAAGGGGTCTCACGGACGCGACATCCGGCCGCGCCGTGGCCTCAACCGGGCGCCGAGGCCTCCGGGCGAGAACAGGGGTGTGCCCCTTGCGGGGCGGCAGGGAAGATCAGTTCAAGTTGCTAAGAGCGGCTAACAAAACTCAGCGAAGCGGTTCTAGCTAGGCGCTGTGTCGCAGGCAGTACGAGCAGTACGACAAGACACAGCAACGACGCCAGAAGAGCTTTGTTAGCCGCTCTAAACAGGCGCCACTCCCAGCGTGGTGCCGCCGCACACGTACAACACCTGCCCGGTCACGAATCCGTTGTCGGGCGAGAGGAAAAACAGCGCCGCGCGCGCCACGTCGTCGGGCGTGCCCATGCGGCCCACGGCAATGCTGTTCAGGATGCGCTGCGTCTGCGGCGCGCCGTCGGGGTTGCTCTGGCGGAAGAGTTCAGTGGCAATCGGACCAGGGCCAATCGCGTTGACCGTGATGCCGTCACGCCCCAGCTCCATGGCCAGCGTGCGTGTCATGCCGATCATTCCAGCCTTGGTGGCGGAGTACACGATGCGCTCGCCTTTGCCCAGCGCGGCGCGCGACGACATGTTGACGATGCGGCCCTGGCCGCAGGCGCGCAGCGTGGGTAAAAAGGCTTGCACCAGCAGCATGGGGGCGCGCAGGTGCAGACCCACCACGTCGTCGAGCTGCGCGGTGGTGGCAGTGTCGATGGTGCCAGGGCGCGTGGCGCCCGCGTTGTTCACCAGCGCCGTCACGTTGTGCTTGGCCGCAATCTCGGCCGCACGTTCGCGGGTCGATGCCTCGTCGGTCAGGTCGCCCTGGTACGAGGTGAGTTGCGGGTGGCTCCAGGTGGGCAGCACGTAGTCCAGGTTGACCACGGCGTGGCCCTGGGCCAGCACGGCTTCGGCAATCGCGCGGCCGATGCCGTTGCTGGCACCGGTGATGACGGTGACCGGCGTGGGGTTGCGCTTGATCTCGGTCACACGCGCTCCAGGATCACGGCAATGCCTTGGCCCACGCCGATGCACATGGTGCACAGCGCGTACTTCCCGGCGTGTTCGTGCAGGCGGTTGACGGCGGTAGTCACCAGGCGCGCGCCGCTGGCACCCAGCGGGTGGCCCAGCGCAATGGCGCCGCCCCAGGCGTTCACGCGCGCGTCGTCGTCCTTGATGCCCAGCGCGCGCAGCACGGCCAGGCCTTGCGCGGCAAAGGCTTCGTTGAGTTCGATCACGTCCATGTGGTCGATGGTCAGGCCCGTCTGCGCCAGCACCTTCAGCGTCGCGGGTGTGGGGCCAAAGCCCATGATGCGCGGCGCCACACCGGCCACGGCCATGCCCACCACGCGGGCGCGGGGCTTGAGGCCGTACTTGGCGGCGTTGGCTTCATCGGCCAGCAGCAGCGCGCAGGCGCCGTCATTCACACCACTGGCGTTGCCCGCCGTCACCGTGCCATCGGGCCGCACCACGCCCTTGAGTTTGGCCAGCGCTTCCAGGCTGGTCTCGCGCGGGTGTTCGTCCTGGCTGACGATGATGGCATCGCCCTTCTTTTGCGGGATGTTCACAGGCACGATCTCGCGCGCCAGGTGGCCGGCCTTGATGGCCGCCACGGCGTTGAGCTGGCTGCGCAGGGCCATCTGGTCCTGGGCTTCGCGCTCAATCTTGAAGTCGGTCGCCACGTTCTCGGCGGTTTCGGGCATGGAGTCCACGCCGTACTTTTCCTTCATCAGCTTGTTGGTGAAGCGCCAGCCGATGGTGGTGTCATACACCGCGTTGTTTCGGCTGAATGCCGACTCGGCCTTGGGCATGACGAAGGGTGCGCGGCTCATGCTTTCCACGCCGCCCGCGATCATCACGCCCGCTTCGCCCGCCTTGATGGCGCGGGCTGCGGTGCCCACGGCGTCGAGCCCCGAGCCGCACAGGCGGTTGATGGTGGCGCCTGCCACGTCGATGGGCAGGCCCGCCAGCAGGCTGCTCATGTGAGCCACGTTGCGGTTGTCTTCACCGGCCTGGTTGGCGCCGCCGTAGCGCACGTCGGTCACGGCCGCCCAGCCCACGCCGGGGTTGCGGTCCATCAGCGCCTTGATGGGGATGGCGCCCAGGTCGTCGGTGCGCACACTGCTGAGCGCGCCGCCGTAGCGACCGAAGGGCGTACGGATGGCGTCGCAGATGAAGGCTTGGTGTTGTTGGCTCATGGTTTTGTCTCCTCGTTTCTGGGGGTTGAATTCAGGCGGCTGCACGGATGGGTAAGCCCACCAGTTGCTCCAGCTCAGCGTGCGACAGGCCGGGCACGGTGTCGATGAGCTGCAGCCCGGTGGGCGTGCAGGCCAGTGTGCACAGATCGGTGTAGATGCGCTTCACGCACGCGACACCGGTGAGCGGGTAGGTGCATTGCGTGACGATCTTGCTCGCGCCCTGCTTGGTCAGCAGGTCCATCATCACCCAGGTCTGCTTGGCCCCGATGGCCAGGTCCATCGCGCCGCCCACGGCGGGGATGGCGGCGGGCTCGCCCGTGCTCCAGTTGGCCAGGTCGCCCGTGGCCGACACCTGGAACGCGCCCAGCACGCAGATGTCGAGGTGGCCGCCGCGCATCATCGCGAAGCTGTCGGCGTGGTGGAAGTACGCGCCGCCGGGCAGCAGGGTCACGGGCTGCTTGCCCGCGTTGATGAGGTCGTAATCCTCCAGTCCCGCAGCGGGCGCCGGGCCCATGCCCAGGATGCCGTTTTCGCTTTGCAGGATGACCTCGCGGCCGGGAGGAATGTGGTTGGCCACCAGGGTGGGTTGGCCGATGCCCAGGTTTACGTAGGCGCCGTCGTGGATGTCTTGCGCCACGCGTTTCGCCAACTCTTCCTTGCTACGCTTTTGATAGCTTCTCATGCTTATTTTTCCTGCGCTTGCGGCTAATATCAAGCGGATTTCTTGAATCCGCCCGCCTGCGTGGCCGTGCGGTCGATCTTGACGACGTGCGTCACGTAGATGCCGGGGGTGACGATGGCCTCCGGGTCCAGCGCGCCCAGCTCCACCACCTCATGCACGGTGGCAATCGTGGTCTTGGCAGCCGTGGCCATCACGGGGCCGAAGTTGCGCGCCGACATGCGGTAGGTGAGATTGCCCCAGCGGTCACCCTTCTCGGCCTTGATCAGGGCCACGTCGCCGTGGATGGGGTGCTCCAGCACGTAGTGTTTGCCATTGATCTCACGCGTCTCCTTGCCCGCCGCCAATTCAGTGCCATAGGCCGTGGGGCAGAAGAAAGCCCCGATACCCGCGCCCGCCGCGCGCAGGCGCTCGGCCAGATTGCCCTGGGGCACGAGTTCGAGTTCGAGCTTGCCGCTGCGGTACAGCTCATCGAACACATAGCTGTCGACCTGGCGCGGAAAGCTGCAGATGATCTTGCGCACCTGCCCGGCCTTGAGCAGCGCGGCCAGGCCCTGGTCGGCATTGCCGGCGTTGTTGTTGACCACGGTGAGGTCCCGCGCGCCCTGGGCGATGAGGCCGTCGATCAGCTCACCCGGAATGCCGGCCGTGCCGAACCCCCCTATCAACACCGTGGCACCATCCTTCACCCCCGCAAGGGCCTGGGCCACCGAGTCCGCCAGTTTGTTGATCATTGCAACGCTTTCTTGGTTTCTCTGTTGTCTCTCTGAAATTTGTTCGTATATAGAACAAATGTTCGCTTAAAGAATTATAGTTGGCATACGTATGAATTCCCAAACCCCTGAAGCCAAAGACCCCAAACCGAGCGACAGCTATGTGCAGTCGTTCGCGCGCGGGCTGGAGGTGATCCGCTCGTTCAGCGCGGCCACGCCGCAGCAAACTTTGAGTGAAGTCGCCGCACAAACCGGCCTGACCCGCGCGGGCGCGCGCCGCATCCTGCTCACGCTGCAGACGCTGGGCTATGTGGAAACGGACGGCAAGCTGTTTCGCCTGAGCCCGCGCATCCTGGACCTGGGGTTTGCATACCTGTCCTCGCTGCCCATCTGGAACCTGGCCGAGCCGGTGATGGAAGACCTCGTGGAAGAGGTGCGCGAGTCGTCATCGGCCGCCGTGCTCGACGGCCTGGACATCGTCTATGTGCTGCGCGTGCCCACGCACAAGATCATGCGCACCACGCTGGGCGTGGGCTCGCGCCTGCCCGCGTGCTGGACCTCCATGGGCCGCATGCTGCTGGCCGGGTTGCCGGACGACGAACTGCAGGCCCGACTGGAGAGCCACCCCCTGCAACGCTTTACCGCGCACACCACCACGGATATGGAGGCGCTGCTGGCGCACATCCGCCAGGCGCGGCAGCAAGGCTGGTGCCTGGTGAACCAGGAGCTGGAAGAGGGTTTGATTTCGATTGCTGCGCCTCTGACCAACCGCACAGGGCAGACGGTGGCGGCGCTCAACATCAGCGGTCAGGCCAACCGCACGAGTGCGGCCATGATGCAGGAGAGCCTGCTGCCCGCGCTGCTGAGTGCGGCACGGACCATTTCGCGCATGATGGGGGCGCCAAGGGGGTAGGAGTCCTGGAGGAAGCAGGGCGACCTCTGCAAACTTTGGGGATCACCCATCGCAACGAGCGCCTAGAGATGAACCTCAGACACTCGTCTTACGTGGATAGGGCAAGAGCCGGAGCCGCAGCCCCAGTCGCTCGCCACGACGGGTGAAATCAGTTCTTGCGAAAGCCGAGCACCAACACCACGCCGCCCAGCACCATCGCGCCCAGGCTCATCCACTGCGGAATGTTGACGGACTCTTTTTCCTTCACGGTGAGTTCCAGCGGCCCCAGCTTGGCCTGAGTGGTGTCCTTGGTAAAGCTGAAGCCACCGGTCAAAAACCCGGCCAGGCCCAGCACCAGCAGCAGGACACCCACAATTCGCATTGCCTTCATGACAGTTCTCCCAAAGTGCCGGGTTTTGAGGGCTGCGACAAAGGGGACCCGGCTCCCTGCCTTTGCGCCAGCCCAATGTAGGTGCGCGAGCCCGCCGCCCGCGTAGGACGCCGCCCCGGCGCCCTGTAGCGCACAGGCGCGACCCGCACGGCCCTGCCCTCGTCCTCACAAGTCCTGCGCGTGCCAGGCCCTTGCCCTGCGTGCTACCCTCACGCCCCATGTTCAGCCCCTCCCAAGCCGATGTGCGCCGCTTTCTGTGCGGTGTGCACGCCAAGACCCAGAGCGGCGCCCCCATGGAAGCCATCGAAACTTTGGCCAGCCTGTGGATCGCCGAGCACCCCGAATACCACGCCGACCTGTCGGATGCCGACGCCGCCGTGGCCTGCAACTACGACGAAACCCCGGGCCAGACCAATCCGTTTTTGCACCTGTCGATGCACCTGTCGATCAGCGAACAGTGCAGCATCGACCAGCCCCGTGGCATCCGCCAGGCGGTGGAGTTGCTGACAGCACGCCTCGACTCGCTGCACGACGCACACCACGCCGCCATGGACTGCCTGGGCGAGATGCTGTGGGAGAGCCAGCGCTCCGGCCGACCGCCGGATGGCAACGCCTACATCGCCGCCGTGCAACGCCGCGCCACGCGCGATTGATCCAGCAAGCCTCTGAGAAAGCGACAAAGGCCAGTGCCCATGGGGCACTGGCCTTTGTTTTTGGTAGTGAAAGCCCTTCGGGGACGATCAAGCCGTTTCGTAATGCGCCTGGCGCTCTTCCATCGCCTTCCAGCCGATCACATCCTTGAAGTCGGCCATGCTGGTCTGCCCGCAGGGCAAACCGTCCACATCGCCCGTGCGGCGCGCCGACAGCGTGGCCAGATTCTTCTGCAAAGCATGTACCGTGCTCATCAGCGTCACCACCGGGTAGGTGGCAAAGGCTGCCACCTCTTCGATCTGCGAGCGCGTCAGGCGCGACATCCACAGCCCCTGCATGAGCTGCAGCGACAGCCGGCGGCCCGAGGCATTGCGCAAGCGCACCAAATCCTCATAGCCCTTGAAGGTGCGCGAGATGGGCTGGATCAGGTCCGCACCGGCCTCGGCAAAACGCACGGCACGCTCGATGGCCTCCTCGGGGTCGGCCACATCGGTGCGGGCCACGATGAGGAAGTCCGGGTCATGGCGGGCATCCACCGCTGCCTTGATGCGCGCCACAGCGTCCGGGATGGACACCACAGGCGTCACCGCCGCCGCCGCCGGGCAGCGCTTGGGGCTGATCTGGTCTTCGATCGAGATCGCAGCCACACCCGCCTTCTCGAACTCACGCACTGTACGGGCGACGTTGATGACGTTGCCGTAGCCGGTGTCGGCATCTGCAAACACCGGTTTCTTCACCACATTGACGATGTTATGCACCACGCCCACGTTTTCGGTCAACGTGTAGACCTCCATGTCTGGCTGGCCCAGCAAGGATGCCGAGATGCCAAAGCCGGTGGTGAAGATCCCGTCAAAGTCCGACTGGTCCACCAGCAGGGCCGACAGGGCGTCTTGCGCGCCCGCCATCCAGAAGGTCGGGCCTGACTGGGTGCGCGCACGCAGCTGTTGTCGCAAGCTCTTGGTCATGGTCAGGTCCTCAGCGCTTCACAGGGTCGATATAGCTGCCCATGGACACGAACTTCTGGTCCTTGAGCTCCATCAGCGCCACGCCTGTCTGGCCGCGCCGCGCATAACCACCAGCACTGATAGGCTGGAAGGTTATCTTGGGGCCGATCTTCTGGTCAAAATCCTTCATGCCATCTAGCTCAGCAACCACCTTGGCACGGCTGGGCTCGGCACCGGCACGCTTCAGCGCCTCGACGGTCACAGCGGCCGACGAATAGCCCATCAGCGCCATCGACGTGGGTGCCGACTTTGGGTACAGCTTGGCGTAGCGCTGGAAGAACGACTGGATGGCCGGGTTGTTGCCGTCCACCGCGTCGTAGTACGAAGCCACGTATAGCTTGGACTGCGTCTTGCCCAGCAGCTCGATGAACTTGGGGTCGTTGAGCCCGCCCGCACCGAACACCGTAGGCTTCCAGCCCAGTTTTTCGGCCCCGCGGAAGAACTGCACGGCCTCCTGACCCAGCGCGTAGACGATGACCACATCGGGCTCGGCCTGCTTGAGCTTGAACACCTGCGAGGTGAGGTCGGTCGCAAACCGCTCGAAGGTCTGCGCCTCCACCAGCTTCATGCCGTGCTTTTCCATGCGCTGCACGGCAATGTCGTAGGCTGGCTTGCCCCAGCCGTCGTTCTGGTAAAGCATCGCGATCTTCTTGGCCTTGAGCACCTCGACCGCGTGGTCGATGTAGGCCGCCGTCTCGGTGGACTGGGGCGATGGCAGCACGTACAGCAGGTCGCGCGGCGGGTTGGAGGTCAGGTCCGAGATGCTCAGCGCGCCAATGGTGGGTACCTTCTTGGTGGAGCTGTATTCGTAGGCGCTGATGTTGGTGGCGTGGCCGATGTTGCCCACCATGGCAAACACCTTGTCGCGTTCGACCAGCAGCTTCGCATTGGCCACCGACTTGGCGGGCTTGAGCTCGTCGTCATAGGTGATGAGCTTGATCTTGCGGCCGTTGACGCCGCCTTGCTCGTTGACCATGTCGAAGTACGTGCGCATGCCTTCGTCCACGGCCTTGCCCATGTAGGCCAGCGTGCCCGACAGCGGTTGCGAGGAGCCCAGAACGATCTCCTGGGTCAGCACACCTTCGTCCTTGTTCTCGAAAGCCTGCGCGCCCAGCGTGGTCGCCATCAGGCAGCTTGCTGCGACGGCAGCCAGCAGCGTACGGCGTGGAATGAAGTGACTCATGGTTTGTCTCCTGTGTTTATCGGTGGGAAGGGAACATGGGAAAGGAACTTTGGGGTCTGGGTTGGCGATCAGCCGCCCAGGTAGGCGCGGCGGATGTCCTCATTGCCCGCCAGCTCGGCGGCCGGGCCTTGCATCACCACGCGGCCGGTCTCGATGACGTAGCCTTCGTCGGAGATGTCGAGCGCAATATCGGCGTCCTGCTCCACGATGAGCAGCGTGAGGTTTTCGCGGTCGCGAATGTCGCGCAGCGTTTCGAAGATGGCGTCCTTCAGGATGGGGGCCACGCCCATGGAGGGCTCGTCCAGCATCAGCAAGCGCGGCTTGGCCAGCAAGCCCCGGGCAATGGCCAGCATCTGCTGCTCGCCGCCGGACAAGGTTCCGGCACGCGATGTGATGCGCTCCTTGAGCCGGGGGAAATAGCCCAACACACGGTCAATGTCGTCACGCACCTCGGCGGCGGGACGGGTGTAGCCGCCCAGCACCAGGTTGTCGCGCACGGTGAGCTGCGCAAACACCATGCGGCCTTGCGGCACATGGGCAATGCCGCGCCGCACCAGTGCTTCGGCGGGTACATTGGCAATGGACTGGCCATCAAAAATGGTTTGGCCCTCGCTGACCGGCAGCAGGCCCGAGAGCGCACGCATCAACGTGGTCTTGCCGGCCCCATTGGCGCCCAGCACGCACACGATGCGGGCCTGCGGCACACGCAGGCTGACGCCGTGCAGCGCGCGGATCTTGCCGTAGCCCGCGCTCAGGTTGTCCACGCTCAGCAGTGCGGGTGCACTGGATGTCTCAACGCCGTTTGCCACTCTTGCCTCCTCCAAGATACGCCTCGACCACAGCGGGATGGTTTTCGATTTCTCTGGGTGTGCCCTGTGCCAGAAACACGCCGTTGTGCATCACGGTGATCGTGTCCGAGATGGACATCACCAGCGGCATGCTGTGCTCGATGAGCAGCAGCGTCGCTTGCGTGCTGGCCTGCAGCCACTTGAGCGTTTCACCCAGGGCATCGATCTCGCGGTTGTTCATGCCCGCAGCGGGCTCGTCCAGCAACATCAGGCGCGGTTCCAATGCCATGGCACGGGCCAGCTCCACCAGCTTTTGCGTGCCATAGGGCAGGTCACGCACCACTGCGTGGGCATGGGATTGCAGGTTGAGCTTCTCCAACACGATCTCCACACGCTCGCGTTCCGTGCGCTCCTCGCGGCGCTGGCGCGGCAGGCCCAGCAATGCCTCCGCCAGCGTCGCACGCATGGCCATCGAGCGGGCAATCAGCACGTTGTCGAATACGGTCAGTTCAGCAAATAACTCCAGGTTCTGGAACGTGCGGGCGATGCCCAGGCGCGCCACCTGGTGGGCTTTGCAGCCCAGCAGCTCCACATCACCGGAAGCCGTGCGGTAGCGCATAGAGCCTTGCTGGGGCGTGTAGAAGCGGCTGATGCAATTGAGCATCGTCGTCTTGCCAGCGCCGTTGGGGCCAATGAGTGCGTGCACCGTGCCGGGCATCACGTCAAAGCTCACGTCCTGCACGGCTACGATGCCGCCGAAAGCCATGCGCACACCCTGGATGCTGAGCAACGGCGTTGGTCGGCCGGATGCTGCCGATACCGGCGCCTGCGACGGCAAGGTCTTGTCGTCTATCACTCTCATCGCACACCCCCGCTCTGCGCTGCATCCGCACCCGGCAGGCGCTTGCGCTTGAAGAGGCTGGCCAGCCCGTCGGGCAGGAACATCAACGCCAAGATCATGGCCACGCCATACAGCGCACGCTGGAACTGATCGAAACCCAGGTACGTGAGCAGCTGCGGCGCACCGATGACGAACACCGCCCCCAGCACCGAGCCCAGGATGGATCCCAGCCCACCCACGATGACCATCGAGACGAAGCTGATCGACACCATGATGCTGAAGAGCGATGGGTCGATAAAGCGCACCAGCGGCGCGTACAAAGCGCCTGACAGCCCGGTGTAGAAAGCGCAAACGCCAAACGCCACCAGCTTGAGCGCCGTGGTGTTCAAGCCCAGAGCGCGAGCGGCCGTCTCACTGCCCTTGATTGCCAGAAAGCCCCGCCCGAATCGGCTGCGTGCCAGATTGCGCGCAATCCACAGCGCCCCCGCCAGCACGACGGCGGTGAACACGTGGTACGCGCGCTCGTCCAGCGCCCAGCCAAACAAGGTGGGGCCAGGCGCGCCCATGCCGTTCTCACCGCCCGACATGTCACCGCTGGACTTGGCGATCTCTACCGAGATCATCACAAACCCCAGCGTGGCAATCGCCAGGAACACCTCTTCCAGTCGCAGCACGGGGAGCGCCAGCAGCAAGCCCACCACGGTGGCGATGCTGGCGGCAATGAACATCGACAGCACCAGAGGCACGCCAAAGTGCGTGGTGAGGATCGCCGAGCCATAGGCACCGATGCCGAAGAACACCGCGCCAGCCATGGAGATCAGGTTGGTGTAGCCCGTGAGGATGTTGGTACCAAACGAAGCCAGCGTGTAGATGATGACAAGCGTGAAGATGTACAACACGTAGCCACCGGGCACCAGCGGCGCCAGCACGAAGGCCAGCACGAACAGCACCGGGCCGAGCCAGGGGTATGCGTCAAAGACTTTGGTCATGGCGGCTCCTTAGACCTTCTTGATTTGGGCGCGAGCCAGCAAACCGTGGGGACGGAGGATCAGGATGGCCAGCATCACGATGAAGGGCACGGCGTCCTTCCAGGCCGAGGACACATAGGCGCCTGTGAGGTTTGACGACACGCCGATGATCACGCCGCCCAAGAGCGCTCCTGGCATGCTGCCAATGCCACCCAGCACGGCAGCAGCGAACGCGAAGTGGAGTGCGTGCTGCATCATCGAAAAGTGCACGAAAGTCAGCGGCGCAATCAGCAAACCCGCCGTGGCGGCGATCACGTGCGACAGCGCCCAGGCCAGCGCATAAATGCGCTTGATCGGAATGCCCATGAGGCGCGCAGCCGTGGGGTTTTCCATCGTCGCCTGCATGGCGATACCCAGCCGCGTGAAGCGGAAGAACGCAAACAGCAGGGCGGCCAGCGTGGCGCACACGGCCACGATGCCCAGGTCGATGCCCGAAACGATCACGCCCCCGATGTCGATGGGCGCGGCCGGGAAGATGCTGGGCAGCTCCTGCGTATCCTTGCCCCACACCCAGATGGCCAGGTCACCAAACACCAGGAACAGGCCCAGCGTGCAAATGGCCGACGACAGCAGCGCCTTGCCAATGAAGCGGCGGATGATGAACCGCTCGATCGCCATGCCCAGCGCTGCGCCAAAGAGCAACGTGAGCGGCACCACCGCCCACAGCGGCAGACCCAGCTTGAACAGGGTGTAGGCCACAAAGGCCGAGAGCATGGCCGCCTCACCATGCGCGAAGTTGAGGATGCCCGTCGCCTTGAACACCATCACGATGCCCAGGGCGATGAGCCCGTAGATGGCGCCCAGGGCGACGCCGCTCACGATCATTTGCAACATACTGAGCCCTTGCGCGTCACGCTGCGGCTGCAGCAGCACGCTCGCGTGCCAGCCGGGCCTTGAGATAAGGCGTGAACCCACCCGCCTCGATGGTGGCGCGTTCGGTGGACGACCAGGGCTCGAATGGCAGCGCCTGCCCGGTGCGCTGGTTAACCACCACGCCGCGCTCCCAATCCACCTGCAGGGTGTCCCACCGCTGCGTCGCCGCGCGGATGCCCGGGCAGGTGATCAGCGGGAACCCCATGCTGATCTCGCCCCGGAAGAAACCGGGAGAGAACGACTCGGCAATCACGCCTGCCACGCCCAGGTGGCGCATGGCGCGCATGGCCGGGTAATGCGGGTGGCCATAGCCAAAGTTCTGCCCGCCTACCAGCAGATCGCCTTTGTTGACGGACTGGGCAAAGTCGGGGTCGTAGCTGGTCATGGTGACCGCTGCCAGCTCGTTGATGTCGGTGATCTTGATGTTCTTGATGCCAACGATCAGGTCGATGTCGTAGTCGTCTTCGGTGAAGACCCAGGCCGCGCGGCCATGCAAGGTGGGCATAGTCATACTGCGCTCCCTTCGGTGCTGGAGAGGTAAGGCCGGGGGTCGGTGATGCAGCCCTCCAGGGCCGATGCAGCCACCACGGCGGCGTTGCAGATGAAGATTTCAGAATCGGCACTGCCCATGCGGCCGGGCGTGTTGAGCGTGCCGGTAGAGACAGCGCGCTGGCCATCCGTCATGGTGGCGATGCGGCCATAGCAGTAGTCGCAGCTGGACGAGCTGATGAACGCACCAGCGTCCACCAAAGTGGAGATCAGGCCTTCGCTGGCGGCCTGCGACATGATGGCCTGCGAGGTGGGCACCACATGCAGCTGGAAGCCCGGCTTGATCTTGCGGCCCTTGAGCACCTGCGCTGCCACGCGCAGATCCTCCAGCCGGCCGCTAGCGCAACTACCCAGATAGCCCATGTGCACTTCCAGGCCTGCGTACTCGGTCAGGTCCCTCGTGTTGGCGGGGCTGGGCGGCGCCACCACGATGGGGGCCAGATCGCTCACATCCACGGTCACGACACGGTCGTAGTGCGCGTCGGCATCAGGGTAAACCGGGTCCAGGGCGATCTTGGAGCGGCCCTTGGCATGTTCGAGCGTCTTGGCATCGGGCGCGATCAGCATCGTCGTCGCGCCCAGGAACATGGCCTGGCCGCAGATCGTCTGGCGGCCTTCGATGCTCATGGCGTCAATCACAGGGCCGCACAGCTCCACCACCTTGAAGCGGCAGGAAGAAGGCCCCATCACCCGCACCAGGTGGTGGAAGATATCCCGCGCCATCACGCCGGGCAGCACCGTGCCGGTGACTTCGATCTTGACGGTGCCGGGCACCACGAGCGCCATGCGCTCGGAGACAAAGGTCTCCAGCACGCTCTTGCGGGCGCCCATCGCCAGGGTGCCAAACGCACCCAGCTGGCTCACATGCCCGTCAAAGTGCACAGCAAACGCCCCTGGCGTGGCGTAGCCCAGCTCGGCTGACACCTGGTGGCCAATGCCTTCGCGCTCATGCACAGGCACGCCCTGCTCCTTGCCCCAGGCACGGGTGATCTTGTGGAGTTCTTCCTCCTTGGGGGCAGCGGCCGGGACCATGTGATCGATGAACAGCACAAAGCGTTCAGGACTCGGCACCTTGTCCACGCCGAACTCCTCCTTGGCCTCCTTGAAGAACACATCGGTGTAGCCCGGAAAGTCGTAGGCAATCACGAAATCCGGCCGCGCCAGGATCTCGTCGCCCGCCCTGACGGCAGGCACCCCTGCAACCCGGGCGAGGATCTTTTCAGTCATCGTGTAAGACATGCGGCTTTACCCAGTTATCCACTATGTGGAAGTTGAACAAATCGTTTGATCACTTATTAAAAAATCAAACGCCAGCTCAATTGCCTGGGAAAACCCTATATTTCCCACTATGTGGATACAAACTACAAACACAATATGAATAAAAACACTACAACAGTCCCCTCTGAGACAAAAGAACCGCCACATAGTGGAAACTCTAAAACAGGTACCCAAAGCATTGAACGGGTAGTACAGATGCTCCGCATCGTGGCGTCGCGCGGAAGAGGCGGGATGCGTATCGGCGAAATAGCCGCCACGAGGGGGCTGCCGCGATCGACCTGCTTTCGCATGCTTCATCGCTTGGAGGCAGAAGGTTTGTTGAACCGGGACATGCACACGCGCAAGTACTACCTGGGGCCGCTGCTGTATGAGCTGGGCTTGCTCGCACGGCCCCGCTACCGACTGTCGGAACTGTGTGACGGCGCGCTGCAGAAGCTGGCCGAAGTGACGCAGGACACCATCTACCTGAGCGAACGCAGCGGATTGGAGGCGGTGTGCACCCACCGCGCGCTGGGCGACTATCCGATCAAGTCGCGGGCGCTGGACGTGGGCATTCGCCGCCCTCTGGGCGTGGGAGCAGGCGGGTTGGCCATCCTGTGCGCACTTCCGCCGGATGAGGCCGAGTCCATCATCGATGCCAACGCTCCCAAGGATGAGAAGTACGGGTTCGTCACAGCCCCCTACCTGCGCGAAGCGATCAAGGTGGGCCGCGACAAGGGGTACGCGTTTCTGGACAGCGTGGTCACCCCTGGCACAGCCGCCATTGGCATTGCCTTTCCGCCGGACAATCCCATCGCCGCCATCAGCGTGGCCGCCATTTCAGGAAGACTCGAATCGCACCGGCGTGATGAGGTGGCCCGGCTGATGCGCCCTCAGATCCGATCCATCTGCGAAGCCATGACCAACCAGGCGGTGCTGGCTGATCGCTAACCGCCCAGCAACTACAACACCCGAAATGCAATCACCGCAACCAGCGTAGGCGGCAAGGCCCCCAGCAGCAGCCCCAGCGGCTTGAGGACGCCGGCCGCGAATTTCTCCTTCAGTATGGACGCACCGGCCGGGCTGGGGGCATCGCCAACCACCGTCAGGCCGCCCCCCGGGGCGGCGCCCGCCACCAGGGCCACCTTGAACTCGTCACTCAGGCCTTCGACCAGCGAGCCCAGGTAGGTCAGTGCAGCGTTGTCCGTAAACGCGGTAAGCGCCGCTACCCCAAAGAACACGGCGTTGGCGTCCATCTTCATGAGCACGGGCTGCAGCCACCATTGCTGCAGGCCGCCCAGCACCACCAGCCCAGCCAGGAAGAACGCCACCAGCAGCGCCTCGCGCAAGATCAGCGGGCTTTGGTAGCGCTGGTACGCCGTGGTGAACCCCATGAAGAACAGGAACAGGCCCAGGAACACGGCGGGATGGTGGGCAAACACCACCACCAGCACCAGGAAGGCAAGGTGCACGCCCGTCACGGTCCACGGCACGGGGGACTCGGAGGCAGGGATCTTGCGGCCCATGTGGCCCAGCTGGTTGCGAAAGATCAGCATCGCGATGGCCGCATTGATGAGCACGGCCACCGCCGCCTTCCAGCCGAAGTTGGACAGCATGAACCAGATGTCCCAGTTCCACTTGGCAGCCACCATCAGCACGGGCGGCGCCGCAAAGGACGTGAGCGTTCCACCAATGGATATGTTCACGAACAGCACGCCGATGGTCGAATACTTGAGCCGGCTGGAGATGGGGTGGGAGAACAGCGTGTCCCGCAGCATCAGCGCGGCCAGCGTCATGGCCGCCGGTTCGGTAATGAACGACCCGAGCAGCGGCACGAACGCTAGCACCACAAAATACATGGCCATGCCGCGCTGCACCGGCAACAAAGCGGCAAGCGCCCGGACGAGCGCCCCGGCCATCTCAAGGATGGGGCGGGTGGCGGCGATCACCATGATTGCGAACACGAACAGCGGCTCGGTGACATTGCGCGAGTCCAGGTAGGCCGTGGCCTCCTGCTTACCGCTGATGGAGAACATGAACAGCATGAGCACCATCGCCCAGAAGCCAAAGACGACCTCTACCTCACCCAGCAAATGCCAGATGCCCGCATGCCGTGGCTGCGTATGCGCAAGGTGCTCGAAATACTTGGTGGAGAAGGTGTGAAGAATGGCCAGGCCGAACAGGACGGCACCAACCACCTGGATCAAGGTGGGGGAGGAGTTCATGGGTCGCAGAAAAGCCGCGCGGCGGCCCGACCAGCGCATGAACCTGCCGGGCCACCATGGCGCCGACACCCAGCAAATATTTTAACTGGCGATACCGGGCTGCTTTGTAGGCATAGGGCTTGAGGCACCCGCGAAAAGACGGCTGACTGGCACACACAACCATGCATGGCACTCGGGAGTCTCACTTTCCAGACAATGCGGACACCTATCTGGAGGCTTTCATGTCGACGCATATCCACACGCCCACACCACCTTTGCCTTCGCCCTCCTCCGCCCCTATCCCGCCGGCAGTGGCCTGGCTGGGCTACGGCGGCCTGCTGCCGTTCCTGGCGCTGGCGGCGGTGGGCCTGTGGGCGCCCAGCACACCGTGGTGGAGCGCAGCGCTGCTGGCCTACGGTGCAGTGATTCTGAGTTTTGTGGGGGCGCTGCACTGGGGCTTTGCCATGGCGCAAAGCGGGCTGAGCGCCCCAGAGCGCACGCGCTGCTTTATATGGAGCGTGGTGCCATCGCTGATGGCCTGGCCTGCCACGCTATTGCCCCCTGTAGCAGGGTCGGTGCTGCTGGTCGCGGGCTTTGCTGCGCACCTGGTGCAAGACCATCGGCTGGCTGCGCGTACCTCGCTTCCCGCGTGGTACTTGCCGCTGCGATGGCGCCTCACGGTCACAGCTGGCGTGTGTCTGGCGGTGGGGGCATGGGCCGTCAGCCGTTGACGATTCAGATGCCCAGCAAAAAGCCCGCCGAAGCGGGCCTTTTTGTTGCACTCAACAAGACTGCTGATCAACGGAAGCGCGACTGGGGCACTGTGTGCAGGTCGCCGTCCAGGCTGCTCACATAGTTGGCCAAAGCCTTCAGCTCGGCGTTGGTGAACTGCTTGGCCACACCGCCCATGATGGCGTTGCCACGGCCCACGTTGGCGTTCCTCTCAACCTTGTAGGACTTGAGAGCGACGAACAGGTAATCAGCGTGCTGGCCAGCGATCTTGGGATAAGACGGGTCGATGGGCTTGGCGAAGTTGTCGCCGTGGCAGGACACGCAAGCGCCCTTCTTCAGCAGCTCAGCCACTTGCACGCTGGGTTCGCGCGAAGGCTTGGCGGGCAGCTCGGCGCCGGTCTTGCCGTGTTGTTCGTAGTAGGCCGACACATCGGCGATGTCTTTTTCGGACAGCGACTCGGCGATGCCGCGCATGGTGGGGTGCTTGCGCTCACCCTTTTGGTAGGCGACCAGCGCTGCCGAAATGTACTTGGCGCTTTGGCCCGAGATCATGGGCACCTTGTGCACCTCGGGGAAGCTGGCCTGGTAGCCGACGATGCCGTGGCACCCAATGCACATGGCAATCTTTTGCTTGCCGGCTTCCACGTCGCCCTTGGCTTCCTGGGCGTGGGACAAGGCGGTCACGGAAGCGACAGCCAGGGCAAATAGCGTGGTCAACGTTTTGTTCATTTTGCGCGCACAATCTCGTGGAAGTTCAGCTCTGGGCTCTGATCAGCCGTTGATTATAGCCAGCGCCCTGTCAAGCCCATTCATCAACGATCCGGTGTTTTCCCCCATGAAATTCCAAGGCTCCCAGAACTACGTCGCCACCCAAGACCTGATGCTTGCCGTGAATGCAGCCATCACGCTGCAACGGCCGCTGCTGATCAAGGGCGAGCCCGGCACGGGCAAGACGATGCTGGCCGAGGAAGTGGCACAGGCGCTGGACATGCCGCTGCTGCAGTGGCACATCAAGTCCACCACCAAGGCCCAGCAGGGCCTGTATGAATATGACGCGGTGAGTCGCTTGCGGGACAGCCAGCTCAACGATGGCGACAGCGCCGAGCGCGTGAAGAACATCCGCAACTACATCATCCAGGGCGTGCTGTGGCAGGCCTTCACGGCCGACCGCCCCGTAGCGCTGCTGATCGACGAGATCGACAAGGCCGACATCGAATTCCCGAACGACCTGCTGCGCGAAATTGACCGCATGGAGTTCTACTGCTACGAAACGCGCGAACTCATCAAGGCCAAGCACCGCCCGCTGGTGTTCATCACCTCGAACAACGAAAAAGAATTGCCCGACGCGTTTCTGCGCCGCTGCTTCTTCCACTTCATCAAATTCCCCGAAGCCGACACCATGCGGCAGATCATCAACGTGCACTTCCCCACGCTCAAGAGCGAACTGCTCACCGTGGCGATGAAGACGTTCTATGACGTGCGCAACCTGCCCGGCCTCAAAAAGAAGCCTTCGACCAGCGAACTGATCGACTGGCTCAAGCTGCTGGTGGCCGAAGACATTCCGCTCACCGCCCTGCAAAGCGCCGACAACAAGGTGGCCGTGCCCCCGCTGGTGGGCGCGCTGCTCAAGAACGAACAGGATGTGAGCCTTTTTGAAAAGCTGGTCTTCATGAACCAGAGGAACCGCTGAGTGAGCCACAGCAACGGCCACGACAACACCCGCCAGCTGCTGGTCAACGGCGTCGCGGATGCCGTGGGCTTTGTGGGGGGTGCGCTGCTGGGCTTCTGGCTCGGCCAGCTGTTAGGGCTGGATATCTTCGCGCCCGGCTACGGCACCGGCAGCCTGGTGGGCATTGCCCTGGTGGGCCTCGGTGGTGGCCTGGGACTGCACGGGGCTCGGCGCTGGCAGAACAGCCGCCGCAGCCAGCCGTCCAAGGATTGATGATCAAAGGGTAGAGACCCATGGCTTTTGTAGAACCTGTCACGCTGCGGGATCGCGGCGTCCGCCTGGAGCCGCTGGCGCTGGCCCACGAAGACGGCTTGCGGGCCGCTGCTGCCGATGGCGAGCTGTGGAAGCTGCGCATCACCTCGGTGCCCGAGCCGCAGGACACCCGCGCGTACATCGAAGCCGCGCTCAAGATGCGCGAAGACGGCAACCGCTTTGCCTTCGCCGTGGTGGAAGATGCCACCGACAAAGTGCTCGGTACCACCAGCTACCACGACATCGTGCCCGCCGTGAAGCGCGTGGAAATCGGCTGGACCTGGTACCGCCACAGCGTGCAGCGCACCCACGTCAACACCACCGCCAAGCTGCTGATGATGGGCCACGCGTTCGACACGCTGGGCTGCCATGTGGTGGGCTGGCGCACCGACAACTACAACTTTGCGTCGCAACGCGCCATCGAACGCCTGGGTGCCAAAAAGGACGGCGTGCTGCGCGGCCACGCGCTGCGCCGCGACGGCACCATCCGCGATACGGTGATGTACAGCATGCGTGCTGGCGAATGGCCCGAGGCCAAGGCACAGCTGCTATATCTTTTAGAGCGTCACGCGCAATAAACACTAGCGCTAGAGGCCAAAATCATGCTCATCGACTTCTTCTACACCCTGCGCTCGGCCAAGCTGCCCGTGTCGGTCAAGGAATACCTCACCCTGCTCGAAGCGCTGCAGGCCGGTGTGGTGGGCCCCAAGTCAGATGACGCGTGGAGCCTGGACGATTTCTACAACCTCTCGCGCCTCACGCTGGTCAAGGACGAGAAGCACTACGACAAGTTCGACCGGGCCTTCGGCGCCTACTTCAAGGGCGTCGAAATGGTGGCCGACTTCACCAAGCAGATCCCGGCCGACTGGCTGCGCAAGATCCTGGAGAACGAACTCACGCCCGAGCAAAAGGCCGCCATCGAGAAGATGGGCTGGGACGAACTCATGGAGACGCTGAAGAAGCGCCTCGAAGAACAGAAAGAGCGCCACGAAGGCGGCAACAAGTGGATCGGCACTGGCGGCACCAGCCCGTTTGGCCACGGCGGCTACAACCCGCAGGGCGTGCGCATTGGCGGCGCGGGCAAAAACAAGAGCGCGGTGAAGGTGTGGGAGCAGCGCGCCTACAAGGACTACGACGATCAGCAGGAGCTGGGCACGCGCAACATCAAGGTGGCGCTGCGCCGCCTGCGCAAGTTTGCTCGCGAAGGGCATGAGCTGGAGCTGGACCTGCCCGACACCATCCGCAGCACGGCCGCCAATGCGGGCTACCTGGACATCAAGATGGTCCCCGAGCGGCACAACAACGTGAAGGTGCTGCTGCTGATGGACGTGGGCGGCACCATGGACGAACACATTCAGCGCGTCGAGGAGCTGTTCAGCGCGGTCAAGAGCGAGTTCAAGCACCTGGAGTTCTATTACTTCCACAACTGCGTCTATGACTTCATGTGGAAGAACAACCGCCGCCGCTTTGCCGAGAAGTTCCCGACCTGGGACATCATCCGCAAGTACAACAAGGACTACAAGCTGATCTTTGTGGGCGACGCGACCATGAGCCCCTACGAAATCCTGCAGCCCGGCGGCAGCGTGGAATACAACAACGAGGAGCCGGGCGCGGAGTGGATCCAGCGCCTCACGCACGCCTTCCCCAAGTTTGCGTGGATCAACCCCGAACCCCAAGGCGTATGGCAATACCGCCAGAGCATCAGCATCATCCAGCAGCTGGTGGGCAACCGCATGTACCCGCTGTCGCTCAAGGGGCTGGAAGAGACAATGCGACTGCTGTCCAAATAGGCCCTGCAGCAGGGACGGATGCCTTGTGAGCATCTGTCCGACAGGGGGCGCTCCCGTTTCAGGGCATAGTCGGGGATGCATCGGGCGGACTGGCAGGCTTGCCATCCCCCATATGATCCCCTGACACATCCTCTCGCACCGTGCCCTTCCGCGTTTTGCGCCCCGCCACTGTTAGTACCCCAACGCCGGCCCTGTGGTCGGCGTTGCTGCTTTCCGGCGCGCTGTGCCTGAGCGGCTGCAGCCTGCTGCCGCGTGCCGATGAGCCCACGACCGGCGACACCCGCAGCGACCTGATCAGCCCCGAAGCCAGCAGTGGTGCCCCATCGTTTGACGTGGTGGTGCGCGCCCCCGACGCGGTGCGCGAGACACTGGAGCGCCACCTGGAGCTGCAGCGCTTTCGCCAGCTGCCCGACCTGCAGGCCAACGAGCTGCAGCGCCTCCTGGGCGCCACCGACGCCAACGCGCGTGAACTGCTGGGCACCCTGGGCTACTTTGCGCCCACCATCACCGTGGAGCTGACCGAGGCGCAAGAGACTGCGGGCACCCGCAAGGGCGCACCCCGCACCGTCACGGTCACCGTGGAGCCCGGCCCCCAAACTCGCATTGCGCGTGCCGACATCACGGTGGCAGGCACCGACGAGGCCGACAAAGACACCCTGGCGCGACGGCAGCAACGCCTACAGCGCAACTGGTCCCTCGCCCCCGGGCAGCCCTTCACCCAGTCGGCCTGGGACAGTGCCAAGACCGACGGGCTGCGCCAGCTGCAGGCCCGGCGCTACCCCACGGCCCGCATCGCCAACAGCCGGGCCGAGATCGATGCCGACCGGCACGAAGCCCAGCTGGGCGTGAGCTATGACCCCGGCCCCGCCTACCGCTTCGGCCCCTTGCGCGTGCAAGGCAGCCAGCGCTACGACAGCGACGGTGCGCGACGCCTGGCACGACTGCCCACGGGCGCCGTGTATGACGAGGCCGAGATGCTGGACGCCCAGCTGCGCCTGGCCAGCAGCGGCTACTACGACGCCGTGTTCCTCACGCTCGACACCGAAGGCACCGACCCGCAGGCCGCCCCCGTCGTGGCCCAGGTGCGTGAGGCCCCGATGCAAAAGCTGGTCTTTGGCCCGGGCTTCTCGACCGACAGCGGCGCACGCCTGTCCCTGGAACACATCCATAACCAGATGCCCGTGCTGGGCTGGCGCGCGGTGACCAAACTCGCGCTCGACCGCGAAACCAAGCTCGCCAACACCGAATGGACGGACCTGCCCAACGACAACGGCTGGCGCTGGTTTGCGGGCGGCCAGTTGCTGCGCGAGGCCACGGGCGACTACGACGTGAACAGCGGCCGCTTGCGCGCGGGCCGCAGCAAAAGCACCAAATCCATCGACCGCAATTACTTTCTGCAGTACGACTACGCCAACAGCCAGGGCCTGACCGACAACACGCGGTCGCCCTCCGACACCAGCACCGCCCTGAGCATCAACTACGGCTGGACGGGCCGCTACTTCAACAGCCTGACCGCCCCCACACGCGGCCATGGCGTGGCGGTGGAACTGGGCCTGGGCACCACGCTGCGGCCCGAGCGCGACCCGTTTGTGCGCACCCTGGTGCGGTGGCAGTCCTTCCTCCCCGCAGGGCGCGTGCAGGACGACGCAGGCATCGGCCGCAATGCCCGTGTGGCCCTGCGGGCAGAGGCCGGCGCAGTGCTGGCGCGCGAGGGCGCGCAGATCCCCGTCACGCAGCTGTTTGTGACGGGCGGCGACACCACCGTGCGCGGCTACGGCTACCGCAGCATCGGCGCGCGCACCGACAACGGTCAGCTGTACGGGGGCCGCTACCTGGCCGTGGGCAGCGTGGAGTGGCAACGCCCCATCGTCTACGAGGGTGCGATGACCGACTGGGAAAGCACGCTGTTTGTGGATGCCGGTGCCGTGGCCGACAAGGTGGGTGACCTGAGCCCGCGCGTGGGCGTGGGTGCCGGCGTGCGCTGGCGCAGCCCCGTGGGCCCGCTGCAGGCCGACTTGGCCTACGGCGTCAAGACCAAAGAGGTGCGGCTGCACCTGCGCCTGGGGTTCAGCTTCTGATGGCGATAAGCGACGCCCCCCACACTCCCAAGCCGCGCGCCCGCGCGTCAGACTTCAGCGCCGGGTCCTCGTCGGCACCCCGCCCTCAGCCCCCTCGCCGGCCGCGCTGGCTGCGGGCCCTGGGCTGGTTGCTGGCAACGCTGCTGGCCTTGCTGCTGGCGGCCAGCGCGCTGCTGTGGTGGTGGGCGGGCAGCGGCACGTCGCTGGCCACCACGCTGGCCCGAGCGGCGCAATACCTGCCCGCCAACCAGCAGCTGGAGAGCCGCGATGTCAGTGGCTCGCTGCGCAGCGGCGGGCGCCCTTGCCGGCCGCGCCGGGGCCGCCCCCCCCCCGCGGGGGGAAGGGCCCGCCCCCCCCCGGGCCGGCCACCGGCCCCCCTGCCGCCGCCCCCCCCCGGGCCGGGCGAGGGGCCCGCCCCCCCCCGGGTGGTCCCGCCCCCCCCCCCCCCCCCCCCACAGCCCGAGCCCC
>Ga0066256_1001629_pt1 | contig 29516 bp, 19 predicted proteins | sample ThiBio_1000_biof_FD_87107 | JGI IMG/M metagenome (GOLD analysis project Ga0066256, IMG submission 87107) | Wastewater bioreactor microbial communities from Cape Town, South Africa - Thiocy_expt_1000_biof (version 2) | ecosystem: Engineered > Bioreactor > Thiocyanate-remediating >... | reverse complement strand
GACCGCCGCACCGTGCAACCTGACGTGCCGTCACGACGTGCTGGAGATGGGCAAGCTGGAGCTGGGGGAGATGGAGTGGGAGCTGGAGCTGGGCTGGCGGTGGCACGTGCGTCAGGCACCCTGACGCACGTGCTGCACCCGCCAAAGATCAGACGTGCTGGTGCAGAGCTCGGGGTGTGTGAGGTGTCGTTGGGTGGCGTGGCCGTGCGCGGCGCCCATCCAGTGGCACTGAACCGCACCATTGAGGGGTCATCCACAGCCGCCGGTGTGTACGCCAACACACACCGCGCTGCTGCCTCTACATTGGGCGTGTCTGGTGCAACCGCTGACGCTGCGCTGCCTGGTGTTGGGCAGCGCGGTGCTGGTGGTGGTGCGGTGGTGAGTGCGGTCAACCCGCCTCCCAGCCGCATACCCCGCCCGCATGTCGTCGCACCCCGTCGTGGTGTGTAGCATGGTGAGTGTGGGGTGGTGTGTGGTGGTGGTGGTGCTGTGTGTGCCGCCCTGCCGTTGCGTGTGAGGTGTGCCTGAGTGGGATCGGAACTTCCACCATGGTGCGGCCTGCTTTGTTGGCACTTGCTACATGCCGTGTAGTGTCTGCATGTTGTGATATTTGTGTACACCCCCTACCACCTGCATTCATTGAAACCCTAGCGATGATGACACATGGTTGCACTGAGTGGTTGATTTTCAGTGTTGCCGTGGCGGTGCAATTTAGCTAGCGCGTGTTTCCCTCCCTCCCTCCGACCTTATACTGACCCTAGTAGGGCCAAGAGAGCCCTTTTCCACACCTCCAGCGAGCCGGCTGGTGGTGCGCCGACCCTACTTTCCGCTTACCCTAGTCACTCATACCATTGGCAACGGCTTTCCCGGGTTTGTTGGGCCGCGCGCCCGTGCGGTGGAGCGTGGTGGCCGGATCTCTCCAACCCCGCTTTTCCTCGTTTTAGCCGATGGTGGCCTTGCCCTGGTAGGGAAGTGGAAGACGTGGTACGCGTCATTCTGCGAGCAGACTGCGGCACCTACCCCCCAAATCCATCACTCTACATCACTATCTTGGGGTTGGTGCTGCCTATTTCAGACCGCAGCCGCTGCAATACCGGGCATTTGTCCTGTGTTCAGCCGCTGCATTCGCTTCCAGCCGTTGGCGCCCTTGTCCCCTACTCCTCTGCCTGCCGCCGCAGGAATCAGTAGGGGCCGGGACCGGTCAAAGACGACAGCGTAGTTGGGTTGCCGTCGCCGTGGGGCATGCGTTGGAGCCCTTTGTTTGTTTCAGTGCGTGCGTATTTGTTGTGATATCCCGCACTGCACTGGGTCAGTCCCCTTCCTCTTGCTCCTACTCGGACCGTCTCAGCCGCATTTTTCCCCGTTGGCCGGCTGCTGAACATTTCGTGCATTTCCGGCTCTCCTTCTCAGCTTTTTCGTACGCCAACCACAGTTGCTAATGGATCCCTGCTGGTGTTATGTGGTTGTGTGTGCCTAGTCGCCCTCAGCAATTTTTGTGTGCGTGGCAGGTCACTTTCCCCTCCTTTCCCCTGACCGCCCACTACGCACAACATGGACCCACGCACTAATGCGGCGGCAGCCCGCGACAGGTTTTCTGCCGTTCAATCCTGGCGGGGTGCCCCCCCGCGGTTGCGTGACGACATTTTTGTGCGCGAAGATGTTTTTGCATGCATTTTCGAATCCTGTTTGTTCCGAGCGGGGTCTGTCGGGGCTGTGGTTCGCCACCTGAACTCCAGCTGCCGGGATGTGCGCCATGCGAGGGGACCGGCGCTGCCCCACGCACTGCGTGTGCACTGCGAGGGCCTGGGCGTGCTGGTGTGCAAGGAGTGCGGGCAGTATGTTGCCGAGGAAGACATGGACGAGCACGCCCAGGCCTTCTGCCCTGGCTTCCCGCTCTCTCTGCCCGCCCCCCGCGCAGATGAACCCATTGTGATCTCCGATGATGTGGCAGTCGGGTCAGCGCCGCCGCTGACACTGCTGCCGCCTGCTTCAAGCGATGAAGATGGTGCCGCCGCCGACGCTGGTCGCGTGGTGCTGCCGCCTCCGCTGCTACGGCGCACTCTGCCGCCCGCTGCCGTTGAGTCGGAGGTGTTCTCCTCTGACAACGTGGCGGCGGGTATGCACCGTGCGCTGTCGCAACGTGGGTACAGCATCGCCGCTAGTCTGCTGGAGGTGTCAGAGGACGAGGATGACGCAGCGGTTGCGTCGCCTGGCCGCCCTGACACCGCCAGCAGTGTGGTGGCGGGTGCTGGTGTTGATGGTGGATGTGCGCTGCCCAAGCGCGCTGACACACCACTGATGCCGGCCACCCCGCTGCCACTGTCGGCACCGGTTCCATCCTCTCTCGCTGTCTCAGATGCTGTTCCTGCTGCTGGACCTGTTCCTGTCTTCAGTGCTGCTGCCCCCCTGCTTGCGACGCCGGCGCGGCAGGCCGGTACTGGTGGCGGTGGCGTGCGGACGCCGGGGAACCTGTTATTTGTTTCCACACCCCACTCCATTCTGCGTGCGGGGCGTGGGCAACAGACGACAGGTGTGCTTGGTGGCCGCACGCCATCCCCTGCCAGCTCCGTCTCGCCGCCGCCGTCCTCGCCACCACGTGCGCCGCCGCCGCCGCTACCTGTGCCGCTGGTGCGGCCACAACTGACGCGGGTCGGTGGAGCGCAGCGCGTTCTCGTTGCGGCAGCTACTGCCCGTCACCATGGTGCTGTACCGGTTGGGGGTGTCAGTGTGTTGCGCGGCACTGCTGTTGCTGCTGCTGTGCGTGGTGGTGTTGGTGTTGGTGGCGAGCTGCATGGTGCTGGTGGCGTACTGCGTGCTGCCCCTGCTGGCGCTGCGAAGGTTGGCCCCATCATCCGGCAACCGGCCGCCGGCGCGGTGCCGCCGACGTGGATGCCACGGCCACCTGTGCCGCTGCCACCTCCTGCGGCGCCGCCGCCACACCCAGCTGCTGCCGCTCACCCGCCGCCGCCCACCCTGCCTGCCGCTACCCTGCCGCTACCACCTCCACTGCCGGCGCCGCCAGCGCTGCCACCGCCCGCACCTGGGGTCCATGTTGGTGCTGCCGGTGGTGGTGTTGCTGCCGTAGTGCAGCCGCCCTTCGTTGATCCGCATGACGAGGGCAATTTCTTGGCTGCGCACGTGGTGTTGTTGGAGGATGAGGAGGCACCAAATGTGACTGCGTGGTTGGGCAAGGTTTCGAGCGTGTGTACCAAGTTCGCGGTTGTGCCAGCGGGCAATGAGGAGGCATCAGTGGCCCTCAAGCTGCGGTATTTTGAAGAGTTCGCTCTGCTCGGTTCCAAGTTCCCCACTGTGGCCCGAGCGCGTGAGGCGGCCGCCAAACGCGCGCAGCAGGCGGGTGGTGTGCTACCCAGCGCGAGTGCTGGCGGTGCTGCCGGTCAGGTCGCAGCTGCACACCCACCTACCGTACCACCTGCGCAGCATGGCGCGGCCAACCACGGTACTGCTGTCGTGCCTGGCGCACGCGCTGGTGTTGGCACTGCAACACCTGCGCGTGGTGCCGGTGCTGGCGGCGGTACCGGTGTTGCTGGCAGACCTGGGGTCGGTGTTGCTGGTGGTCGCGGTGCACCTGCCACCACCGCTGCCATGCCACTGGCGGTGGGTGGCGCTGCTGTTGGTGGTGGATTTGGGCGCGGCGCGCCTGTGCATGGGCGTGGTGCTGCCCTGCTGCCGGCCAACGCAGTGCCTGTTGCTGCACCTGGTGCCGCCACTGCCGCTGTCGGTGAGCAGACACCTGACCGGCGTCCAGGTGGCACTGCTGCCGTCGTTGCTGCTGCTGCTGGGCCTGGCCTGCTACATGGCGCACCTGGTGCCCACGGCGGTCTGCTGCCTGGCGGCATGGCGGCGTACATGCGCGATCTGAGGCGGGAGTTTGGCAATGGTGGCGTGCTGGGCGCTGCCGCTGCTGGCCCTGCTGGTGTCGCTGGCGGTCATGGTGTAGGGGGTCTGCTTGCTGGAGACACCTCCTTCACCACCGCCGGCGTGCACCCAACTACGACTGCTGTCGCCGATGGCGCTGCTGGGCGTGTGGATGGTGCTGGTGTGCGGGCTGCTGCCGTGCTGGACGGCGCAGCGGTGGCACACGGCGCATCCGACGCGCATGCTGCACTCGGCGCTCAGCGCGGCGGTGTCGACGGCGGGCATGAAGGTCATGCCGCTGCTGCCGCTGCAATTGATGGACGTGATGGAGGTCGCGCTGCCGCTGCCGGCCGCGACGGTGGTGGTGGGTCTGGTGGCGCTGGCGGGCGTACCAACTACACCGCTGCCGTGATGCCGGCACCTGCCGCCACCCGGAATGCTGCACATGCTGCTGTTGCGCCTCTACCCGCCGCTGCGCTGCGGGTGGTAGGTGCTGCTGCTCCTCCTCGTGCTGCACGCCGTGACGGGCAGATACCCGGCCTCGCTGACCGTGCCTTACCCTATCATTTTGCTGCTGATGATGATGGTGGCGGGGTGCATGTCGGTGCCCCCGTGGCACCCCGTGCACCGCCACATGCTGCTGCTGCCGAGCGCGCCGCCGCCGCCGTCGTTGCTGCCGTGCCAGCACCAACCACTGTCACTGCCCTGCCTGCTGCACCAATTGCGGCTGCTGCCCCACCTGCCGCCACGCTGCAAGTGGGGCCGGCAGCTGCTCCTCCTGGTGCCGTGCTGGATGGTGGTAGTCGGTGTGCTGGCGCTGTGCGTGCTGAACCTGAACATGTCGCTGGTGGCGGTGAAGGCAGTGGTGTGCGTGTGGGTGTGCTGATGGCACCGCACGCACTGCCGCCTGCTGCCGCTCCTGAACGCACCGCTGTCGCTGTCCGTGCTGCCGTACCAGTCCCTGCTGCTGCCCTGCCTCCTGCACCCAACGCTGCTGCCGTCCCATCTGCCGCCACGCTGCACCTGGGCCTGGCTGCTGCCCACCCTGGTGCAATGCCGGATGGCGGTGAGGTACCTGGTGGTGCTGGGCGTGGCGTACAGCAGCATGGTGCCGCTGGTAGTGATGGTGACCTGGTGCATGCCGGCGTACCAACCGCACCGCGTGCACACCTGACTACTGCTGCTGCTGGTGGGCAACCTGGTGCCCATCCCGGCGCTGCTGCACCTGCACCCACGACTGCTGCTCCTGCCGCTCCTGCTGTGGCAGCCCACCCATCAGCCGCCACGCTGCGGATGGGCATGGCTGCAGCCCATGCTGGTGCTGTACTGCGTAGCGGTGGTGGCCATGGTGGCGCTGCGGCTGGCATGCGTGACGGCGTAACGGGTGGCGCTGTCGGCGGCGGTGCTGTACATGTGGGTGCTGCTGGGGCACTTCATGTTCCGCTGCCTGGCGGTGCTGGTGGTGCTGGTGGTGCTGGTGGTGCTGGGCATCATGGCGCTGCCACCATGTCAGAGGCCGACTGTCGTGCCGCGCACGAGCAGCAGTGTGACGAACGGTGCGTACGTCTGGTCTCCAGTGGCATGGTCTCCAAGGGCATGCAAGCGCTCCACGCGCTGCCCGTGGCGCCGCAAACGGAGGCAACGCTGAATGCGCTGCGCGCGCTGCACCCGAAGCAGGTGGAGGAGTTGGGGCCGGGTGCCCAGCGCCTGACCCCCGCTGTCGCCGCCCCCACCATCTCTGAAGAGACGGTGATGGCGGCGATCAACAACCGGGCGCGCGACTGGGCAACCGGCCCCAATGGGTGGTCATATGGTCTCCTGGCGTTTGTACTGCGCCGGCTGCCCATCGCTGCAACCAACCTCGTGACCGCCCTCGTGAATGCCATTGCCAGCGGTATCATCACCAAGAGCAGCGCTTTCGGCCTGTGGGTCATGTTGACCTCCGCCCGACTGGTGGCGCTGTCCAAGCGCGACGGCTCAATTCGCCCGGTTGCCGTGTCGGACCCATTGTCGAGGCTGGCCTTGGGCGCTGCGGTGGCGGCGTGTCGCACGGAGGTGGCGGCCGCGTGTGGGCCGTATCAGTTCGGTGTCCAGGCGTCGGGGGCTGAAAAGGCTGCGCTGGCTGTGCACCTCGGGCTGCGCGCTAACCCCGACTCGATCACCGTCTTCCTTGACAGTAGGATGGCCTTCCAGTCGCTCTCGCGCACCCCCATGCTGGCGGCGGTGAAGCGGTACGTGCCCAAGCTGCATGAAGCGGTGCTTGCGTTTTATGGCCATCCGACGCTGCTAACCTGGGGCGACGCCGGCCACCGCATCATCAGCAGCAGGGGCACGAGACAAGGCTGCTCGCTTGGCAGTTTCCTCTACTGCATCGGTGTGCGTGATGCGCTGCACGCCGTCCAAGCAACCCACCTCGGAGTACGCATCCTTGCCTACTGCGACGACCTCAGCGTGTCTGGTGATAGCCCTGCCGCCGTGTTTGCTGCGGTGGACGCATTGGCGGCGGCGCTGGAGGGCGTGGGCGTCAGCTTGAACCACGGCAAGACAATGGTTGTGTCCCTGTCTGCGAACCCCACCTACACCGCCAACATTGACGAGGTGGTGGCGCAGCGCACGCAGCGTGGCTGCCCACCGCCGCAGATGTCAATTGGCCCGCACGCTGGGGCCGTCCATCTTGGCTGTCCCGTGGGAGGCATCCAGTTCCAGGCCGCCCACGTGCGTGACGCGTTCAACACGGTGGCGGAGGAGGTGGAGCGCCTGGTGCGGCTGCAACCTGCCGACGGTGCCCGTGACGGCGACCCGCCTGTGAACAGTGTACAGGGGGTGTTCCAGACGATCAGGTTGGTACCTGAGCCCGCGATTGTGCACCTGCTCCGGTTTGTCCCGCCGCATGTGACTGCTGACGCCGCGCGCGACCTGGACAACCGCACCTTCGCAGCGGTGATGCCCTTCCTGGGCATGCCGCTGTCCCCCGGCACTGACCCGCCGCCACTACTGGAGATCTTGGCGCGCCGCCGCGCTTTCCTGCCGGCCATCATGTCCGGCCTCGGACTCCAATCGGCGGAGATGGCGGCAGAGGCGGCGCACGTCGGCATGCTGGCTGCGTGTCTGCACGATGCCACCCGCGCGGCGCGTATGCCGGTCGCTGCTATGGTGCCGGACGTTGGGTACATGGAGGCGCTGCTGAAGCGCCATGAGGACACGCTCAGCAACGCCAAGGCGCCCACCACCGTCACCGCGATGATGGCGGAGACGACGCCGCGGCTACAGCGTGTCATCACTGCGGCTGTACGCGACGCCGCGTACGCCGAGTTGAAGGCGCTGGTGCCGCCCGGTGACTATTACCACGTGGCCATCAAGTCCACTGCCGCGCAGCATGCGTCGTCGTGGTTGGTGACCCTCCCGACCGAAGCCATGAAGATGTTGAACAACGCCGAGTTCATTTCCGCCTGCCGACTACGTATGTGCTACGACATGCAGCTACTGTACATGCCGCCCGGCATGGAGGCCCACGTGGGCGCCACGCGGATTGACACCAGCGCTGCTGGCACGGCCGAGACGCTGGCACTCACCCGGCAACTGCTGTCGCTGTCAGGTACCCGTGGACCGATGCATGACCTCCTACGCAATGCGCTGCTGTGGCTGCTGCGCCAGACCGCCCAACACCAAGATGCACGCGCGGAGCCCCTCGTAGCTGCGCTCTTTGCCGTGCGCCGCGACCCGATCACTAACCAACCGCTGCTGTCGCTCAACCAGCTGTCGAACAGGCGCGCAGACCTGGAAGTTCCGAACGTGCGCACCTCACTCACCGCCGCCATTGACGTCGCGATCACCCTCCCCACCATGAAGTCGCATACCAGCGCCATAACAACTAATACTGGTATTGCCGCTGCAATGGTGCAGGAGAGTAAGATTGCGAAGTATGCGGCGGGGTTCGACATTTGTGCAGGTGCCGGTGGCAGTGGTGGTGGTGGTGGTGGTGGTGGCAAACGGCGCCGCCTGCTGGCCTATGTGGCCGAGGTGTTTGGTACACTGAGCGACGATGCGTGCGAGGTGGTGGCGGGCCTGGCGCGCACCATGGCACGGGAGGCGTACGAGAAGGGTGACCTGCGCGCCATTCACCGCGGTCCCTATGTGGCGCGCACTGCCGCCATCCTCAGCGTCGCGCTGCAGCGCGGTGTCGCGCAGACGCTCGAGCGCACGCGCGCCTCGCTGGAGTGGCAGCACCCTGGTGTGCACCTCGGCATCAACCCGCATGCAGCGCGCGCAATGGCTGAGCGCCACCCGCATGTCATGGGCGGTGGTGGTGGTCGCAAGGGCGCGCACCGCCACCCACCCAGCCTGCTCACCCGCAACCCCGGCCTGCTGGACGAGCTGAAGGAGCCCCACCGCCTGTTCCCTGACGCCCGTGGCCACCTCGGTGCCGCCATACCCTTCGCACCCTCGCGCCTGCGCGCCAACGTCATTGACCCTGACGTGTCGGCGTATCTGGACCGCGCGCGCAGCCGCAGCGCTGGCCGTGCGTCGTACCGCAGTGCGTCGGTGGCGTCGGTGGAGGTAGAGAAGCGCGCGCGGCGGGCGGCTGGGGCGCTGTGGGGTGGCCAGCAGCGTGGGCGCAGTGCCCCACGGCGTGGTGGTGGTGGTGGCGGTGGTGGCAGGCGTGGTGGTGGTAGCGCGCGGCGGCGTGCGACCACTGCTCCCCTGTTGACGCCGCCGTCACGGCGCCAGCGTGGCACCCGGGTTGGCGATGATGATGATGATGGAGGTAGTGGGGCCGAGGTGACGCCGTCACCGGGTGTACGCCGTGCAGCAGCGCGGCGTGCAGGTGGCGGTGGTGGCAGTGGTGGGGGTCGTGCAAGTGGCCTTCACGACGCGCATGCCACGCCGCCGGCACACTACGCTCTCCGTGACCGCCGTGCCGTTGACTACCGGGACGCCGTCAGTGACGATGACGCGTCTGCGGCAAGTGACGGCAGCGAGTGGACGGACGGTGACGGTGATGGAGGTGGTGGCAGTGGCGTGTCGGCGCGCACGCCCGCCAGGTCAACGCCACGCAGGGCGTCAGTTGCACTGCTCACCGCCGCCATGACTGGCGTGGGTGGGCGGCGCCACACGGCACCTGCGACGGCGGCGGCAGCGCGTGGCGCCTCCCCCACCGACGACATCGACGACGACGACGACGACGGCCTGTTTGGTGGCGGTGGTGGTGGTGGCCGTGACCGCCGCACCGTGCAACCTGACGTGCCGTCACGACGTGCTGGAGATGGGCAAGCTGGAGCTGGGGGAGATGGAGTGGGAGCTGGAGCTGGGCTGGCGGTGGCACGTGCGTCAGGCACCCTGACGCGCGCGTTGCACCCGCCAAAGACCAGACGTGCGGATGCAGAGCTCGGGGTGTGTGAGGTGTCGTCGGGTGGCGTGACCGTGCGCGGCGCCCATCCGGTGGCCCCGAACCGCACCATCGAGGGGTCAACCACAGCCGCTGGTGCGTACGCCAACACGCACGGTGGTGCTGCCTCTGCATTGCGTATGTCTGGTGCAACCACTGGTGTTGCGCTGCTGGGTGTTGGGCAGCGCGGTGCTGGTGGTGGTGCGGTGGTGAGCGGCGTCAACCCGCCTCCCAGCCGCATACCCCGCCCACATGTCGGCGCACCCCGTCGTGGTGTGTAGCATGGTGGTGGTGGGTTGTGTGTGGTGGTGGTGGTGCCTTGTGTGCTGCTCTGCCGGTGTGTGTGAGGTAGGCTGGAGTGGAGTTGTGTTTCCACAGTGCGCCCACCCTTCTGTTGGCCTGACCTGAGTCGAGTGTATACCTGCATGTTTGTGTTATTAGCGTACACCCCCTACAACCTGCATTCATTGAACCCTAGCATGGTGGTGGTGGGTTGTGTGTGGTGGTGGTGGTGCCTTGTGTGCTGCTCTGCCGGTGTGTGTGAGGTAGGCTGGTGTGGAGTTGTGTTTCCACAGTGCGCCCACCCTTCTGTTGGCCTGACCTGAGTCGAGTGTATACCTGCATGTTTGTGTTATTAGCGTACACCCCCTACAACCTGCATTCATTGAAACCCTAGCCGCCTGCTGGCCTTTGTGGCCGAGGTGTTTGGTACACTGAGCGGCGACGCGTGTGAGATCGTCGCTGGCCTGGCGCGCACCATGGCGCGAGAGGCGTACGAGAAGGGCGACTTGCGCGCGATCCACCGCGGCCCCTACGTGGCGCGCACGGCGGCCATCCTCAGTGTCGCGTTGCAGCGTGGTGTCGCGCAGACGCTCGAGCGCACGCGCGCTTCGCTGGAGTGGCAGCACCCCGGTGTGCACCTCGGCATCAACCCGCATGGAGCGCGCGCGATGGCGGAGAGGCACCCGCATGTCATGGGCGGTGGTGGTGGTCGCAAGGGCGCGCACCGCCATCCGCCTAGCCTGCTCACCCGCAACCCCGGCCTGCTGGACGAGCCAAAGGAGCCCCACCGCCTGTTCCCTGACGCCCGCGGCCGCCTCGGCGCTGCCATCCCCTTCGCACCATCCCGCCTGCGCGCCCACGTCATTGACCCAGACGTGTCGGAGTACCTGGACCGCGCGCGCAGCCGCAGCGCTGGTCGTGCGTCGCATCGCAGCGCGTCGGTGGCGACGGTGGAGGTGGAGAGGCGTGCGCGGCGGGCGACCAGGGCGCTGTGGGGTGGCCAACAGCGTGGGCGCAGTGTACCACGGCGTGGTGGTGGTGGTGGTGGTGGTGGCAGGGGTGGTGGTGGTAGCGCGCGGCGGCGTGCGACCACTGCTCCCCCGTCGACGCCGCCGTCACGGCGCCAGCGTGCCACCCGTGTTGGCGACGATGATGATGATGGAGGTGGTGGTGCCGAGGTGACGCCGTCACCGGGTGTACGCCGTGCAGCAGCGCGGCGTGCAGGTGGCGGTGGTAGCAGTGGTGGGGGTCGTGCAAGTGGCCTTCACGACGCGCATGTCACGCCGCCGGCACACTACGCTCTCCGTGACCGCCGCGCCGTTGACTACCGCGATGCCGTCAGTGTCGATGACGTGTCTGCGGCAAGTGACGGCAGCGAGTGGACCGACGGTGACGGTGATGGAGGTGGTGGCAGTGGCGTGTCAGCGCGCACGCCAGCCAGGTCGACGCCACGCAGGGCGTCAGTTGCGCTGCTCACCGCCGCCATGACTGGCGTGGGTGGGCGGCGCCACACGGCACCTGCGGCGGCGGCGGCGCGTGGCGCCTCCCCCACCGACGACGTCGATGACGATGATGACGACGACGACGGCCTGTTTGGTGGCGGTGGTGGTGGTGGGCGTGACCACCGCGCCGTGCAACCTGACGTGCCGTCACGACGTGCTGGAGCTGGGCAAGCTGGAGCTGGGGGAGATGGAGTGGGAGCTGGAGCTGGGCTGGCGGTGGCGCGTGCGTCAGACACCCTGACGCGCGCGTTGCACCCGCCAAAGACCAGACGTGCTGGTGCAGAGCTCGGGGTGTATGAGGTGTCATCGGTTGGCGTGGCCGTGCGCGGCGCCCATCCGGTGGCACTGAACCGCACCATCGAGGGGTCAACCACAGCCGCTGGTGCGTACGCTACCACGCACGGTGGCGCTGCCTCTGCATTGCGTGTGTCTGGTGCAACCACTGGTGTTGCGCTGCTAGGGTGTTGGGCAGCGCGGTGCTGGTGGTGGTGCGGTGGTGAGCGGCGTCAACCCGCCTCCCAGCCGCACACCCCGACCACATGTCGGCGCACCCCGTCGTGGTGTGTAGCATGGTGGTGGTGGGTTGTGTGTGGTGGTGGTGGTGCCGTGTGTGCTGCCCTACCGTTGCGTGTGAGGTGGGCCTGAGTAGAATCGGAAGTTCCACTGTATCGTGCCTTGGCTGTTAGCCCTTCCTGCACCTCGTGTTGTGTCTGCATGTTATGATATTAGTGTACACCCCCTACCACCTGCATTCATTGAAACCCTAGCGCCGCCGCCGCAAGTCGTGGCAGAGTCGGAAGACGCCTTTTGGGAGGACCTCAACACTCGTGTGTTCACACGACTGGCGGGGGCCGACGATGAGGCGCGCATCCTACTCTTCATTGACTTCGTGGAGGCAGCCGCGGGCCACCCCTCCAACGCGCGCCAGCGTGGAGGTCGAAGTGGTAGCGGCGCGGCCGAGCTGTCGGCGGAAGGGCGTGCAGAAGCATGCGCCGCCAATGCCATCCGCCTGCTGGCGGAGGCAAAAGTCAGCAAGGCGGTGGCGGCGCTGTCGGCGGCACCCATGGCGCCCAACACGCCGGAGACAGTCTCCATGCTGGAGGCCGTGCTGCCGCGTGCAGAAGTGCCATTGGATTTTGCCCCCATCAGAGCCTTGGTGCCTGACCGCGTTGACGTGCCTGTCGTAGACGAACACATGGTGACATCCGCCCTGGCGGAGCGTTCACGGGATTGAGGCAAGGGCCTCTCCCTGTGGTCGTACGCGCTGTTGCACGCAGCTGTGCAGCGGTGTGTCCCTCTGGCCGCCCGCTTCATTGCCGAGCTCTGCACGGACATAGTGCGCGGTGTGATTACCGCCACGTCCTGCAAGACGCTTTGGCAGAAGCTGTTCAATGCGCGACTGGTCGCCTTGGTGAAGAAGCCCGACAACCCTGCCGCTGGGGTGCGCCCGATCACCATCTCTGACCCGCTGACGCGTTTGGCGTTGGGGCAGGCAGTGAAGGTGGAGAGGGAGGCACTCATGGCGGCGTGTGGTCTACGTCAGTGGGGGCTGCAGAGTTGTGGCACCGAGATCGGTGCTGCCTCGCTGCAGCTGCTGCTGAACCGCTCGCCTAACAGCGTGGCGCTGCTGCTGGACGCTACCAACGCGTTCTGCACGCTTAGCCGTGAGGCAGTGTTGCGCGCCGTCGCCACGAAGGCGCGCCCACTGTTCCCCATGGCGGCAGCAGCGTATGCCGACACCTCCCAGCTACTGTTCGGGTCCACGGAGATCCCCAGTGAGCGAGGAGTGAGGCAGGGATGTCCGACTGGCAGCGCGTTCTACTCGCTGGCCACTGTCGATGTTCTACGTGCTGTTGAGACGGCGCACCCCACCGTGTTTGTGGGCGCGTACTGTGACGATGTAGTGCTGCACTCCACGTCGGTGGATGCCGCACTCGACGCCATGGAGACGCTCCGCCGCGAGTTGGGTGATGTCGGGGTCAAGCTGAACCCATCTAAGTTGCGTGCCATCACGCTGACCTCGGATGCTGGCTACCGTGCCAGTGTCAAGACAGCCTTGGACGGACGTAGTGTGGGGACAGCCATGGTTAGTGACAACGTCGAGGGCAGCCGCCACGGCTTGGGAGTAGAGTTCCTCGGAGTGCCAGTGGGCACGCCGGAGTTCATCAAAACCAGCCTGGATGCCGCCGTCGTGGGTGCCAAGCGCAAGTTGGCGGCCATCATGGCGCTGCATGCGCAGCCGGCAGCGGGCTCCCACCGCCGGTTGCGTCCTGCAAACGCCGTGCAGGCCACCTTCTCTGCGTTGCGCCTGTGCGTGACGTCCACGGTCATCAATGTCTTCCGCGCGGCCCCACCGGACCTAGCGCGGGAGGCTGCGAAGGCCTTGGACGATGCGATGTTTGACGCCGTGCTCCAGTTGTTTGGTGTGGCAGACGCCATGCCGACTTCGCCGGAGCGGGCCAACATCCTGCGCACACGCGTGTTCCTCCCAGCGCGCATGGGCGGCCTGGGCATGCAGTCGTTGGAACTCGCCCAGGAGGCGGGTCACATCGGCAGCATGGCCGTGGTGTTGCCCAAACTGCGTCAGCTGGAGGCCTTCACGTGGCTTGGCAACGCGCAAGCGCGCCAAGACGCGGGGCTGGGCTACCTGCGCGAGCTGGTGGACAACTGGCGCACCCACATGCCGGGGACCGTGACCGACGTCGAAGGTCTGGTCGCCGCGGAGCCTGTGTCGCACCTGCAACGCACGCTGACGCGTGCGAAGCAGGAGGTGATCAAGGACGAGGTGTGGGCGCGCCTTGGTGAGGACGACTACCTCCGTGCGGTGCTGCTGAGCTGCAGCAGCTCGGAGGCGTCGGCGTTCCTCACGGCGCTGCCCACAGAGGCTGCCAAGCGCATTCGCGACGCTGCGATGTGCCTGGCCGTGGCCCTGCGCCTTGGCATTGACATCCGTCCCCCGCCGGCTCCGGCGGGTGGACTTGTATTGCGGTGCGAGGCGTGCAAGGTGCTCACGGGCCGTCTCCCGACTGGTGGGACGCTGGCGCTCCTGCGTCACACCACGTCGTGCAACGGCACGTACCACACGCCTGCGCACTCGGCGGTGCAAGAGGCGTTGTGGCGGCTGACCAAGTCAGTCGAGCACCGCGCCACGTCCGTGAAGGAGCCCAAGGTGAGTGCGTACCTCACGCGCCTGCACCTCGCCGACCCCCGGAAGGCGGAGGCGGCGGACGCCAAGCGGGCAGACGTGACGCTGCCCAACTTTGGCGGTCTGGCCATGGTGTTGGTGGACATCGCCATCACCACGCCCGGCCCGTCGCGTGGCGGCGCGCAGATCTTCAACGTGGCGGGCGTCGCCGCAGAGAAGGTCGCCAACGAGACGATGTCCAAGTACGCCTCTACGCACATCACGACGGACGCCCTCGGCGGACGTAAGGTGCTGCCCTTCATCATGGAGCTCTTCGGGTACGTTCACGGGGACGCGGTGAAGGTGTTGGAGGACACCGCGTCTGCGTTGGCACATCAAGTGTGCCCCGGCGTCCGCGATGCGCCACCCCGCATCCTCGCTGCCCACCGCGCACGTGTGTTCGCCATCTTGTCCATCGCTCTCCAACACGGTGTGTTGAGCTTGGTCACGTATGCGCGTCCCAACGTGTCGTGGGTCAGCGAGGCGGCGGCGGAGGCCATCGTGAACGTCGGTGGTGGCGCCGGCGGTGGTGGCGGGGGCGGTGGGGGCGGGGGGGGGGGGGGGGGCGGGGGGGCCCCCGCCGCCCCCGCCCCGGCAGCAGCCGCCAACACCGCTGGCGGGGCCCCCCGGGGCGGTGGTGGGGCGGGGGGGGGGGGGGGTGGGCGGGGGGCGCCCCCACCCACCGCGGCGCGGGCCGGTGGCCGGGCGCCGCCCCCCCCCGCCCCGCGTTGCCGCCGTAGTCGTACAGCCACACGTCATTCAGCGGCCGCATGTCGGCACCGCAGCCACCAAACACCACCATCACGTCCGCGCCCGCCAGGCGCACCACCGCCGCCGAGTGCAGCCACCGGCTGGGCGGCGCCACTGGCGTGATAGTGGCGGCACCGGGTGCCGGCGACGGGGGCAAGTGTAGCTGCCAACTTGGCGAGGGGGCAAGTGACAGCGCCCACACGGCGCCGTCAAAGCCACCTGTAGCGCCAAACAGGCTGCTGCTGCTGGCGCCACCAGATGGCGGCACGCCGTCAAGGTCGCGCATCCCGCCCAACACGCGCCCATCCGCACGCAGGCCGCCATACACCAGCATCACTTCCCCCACCCCGCCCTCTGACGTCCCTGCCGGCGGTCGCTCGCTGCCTGCCGCACCGCCGCCGGTTGTTGGCTTACTAGTACTCCCGGCCGTTGCTTTCGCCGCCCCTGCCGCCGGCGCCGCTGCTGCTGGCCCGCCGCGCGAGGGCAGTGGCGCCCCGCCGCCAGCAATGCGCACAACCACGGCGGAGTGGCCTTCCAGTGGCGGTGGCGACCGCGGCGGCGGCGGAGCCGGCGAGGCGGCTGGGGCTCCACTCGCGGCGGCGGCGGTGGCTGTGCCGCTTGGACGCGCACCAGTGGAAGCGCCAGGCGGCGGCGTCGCGGCACCCGCCTTCACCCCTAGTGCGTCCATGAAGTCACGCGGCGCCGTCGGGTCGTCCACGGCCGGCCGGCTGGCAGCATCCACGCCTGCCGCATTGTGCAGCTCCAGGCCCGCGGCATCCTTGTCTGCGGGTGCCTCCAGTGGCCACACGCGCCGCCACACGCGCCCTTTCATTGGTTGACTGAACGGCAGCAGCTGCGGCGCCGCCGTGCTACCGCCGCCGGCGCCGCCCTTGGCACCGGCGCTGTTCAGGCTGGCGGCTGACGGCGGTGACACGCCCGCTGCCAGCGGCTGCGCCGGCTCCGGGTCGAAGTACCACGCGTCCGCCAGCACGCGGAAGTCTGCCGTTGCCACGCCGCCAAACACAACTAGTCCGCGGCCCATGGCAACCGCTGAGTGCAGCCACCGCGGCGTGGGTGCATTCAGCGGGCGGGGCGCGGGATCTAGGCTGGGGTACTGTGCGTCAGGGTTCAGCAGCGGCGGCGCACGGGCGCCAGCACCATAAGCCGGGTCGGCGCCGCTGCCGTCGCCACCTGGCTGTGTGGGTGGCGGCGTCGGGGTACCGGCCGATTTCGTGCCCGCCCCTTTTGCAGCTGACTGTCCCGCCTTTTGCGCCGCCACTGCCGGTGGTGCCGGCTGCTGCACCTCACGCGGTAGCAGCTCCAGGCGCGCCGCAGTGGCCGCCCCGCTGCCGGCTGTGCCGCCGGTGCCACCAGTAGTAGACGCCGCGGGTGGCGTCATGGCAGACTCCAGCGTGACCGAGCCAAGGGAGTAGCCCTCTCGCGGCTGCGCCACCAGGGCGCCACTCTGTACCAGTGCCACTGGCACCGCCACGGTGGGGCGTGGCGCTGACGCGGGTTGAAACCACGCCTGTGATGCCAGGTCCCACTGCCACAGCGCGTCGGCGGGCGTGTACACCACATCGCGCACCGACCCGGCAGCAAGGCTGGGCGGGCTGCCGTCAAACGCAGTGCCAGGATCCAGTGCACTGCGATCCACCGCGGGTGCCAGTAGCCCCGTGACCGGGTGCCGCACTGTACGTGCCGTGCCGGTATACAGGTATGCCTCATGCCCGCTGCCATCCAGCGCGTCCGCGGCGGCGTCCGCCACATCACGCCCCACCCCCGCCGGCAGTGGCACCGGCACGCCCGCCTCGTCATCATCTACATCGTCACCATCGTACACGCCGCTGGCACGCCAGTTGTGACGCACGGCATCCCCGCCGCCGCCGCCGCCGCCGCCGCCACCACGAGCACCCGCTGATGCAGTGTTTGTCTCCAGCAGCGCCAGCTCCGGCACGTCCAGCCCAAGTACATGCCGGTACCGGTCGGTGCGTGGCGTGCTACTACCTCCACCGCCGTCGCCGCTACCGGTTTCCAGCAGCGCGCCGCGCTTCACACTCGACTTGCCCGCGCTGGTCTTACCCACGCTGGAGCCGGAGGCGGCGGCAGCGGAGGCGGCAGACGACGGCGCGGTAGCATGCAAGAAAGGCAACACACCTGGCCGTGGTGCTGGCACCTCCCCGCTGCGTGGCAGCGGCGTACCGTCAGGGCGCGGCGCCGCCAGTGGGACGTCACCATTGTACCCACCTGCCAGGCTCGCCGCCGTGTCTGCCGACGCAGGCGCCAATTCCATGCCAGCTTCGCGTATCGCATGCGCCGCCGCGGCGGCGGCGTCATCTGGCCACATAACGTCAAATGCTGGCGGGACGGCGCCTGGCGGCAGGTCAGCGGCTGCGGCGGCCTCGCCAGGGGCGGCACGCATGCGCGGGCCAGCTGGCACGGTGGCAGGGCGGTATGCAGGCAGGCTATCAAGTGCGGCGCGACGGCGCGCGCCGCTCAGCACCTCGCCCACACACGGTGTCGTGTCCGCTGCAACGCCCCGCCAGTAGCCGGGCGCCAGGTTGTAACTCCACACGTCGTTCAGCAGGTAGTCGGCGGGGTCGCGTGACAACAGGCGGCCGTCAGCCAGCAGCTGGCGGTGCGACGCGGCGCCGTCGTCGCCATCGTCGCCGTCATCGTCATCAGCGTTGGCAGCACGCACCGCGGCCACGGTGGCGGCGTCGATGCCGCCAAACACGTACACCGAGCCGCCCAGGTAAGTGGCGGTGTGCAGCCAGCGGCCGGCAGGGAGGGGGCAATCTGCATCGCCGTGCGCCCGCTTGACATGTACCTCTGCCGCGCCGCCGCCCTCCTCGTGCGCCGCTGCAAACTCGTCTGCCGCAAATGCGCGCCCCACTGCCGATGCCGCATCTGGTGGGGCGGCAGGGAGCACCGGGTCGCGGGGTGGCGGGTATGCCAGTGGCTCGTCGGGCGGCGGCAGCCCCGTCTCCACGTTTGGCCAGCGTGGTCGTGTGTCGGCAGCGGTGGCAGCAGCGGACCCGGTGCCGGTGACGACGGACACTGCTACTGCTGTTGCCGCCACAACTACCGCGGCTACTGCTGTCATGCCATTGTAGTGACGGTGGTGGTGGTGGCGGCCGCGGGGCAGGCTACCGGCAGCAATCTGCGGCGCGGCCTGCGCCGGCGCTGCACCGCAGTCCGACGCTGCCGCCACCGCACGCGCCATCACAGGCGGAGGGTGGTGCCAGCAGCAATACCGTCCCGGTGGCCGCGGGTCGGTACAGGTCGGTACAGGTTGCCACTAGGCGGCTGGTGGTGGTGATCGTGGTACGTGATAATTCTAGCGCACCGTGCCCGCAAACACAATAAATCGTGCCGGACAAGCATGAACAGCACATGCCGAGGTGTATCCGAGTATTACCGGCGGCGACCGACTGCGCAGTGTTGCGTGGACATCATTTCAAAGCTGCGGCCACCGCCGCCGTTGCGCCACTTACTCAGGCTGCTCCGAGTGGCAACCTGGCAACCTCGCACCGGGCAGCAAAGCAAATCGCACCAATGACGGGATTAACACCATGCAACCACGATTTAAAGGAGGAGGCGCCAGGGTCCCCACAACAATCAGCAGCAGCCACACGCGGCGCCGGCGGTCCGGCGAGACAGCATTGCAGCAACGTTGAGCAAAAATAACACCAGCACTCAGCACTGACAACACACTCGAGACACGGTACACTCGCGACGATAACACAACACCGTACACCGTACACCGCACAAACACCAAGCAGCGCGCCGCGGCCCGCCCCAGTGCGGGGGGGGGCGGGGGGGGGCGCCGCATCGCGGCGCGGGGGGCGCCCCCCCCCGCCGCGCCCCCCCCCCCCCCCCCCCCCCCCCGCCCCCCCCCCCGCCGATGCCACCACCGCCGCCGCCGCCGAGCGGGCCTGCCACACGCGACGTCACGTACGCCTCCAGCGCCATGCGCACACCGCTGCCGGTGCCGCTACCGCTGCCGTCAGACGAGCTTGTGGGGAGCGGTGGGTGGGCCGACGGGTCACCGCCACCACCGGCAGCATCGCCACCGCTGGCGCCAGGCGGCGACAGCAGCGGCACCCCAGACCGAACGGGGATGCGCAGCACCGGCACGCGCGCCGGCCGCAGCGCGCCATCTGAGCCACCCAGGCCACGCAGGCCATGCGCACGGCCGCCAGGGGACGACGACGCCACCGTATGACGCGCCTCCCACTCCGTGCCGCCGCCGCTCTCGCTGCGGCCGTCTGCCTCGCCATCGCCGCCACCCAACGGCGGCGGGCCACCGCCGCCGCCACTGGTGCTGGAGCGGCTGGATGAGGACAGCGCGCCAGAGCCCAGCGCCACGTCTGGCAGCCGGCGGTCCAGCGCCAGCGCCTTCATGCCGCGCGTCAGCCCACTTTCCAGCCCCCCGCTGCTGCCTTCACCTTCACCACTCACTGCAGCTGCCGCTGCCGCCGCACGCGACGGCGGCACCGTGAAGGTCATGCCGTCGTCGTCGTCGGTGTCGTCGCCGCCCTCCAGCGACCGGATGGTTTGCAGCGGCCCACCCGCGCTGCTGCCCATCAGTGCTCCGTCTGCCACCGTGCCGGTGTACTTATCCTCACCGCCGGCACCACCCGAGCCGCCGCCGCCACTGCTGGTGGGTGACGCAAAGCCGGGCACGCTGCCTACCGTTGCGCCCGACGCCAACGGTGCCAGCAGCGGTGGGATGCGGTACGCGATGGCACCCCGGCCGCCGCCGCCGCCAACGCTGCCCACGCCGCCAGTACCGCTGCCAGCACTGCTCCCGCTACCACCGCCGCCGGCACCGCCACCACGGCTGCTATTTGCACCGCTACCGCTGGCGCTGCCACTGGCGCTGGTCTCGTCTGGCAGCAGGTGCCACAGCACGCCGTCGTTGTCACCCTGCCGGATCATGCCGCGCAGCCGCCACCGCAGGTGCACACGCGCCATGTTGTTGGCAGCGCCACCACCCGCTGCGTGCTCTGGACTGGAGGAATGCGCGGCCATGCCACCAGCAGCGGCCGCCGCCGCTGCTGCCGCCACCCGCCGCGCTTGGTCCGCCAGCAGGCGCGCCATCTCTGTACGCAGCGCCGCCGGCGGCCGCGCCAACGACTGCCACAGCGACATCTCGGAGGCGGCAAACTGCAGCGCTGCACTCACCTCCACAGGCAGGTTGTTGGCGGCGGCGCGTGCCACACGCTCGCGCGGCGACAAGGGGACCGACGACACGCTGCCGGCGGGCGACAGCGGCATGGGGATGCGCACGCCGTTTGGCAGCGTGATCATGGTGTGCGCTGACGGCACGCGTGCCAGCGGCGGCAGCGGCACCGGCGGCGGGCGCGTGCGCGGCTTGCCACCTGGCGTCCCCACTGGCCGCGGCGGCAGTGCCGTGGGGCTAGGTTCGTTCCTCCCACTGCCGCTGCCGCCGCCGCCACCGCCACCGCCGCCGCTGCCGCCGCCGCTGTGCCCCGGCGGCGAGCTTGCAGCGTGGCCCCGCCGCCGCGCGCTGATGGCGGTGGCGATGGGAACCGCGGCGGTGGTGGAAGCGGCGCTGCCGTCGTCGTCATGCAGCGCGGCAAAGACGGTGGGGCCAGTGGCAGCAGCAGGCGTGGGGAGCACGCCAATGAACATGCTGCCCGTCCCTTCACTTACGGCACGGCTACCTCCGGCTGCGCTGCCAGGCGGTGGCGGGCCCGCTACGGCGGCAGCGCCGCTGGAGGTGCCGTCAGGGCCAAAGCGCGCAGACGGGAAAGTGAACACCGGCTCGCTGCCGGCCACCGCAGCGACGCCGGTGGCGGGCCACGTGGCGGTCCACGACGCGCGGCGGCTAGACACGGCTGTCATCAGCGGCGCCAGGCTGACGTCGCTGCCAATCCACAGGTACGCGTTCAGCTTCAGCGCTGCGTGCCGCAACAGCGCGTGCGTGTGCGCGTGCGAGCCATGGCCGGGTGGCGAGCTTGGCATGGCTACCAGCGCGCCGCTGTGCCCATGCGCATGCGAATGCGTGTGCCCATGCGTGTGTGTGTGGGTGTGGCTGTGCCCGTGCCCGGACCCGTGCCCGCTGCCGCGTGCGGGGCGCCACGACAGCGACGGGATGACAATGACGTAGATGCCCTCTGGGTGCGCCTCCAGCGCCTGGCGCGTCGGCTTCGTCAGGTTGCGATTCACCTCGTCCCGGCACAGCTGCAGCACGTATTGCCACGGCTGCCGGCTGCCCGACAGCGCTCCCACGCTGCCACGCCGCACGGCCGCTGTCAAACTGCCGCCACCACCGCCGCCACCGCTGGCGCCTGCGCTCATGGAGCTGCCAGGGCGCCTAACAGAGGCAGGCGCCGGCGGGATTGCCACGGTTGGTGGCAGTGACGCCTCTACCCAGGTGGCATGGCTGCTGCTACTGCCAGTACGCCGCCGCTGCCGCCGTTGCGTGCCAGCACCGCCGCCACCGCTGCCGCCCCCACCGCCACCGCCGCTACCACTCGCACCGCTCCCACCGCCGGCGTCGCCACCGCCATCACCTGCGGGCCCGTCGCCAAGGGCCAGTGCTGCCATGGCCGCCGTGGTCTGCTGCGTGGCAGCGTCCACGACCAGCGTACCCGCCGGCGGCGCGCCAGCATCCACCTCCATGCCCTCCGGCCCCGTGAACACGAAGTTGCCCGTCGCAACCGCGTGCCCCCGCTCCGGCGACACTACGGCGCTTGTAAACTGGTGCAGCTGCGCCGCTATGGCGCCGCTGACCATCAGCGTGTCCTCCCCACCGCCGCTGCCGCTCTCCACCACCGTCCAGTCTGCACCGCCTTGCGCGGCGGCGGCGGGCTCCTCGGTCCCTGCACTGCTGGGCCGGCTGCCGACCACCGGCGCACTGCCAAGTTCCCCGCCCACATCGCCGCCGCGCGTGCGTGACATCGGCGAGATGTCGATTGGTGAGGGGCCGAAGGGGTCATGCATAATACTATCTCCAGCACCACCGCTGCCGCTGACGCCAATGCCGGCGCCACCACTAACGCTGCTGCCGCCACTCTTCCCGCCGGCAATCCCAAATGCGCGGTCGCTCTCCTGCGAGTCGTTGGACAGCTGGTAGCGCAGGCGGCGGGCACCCGCCGTGGGCGCACCGCCTGCGCCGCCGCCGCCACCAGCACCGCTCACGCTACCACCGCTGCCGGCACCGCCGCCGCCAGCTTGCGTGCTGCCGCGATCGCTGGCACAGTCGTCGTCGTCGCTGCCACCGCCACCGCCGCCGTCGTCACGGTAGTCCACCAGCAGGTGGGCGTGGCCGGCTGACACCGCCGCCTGCTGCAGCAGTGGGCCAGACGCAAAGTACAGCTGCGGCAGGCGCGTAACGCGGTACAACAGCGGTGTCGGGGGCGGCGGTAGCGGTGGCTGCACCTGCGTGACCTCCCCGCTGGGTGCATCGGTTGCGGTGGCGGCAGCATCGCTGCCGTCCGTCAGCGCCGGCGGCGGCACCGTCGGCAGGCGCGGCCCATTGATGACCGCCAGGTATGACTCCCACTCCATGAGCTGGCACAGGAAGGCGGCGTTGGGGGACACGATGGGTCGCGCGCCGCGCACAAAGGTGTACACCTCCTTCAGCGGCGCGCCTGCCGCCCACATGCAGTACGCAATGACAAAAGAGCCGGAGCGCGACACGCCCTGCTGGCAGTGTAGGAGGACGGCGCCGCCGCTGGTGCGCGTCGCCTCCACCGCGTGGATGACGCGGTAGAACAGCGAAAAGATGTCTTGCGACAGGCCATCCAGCAGGAAGAGGGTGACGTACGACACCGGCCACGGCACGTTGCCTGCCAGCGCACCAGACGGCAGCTGCGCCGCAGTGCCCGCCGTCACCACCTCCGCCACGGAGTATCCGTCGCCAGGCCGTGCACCCGACGACGTGATGGGTGGCACATACGACGACGTTGACACCGACGGCGCACAACAGCTTGAGGCGGCGGAGTCGCTGCCACCTGTCATCGCAATGCCGCTGCCGCCGCGTGGCAATGCACCCGCAACGCCGGCGCCTGCCACCGTACCACTACCACGTGCCGCCCAGCCGTGCACCCCTGTGCCCACTGCCGCAGCGCTGAGGGCCAGCGCGCTGGCGGCACCATGGCCAGACACGGCGCCGCCGCCACCAGCCAGCCACGGCGCACCCGGCGGCGGTCGGAACGGCGGCGCGTTGTACCCCGTCAGGCTGCGGTCGGTGGGCACGCCGGACGACGTGCGGTCCGTCTCCTCGCCGCGCCCCGTGGACCGTGGCACCAGCAGCGGTGATCCGGTGATGGGTGGCGACTGTGCGCCCACACTACTACCGGTACCCGCCGGAGCGGCCGGCGACACCGTGCCCACGGGTGGTGGTGACAGAGATGGTGGCAGCGGTGGCCGGCCACTACCGGCACCGTCGCTGGAAGACGGCGCGGGCATGTCGCCGCCCGCTGGCGCCGTTGATGCGCCGCTGTCGCCGCTCAGGCTGCCCGCCACGGAGCGGCCGTGGGTACGGTGCGTTGTGCGTGCGGGCGGCGGTGGCCGCGTCTCAAACACGTTCTTGCACACGTCGGCGGCGCAGTTCACGATGGTGCGGATGCCCAGCGCGCGAATGACCTCCGGGTCCTGCGCGGGGCCCGCACCAGACAGGTACAACCACGGCAGGATGCGAGATGCCACGCGCTCATACATGGCCAGCTGCGCAGCGCGCGACTCAATGGGGCCGCCCCGTCCCCGCCCGCTGCCACTGCCGCGGGACGACTCAGCACGTCGCACGCCGGGTGGCGGCGTGGTGGCGTCGCCACGCGCATCGCTTCCACCGCCGCCACCGCCACTGCGCCCACTGTGCACCCGCCTATCTGGCGACGACCCGGGTGAGCCGTACATGCCGCCATCGCCGCCGCCGTCGCTTCCGCTGCCGCCGCCACTACCCGCACTGCCGCCCTCCCCGCAGCTGTCGCCATCGCCGTCACCGCCGCCACCGCCGCCGCCGCCTTCGCGGGCAAACTCATCCTCGTCGTCGCTGGAGTCTTCGTAGTCGTCATACAGCGCAGGGCGGCCGCGATCGTCGCCGCCGCGCTCACGCTCCACCGGCGCAATATTCAGCGGCAGGTGCGTTACCAGCCCGCGCAGTGGCAGGGGCAGCGACAGGCCGCCACGCCCAAATCCCACCGGCGCGGGTGTTGTGGCGCCGGCAGTGGCGCTACCAGCGGGCCCGCTGCTGCTACTGCCGGCCCCGGTACTACTACCCGCACCACCACCAGCGCCCAGCAGTATCTCGCCCATGGGCGACGACCCAGAGGAGCGCGCGGTGTGCCGCAGCCCGCCGCCGCCCGTCACGCTGCTGGAGCGGCTGGTGGACAGCACCACGCCGCCGGCGGGCGTGTCGTGCGGCAGGCGCGCCGACAGCGCCGCCACCGCGTGTGACCGCTGCGCCGCGGCGTACAGCTCCGCCTTGGCAAACGACTCCTCAATGCTGTCGTCAATGTCGTCGCCGCCGCGCGCGGTAGGCATGGGCTCATACGAAAAGTCGGGCACCTCCTCCTCCCCGCCACCGCCGCCGCCCTCATCGTCATCGAAGTCGTCCATGGGGTACGCCGGCGCCATCGGCGCCACTGCCGCAGCCGTGTCGCTGCGGCCCGTGGAGTAGGCAGTGGGTGGCGTGGTGATGGTGCCCGCCGCCACCCTGCCGCCACCACCGCCGCCACCGCCACTCCCGCGGCCACCACTGCCACCACCGCCACCGTCGTGGTCAGGGTAGAAGCCGCTGGACCCCTTGGCGCTGTCAAACGAGAAGGACGGCACGGTGGCGCCGCGCACCGACCGCGGCGGCTTCACGGTGCTGAGGTCCAACCGGATGGCATGCGCCGCCACGGCTGCCAGGGGTGAGGCAGGCCCGCTGCCTCCACCGCCCCCGCCGCCGCTGCCGCTGCCGATCGTGATGGAGTTGGGTGGCAGCTGCACATGTACCCGGGTAGTACCGGTACCGGTACCAGTGCTGCTGCCGCCGCTCAGTCGCCGCGAACCGCGGTGTGCTACGCCAGTGGGTGACCCCGGCGGCAGTGGCGGCAATGGTGGCGCCGCCGCTGCCGGTGATGGCGTGCTGGCACTCGCTGTTGCCGCGGCGGGTGCTGGCGCGGGTGTCGGTGCGGGCGCCGCCGCCGGCACCGGCGCATGGGGGCCGCCGCTCATTGTTGGTGCCTGCGTTGGTGGCGGTGGTGGGTGCAGCGTGTGAACAGTGATGGCAGCGGCGGCGGCGGCGAGTGCGTGGAATTGCAAATGAATTGCGCCCTGCCGCTGTAACAACGTCCTGCGCCCTTCCGGCGCCGTCACCACCACCGGTGTTGCCGCGCCCTTCCAGACGACGTTGCAACGCCCTGCCGCGCCCTTCTGCGCCCTTCAAAGCTAAACGCCCTTCCGCGCCCTTCAAGCTGCTCCCGCGCCCTCCCGCGCCCTTCCACGCAAGTTGTGTTCGCGCCCTTCCGCCGCCGAGCACTGCCTTGGCGCCCTGCCAGCTGTGTTCGCGCCCTTCCGGCGCCCTTCCAACGCGGCGGACAAACGCCCAGCACCGCCTTCCGCGCCCTTCCGCCACCGCAAAGTCGCCAGGCCGGAACCACGTCCACTTCCCAACACCACCGGGCTTTTGACTGCCACCTGATGATCTGCCACGCACGCTCGCCCACTAAGCACCGCGCCGCAGCACCGCCCCGCCACAAGCGCGGCGCCAAGGAGGATCGCTGCTGGCGCCGGGCGTTGGATGCCAGCCAGAGCCTGCTCTCTCTACTCTATTCCCCTTCTCTCTCCTCTTCTCCCCTCTCCTCCTCTCCTCTCCACTCCCTCTTTCACACTCCGTAGCGCCAGCAGCCACGCACCCGCCACGCTGCCGCCCACGCTGCCGCCGCCACCAGCAACACACGCCCTCTTCCTTTGCTGCCGCCTGCCACCTGCCGCTCGATGCCTGTCCACGCCCCGCCTCTTCCCTCTCTCCTCTCCTCCCTCCTCTCCTCACAGTAGGTACCGGTACCGGTACGTTGCAAAACGGCGGACGCGGTGGCGCCACACGCACCGGCCGGCAGGCACGCACACAGACAGTAGCGTGTGACCCGCGCCACGCCGCCCGCGTGCCACGCCTGCGTGCCCCCCTGTGCGCCTGCACGACCGCCGGCGGTACTCGCCGCCGCCGTTACCTGCCACTGCAATACCACCACCGACGACCACTGGCTACGCACCGGTCGCTCCAAGAGGTGCCGCAACCCGCCGCACGGCGGCAGGCACGCCGCGTCTACACCCGCGCAACCCCGCGGTGCGCGTGCCGTGTGCGCCGCGGGGTGCGACGACGCGGGGTGTGCACAACAACACGCGCGGCCGCGCCCGACTGCGTTTTATCAGGGTGTCGGGGGAAGGGAGAGGCCGCTGCCACCGCCAAAAAATGATGTCGGGCCGCGCACGCACAGGTGCGTCACGCGTGCAGACGGGCGGAATGCGTGATAATTGGTACCCCCCGCGATGTGGCGGTGGTTTCGGAAAATGGCGCACGGCGCGTCACCCGTGGTTTGCTGCTGGGCTGGCTCTGGCAGTTGGCTGGCTGGTAGTCGTGAAGAGAGGGGGCGCGAGGAGAGGAGGCGAGAGGAGAGAGAGCGGCGGCAAGATTGCGACACGCGCGCAGCGCACCTGCAGTCTGCACTGTCTGCAGGGTGCCGCTGCGCTGGACAAGGTAGGTGACAGCGGCACAATTTAACGACGGCACGTGGCGACTCGAGGAAAGGCGGCAATAACGGTGCGCGCGGAACACAAGCCAATCACACAACACTGCAGGAACACAAAACCAAAACACCAACACAACTCACGTGACGGTCATGACGGCGGCGAGGTCCAGGTACGCCTTGGTGGCGGCGGAGATGCGGGTGCGGCACATGGGGCAGGTGGTGACGGCCATGGTGCGCTGGCAGGCGGCACAAAAGAGGTGGCCGCAGGGGACCACCACGGTGTCCAGCGGGCGGTCCAGGCACAGGGAGCAGGTGAAGGCGGCGGCGGCGTCGGCCAGGCGGCGGCGCGCTGCCGCCAGCTCTGACTTCAGGTCGGCGGCGGAGGCGGCGGCGCGCGTCGCTGCCGCAGCCGCCTCAGTTGCTGCCGCCGCCGCCGCGCGCTGCACATCTGCCACCGTCGTCTCTGCGCGCGCCGCTGCCTCGCGCGCCGTCGCCGCCTCTGCCTGCGCCCGCGCCAGCGCCGCCGTCGCCGCCGCTGCCGCCGCATCTGCAGCGGCCCGGCTTGCAGTGCCCTCCTCGCGCTCGCGCGCCAACTCGGCAGCCACCGCTGCCGCGTCGGCAGCCGCGGCGTCGCGCTCACGTACCAGAGCCGCTGCCACGGCAGCACGCTCGGCCGCCGCCGCTTCCACCGCGCGTGCCGCCGCATCTGCCGCCGCCGCAGCCTCCACCGCTGCCCCGCGCGCCGCCTCGTCGCGCGCCATCGCCGCCGCCGCCGCCTCTGCGCGCGCCGCCGCCACCTCCGCCTGCGCCGCCGCCAGGCTGGTCTCAGCAGACCGCAGCGTGGCGCGCTCCGCCGCCAGCTGCGCCTGCAGCGCGGTGCGCGCCTCCTCGTCTGCCGCCACCTGCTCCCGCACCGACGCCTGCGTCGCTGCCAGCTGCGCCGCCAGCGTCGACACCATCTCCTCCGCGCGGCTGCGCGACCCCTCCGACTCCACCAGCGCCGCCTGCAGCCGGTCGCTGTCCCGCGTCGCGCTCTCCAGCGCCGAGGTGGCTGACGCGCTACGCGCCAGCGGCACGCCTTCTGTGGTGGCATGTGCTGCAGCACGTGCAGGAGCAGGAGCAGGCGCGGACGCCGCAGCGCCGCCACCGGCGGCCGCGGCGGCCGCTGGTGCAAAGGCGGGCACGGGGAGCGGCAGTGCAGACGGCGCCGGGGCCGACGGCAGTGGTGGCGGCGGCGGCAGGCTGGCGACGTACGCGGCGCCAATTTCAATGACGGCGGTGTCGTCGAGGTAGTCTTTGGCGCCTTCCAGACCGCCAAACACGTACAGCACGGGCGCCGCGGTGCCGATAATGGCAGCCGTGTGGCGGCGGCGCGGTGGAGGGAGGGGCGGCGCAAGGCGTGGTTGTGACCACGCCGCTGTCACGCCGCCGCCCGGCTGCGGCGACAACACGAGCAGGTGCAGGTCATTGGCGTCAACGTACTCGCCGGTGGCGGTGGCCACATTGCCGCCAAACAACGCCAGCACATCAGTAGTGGCGGCAGGCACCAGGGTGTGCCCCCACCGGGCGGCCGGCAGCGCGCCGGTGGCGGCCACCCGCCGCCAGCCGTAAGTGCGCGGCGTCAGGCTCTCCAGGAGCGGCACCTTGGGGTGCGCCGTCACGCTGTACGTCAGCGTGTTGATGGACATGCCGTCCGGCGCACCGGACGGCAGGCGCTGCAGCGGGATATCGCAAATCTCCTCGATGCATGCCGCGGCCAGGCTGTCACCGAAGCCTTCATGCCCTCGATTTCTCCTGCGACGGTCGAAGCTTATCAGCTCAACGAATTCTATAAGACAAGCGAGGAGTTTCTCTTTGCCATCGCCGAGGCCATGCGTGAGGAATATCTGGCCATCGTCAAAGCCGGCTTGATCCTCCAGATCGACGATCCCAGGCTCGTCACCCATTATGCCCGCAATCCCAACATGACGCTGGAAGAATGTCGTCGCTGGGCGGCCATCCGCGTGGAGGCGTTGAACCATGCGTTGAGAGGCATTCCGGAAGATCGGGTGCGGCACCACGTCTGCTATGGCATCAACATGGGGCCGCGCGTTCATGACATGAACCTCAAGGATATCGTCGATGTGATCCTGACGATCAAAGCGGGGGCCTATTCGTTCGAGGCGGCCAATCCGCGTCATGAGCACGAATGGCGGCTTTGGGAGACGGTGAAATTGCCGGAAGGGAAGCTGCTCATCCCAGGCATTATCACGCAATCCTCGTTTCTCGTGGAACATCCCGAACTCGTGGCGGAGCGGATCATCCGCTTCGCCAGCGTGGTCGGTCGCGAGAATGTCATCGCCGGTTCCGACTGCGGCTTCGCCACATTCGCCACCGCCGATGAAACCCATCCGACGATCACCTGGGCGAAGCTGAAGGCCCTGTCCGAGGGGGCGCGGCTCGCCTCCGATTATCTATGGCGGCCGAAGGCGAAAGCGATGACGCCCTCTGTCGAACGGCGGCTACTGTTCGGGAACTAAGGCAGCAGCGGGAGGCTGACCATGCCGGTGGATATGCATTTTCATTGGGTGCCGACAGAACTGTCGCACGTCATTCGTGGCCGTGCCACGGCGCCGAAGATCGTCCGGGACGAAGCTGGCGTGGACTGGCTTGATAATGGCGGCAAGCGTCTCATTCGGGTTCCCGAAGGGTTCGACGACGACGTGGATGCGCGCGTGCGCATCATGGACAGCGTTGGCATCAGCCACGGCCTGCTCTCGCTTGCCACCATATATCGTATTAAATATCTCTAGCCGGGAATAGCGGCACGAATACCGACCGATAAC
>Ga0066256_1000801_pt2 | contig 29537 bp, 24 predicted proteins | sample ThiBio_1000_biof_FD_87107 | JGI IMG/M metagenome (GOLD analysis project Ga0066256, IMG submission 87107) | Wastewater bioreactor microbial communities from Cape Town, South Africa - Thiocy_expt_1000_biof (version 2) | ecosystem: Engineered > Bioreactor > Thiocyanate-remediating >... | reverse complement strand
TTGCGGTGGCTGTCCAAGTCCGCCCACTCTTACATAACGATGCGGGCGGCGCCCCCCTCAAAATCGGCGCGCGCGATTTCGTGTGCGCGGGCGCCAACCCGCCGTTCGATCATCCGCACGTGTTTCTCGACCTCGGCGACGACAACGAGATCATCTGCCCCTACTGCTCGACGCTGTACCGCTACGCCAAGGATCTCGCCCCCGGTCAGGCCCGTCCGCCCGAATGCGTGGTGAAGGACAAGGTCGCCTGACGAGCCGGTGGCCATTTCGCGCACCATCGTTGTCGCTGGTGCGGGTATCGGCGGACTGACGGCTGCGCTGGCGCTTGCCGCCCGTGGCTTCCGCGTCATCGTCATGGAACGCGCCGAGCGGCTTGAGGAAGCCGGTGCGGGACTGCAGCTTTCGCCCAACGCCAGCCGCATCCTGATCGAACTGGGGCTCGAGCCGCTGCTCGCCCGGCGCGCGATCACACCCGAGTCCATCAGCATCATGACCGCGCGGACCGGCAAGGAAATCGGCCGCATTCCGCTCGGAGAGGCCGCCACCTTCCGTTACGGCGCCCCCTACTGGATCATCCATCGCGCCGATCTTCAGGCCGCGCTGGTCACCAAAGTCAAAAGCCATCCGGACATCGACCTGCGGCTCGGTGCGCAATACGAAGACGTCGCGGTCTATCCGAAGGGCGTCACCGTGGTTCAGCGCAGCGGCGTCGACCGCGTGCAGGAGCCGGTGCTGGCGCTGATCGGCGCGGACGGCGTGTGGTCCAGCGTGCGGCACCAGGTTTTTCCCGAAGCGCAGCCGCAGTTCACCGGCAGCATCGCCTGGCGTGGCACCGTCGATGCCGCACAATTGCCGCGCGGCTTCAACGCGCAGCGCGTGCAACTCTGGATGGGCACCAACGCCCATCTCGTCGCCTATCCGATGTCGGGCGGCAAGCGCATCAATGTGGTCGCCGTCGTCTCCGGCGAGTGGAACAGGCCCGGCTGGAGCGAGCCCGGCGACGTGGTGGAAATCGCCGGGCATTTCTCCGCGCCGCATTGGCCGATCGCCGCGCGCATGATGATCGGCGCGGTGGACAGCTGGCGCAAATGGGCACTGTTCGCCATGCCCGACGGCGGCGCGTGGAATAAAGGACCGATCGCGCTGCTCGGCGATGCGTCTCATGCGATGCTGCCGTTCGCGGCCCAAGGCGCGGGCATGACGATCGAGGACGCCGCAGTGATTGCAAAATGCCTTGAAAGTTTGCCAACGAATCCAGCCGCGGCCTTCGCGCAATATGCCGCGCAGCGGGCGCAGCGCGTCACGCGGGTCCAGCGCACCGCGCGCAAGAACGGGCAGACCTATCATCTCGGCGGTCCGGTCCGCTTCGCGCGCGATCAGGTGATCCGCTTGCTTGGCGGCTCGCGCCTCCTGTCGCGGCAGGACTGGATCTACGACTGGCATCCTTGATGCGAAGGGTATGCGGCATTTGGCAAGCTGTTGAAAACGGCGAGATCTGAATCTGACATGTCCCGGGCGCGATGCAGCGTGTAACGCTGCTTCGCAGAACCGGGACCGTCACAAACCCTGATTGAAACGGCCCCGGCTCTGCGGAGCGGCATGAAGAATGCCGCACCGCGTCCGGGGCAAAGAACGATTTTCCGCAGCCTGCTGACTACCGCCGACGCCGCACCGGAGGCGCAGGCTGCGCGGCAGGCGTGTGCGCGGGGGCTGCGAGATCGGCCGGCGTGCAATTGTTGGCGGCGATCTTCTCATCGATCTGATCACGCCGCGCGGCCCGGGACGGGTACTCGGTCGGGTAAGCCGGGCCTGACACCGGCGCGCCGCCCGCGCCGGTTCCCGCCTTCGCCCTCCCCCCTTCGGGTTCGGTCGCGCGGTGGTGGGCGGTGCGGCGTGCCGTCCCGAGCTGCGGGCAGTTAAAAAGATCGGGGGCCGCCGGACCGACGAACATGCTCGCCGACGGGCCTGAGGCGCCCCCGCCGAGGGTCATGGCAAGACCGGTAGCAAGACCCGCGCCTGCAACAAGACGGAACGCCGCCTCGAACGGCCCGCGCCGGATATGCGATCCGCTCAGGCTGCGCTCGCGCCGATCATTGATTGAGTAATATGTCATGCACGCCGTGTTACGGGTCTTCGTGTTGAATTTGTGGTGAGACGCGGCTTACAGGGTTTCCTGCTTCAGGCCGCATTCCTTGCAGGTGAAACTCGCGCGCCGGACGCCCCGCTCCGCGGACACGCGATTGGCCACGCCGCACTTGCCGCACTTGGCCTCGATCCGCGTATTGCCCTGCTTGACGACAAGGGCCTTGCGCTCCATCGCTTCGCGCACGAGACGCTCGGTCTCCTCGCGCAATGCCTTCTTGTCCATCGTTCATCCCCAGCTTGCCGGGCGGAGAGATTCCGCCCAAAACATTTAACGGGCCTTGGCCCCGCTTAACAAACCATATCCATCGGCCGTGCGACGAAATCGCCACTGGCTGACGCCATCGGGCCGAACGGTCAGCACGCCTTCGCTGGCCTCGAACCGGGTCTTGTTGCTCGTCATGGTCCCGTTATGGCTTTTCCACTTCAGCGCGACAAAACTGCCGCGCACCTGGCAATCGTAAACCCCGCCAAGCTCGCTCCGGAAGATCAGCCAGCCGAACGTATCGTCGGTCTGGCGCGGTGGCTGCCTCAGGGCGAAATAGGACTGGACGCTGGCCTGACAGACCAGCGCGGACGGCCAGGCCTGTTCATTGGTCTGGGCGAAGGAAGCCGTCGGCGCGAGAAACGCTGAGACAAGCAATCCGGCGATTCGAAACGACACTGAAGTATCCTGACAACATGGCGGCTTCGGAACAACATCCGCCCTCAACTGGTGCGGACGGCGGGAATCGAACCCGCACGACGTTGCCATCGAGGGATTTTAAGTCCTAGCGGGTCTATCTAAAATATATGATTTCATTGATGAATTTCTATCTTAAAAACTCAGCGTGCTAAAATCGATGCTAGAAAATGACGATTTCCGCTCTTTTTTGCCTCCCGAATGTGCTGAACATCATACAACTGAGTTGGCGTTGGGCACCGACCCTTGACGACACGCCCAGCCGGGCCTGAGTGTCGTTACTGTCGCAGCGAAGGCGAAGCAATGCCGAAGCTCATCCTGAATCTAGCCAGACTTCTCTAACAGAGTCTTGAGGGCGTGGAAGCGAGTCTTTCCAACAAAAAAGAGGCCGTTACAGCGGCCTCTTTCCGTACATAACCGCTCGAAGGAGCGATGTGTCCCTTATGAGTCGAGGACATGGGCTGGTCAAGCTTTAGTGCCACACTGACTTCAAGCTCCTCTACCTCTTAACTGGAAATTTGTGCAGATTCTGGTATTCTCTGGGCATGACTAGTCATAAGAAATCCGGCGCGAATAAGCGCGTTTCCGCCAAGTTCGTAATTGGCCGTGAACGCTTTGCGCAAATCAGTGCCGTCGAAGGCATCAAGCTTAGCGGTGAAATGAAAAAGCGTAGCGATCGTTTCGACCGTGAGGGTTTGTCTCCGGCTCAACGTCGCAAAGAGATTATCAAAGCTTACAAGAAGGCTTGATGATTGAGCATGTACGAGGCCATTGATGACCCGTACTGCTACCCAGGAACGTCTGTTCTCAAAAATAAGCTCGAACTCAGGAAACAAGCTGATCTCGATAAGTTCGAGGCGGAAATCTCATTCCAGCGTTCGACCGAGCCCCTCCCCGCCGGGAAGCTGACCTACTCTCACTATTGCGCCATCCATAAACACCTGTTTCAGGACGTCTACACCTGGGCTGGCAAACCGCGCACCGTGCGTATTGCCAAGGGTGGCAGCATGTTCTGCTATCCGGAAAGCATCGATCGCGAGGCAAAGAAGCTGTTCAAGCAGCTGGTCGAAGCGAAGTATTTTAAGGGACTCACGCCGCAGAAATTCTCAGAGGCAGCGGCGCATTTCCTGGCCGACCTCAATGCCATCCACCCTTTCCGGGAAGGCAACGGCCGTAGTCAGCTGAGCTTCTTCATTTTGCTGGCCGAGAAAGCCGGTCACCCTATCGACCTGAAGAAGATGAATCCTGAAGCCATTATGCAGGCGGTGATCGCCAGCTTTGGCGGGGATGAGAAGCCGTTGGCTAAGCTGATCCTGGGACTCGTTCAGTAGCTTTCCCGCTACCTGCCCCTTAGCCATCTCGGCAGTTGCCAAAATTCGGCGTATGCTAAAGCTTCAACCCAAGGAGGAAAATGATGTCAAAACTTCCAAAGGCAACTCTCTCCCATAACAAGACCAAGGAAACATGGGACCTCAGGGAAGACAAATCTCACAAGCTGATTAAGTCGTTCGAGAGTAAAGCTGACGCTACAACTGGAGGATCTCTTTCAAAAGCACTAGGCAAAGCGGGCGGCTCGGTAAAGATCGAAAAGATGAATGGCAGATACCAGGAAGAGCGGACTTTTCCTCGGAGCGCTGATCCGCGAAAATCAAAGGGCTGAAAGTGACGGTTAGGTCGGTAAGGCCTCAGTAGATGCCCAAGCAAGCTGAATGGGTCGCAGACGTAGAATTCGTCATTTCGGAATGCGTTCGGATTCAAAAGATTACGGCCACCGGCAAGCCAGCTGACTGGAGTAAAGAGCTTTCCAAGAATGATATGCTTTGCCACTTACCAAGAGCGGATGGGCAAGGGATCATTCTGTGCGGGGCGAAGGCATATTTTCGTCTCAAAGAACTTGCCACCACGGCTTTAAGGCACAGCGATGCGTTAGGAACAGTTCAGCCGGATAAAGTTTTTGAGGCTTTACGCGATCTAGTTTCGGAGCGGTTCATTTTTGGAGAAGTGCTCATCACCTCCCAGACCGTTGAAAAGGCCATGGCCACAGCCGTCAAAGAGGCAAAGAAGGGCCGATCGAACGTAATACACCTCATTCCTTGTCGGCTCATGTACGCAAAAGAGCCAGATTCCTTCGCTGTCGGGCCAGTTACCTTCAAAACAAATGCGGCTTTCAAAGCCGAAATGGGGCCTCATTATGAATCATATCTAGCCGCTGAACAGGTCGGTGTTGGCGTACGGGATTCATATTACTTGGATGAAGCCCAACACTACTATGATGGTTTTAGCTGGATCGCACGGGTCGAGGTTCTCAAATGCGACCATACGATTTCAAAAGAACGAGCGCTCCTTGCCGTAACGGCAGCCGTCGATATCTTGCACATCATTTTTGGCGCTTATTACACCGAGAGAATGGTGGTCGCTGGCCCTCGAATGGAGAACGATAATCGCGCTCATATGACTTTGTCGGAACGCTCAGGCCTACATGTCTCCCTTTCGTCGGCGGCGACATCTGCGGTTGGATTTGGGGATGGCTGGGGCGTGTTTTTGAAGCGACCAGACATTGCTTTTCAGCTTCAGGCTGCGGCGCGAGTTATTGAACCGATTGTAAATCCCGATATATCGCGCCCACTCGGATTGAAGATCGCCGATGCCGCAGCATGGTTCGGTTTGGCGGTTCGAGAAGAAATCGATGCCTCTCGTATTGTGAAGGCCATTACAGCTCTAGAACGACTGATCCTGACTGATGAGAAGGAGAATCTCGCTGAGCTTATCTCACAGCGAGCAGCAGCAATCTGCTGCGATGCAGGTCATGACATAAAGGGCTTTGATGAATTGGCAGGTCGCTTGAAAAAAGCTTACGACCTACGTTCACGCCTGGTCCACGGCTCTTTGTCCCCATTCGACCCCGAAGTCCGAGACAGCGTGGATAATTGTCTGATATTGTGTGAAAAGGTTCTTGGATCTGCGCTCAGTTTTTTCCTTTTTCATAAGCTGCTGGATACGCCTATTACGAATAGGCAACTTTCTGCTGGCTTTTCGGAATTGGTGATGCAGATCAAGGCTAAGGCAGAATCCACAACGACACGCCAAGCCTAAGCGCCTGAAAATAACCAGGCCGAGATACTGGCAGCATTACGCGGCTGATTGATCGGGGCCATCTAACAAAGGGGCATCCAAGCTATCAATTTCTGGCATGGCTTTACCTGCGATTCCTTGCAGATCACCGTGCATGCCGACTGTGGAGTCGATTACGCTTATCAATTGGCTTTCGCGCTTGGCCCACGCACGGGTCATCAGCTTACGCTCTTTATCCAGGTCTTCTCGCATCTCACTGAATCTCTCAACGATAGCCTCCAAACGCTGCCGGAAGCGGGTTCCGGTCAAGTATTGATAGACTTCTTCGGCTTTGCTCAATTGGCCCTGTTGTAGGACGCGCGCACCGTTCACGGCGACAAGCGACTGGCGAAGAGCCATAGCTACCGGAAGAGCACAACGAGGATGAGCTACCCAGATTCCGTCTATGAAATCAAAAGTTTCAACCTGCTTTGGAAGAGCGTTTGAGATCACCAGGGCGATATCCGCATTGCAGCGTCTTTGATCTTCGCGGAGTTTTGGCAACCAACTATCGGCCCAATTCTTGGTACGCTTTGATTCCCAAAGAATAACCCCAGCGGCAGGGCCTATTGAAGCGTTCACCCGCTGAATGACATCTGCACCCAACTCTCCTTTCGCGACGGGCTCGATAACATCCGTTGGAAACTTGGCTCTGAGAATTTCCTCAAGTTCAAGTTCTAGAACCTCACCCTGAGTCTGTTGCGAACTCTGCTCGGCTTTACGTCGGAGTTCTTCGATCGTCCGGTTCATACCGGCAATCTGTTGATCCTTTTCTGAAACCTTGAGTTTGAGAGCGTCCTCGGCTTCCTGCTTGGCTTTGGTGCGAACTTCGGCAAGCGCCTCCCTTACTTGCTTTTCTACCGTCAATCCCAGTTCACGCTGAGCATCATCGAGTTCGCGCTGTTTACGCTGGAGCTCGGCCTGCTCTTTCTGAGCGGTAGCAAGCTTTTCGTTATTGGAGGCAAGCGCCTGACGAAGCTCAGCTGCTTCTTTGTCCTTGTTCTCCATGTCCAATGCCGCAGCTTCGCGGGCTTTTTTGGCTTCTACTGTAGCAATCTGGCTACGCTCTGCCTTTAATCGGACTGCAAGCTGATCTTCAATTTGCTCTCGGGCTTTCGCAACTTCCTCTTGCTGAGTACGAAGATCTTCAGTTTTTTTTGCGAACTCAGCTTCTTTAGCAGCCAATTGGTTCTGATAACGCTTGCGACTCTCTTCAAGCAGAGGTGCAGCAAGCGACTCAGTGAGCTTGATTTCGTGGCTGCACTTAGGGCAGCTAATGGTGGGTTCGAGCATGGCGCCCCTCTATCTATTTACTGTGTCTGCGTGGCGGACATCATGCCTTGGTAGTGCTGAGGAGCAAGCTCCTTAATCATCTCCAGCAGATATGCTGTATTCTTCTGACTTTCTTGAACAAGCCCAGGCTCAAAACCCTGTCCAGTGAAATGCGAGATGTCATTTGCAAACTTGTATATCGCGGTCTTCTTATTCTCATCGAACACTACAACCGATAATTTTGCATACAGCGATTTTCGCCCTGGTACGTGGAAGTCGAGGAATGTCTCCAGGACTTTTCGCGTTACGTTGGGAATATGATAGCAACCGGCAATGGTTCCATCACCTTGGAAAGTGGCCAGGGTTTTGAAGAGAAAATGATACTCTGTTGGATGGTCGATCAAGGCTCGGTCAAGGCTCACGAGGCTCGAATGTCGGCCGGTAGAGCCAGACTGACAAACAAGCATGTAGAACTGTCTATCTGCCTTCTTGACGCTTTCAAGCCAGTTGAGCATCAAACGCAAGAAGCTGAAGTTATGAGTGAGCAGAAATACCTGCTTGGCGTCTTTGACCGCGTTTTTAAGGAATGCAAAAGCTTGATATGTTGAGCCCGCATCAAGACTAGAAACGGGATCATCAATTACCACAATCCCCTCTCCTAAGCTGAAATCCTGTTCGCTCAACTGAACGATGAAGTAGATAAATGCAATAGCTGTGCGCTCACCTTCGCTCAGACGTTTTGCTAACTTACCGTTCCGATAGACGCGGTAACCATCGGCCTCCGATTGGAAAACCAGTTCATCTCTACCCAGAAAGGTATGCAAGAGTTGCGTTAGCTGTTGGCCCGCCTTATGCGCGTTCGAGAGCTGGGCCTTCTTTTCGCTTATAGAATTCTGCAAAGCCGCAAGACTGATAACCCCCTTGGCATCATCACCTTCTTTAACAGCCCCTATCTTTTCCTTTTCGTCCTCAATTTGGCTGTCAAATTCCGCGACACTACCTTGTATGCTCGTTAGGTAATGCAGCTCGATCTGGCTTCGAGCTAATTCTTTGGCCTCATCGAAACTAGCAGTTTTCTCATTATGGCCGTTTATTACAGCAGCAACATCAGCCCAAGCCATCTCCATCTGTTGTAAATCAATGTCAGATTCAAAGCTAATCGGAGCAGATCGGGAAGACAGCTTTAGAGTCAGCTTGGCGGCGATGGCGCTTAATGCTGCCAACGCAATGTCCGACATAGCGATAAATTTGATTTTCGCAGCATCGAATTGACTTCTGAAGTCACTGTACAAGGCCAATCGATCGGGCAACGTAAGACTTAAGATGATCTGCTTTAAGGCTTCAACATCAACTAGACCATTTTCAATCTCCTCCTTCAACTCCTGATCTGCCGTACTAAAGTGAGCATCCAGTTGCTTCCATCGTTCAGCGGGAACTGCTTGTCGGCAGAATTCGCATTCGTGGAGGTTCAATTTCTTATGGAGCGCATGGCCGCGCTCAACCCATGACGCGATTTCTGGATTTTCGGCCAAGCGTGCGATTGCATCGCTTACCGCTGACCGCTCACATAGTTTAGCTGCAATATCTTTGATTGACTTGCCAGCATCGACCAAAGGCATTTCTAGATCATGGAATTTTATCTGCAACTCTGTTGGCCAGTTGATCTTTTCCATCACCTCTTGATGGATCGTGGTGCGGTGGCTCTGTAGTTGGTCATCAGAAAGGGTTTTTGGCGCAGATAGTTTTGAGAACGCTTGCTCAGCGTTATTTTTTCGGTAAGTGCGTGTTGTATTCCCGCTGGATGCTTCGCTAATAGTCTTTGCAATCTCGGTGAATATCTTACCGCGCCCGGTCTGCAAGACTTCGATATTTTTATTTGCGGCAGCAATGACTGCCAATCGTTTCAGTTCCTCAAGTTGTTCGCTAGCCAACGCTTCTGCGACAGCCTTATTTTCGGCCCCGATGACGAGAATGGGCTTCAGATTTTCTTCAAGTTGGCCAATGTTTCGCTGGATGTAATCGGCGTTGAAAACGCGAATTTTCCTTGCTGCTGGCTGCCCATGGACAACGTCTCCAGATTGAGACTCTATCTTGTATTCAAGAGCAGGATATTCATCATGCACCCCGGCCTTGAGGCAGTCCAAAAGGCGAGAGAACGTAGTCTTTCCAGTTCCGTTCTCACCGTAGAAAACATTATATCGCGCAAAAGGTGGTAACTGCACATTCCATGTGTAGTCGGCAAAGACACCGAGGCTCTTTATGCGATTTAATTTGAGCAGCATACGAGCTCCTATCCTTTTGCTTAAATCATTGGTGCGAGCGCCCGGACTCGAACCGGGACAGGCAATTGCCCTACGGATTTTCTTACACTCTACGGCTTTCGTCGCCGCATTTTAAAGGCGTTTGTGGTCTGCGGCTATTTCCGCCCTTACGTTCGCGGGTTTATCATCCTTCTTTGAGGATGCCGCGCTCGCTTTAATGGCAATGATATAACATATAATCAGTGTTTTTGACGAGCGGATCTAGTTTGTGACTGCAATAGCGATCTCTTCTGGCTCAGCAAGTGCACCTTCCCCAAGTAAAGGCTCTTCGACCGTCTCACCCATGGGCTCAGGCGGGGGCAATCTTTTAACGGCAAAGGCAACGGTTCGTCCGCTCTCTAGTACTGATCTTATCAATTTATCTAAGTGAGCAGACTGACCAATCGTTGTACCAACCCAAGCACCTCCAACAAACGTCACGAATTCTGAATTACTTACCCGGCGACCAACATTTTCATAGGTAAGTAGATTGCCGCCTGATGGCCCTTTTAATCGATCGCTTGTTGCTAATGCTTTCCAGAGTCCGAGGGGCAGATACAATCCAGGAAACATGCCTTTATCATCCGGATTGAATACAATCCGAGGGCAAAACTTTAAAAAGAACGGGTTGCTGGTAAGGCGGAATCCATCGGGATCGCTGTCAGGTTGAACCTGATCAAGTTCTTCCAGCAAACTGTCCATGCGCACCAGCTCGATTTCAAATTGATCACCCTTGCCCCACCGAAACTCATGCTGTTTCGCGGCCTTCTCCAAAGCTTTATACTGAACAAGGACGAATGATCTGAACGTCTCATTGAAATAGATTAGGTCCGCGCCTGTCTGCTCTTCTAGCGGCAAACGATTGGCCATAATTACCGTGACTCGATTGGCGGAGTCATCTTCCGCGACGAACGTACGAGCGGCAAGATAGGGGGCCTCCCTCAGCACGGAGAATCCGGGTAGCATCGTCAAATCGGCGTGCAACATTACGTCTTCACGCACACGAACTTCGGGCAATCCCTCCAAAAATGACGTTGGTTCAACCGTATTGGGGGACCAGTCTAATACTTCGCCAGAATCAATACCTGCGACCTGAAGTGCGGTCGTAAGAGCCTCTTTCTGAAGAGCCAGGTTTTCTCTCTTCTTTGGGCCTAACGCAGCAATCTGCTCGGCTCGTGCAATGGATAGTCGGGCAAGTTTTGCAGTGAGGGAGGGATCAATCTGCTCCAGAGCCGCAACAACTGCCTTTGCTGTTTGCGGCGGTAACACCCCGCCAGCTTCAACAACTCGCGTCAGCGTCGCTTTTACGTTATTCGGCACACTGTTGATCAGAAGTTGGAAAGGGATTGACTGCTCAAGTTGATCGAGAGAATTCATATTGAGTCGTACGAGGCCAGTTCCAGCAGATGCGCCTTTACGCGCGCTGGCGATATGCGTTAGCAGGCCATCATCAAAAGAGGCCAAAACGATAAGGGGGGCTCTGCGGGAATGATCGAACAGCTTAACGGGCTCGGCGGCAGCAGCGCCTCCAAAATGGGACCGTTCAGCCGTAAGAAGTATCTCACGCCTATCTGAAGGTACTTTTAGAATATAGGCAGATGCTGAAATCAAGATGCCCCTCTTCAATTTGATATGGCGCGAGCGCCCAGACTCGAACCGGGACGGCAATTAGCCCACGCACTCTATTGCTCCCCACGACCTTCGCCGCCGTTTTATAGCAAGGATTTCCGTCCTATACCATCGCAGCTAGGCAAGAGGATTCGCGTACTGGCGTCCTGATGCCTAAAGGTCTGGGCGCGAGACAAATGATTATTGTAGACGCTAGACAACCAATTGGCGGTTATCTGCCATTATTGCAATGTCGGCTTTAACGGGTCATTGTTGAGTTGTGTCTGCTAGCACGTACCTACTTGACGTATACAGTCCTTTGACTCATATAATTCTCATCGCTCTTGAGCGGTTATGTACGAAGGGGCCGCAGTAACGGCTCCTTTATCATAGCGATGTTCCTATACAAAATGAACGCGGCTTTCTGGCAGCTGCCTACCTCATCGCTCGCGTTATGCAGAGCCAGGATGAAGCCAACCTCCATCTCTGCCCCGCCGCAAGATCGCGAAATCCTGCTCGCTTCTACGATGTTCTATAAAAGGGATTTCATCTTCGCGTGGCGTAATATCAACTAATTCGCCCGACGACAGCTCTCGTACAACGCTGTGAGGCATAAGCCAATGGCCACTAGCTACCAGCCAGCCGCGAACTAACGAGTATCCGTCTACACACTGAATAAATCGCTCACAGTTTTCATGGCATTCATTTCGCCTGGCGTCAGGCCACGGCTCATACCGCATGATAGGCACGCCAACAGCGCGTTGAACGATCTCATCAAAGTAAGCTGTCGTGGGATCCGTACTCATCTTCAAACCTACGCATAACTTCACCGAAGAGTATATCGGATATAACATTCGACGCACGCAGAGGCGGCGGCTTTATTTCTATACTTATATCGCCCGTAAGAAAGGGGCCGCAGTAACGACCCCTTTCTTCTATCGCTATCGAAGCCGAACGTTGATCGCAAGAAAGACTTGCAATCTACGCCAGAAGATAGCGAGCGTGCCGCAGAGACTCATGGCATCGCTCCTTTTTCTGGTTATGTACTTGACGGCGCCATGCCTTGCGGCGGGCTCTTTTAACATGAGAAGTAATGACGTGTTGCTTGACTGCTCAAGTTATAAGCAGCCGCAAACATCATACATTTCAGTACTTTGCCGCTTATCCCCATTTTGGTTTGGCGGCGGTCGAAGGGTCCGGATTGCACCAGAATCTGCGGTAGGATGACCATCGTCTGAATCGTGCGGAGTTGACGATGCCCCTACGGTCAATACTGACTTTGCTCGTTGCAATATCCTTTGCCGCACTGTTTTCACAAGCGCCCGAATTCATGCAGCAGTACTATCAACGCATAGGCGGCGCGGTCGATGAGCTGCAAAGAATAACTAATCAGTTCGACGACAACGCACGCAAGCTAGGCCATGACCGAACCTCGGCGCTTGGGATCATGTCCAGTAACCCCCAGCCGCTTATCCAAGGCCTGGCACAACTTGAAAAAGGGACCGCTGAGCGTCTTGAGCGCTTGGGCAAACAGCGAGCCTATTTGAACGAAGCCAGATCGTTTGATCGCTTCACCTACCTTCTGACCAATTATGATCCGCCATTAGCTCGGGCAACTTGGCGAGCGTTCGAACCCGCTATTCCCCTCACGCAAGCAGGACTCGGCTTCGCCTTCGCCGGTTTCGCACTCTCGCTGCTTTCGATTTCGGGGATAGGTTTCGCTGTACGGCGCTTTACGGCAGCAACGGCATAATGGTCCACGGCGCCGAAGCCTGACTTTTCACATACAGGCAGTTAGTCGTTCTCGCCTTCCTCAAACGGTTTCATGTCGGGACCCTTCATGAACGCGTCAAAAGATTGAAGGTCTTCGTCCGAAGGAGGATTGCTTCGGTCAGACAACGCCCGCAGTTCATCAGCGATATCCCGGCGGCTGATCTGTCCCATGATCGCGCCATCGTTTTCAAGTTCAAACTCCAGCGAACCGCACCATTGATTTATTCTTCCATGCCCTGGCGCATAAGCAATTGATTTCTTTCTCCCGCCGACCTCATGTTTGGCGAGCGCAACGCGTATATGCTGAATGCGGACAAAGGGAATGTGAGTGAAACGAAGGTCAACCTTAATGTCGTCTATTATTTTAGGACTATCGATCACGGCTTCAATCTGATCCGCTCGCAACTCTCTGCCAAAATGGCGAAAGCCGCGATCGCGCCGCAGAGCATCAACCTTCAGCTTTAACCCGCCGTTTTCTTTAAGCTTGACGACTTCTTTCGCCCGCTCGCGCCAGGTCCGCAGAATTTCATAGACCGCAAATATCCACATTTGCGTTTGCGCACTCAGAAACGTTGCCTCCATGGGAACGTGTTCTTCTTCGTTAAGTTTCCGGAGAACCTCGTATTCGAGCTCCATGATAAACTTATCGACAATGGCAAGATTAAACGCCTGCGTACGAAGATACGGATCATTAAACAGATTCAGAGTGCCAAGCGCACGAGTAAACTCACGCGCAGAAATGTCCGCCGGATCACGATAATCCGGGAAGTCATCACGCTCATCATCATCACTATCCATAGAGACAATATTACGCGCCGCGCCAGGGGCCGTCGATAAAAATACTGACTTGGTTTCGTAAAACGGCGACAATGAGTGGAGCTAATAACGGCAGCTAAAGGAGGTTTGGAAGAAAGATGAAATACGCCCTCGCAGCCGGTAAGCGTGTCGAAGCATTCGTTGGAGGTCGCGGCGCGTGCCCTTCATGCAATGGCGACGTTATTGCCAAATGCGGCTCCCATAGAATATCGCACTGGGCACATCGCGGAATGCGAGATTGTGATCCGTGGTCGGAGAAGGAAACTGAGTGGCATCGCGCGTGGAAAAATAACTTCCCAGCCGAATTTCAAGAATTTATCCAGTATGATGAAAGTACTGGAGAGCGGCACATCGCAGATGTCCGCACCAACTTTGGCCTCGTCGTTGAGTTTCAGCATTCTCACCTCGATCCGCAAGAACGAGCTGCCCGCGAACGCTTCTACGGAAACATGTTGTGGATCGTTGATGGCACCCGCTTACAACGCGACTATCCGCGATTTCTAAAGGGGAAAGATGGGCTCAGGAGCATGCGCATCCAGGGATACTATCTTCTGGCGTTCCCAGAAGAGTGCTTCCCCATGATGTGGCTTGATAGCTCAGCACCGGTTATCTTTGATTTTCGGGGAATTGGCACGAGAGAATCCTCCGATGTTTTCGGCAACACCCTCTGGTGCCTACTTCCGGGAAGGGCAGAACGAAATGCCGTGGTTATCGGCATGTCGCCAGAGCAGTTTGTCCGCGAAGCCCCTACCCGCGCTGAGTTACTTCCCTTTGGAGAAATTCTTTCGTTGGTAGCTCAAGGCCTTCGAGAGCAGCACCAGGCACACAGTGCATTGGTAACTCAGCAGGGGTACCGAAGGCTTACTGGACCAATTGGTGCGGCTCAACGGCGGGGATTTAGGCGCTTTTAGTTAACTCAGCATATCCCCGCCCCTTAGATGTGCTGCCTAAGATAGCCACTCATCTGCTTGGCGTTGTCGATCAACGCTGCGCAGGATATTGTGCAACCCAGATTGGAGCACACGCCTGCAATACGCGATTATCGATGCCGTACGTCACGAAGCCTTCCCTGGCGGCCGTGGCATTTGCCCCACCTGTGGTGCTGAAATGGTTGCGAAGTGCGGCCCACGCATTTTGCATCATTGGGCGCACGCTACTCGCCGAAATTGTGATCCGTGGTGGGAGAACGAGACAGACTGGCATCGCGCGTGGAAGAACCTTTTCCCGGAGGAATGCCGCGAGATTTCCCACACCGCCGCAGATGGAGAAATTCATCGCGCCGACATCAAGACGCCAACGGGAATTGTAATTGAGGTTCAGCATTCGGCAATGTCGGACGCGGAACGCCACTCTCGCGAAGCATTCTATGGCAATCTCGTATGGATTATCGACGGGCGAGGCTTCCGTGATAACTTTGATATCTTCCATATTTTGCCAGATCCGAACTCACACATTGCCGCCGATATCGTCTGGTCAAAGGCAACGCGTCAAATGAAGGGCGCTGCCACTGGCATCTTTTTTCGATTATCCGAAGCCCGACGTGATTATCCAGAGCAAAAGATCACAAAGTCGCCTCGCCGAACATGGTTGGAAGCCATGTGCCCCGTCTATATTGATTTCGGAGGAGGAGACTCTCTTGTCAAACTCGAAATCTACGATGAATCCGGTTTGGCTTGCGCTCGATACGTCTCGAAGAAGAAGTTTGTTCATGATGCGATGACGGAGGCGAAAGCCTCATCAATCGCAACGCGTTTTTATCCATTGCCGAAATGAAGCGCGGCAAAGGAATGCTTCTCGCGCTTGACACGCTAGTCTGTATCAGTCGTCTTGCATTTCCGAACCTTACTCTCCTCTCGCGCACATCTCGACGTACTATGCGCCATCGTTGACATCATTCCATATTCTTCCCGTAGAAATCGGGTCCAACTTGTCCGCCTGCTGAAGCGCCCATTCCCTCCAACGCGCGATACTTACCGGATCAACATCATCCGTTGGCACTTCGATAACAGCAGAAACGAAATTTCGGATTGCCTGCGCCCGTTGATAATCTTCGGCACTGTCTGTCAGACGCTTTAACCTGTCAGCTTCCAACTTTAACAGCCGTTCTCGCTCGGCCTTTTCTTGCTCCAGCTTCTTCCTGATAGCCTCCTGCCGCATCTGCTCTCGGCGACGCACCTCCTCTTCGTAGACCCAAGTCCGGTGCTCGCGATATTGCATTTCTCCGGCGACGATTATTTCCACGGCAATGCTGGTGAGCTGGCTCTCCAGCGTTTGCTCGTCCGAGTCGACCCACGATGCGCGCTCAGTATTCTTATCGTAACCCTTGAATATTGAGAACTTCAGCCTCTCGACAGCCTGCTCATCAGGTACTCGTCGGCGATTTGCTACACGCTCAAGTCCTATGGACACATTTTGGTGACCCACATTCACATAGATGGTGCGAGTATCCTGGCCCTGTACTGTTACCGAGCAATCAAGACGGCTCAGTCCGTAGAAAAGCCCCTGCAAGATGCGGAGACGCCGCTTTTCCAAGGCGGCACTGAATATCGCCGTGTGCCACGACGATTGTGCCGCTTTCCTTGCATCATCCTCTACCTGGCGTCGAAACGCAGCATGCGGTGGCGATAAGTTCTTCGACGCAAGCACGACCCCAATATTGCGTGTTACGCGTTCCCGTAAATTTTCTATGGGCTCGTCAAATACCGGCGCTACTGGTTCTGTCTCTTCAAGCTCCTTTTGATGCTGCCGATAATCCCATTGGCCGATCTGTATCGTATCGGACACGCCCGGCGGGCGCGGCGGCAAAGGACTGGTCTTCACCTTCTGTCCCGCATGAACCTTATTCCAGTGCCCCTGCGGCGGTAATGGCACGAACGCCTTTACGCAGTGCTTTCTCAGTCCATTATCAGAAAGCTCAAGAGTCTTCGCGACCTCGCGCATAGGTCCCGACCAGACCAGATCATGTAGTTGCTGGCGCGTGTAAGTTTTCATGTCAACCTCCTTGCTCCGGCCAGCCAACCGAACTCTTTTTAGGATCGCAAGACATGATCGGAATCAAACGCGCGTTATCCTCCATAAGAATATGTGGCATGTCCTGAAGTACAGAGTTCTTCGGCCAAAGACCTCTCACTCTTGGTGCAGCGCTGCTACATGAGTGCCCATGAAGTTAGCAATGGAGATGCCTCCCCGCACTATCCGCCGTATGATGGCCTCAGTGCGGACAGCAATTCCGTGCTGAGGCGTAAGAACCTCATTCAGTGGTCGGCTCCTAGCATGAGCCGTAACCAAAACTGCTGCCTTCCAGCCCTAGGGTTGGGGAGGCAGCGAAATAAAACAGCGCGTAAGCGTAAATACGCTGCGCCGTTATCACTGACGGTTCTTAACTCCCTAGCCACCTGTATGATTGCTGCTACGCCTCAAGAGGAAAGGCGTAAGCATGAACAATTGGCGAGACCTCACATTAGCGACGCTCTCGGTCGCGGTTATAGCCCTCTCCTCGCAAGCGGGCCTAGCCTCGCCAAATCTCCATACCGAAACGTCATCCACCAGCATTCCAATTAAAACGACAGAGTCCCCGCGCGGATGCCAAGCGGGCTCTGAGCAAATCAACGCTACAACCGGCAAGAAGCAGCTTTGCCGGTGAAAACTGCAATCGCCCTTCTATTATTTATTGGCTCGGCATTCCTGGCCCCACAGATCCATGCCCAAGGCTGGGCTGACTTCGCGACCGTGAGCATGACCAATGTCACCACACCCAAACTCACCGCTAACCGCATCTGCTACACTGACGGTCTGGATATTGCCTGCGATGGAGCGGCCGGGCTGCTGACCACCAGCGGCAGTCTGATAATTTCCACTGTGAATACCGGCGGGCTATCGGTGACTGGCAACACCAGCCTTGCCGCCGTAAGTGTTACCGACGTCAGCGCCACCGGCAACGTGAGTGCGGTAAAGTTCATTGGTGATGGAAGTTTGCTTACCGGTGTCAGTGGAGGCGGAATCAGCAGCGCGACGACGGCGGTGGCATTCAGCGTGAACAAGGGAGGCGTGAGCCAAACGGTGACCGGTACGGCGAGCAAACTTAGTTTCGGGACAGAGGATTCTGACACCAACAGCAATTTTGCCAGCGACCGCTTTACGCCAACGGTAGCGGGGAAATATTTGCTTGTATTGAAGATCCAATGTGGGGCGACCAACGGATCTACTTATTATGGATCTGGCTATATCTCCAGTTGTGATGCTTTTCTTTACAAAAACGGTGCCTCCGTTGCAGCGGGGAGCTATGGATCTGACGGCAGTGATGGCGAGCACATCGGAGGCATGCTGGTGGCCATTTTAGACATGAACGCCTCGACTGACTATGTAGAGGCCTATGGCGCTTCGACCAGTACCCTAGGGCTTACGTTGCAGGTGGCGGGCAACAACAAGGGGGCCTATTTTCAGGGCGCTTTGCTTGGGCCGGGGCAGACTTCTTCAAGCGGCGGAGGCTCATCCTCTACCGACCGGATTGTAGCGATCAACGCCAATGCAGTGGCGATGCCCGGTGGAACGATTTCGTTCACGACCGGCGGCGTGAGCGGCACCACTTACTTTGACACCACCGGACGGCATATCCTGCCCGGTATCAGCACAACCACTAACCAGAGCAGCTTCACCACCATTTACGCGAGCGATAAAGTTGGGATCGGCAGGGCACCGGGCACCGCCATGTTGTCCATATCAGGCAGCACATCGAGCGGATTTTCTTATGTCCGTGGTGATGCTAGAGACGCGCGCATTACCGTGGGCGACGTTTCACAGAGCTGGAGCATTGCCTCTGGCTGGTCAAACGCCGGTCATTTCAGCCTGATCCAGGAAAACGTGGCAGGCGACCGGATTTCCGTAGGACTAAGCGGCAACGTGGGGGTTGGGGTGTCATCTCCGACTACCAAGCTTGAGGTGGCGGGCACAGTTAGCGCAACAAGTTTTAGCATGGGCTGGGAGCGCATAACGGGCAGCGCTGGAACCAGCAGTATCGCTACCTGTTCTGCGGGCAAGCAAGTCATTGGAGGGGGTTGTTTGATGGGCGCCTATAACGCCTCTTATGGGACCGGGGGCTTTAGGTGTTCGTACAGTCTCTATGGCATTGATTATTACACACCCATATCCAACTATCCTTCAAGCGCCACCCAATGGACTTGTGGCTGCCCGTCGGGCGTGCCCGCGTCTGGGGCAGTAACCTCTTACGCGATTTGCACCCGGGTTCAGTGACAGCAGGCGACCGCGAAGCGCACCATTGCATATCGTGACATCTAGATATGCAGAATATCCAGGATTTCTAGATTTCATAGTGCGTTCAACATCGAGGTCTGTATCCTTGAAATTGTCGAACAACTGACATTGAAGTCCTTTGCGATTTTTGAAACAGGCTCTCCTGCGCCACGCCGACAAATTGCCTGCTCCCGTTCCATGGGACTCAGTTTCGAAGGACGCCCGAATTTAACGCCATTTGCCCTCGCCTCCGCCCGACCTCGCGCAGTCCGCTCCATCATGCGACGTCGCTCGAATTTCGCAGCAAGACCCAGCACCGCCAGTACCAAGTCCGAAAACTCCGATGTTGTATCCACCAACGGTTCAGCTATCGACTTGAGGCCCGCCCCAGCCGTCTGCATCTGCCGGGCCAGCACCAGCAAGTCCGTCGTATCACGGGAAAGCCGGTCCACAGCCGCGATGACCACCAAGTCGCCGGGCTTTAATACCCTCAGCATTCGTTTGAGCTGCGGTCGATCAGCAGTCGCACCGCTTCGATGCTCTCGATAAATATGATGGCAACCTGCGTCCTTTAACTGGCCGAGCTGGGCGTCCAGACTTTGGCCACATGTGCTGACACGGGCGTAACCATAGATCATTTTCCCTTGGCCTTGCCTGGTGCAAATGTCCTGATTTTTGCAAGTGTTCCAAGAGCCAAACGGTCAATATTCTTGTTTTCAAAAATCTCAGAGTCGTACCAATGCCTTACCGAATCCACTTAATCTAACTTCCCTTTGAATGAATGCTTTCATTCTGCCCTTACTCTTTGAATGCGTAAATCAGGATTTTCGCGCATGAAATGAAAGGTTTCCCCTTTCATGCAGGTTTCCATGCGCAGCATCCCCCTTCCAAAACTCTTAGCCTTGGCTTTGTTAGGACCGCTCCTTTGCGGATGTAACGGTCCGAGCGATGATGACGTGGCCCGCGCAATCGGCGCGAGAGTCAGCAACGTCAGTTGCACAGCCGCGAGCGGACAGCCCGGCTATGTCTGCACTTACTCCCGCAACGGCCTCGACATAACCGACCGGTTCATCAAGAGGGAAGATGGGCGATGGGATTTCGTGCACTGAGCGCAGTCTCATCACTGTCGCGGCAACGAGCATAAATTCTGGCAATATCCCATGAGTCATCCAGTGGACGACAGCACCGATAACCGGGCACCAGCGCCTGAGCGCATCGCTGCTTTCTATGACGAAAGCCCGAGTTACTTCGTTCCAATCGCAATTATTGTAAGCGTCGTTGCAGCGCTTGCTGTCGGCATTTATGTCAACTTCTATACAGCGCCCGCACCACCGCCCTCCAACCCAAAACCCGACTTCAAATTGGTCTACGAGCAATTGGGCGTGTCGCCCGATCCAGCCGCAGAACTCGAAAAGACTATCACCGGCACCAAATTACTCGACCAGCTTCGTCGCGAGCCATGCGATCGTGAGGCGATACAGCCGCTTGCCAAGATGCTAGTGAGCTTCGGATATCCTCGCGAAGCAGCAACCGCCGCCCGTAAATTCGGCGAGCGCTGCGGCTATAGCGCCAAGCTGCTTGAGGAAGCATACGCGGCACTCACGCGCATCAACGATTTCACAGGCGCTGTCGCCGTGGCGAATGAGATGATCAAGCTCGACCAGGCACGGAGCCGCTATCGCTATTTGCGCGGGCTGGCCTATGAAGGCATGAAAAACCCGAGAGGAGCGCTTAGCGACTATATCAGCGCGCTCCAGCTGTTCACCGACCTGTCAAACGTCGCGGTGAGCGAATTCTACCGTATCTCACGCATGTACGCTGCTATCGGACGGTACTGTGACGCCATCACGCCGCTTGAGATGTACATTTCCTATGACGTAACGAAGCGGCAGACGGCGCAGCTTACGAAAATGATCACCGAGTATGCGAATGACGGCAGTTGCCGCGCGCATTATGCGTCAGGCAGCGATAAGGTCTGGATCACCAAGAACAATGTCGTTGACGTCACGATCAACGGCGTCAAGGCCCGCATGCTGGTTGATACCGGTGCCTCAATGGTTTCGATCACGCCTGGACTCGCAGCCCGTGCGCGCATACTGCCCGACGAACAAAACCTGATGACGTTTCAGGTCGTAGGCGGCACCGTGCAGTCCGCGCCGGGCTATGCCCAACTTATTCAGGTCGGCCAAACAAGCGCTGCGAGCGTACCGGTGGCCATATCGGTCGGCAGGGAAGCCGCCTTCGGCGATCAGATCGATGGTCTGCTTGGAATGACGTTCCTTGCGCGGTTCAACTTTACGTTTTCAAGCGGGATACTGGAGCTCAAGCCCCGCACGATCAACTAAACGCCGCTCTCCAAGAGGCGTAGCTCCATAATCGCCGAAAACAACAAGGTGCATCTTGTCCCTAGCGACCGCGCTCCTTATCGCGTTCGCGCTCCTGCTTCATCCTGCTGAGCGCGCGCCGATCCACCTCGGAATCCAGCCGTTGCGCGGCGAGCCGCTTCTGAAATCCGCTTAGGTCACGACCCGGATTATGAATCGCAGCAAGTTTGGATAGCTCTCTGCTCCGGACGTCGCGATCAATCGTATCCCAATAGTCGCGTTCGTTTTCCTGGGCGCTGGCCCGGCGCGAGCGATTCAATTGCGGCCTGCTCTGTCCTTTATCAATCGCCTTGTAGTCAACGTGTCGATAGGGTTGCCGCGAACCAGGTCGGTTTCTCAACTTGCGGCGTTGTGAACTTGCCGGTACGCCGCGTTTATCCATCGCCTGCGATTGTGGACCCTCATGGATAGTCGGCTCGCGCTGGATTCCTTGAGCCGCCAACGTGCGCCTGTCGATACGCTCCGGCCGTCCTGCCGCCTCTAACGCGCGATTGGCGAAGTTCTCCCATTGCTGGCGTAGCCGTTCCGTACTGCCGATCTCGCTGGTCCCGATCACCCGTTTTCCGGTCTTCGGGTCGCGGTCGCGAAGCACCAGGTGACAATGCGGATTCTGGGCATCCTTGCCCTTCTCATGGAATGCCGCCAGCCAAGGCGTCCTTCCCTTCGTGACATGCTCGGCAAAATCCCGGACCAAGGCCGTCCGCTGCTTTCCGTTGAGCTCCCTGGGCAACGCGAGCATGACCTTGTCGATGACGCGGGCATTCTTGCGGTCGACGTCTTCGCACTGCCGAAGATATGCCGCCATCTCGCGCGGGTTCTCACCGGGAAAGCGGGCTTTCTCCAAGCCGCTCATTGCGTTCTTGCGGGTGATATAGCCAAGGTGGGCCGCCGCCGTGTATGGCTGGGCCTGGGTGGATTTTCCGACCGGCGTATGATGCAGGCTGTAAATCGCCACGATCAATGTCCTTAGGTGGTGCGCGGGTTTGCTTGCAAACCCATAAGTGCGCACTGCCGCCGGACCCCACGATAGCGCCGCTTCCCCAGCCTCACAAGTCCTACGAAGCTCGCGCGTTCCCCGCTCACCGATGGTGCCACGAGCAGACCACCGACCGATGGTACCCACGAAGACGACGACGCGGCCCCACGGCAGTTGCCCAGATCCAACCCGCCAGCGATACTCGCCTTTTCGTTTATTTCTTCGTTGGAGGCGCAATGACTTTCGAACCGTCGCCGGACCGTCCGGTGTCGTTCCTGCACAAGCTGGTTGGCATCAAAGACCTCGAACCGCCTATCTCAGACGGAGAGTACGCCCTCTATAAGCGGTTTCGGGATGGTCGAGGTCTCATCCCCGTGCCCGTCGCCAAAACCCTTCCTGAGTGTCCCCGGAACGCCGATAGACGTAGCCGGACAGCCATTCGACGTCTGATTGCCGACCCGCGCCTCCCGACCATCTTGAATCTCATTGAAGAGGAAAAGGTACGTGAGGAAGCCCGGCGGAATGCCATCGCCGAAGAGCGCAAGGCCGCCGAAGCTAAGGCAAAAACCGAAGCTTTAAGGACCAAGCTTGAGAAGATTGATGCTTTTCACGGCGACCAGCTCAACGAATTCAGCCTCAAGTTCGGCCAGTTCGAACATCTCATCGGAGCACAGTCGCTCGCCGAGGCGTCGCTGAAAATCACCCACGACAGCTATAGCGAGTTCAAGAAAAGCCAACGCGCCCTCAACATCAACATGGCCCAAAAGGGCAACGACCGGTCAGCCATGGCATTCGGCGTGCTAGCCGCCATCGAAAACAATCTACGCGATAAAGGTAACGCACGAGGGATAGCCGCGGGACTTTCCACGGTCACGATCCGGCGCTCTCTTGTGGCGCTCCGAGAGGAAGAGCGTGCCGCGCTGCGCATGGCCGACATCCTTGAAGCACTTGGTGTTCTCGATGCGGATGACAGATTGGCCATCCTGGTGCCGATTATTTGGAACGATGGAAACTGCGATATCGATTTCAGCAACTCGTCGGCTGAATTCAGGGTTCGGGCGGCCACGCTCGATACCCTTAAGCCACTCATCTCTGCCAGCCTGGGCACAGCCGAGGGGGCACGCGAACACCTGAATCAGGCTCTCCGCAAGGCGCTCAATCCCGCATCCGGCCTTCCCGAAGCGCAACGCGGAGTGATCGAGCGCTACCTATTCAGCGGCAACCGCTGGATGACTCCCGGTGAAGGAGCGCACGCGTTGCTGTCTTCGGCAGACGCTCCGGCCGCCCTCCGGCTCGGCGGCTTGTCCGACGATTCCGAGATGATGTATGACCTGCGCGAGAGCCTCCTTACGGTCGCACCACCCGGTAGCGGCAAGAGCCAAGCGCATGTCCTGCGCAATCTTCTCTACCTCAAGGCGCCAGCCGTCATCCTCGACGTCAAGGGGGAGATGTTGCGCGACTCCCGTACCTGGCGAGACGCGAACGTTGGGAAGACGTACGCCTTTACACCGCACGCACCCGAAGATTCCATCCACTACAATCCATTGGATGATATTCGCAACGATCCCGACCTTGCCTGGGAAGATGCCCGCAAGCTCGCCGACCTTATCGTTATTCCGACTTCGGCGCGCGAAACGGGCGACTACTTTGAAAGTCGCGCGCGCGACATGATTACGACCGCGCTGCTGGATGTGGCGATCTCTACGCAGGGCAAAGAGCGGACCATGGCCGGTGTGCTCGACCGGCTCTACGTATCAGACGATGAGAGCATCCTGAAGTGGTGCAAACAACTCGACCAGCGCGGCAACGTGCAACTTGCGCGGCAAGCATCAGCGTTAAGGGGAATGCCACCAAAGCAGCGCGAAGGTGTATTTGACAGCGCCCGGCGTCAGCTTGAAATCTGGCAGTCGCCCGCCATCACAAAGATCACCGGCAACACGAGCTTTGATCCTGATAAACTTCGCAGCGAGAACGGCACTCTTTATCTTGCGGTGGCCCTTGAGGACATCAAACGATACGCGTCCGTCCTCCGTGTGCTCATCGGCCAGACGCTGTTCAAGCTCTATCGCCAGAAGCCGGAGGCCGAAGCGCTACCGGTCACCTTCTTCCTTGATGAACTACCCAGGCTTGGCCGCATGGATGTCATTGAGGAATCCCTTGATGTTGGTCGCAGCTACGCCGTGCGACTGTGGATGTTCTGCCAGAACTTCGGACAGCTGGAGACAGCGTACCCGAACGCGCAAGGCATGATGAGCAATTGCGCGGTGCGCTGCTTCATGAACCCCGATGAAGACACGGCTCGTTGGCTCAGCCAGAACCTTGGCATGCGCCAGGGGCTTCTCGACGGCGCGCGAAAGCCGCTCGTCGAACCCCATCAACTGACCGGACCGGAGTTCGCACAGCAATTGGTGGTATTCTCTCGCGGCTCACCTCCAGCCCGCCTCACCAAAAAGCCTGCCTTTAGCGATCCGGTCTGCCTTGCGCGCATGGCCGGTGTCGCCGACATTCCTCAAGAAGACATTCCTCAAGAGGAAACCTCTTCACCAATAGAAAATCCGGAAGAGGCGCGTATCACCTGGGACGACATCGGCCCCGGCCCGAATATTCAGGAGAATGTAAGCACTCCTCCGATCGTCGAACACAATAACCGGCCCAGCCTGCGGATAGCGATTGGGGCAGGATGCATACTTCTTGCGTTGATTGGTTGGGGCACAACGCGGGAAGTGCAGTTTCGCGGCCTTAAGGCCGAGAATGCCACACTCCAATCCACGCACGATGCCGATGCGCAAGCCAATCGGGCATCTAGCACGCATAAAGCGCAACTTTTGCGGACACTCCGCGAAACCGAGCAGGCGCGAGATAGCGCAGGCACCGATGCTTCGTTGGCGAGAACCGAGCTCCAGCGCGAACGTGACGCGCATGCAGCCACCAAGCGCCAACTTGCAATGCTCGAAAGCAGACCGGTAACGCAGGCGCCACCGACGGCCTCGGAAACCAACCGGTCGTCGCCTCTACCGACGGCTTCACCAAGGACATATCCGTCCTTCCCGGCTGAGCTACCGGGCCAAGGACAGGCTACACCGATCACCACGGCCACGCCTCCCTTCCCAACCGATTCAAAATTTGCGGAAGTCACCACATGCGATGAGCTTGCAGCCAACCCCTATGATTCTCGTCACGTGGGAAACGGCGTCCCGTTCCCTGAACTTAGACGCAATGCGCTGGCCGCGATTTCCGCTTGTGACCTAGCGATCAGCGCGAACCCGCACGAACCCAGATTCTTCTACCAAAAAGCGCGTGCCTTGCAGGCCGCCAACGATCCGCGCGCGCAACCGCTGCTGGAGAACCTCATGCAAGAAAAATACGCGGCGTCATTCGACAACGCCGCTCAGCTACTTGCCAATCAAGGCCGCTGGCAGGAAGCCGCAAATCTGTACCGGCAAGGTGTCAGACTTAACGATGTCGATGCGATGGTTTCCCTCGCCGACGCGATACGCGCGAACCGCATTGCACCCCTTATACAAAATGAGGATGGCGTGCTTTATCAGAAAGCCGCGAGCCTCGGTCACAGAGGTGCAGCCGCCGACGTCCGGCAACGAGCGTCAGCCGGTGCCGTGATTGACGGCGTCTCCCGGTTTTTCGGGCCGCGCTGATTGGCGTGGCTGATCTTGGCTTTGCCAAGACGGCAGCCTCTGGCGCGGGTACGGCTCGCGGTCAAGGGCGGCTTGGCCGCTCGTCGTACCCTTGACGGCGAGATAGCCCGCGCGACCTCGGACGTCCGATATCAGTTGAATCTTGTTTATCGATCGCGCGGTTTTTACAGCTTCCGGCAGGTTTCCGTGCAATCTGTTAGTGCACCGCCTGGCCAGTTAGCGAGCGATTCTATCGTCAGCGCTTGGCGACAAAACTGGATAAATGCGAACTTCTTCGCATGGTGCAATTCATCCTCACGCTGTTGAAGGCCGCATGGCTTTGTCTTCGCGTTCTGGGCTGGATTGCCTTGCGGCTCTTCTCGCTTGGCCGCACCCTGTATCGCTGGGGCGGTTTCAGTCCCGGAGGGGCTCTTGGCTCTGCGCGCTTCGCAAACTGGTGGGAACTGCTGTTTGCAGGGGTGCGACGAGGCGACGGACCCATCATCGGCCGCGTGGGCCGTTCTTTTTTGCGCTTCAATAAGGATGGCATGGTCACGGTATTCGCGCCGATGGGGGCGGGTAAAGGCGTTGGCGTCGTCATCCCCAACCTTCTGGAGTATCGCGGTTCAATTGTCTGTACCGACATAAAGGGAGAGAACCGCGCGATCACCCATCGCCGTCGCCTGGAATTCGGGCCAGTGCGAGTGCTCGATACCACTGATCCCCACGCATCCGACCGCTTCAATCCACTCGACATGGTTCGCGTGGATACCATCCATGAAAAGGATGACGCCGAAGCGCTCGCCAAACTGATGATCATTCCGGATGGGAAGGAGAGTCATTGGGACAGCAAGGCGGAGGGCATGGTCACGTGCCTGGTCCTGCACGTCGTCCGCCTGGACGCCGAACGCCGCACGCTGGCGCAATTGCGCTCGCTTTCCACCCTTCCCCCGGAATCTTTCAAGGAGCTCTTGCACCAAATCGCATCCGATGGCCCCCGCGCCGCCGCCGAACTGGCGGGAAGCTTCCCGGCCCTGGAGGGCAGCGAGGAATTCCGCAGCGTCATGTCCAACCCCGAAAAAGCCACGCGGGGATGGTCAGTCGGCAGTCCTGCCGGCGCAATCTCATCAACGTCCACCTTCAACCTCGCATCCCTGGTCGACCAAACCAAAACGCTCTACCTCGTGGTCGATGAGGAAAAGCTTTCCGTCTACGCCGGATTCCTGCGCGTGATGGTCGGCTGCGTGCTTAACGCGCTGACTCGGGCCAAGAACCGCCCGCGACCAAAACACAAAGTTTTACTGCTGCTTGACGAAGCCGCCGCCCTCGGCACGCTTGAGCCACTCGAACGCGGCGTAGGCTATCTTCGTGCCTACTGCACGCCGCTGCTGGTCTTCCAGGATCTGAACCAGCTTCGCGCGCTCTACACGCGCGCCGGTTCGTTCCTGGCCAACGCGACCTGCAAGGTCTTTTTCAACGTCGCGGATCTCGAAGCCGCCCGGTTCATCTCGGAGATGATCGGGCAAACCACCTCGCTCGCCCATAACCAGGGCACCTCGCAGGCCAACACCGACTTCGTGAGACAGCAATATTCCTTGGGTATGTCGGAGACCGGCCGCTGGCTCCTTGACCCATCCGAAGTGATGCGCCTGCCCGGCAACCGCGCGCTGGCCCTCTACCGCAGCGACATCCTGCGCTATCCGGTGCTGGCGACGAAGATCAACTATCGCTCATGGCGTCATTTCCGCTGGTGGGGCAAGTTCGACCGCTGGCCTCCGCAACTCAACGCGCGCGATTCCGCCCACCGCCCCGCGTCGGCTCAAGATCAAGGCGCTGCCAGCGCCCCATCCGATTCGACCAAACAGTGCGCCGCATAAACTGGCTCTCGCGAATGCCCAGCACCGCGAAAAACAGCTTGTCCAGCTCCGCCAGCCAGAAAGCGACCTGCTCCCGTCGCTTCAAGGCGTGCTCATACCGCGCACGACGCGCTTTAAATGATTCTTGTTGGTCTTGGCTGGCCGACCGCTCGTTCGCGATGAGCGACTCGTAATAAGCCTGCCTGCGGCGCATACGCTCTGCCTGCCGCTCAATTTTGGCCGCCCTTGAGGCGAACCGATCGCTGTTCGCGCCCAGCCTCTTGATATTGGCATTGGCCCGGCTGCCCTTGTCCAACTCGGAATAACGGACCATCCGCCTGACCGGAGAAGGCAATTCCCTTATACGAAACGGCCCGGCCACACGGTCCCGACTCTGCGGCGTTTCTGCAAAGGCCGCTTTCCTGGCTTTCGGCCCCACATGAATCTCGGCCGCCCTTTCGAGCGTCGCGGCCAGAACTGGCTCGCGCCGAGCCACGGCCTCGGCTCTCTGAATCGAAAGGCTCCGATGATCTACCTTCACGCCGTGACCGCGTTCCCGCAGAATCCTGTTCTGGTGTTCGGCCCAAGCTGCGCGCCATTTGACCAGCATGGCATCGCTATTCCACTCCCGCGTCTTGACGCGGCGAAGCCCGCCACCGCCCGCCCGCCGCAGGGTCAACAACACATGTGCATGGAAATTACGGGGATCGTCCCCCTTCTCGGCAACCGGCGCATGAATGGCAAAGTCCGCGACCATCCCCTGCGAGACGAACTGCGCCGCAACGAACTCCCGCACCAGTGCCAGTCGTTGCTCGTCCGTGAGCTCACACGGCAACGCCATGTTGATTTCCCGCGCGAGCTGGGCGTCGCGCCGAACCTCACTCTTTTCGACCCCGTTCCACAGTTTCTCCCGATCAAGCAGCCACCCGGCACTTCCCTCCGGTGCGATGATCTCGGCGTGAACAACCCCGCGCCGCCTGCTGTAGTCCGCATCAATCCCACGGCGCTCATCCCTCAATTTCTCGCCAGCGCGATAGGCCGCCATCGCGACCACCGAACGCCCTTCCGAGCGTTTCACCGCCTGTGCCGAGAAATGATAAGACGCCATCGCCCTCCCTGACTTGTCGCTTGCGACACCTTACGGCCATGAGACACACACCTGTGTCGGCCGTGCACCTATGTCGCGTAGCGATGTATAAGTGCGCCATTCCCTGACTTCAAAATATTTCCAACAAGGCAGTGTGGCCGATTTATCCAAACCGCCGTCGGCCGCGAAAACGTCAAATATTCGGCGCGACATCATTTGTCGGTTGAATACAAGCCGCTGGGGGCAAGCCCCCAGACCCCCATCCGTTAAACAACAACGAGCGAAGCTTTTCCAAGATCCCGATGTTGTCGTCTCCGCGTGAAACGGCCCCGCTAACAGCGGAGCCGACTCCGAGCCGTGTTGTAATGTGTACGATCCAGCTCAATTCCGACGAAACGCCGCTTGAGCTCGCGAGCCGCAACGAGCGTCGAGCCAGAACCGCAGAACGGATCGAGGACCATCGCGTCAGGCTTGCTTAGCGTCGCGACCAACCGACGCAAAGCCGCCACGGGCTTTTGGGTGGGATGCAATCGATTGCCGGTGTAGGACCAGTCGATCACATCATCGAGCGGAGCATCGGGATACGGCGCATCGCCCTTGGCCAGAACATAAGCCTGCTCGTGGTGGTGCCGGAAGTACCTAACCGAT
>Ga0066256_1001627_pt1 | contig 29576 bp, 24 predicted proteins | sample ThiBio_1000_biof_FD_87107 | JGI IMG/M metagenome (GOLD analysis project Ga0066256, IMG submission 87107) | Wastewater bioreactor microbial communities from Cape Town, South Africa - Thiocy_expt_1000_biof (version 2) | ecosystem: Engineered > Bioreactor > Thiocyanate-remediating >... | reverse complement strand
CGCCTCGGGGCAAGGTCCTTGGCCATGGGAACGGACGCTCAGGTCCGCTGAGCGCCGGCCATTATTAGCGGAAGAGGCAAGGAAGCGAAGCGCTGACCGCCTCTGCCGCACCCGCTGCGTGTCGGGCTGGCGTTGACATCCACCGATCCGACGGTGGGGCATATAACCCATATGGATCATTTTGTCAAGCGAAATCGTCGCAGGCGCTACCAGGTCAGGCCATGCGCGCCCGCTGTGGCGCCGAGCACCGTGACCAGCGCGAGAACCAGCAGGACGCGGTGCATCCGTTCCATGCGGGCGAAGTCGGCGGCGGGGGTGGCGGAGCGTTCCATGCGGCGGTGGAGGAACAGGGGCTCGATCAGGTAGAGCATGGCCGCGAATAGGGTCCAGAGGATCACCATCGCGTGCATCCACCAGAAATGCGGGTCGGCGAAGCGCGGCCACAGGTCGGCGCGGTGGATCATCCACAGGCCGGACAGCCCGGCGAGGCCGACCCACAGCCGGGCCTGCCAGGCGAAGCCGCTCTCGAAGCGGTGGAAGGCGGCGAGGCGGTCATCCGGCGGATTGTTCCGCCGGATCGCCGGCATGAGCACCGTGGTCACGAAGGCGACCCCGCCGATCCAGGCGACGATGGCGACTACGTGCAGCACGCGCGCCAGGATGAAGTCGTCCATCGTCCTTGCCTCCATGCCTTGTCGTCAGGCGGCCAGCAGGTCGTCCGCCGGCCCGAAGAACTCGTAGTGGATGCGATCGCTCGCGACCCCGCCCAGCGACAGCGCCGCGACCAGGACCCGCAGGAACGGGCGCGGGCCGCAGAGGAAATAGTCGGCCTCGCCGGTCGGGGTGTTGGCCGCCAGCCAGTCTTCGTCGATCAGCCCGGCGACGTCGTAGTCGCGGCCGGCGACGTCCTCGCTCCGCGGCGACTGGTAGAAGATCGTGGCGCGGCCCTGGTCGAGGCCCGCGATCAGCGAGCGGACATGCGCGCCCATGGCGTGGGTCGAGCCGTCGAGCGTGCCGTGGGCGAAATGGACCGGGACCTGGGGATGGTCCTGCGCGATCGTCTCCAGCATGGCGACCATCGGGGTCAGGCCGACGCCGCCCGAGAGCAGGACGACCGGACGCTCGGGACGGGCCGCGAGGAAGAACTCGCCGGCCGGCGGCGCGACCTTGAGCACCGTGCCCGGCTTCGCCGAATCGTGCAGCCAGCCCGAGGCGAGGCCGAGCGGCTCGCGCTTGACCGAGATTCGGTAGGTGCTGCCATTGGGCGCGTCCGAGATCGAATAGTTGCGCTTCACGGGCGGATGGCCGGGAATCTCGAACCAGAAGGTTAGGTACTGGCCGGGCTTGTGGCGCACGACCGGGCCGCCGTCGACCGGGCGCAGGATGAACGAGGCGATGATGCCGCTCTCGCGGCGGACCTCCTCGACCGCGAAGTCCCGCCAGCCGGTCCAGCCGCCCTCGGCCGTGGCGAGGTCGTGGTAGATGTGCCCCTCGCGCGCGATCAGGATATGGGCGAGGAACCAGTAGGCCTCGCCCCAGGCGGCGAGGATCGCGTCGGTCGCGGCGTCGCCGAGCACGGCCTTGATCGCGCCGAGCAGGGCGTCGGCCACGTGGGGATAGTGCTCGGGCAGGATCTGGAGGCCGACGTGCTTCTGGGCGATGCGCTCGACCGCCGGGGCCAGGGCGCCGAGGTTGTCGATGTTGCTCGCATAGGCGAGGATCGCCGCGGTCAGGGCGCGGGGCTGCGAGCCGCTGTCGCCGTGGTGCGACTGGTTGAAGAGGTCGCGGATCTCCTCGTTCTGGAACATCCGCGCGTACATCTCGCGGACGATGTCGAGGCCGTGGGCTTCGAGGGCGGGAACGGTGGCCTTGACGAGCGCGATGGTCTCGCCGCTGAGGGTCTGCGACATGGTATCTCCGGTTGGGGGTGAAAAGTAGCGGGTGCGGCCGCGCCTAGACGGCGGGCGGCTCGGTGTAGAAGTCGACCTGCATCCGCACCTTGCCGAGCGGGGTGACGAAATGGGTCTGTCCGGGCTCGACGACCCCGGGGGTGCCGGGGGTCAGGACCCGTTCGATCGGCGGCTCGGCGTAGGTGAGGTTCAGTTCGCCCTCGATCACGCGGATCAGGCCCCAGACGCCGGCCTTGGTCCGGTGCTCGGCGCGGAGCGCGGCGGGGATCGTGGTCTCGTCGAAGACCGGGGTGGAGCGATAGGGCTCGGGCATGGCGCCGGGTCCTCCGGTCAGGCCGCCGCCCGCGGCTCGGCCGGGGGGAGCCTGAAGAACATCGCGAGCTGGAGGCTCTCCGCGATCCGCGCCGCCTTGGCCTGGAGCGCGGCGGCCGCGGCGGGCTCCATCAGCTCGGCGGTGGTCTCGTTCCACAGCGCGAGCCAGCGGCCGAACAGCTCGGGCGTGATCCGGTCGCGGTGCTTCATGTGGGCGGGCATCGGCTGGCCCTTGTAGCGCCCGCTGGTGAGCATCACCGAGGACCAGAAGGCGGCCAGCTTCTCGAGATGCTCGGGCCAGTCGGCGATCGCGTCGTTGAAGATCGGCCCCAGCTCCGCGTCGGCGCGGACCCGGGCGTAGAAGTGCTCGACCAGCCGCTCCAGTCCGGCCTCGTCGATTGCGTCGCGGTGATTCACGGCTCAGCTCCAATCGTGCATTGGAGATGCATCTATCCCGCCGTGAGAAAATATGCAAGAAAAATACATCTTATATCCGGCACGGCCCGGCAGGGGAAGGAGCGGGTGTCTCCCGCCGCGCGGGTGAGCCGTCAGGCCGCGCGTCAGGCGGCGGCGTGGTCCTCGGGCGCGGGCTGGCTCACCTTGACGATGGTCAGCCGCCGCTCGTGGCCGCTGCGGTCGGGCCAGAGGATCGACTGGCCCTTGCGGAGTCCGATCAGCCCGGCGCCGACCGGCGTCAGGATCGAGACGCGCCCGGCGGCGATGTCGGCGTGCCTGGGATAGACGAGTTGGATCGTGCGGTCCGCGCCGCTCGCCTCGTCGATGAACTCGACGGTCGCGCCCATGGTCACGACGTCGGCGGGGATCTCGGCGCGGTCGTGGGTGGTCGCCCGCTCGATCTCGCCGAGCAGCAGGCGGCTGACCTGCGGCGCGCGCTCGGCGGCGGCCATGGCGAGGTCGGCGAGGGCGTCGGCTTCGGTATCGATCATCTGGATCGGCGGCTGCGCGGCCACATCGGTCTTGGTCATGGTTTCCGGCTTCCTGTGATTGGCGTGGTCCGCGCGGGGGTGCGCGGATGCTCCTGGGGAAAAGGTCCTGCCCCGAGCCCGGGGCGTGACGTGCCGGGACCCGGGGCTAATTGCCCGCGAGCAGTTGCCCTCCATGAAGGCGAAAGCGGAGAAGGTGCGAACCCTGGCTCATCGGGCGAGCATGTCCGAGCCGGGACGACAAGTCAAACGCGGGACGTTTCGGGCGGCCGCGAGCAAAGCGGCGCCCCTTCGCACACGGATGAAAAGTGCGAAAGGGCGCCGGACTCCTCACGCCTAGGGGAGGCGTGAGGAAAGGGGTACGGTCAGGCCGCCTCGAGCATCCGGCCGAGATCCTCGCGGGCGTCGCCGGTCGGGCGGATGTCGAACTTATCGACCAGCACTTCCAGCACCTCGGGGGTGAGGAACTGGGGCAGCGTCGGCCCCAGGTGGATGCGGCGGATGCCGAGGTGGAGCATGGAGAGGAGGACGGCCGTGGCCTTCTGCTCGAACCAGCTTATCGCATAGTGCAGCGGCAGGTCGTTGACCCCGACGCCGAGCGCCTCGGCCACGGCGGAGGCGACCTTGATGCCCGAATAGGCGTCGTTGCACTGGCCCATGTCGAGCACGCGGGGCACGCCGTTGATCTCGCCCAGGTCCTCGCGGTTGAAGCGGAACTTGCCGCAGCCCAGGGTCAGCACCAGGCTGTCGTCGGGCGTCGCCATGGCGAGGTCGTGGAAGTAGTTGCGCCCCGGCCGCGCGCCGTCGCAGCCGCCGATCAGGAACAGGTTCCGAACCTCGCCGCGGCCGATCATGCCGAGCAGGGTATCGGCCACGCCCATGACCGTGTTGCGGGCGAAGCCGATCGTGATCGTCTCCTCCACCGCGTCCTCGGCGAATCCGGGCAGGGCCAGCGCGCAGGCGATCGCGGGCGAGAAGTCGTGGTCGGTCAGGTGCCGCACGCCCTGCCAGCCGACCGGCCCGGCGGTGAACAGGCGGTCGGCATAGCCCTTGATCTCCGGGTTGATCAGGCAGTTGGAGGTCATCACGATCGCGCCGGGGAAGGCGGCGAAGTCGCGCTGCTGGTCCTGCCAGGCGCCGCCGTAGTTGCCGGCGAGGTGCGGATACTTCTTCAGCCCGGGATAGGCGTTGGCGGGCAGCAGCTCGCCGTGGGTATAGACGTTGATGCCCGTGCCCGCGGTCTGCTGGAGGATCGTCTCCAGGTCGCCCATGTCGTGGCCCGAGACGAGCAGGCACTTGCCGGCCTTGGGGGTCATCCGCGCCTGGGTCGGCTCGGGATGGCCGAAGCGCCCGGTGTTGGCGGCGTCGAGCAGTTCCATGACCTTGAGGTTGAGCGCGCCGACGGCCAGCGATTCGGCGACCAGCGCGTCCATCTCGGCCGGGTCGCCGCCGAGGAAGGCGGAGATGCGGTGGAACTCGGCGCTGACGGCGTCCTCCTCGGTGCCGAGGACGCGGGCGTGCTCGCTATAGGCGGCCGTGCCCTTCAGCCCGTAGAGGATGAGGTTGCGCAGGCCGACCACGCTCGGCCCGTCGCGGTCCATGAAGCGCTGGATCGCCGCGACGGGCGCGGCGGCGGCCAGCTCGGACGGGGTCGTGCCGGGGTTCCAGGTCGCGGGCTCGGGCAGGTCGGAAAGGTCCGCGCCGGCTTCCTCGGCCAGGCGCCGGGCGCGCTGGCGGATGCGCAGGGCCTCGCCGATCAGGGCGACGAAGCGGTCCTCGTCGAAGTTCACGTTGGTCAGGGTGGTGAACCAGGCGTGGGGGGTGAAGGCGTCGACCTCGGCGTCGCGGGCCCCGCGCCGGGCGGCGCGGTCGGCATAGGCCGAGACGCCCTGCATCAGCCGCAGCAGCACGTCCTGGAGATCGGCGACCGTCGCGGACTTGCCGCAGGAGCCGACCTTGGCGGCGCACCCGCCCTTGTTCGATTGTTCGCACTGCACGCAATACATCGGGAAATCCCTCGTCGAAAGATGAAGACGGGGTTCCACTTATCGGGCCGTTCGAAACATGCATTTGACGTGAATCAAATGGCGGCGGGCGCGGGTCGAATAAGGAGGATGGGCGCCGCCGAGGAGGGACCGGCCCCGATGCAACTGACCCGTCATACCGACTATGCGCTGCGCCTGCTCATCTACCTTGCGGGCGCGGGCGAGGGGCGCGTGCAGATCGCGGCGGTGGCCGAGGCGCAGGCGATCTCCCGCACCCACCTGATGAAGATCGCCAACGAGCTGGCTCGGGCCGGCTTCATCGACGCTGCGCGCGGGCGGGGCGGCGGCATCCGCCTCGCCCGCGATCCGGAGGAGATCAACCTCGGCGCGGTCATCCGGACGACGGAACCGCCGTGTCCGATGGTCGATTGCAGCGCTTGCCGCCTGATCCGCCGCTGCTCGCTGCCGGGCGTGCTGGAACAGGCCGAGTCGGCGTTCCGGGCGGTTCTCGACAGGTTCTCATTGGCGGACATCATCCGCGAGCGGAGGGCGTCTCCCGCCTTATCGTGAACCCGTCATGCTGAACTCGTTTCAGCCGTTCCCCCCGATCCGCTCGGCCACGGCGATCAGGCGCCGGGCCTGGTCGAGGTGCAGCAGCTCGGCCATCTTGCCCTCGACCCGGATCGCGCCCTTGCCGGCGTTCTCGGGCAGGGCGAAGGCGGCGATCACCGCCTGGGCCCAGGCCAGCTCCTCCGCGCTCGGCGAGAAGACCTCGTTGGTCGGGGCGAGCTGGTCGGGGTGGATCAGGCTCTTGCCGTCGAAGCCGAACAGCAGGCCCTGCTCGGCCTCGGCGCGGAAGACGGCCAGGTCGCGGAACTCGTTGCAGACCCCGTCGAGCACCGCCACGCCGTGCGCGCGCGCCGCGGCGACGGCCATGCTCAGGAAAGGCAGGAACGGCGTGCGCTCGGGCGTCAGCCGGGCGCGCATCTCCTTGGCGAGGTCGTTGGTGCCCATGATCCACAGCGACAGGCGGGTATCGGCGGCGCGCGCGGCGATGGCGTCGAGCCGGGCCATGGCAGCGCAGGTCTCGATCATCGCCCAGAGCTGCATCGACGCGGGAGCATCGGCAAGGGCGGCCTGGTAGCGGTCGATGTCCGCCGGGCTGGAGACCTTGGGCACCAGCACCGCATCAGCGCCCGAGCCGGCGATCGCCGCCAGGTCCGCCGCGCCCCATTCGGTGTCGATCCCGTTGGCGCGGATCGCGACCTCGCGTTGGCCGAAGCCGCCCTCGCGCACCGCGGCGACGGCGGCCGCGCGCGCCTCGGCCTTCATCTCGGGCGCGACGGCGTCCTCCAGGTCGAGGATCACGACGTCGCAGGGCAGGGTGCGCGCCTTGGCGATGGCCTTGGCGTTCGAGGCGGGGAGATAGAGGGCGGAGCGGCGGGGACGGTCTTGGGTCATCGCCCGTCTGTGAAATCTGCGGCCGCGCCGGTCAAGGTGATGACGCGGGGGCGGGGCTTGCCTATGGAGGGGGCAGGTCGCCCCGCAAGGTGGAACGGATAACGATGAACGAGCCTTCGCCGCCGGGCGATCAGGATGACGAGGGCGTCTCCCCCTCGGTCTGGCGTTTCGCCCGGGCGAGCCGGGCGCACGTGGTGGTCGACGCCGCCGACTATTTCGACCTGATGCAGGACGCGATGCTCGCCGCGCGGCAGCAGATCCTGATGATCGGCTGGGACTTCGACACCCGCATCCGCCTGGGCGAAGGGCGGCGCTGGTGGAACCTGCCGCGCAAGGGCCGCCACCCCGCGCGGCTCGGCGCGCTGGTCGTCTGGCTGGTCCGCCGGCGGCGGGAGCTTCAGATCCGCGTGCTCAAGTGGAACTTCGGCGCGCTCAAGTTCGTGCTGCGCGGCACGATGATCGTCGATCTCTACCGCTGGTGGCGGCAGCCGCGGATCGACTTCAAGTTCGATTCGGCCCACCCGCTCGGCTGCTCGCACCACCAGAAGATCGTGGTGATCGACGATCGCTTCGCGGTCTGCGGCGGGATCGACATGACCTCCGACCGCTGGGACACGCCCGCCCATATCGAGCAGGACGTGCGCCGCCGCCGGCCCACGGGGACGCCTTCGGGCCGGTGGCAGGCGGTGACCAGGCGGAGCGGGGGGCGGGCGGCCCGCGCGCTCGGCGATCTCGGGCGGTCGCGGTGGGTGACGGCGGGCGGGGCGCCGCTGGCGCCCTGCGCGCCGCAGGCCGAGACCCCCTGGCCCGAGAAGCTTGCGGCCGAGTTCACCGATGTCGAGATCGGCATCGCCCGGACCCGCGCCGAATATCGCGGCGCGCCCGAGGTCGACGAGATCGAGGAGCTGTTTGCCGAGCACATCGCCCGCGCCCGGCGCTTCATCTACGCCGAGAGCCAGTATTTCGCCTCGCGCCGGATCGCCGAGGCCATCGCCCGGCGCGTGGCCGAGCCCGACCCGCCGGAGATCGTCCTGATCAACCCGCTCTCGGCCGAGGGCTGGCTGGAGCAGGCGGCGATGGACGGGGCGCGGGTGCGCCTGCTCCACGCCATCGCCGAGGGCGACCACCGGCGCGCTTTCCGCATCTTCGTGCCCTTCGCCGCGCAGGGGACGCCGATCTACGTCCATGCCAAGCTGATGATCGTCGACGACGAGGTCCTGCGGATTGGCTCGGCCAACATGAACAACCGCTCGATGGGGCTCGACACCGAATGCGACGTGTTCATCGACGCCGCGCGGCCGGGCAACGGCCATGCCGCGGAAGTCATCACCCGCATCCGCCACCGCCTGCTGGCCGAGCATTGCGGGCTGGAACCGGATCAGATTTCCGCGCTTCTGGAAGAACATGGGTCGATGGCCGCGGCGATCGACGCGTTGGGCGCGGGAAGTTCGGGACCGGCCAAGCGGCTCGCGCCTTTTGCCTTGCGTCCGCTGACCGATGCGGAGAAAGCGGTGGCCGACAACGCCCTGCTCGATCCCGAACGGCCGAGCGAGCTGTTCGAGCCGATCGGCGGCAAGCGGGGCCTGTTCAGGCGCGGCGGGTTCCTCCGCCGCCCGCGATAAGGAGTTGGATGCGGATGGCGAGTCACGATCACGATCATATCGACCGGGACGACGGCCCCCTGGCCAAGCTGCCCGTGCCGGAGGACGTGCAGGAGGCGATCCGCACCCTGATCCGCTGGTCGGGCGACGATCCGGCGCGCGAGGGCCTGCTCGACACCCCGGCGCGCGTCGCCCGGGCATGGAAGGAATATTGCCAGGGCTATGCCGAGGACCCGGCGATCCACCTCAGCCGCGTGTTCCACGAGGTCGGCGGCTACGACGAGGTCGTGCTGCTCAAGGACATCCCGTTCCAGTCGCACTGTGAGCACCACATGGCGCCGATCATCGGCAAGGCGTGCATCGCCTATCTGCCGCGCAACCATGTCGTCGGCATCTCCAAGCTGGCGCGGGTGCTGCACGGCTTCGCCAGCCGCCTCCAGATCCAGGAGCGCCTGACCGCCGAGGTCGCGCAATGCATCTGGGATCACCTGAAGCCCCAGGGCGTCGCCGTGGTGATCGAGGCGCAGCACGGCTGCATGACCGGGCGCGGAGTGCGCACCCCCGGCGTCGGCATGATCACCAGCCGCCTGATGGGGGTGTTCCTCGAGGATGAATCGAGCCGCAAGGAAGTGCTGAGCCTGATGGGCTACTAGCGCCCGCGCGCAGGCCATGGCGGAAAGCCCGTCCCTTCCCCGGCAGGCGCGCGATTGGCTCGGGGGTCTGCTCCGGCCCGGCCCGCGGCTGGTCGACGAGGTCGAGTGCATCGCCTCGATCCTGCTGGCGATCCTGTTCGCCCACCTGATCGGAGCGAAGACCGTCGCCTGGGCCGCCTTCACCGCGCTGGTCCTGATGCGCGGCCATGTCTCGCAGACCCTGCTGCGCGCGGTGATGCGGATCATCGGCACCAATGCCGGGGCGGCGCTCGCCCTGGTGATCGTGCCCTATGCGGCGCGCTCGCTGCCGGCGGCGATGCTCGCGGCGGGGGCGGTCGGCACGGCGGCGATGTATGCGACGCTCACCGCCAAGCGGTCCTATGCCTGGCTGCTGTTCGGGCTGACCTACGAGATGATCCTGCTCGACAAGCTGGAGAACCCGGTCGTCGACACCATGGCGCTGGCGCATAACCGGCTGATCGAGGTCTGGGCGGGGACCGTCGCCTGCCTGCTGGTCAGCCTGGTCTCGACGCTGACCGTGCGGCGGCGCTGGCCCGCACCCCCGGCACCCGAGGCGGCCCGGCTCGGCTGGCATCCCCATGCTCTGCGCCACGCCGCCCAGGCGGGGATCGCGCTGGCCCTGCTGCCGCCGCTGAGTGTCTATCTCGGCCTGCCCGAGTTGTGGCAGGCGAGCGTCACGATCATGGCGGTGATGATCGTCCCGGCGGCGAGCATCGGCCGCAGCGCGGTCCAGCCGGTCAACCGCCGGATCCTGCTGCGGGCGCTGGGCTGCCTGGCGGGCGGGCTGCTGGCCGGGGCGATCGTCCTCGTCGCGCAGGGCTGGGCGCCGGTGCTGATCGCCGGGACCTGCCTGGGGGTGCTGATCGGCCGCCACATCGAGAACGGCGACACCCGGCTGACCTATCTCGGGCTGCAATTCACCCTGGCGATCCTGGTGGTGCTGGTGCCCGACAGCTATGCCGAGGCCAATATCGGCCCGGCGCTCCACCGCCTGCTCAGCATCTTCGTCGGGATCGCCGTGCTGGAGCCGGTGCTGCTCCTCTGGCACGCGGTCGCGCGCGGCACGGCGGAGGAGAGGGGGGAAGGGGAGCCCGGGCGCGGCGAGGCGCCCGGGACCGAATAGAGGATCAGAGCTGCTCGAGCATGTGCTCGGCCGAGCTCACCTTGAACTCGCCGGGGGCCTCGACGTTGAGCTGCTCGACCACGCCGTCGTTGACCACCGCCGACCAGCGGCTGCCGCGCTGGCCCATGCCGAAGCCCGAGCCGTCCATGGTCAGGCCGACCGCCTTGGCGAAGTCGCCGTTGCCGTCCGCCAGCATGGTCACGTCGGACGAGCCGCCCGACTTGCCCCAGGCGCCCATCACGAAGGCGTCGTTGACGGCGGTGCAGGCGATCTCGTCGATGCCCTTGGCCTTGAGCTCGGCGGCCTTGTCGACATAGCCCGGCAGGTGCTTGGCCGAGCAGGTCGGGGTGAAGGCGCCGGGGACCGAGAACAGCGCGACGCGCTTGCCCTTGAAATAGTCCGCCGCCTGGACCGCGTCGGGCCCGTTCTCGGTGGCCTTGGTCAGCTTAACATCGGGAAGCTTGTCGCCGACTGCGATCGTCATGGGGGAATTCCTTTCCTAGGCTCGAAACAAAGCGCTTGCGCCGTCGCACATATAGTCACGCCCGGCGGTCCGGCAATGGGGGCCAGGCACGGGATTTCCCGATGAAGCGACAGTTCCGCGCGACGGCCGGAAGATGGTTAAGACCGCACTACGGGCTGATTTTAAGATTTGGTAAAATGATTCATGAGAGCGTTTCTCTCTACGGGGAAATCAGTAGCCCCGTCAGGGAGACTGCAAATGAAACTGCTTCATGGGGTCGCCGCGGCTTTTGCCGCCACGTCGCTGCTGGCCGCCGTTCCGGCCCAGGCGGGAGAGATGTCCAAGGCGGAGAAGCTTCGCCGGCTCGACATCATGCTGATGGTCACGGGGCTGCGCTGCCGGACCACCTCCGACAACTTCCAGGTGGACTATCGCCGCTTCACCACCAACCACATCGGCGAGCTCAACCAGTCGGCCCGCGCGCTGCGGGCGGAATTGGCCGGGCGCTACGGCGCCGGCGCCGATCGTGCGCTCGACCGGCTGAGCGTGACCATGGCCAACCGCTATGGCCAGGGCCATCCCTGGCTGAGCTGCAAGGAGCTCAAGATGGTCGCCCGCAACCTGGCCGAAGTGCGGGGCGAGGCGCCGCTGGTGGCCGCGGCCGACCAACTGCTGGAGAGCGGCGGGACCTCGACCCTGGCCTATGCCCGCCGTCGCTGAGGCGAGGTGGAAAAGGGATATAAAGACTTCTTTATATTTGCCACCGCGAAGGCGAGGGGATAAGGGCGGCGCAGCTTTGCGTCGCCTTTTCCCGTTTTCAGGAGCCTTGCCGTGGCCACCGTCCTCGACACCCAGAATGACCATGTGATCGCCGACATCGGCCTGGCCGACTTCGGCCGCGCCGAGATCGCCATCGCCGAGACCGAGATGCCCGGCCTGATGGCCTTGCGCAGCGAGTTCGGCGCCTCCCAGCCGCTCAAGGGCGCGCGGATCACCGGCTCGCTGCACATGACGATCCAGACCGCGGTGCTGATCGAGACCCTGGTCGCGCTCGGCGCCGAGGTCCGCTGGGCGACCTGCAACATCTTCTCCACCCAGGACCACGCCGCCGCCGCCATCGCCGCGCGCGGCATCCCGGTCTTCGCGGTCAAGGGCGAGAGCCTGGCCGACTACTGGGACTATGTCGGTCGCATCTTCGACTGGGGCGACGACCGGACCGCCAACCTGATCCTCGACGACGGCGGCGACGCGACCATGTTCGCCCTGTGGGGCGCGCGGGTCGAGGCCGGCGAGAAGCTGTTCGAGCCGACCAATGCCGAGGAGATCGAGTTCGTCCGCGCGCTCAACGCCTTCCTCAAGGCGAAGCCGGGCTACCTCACCCGCTCGGTCCAGGCGATCAAGGGCGTCTCGGAGGAAACCACCACCGGCGTCCACCGCCTCTACCAGCTCGCCAAGGACGGCAAGCTGCCGTTCCCGGCGATCAACGTGAACGATTCCGTCACCAAGTCGAAGTTCGACACCCTCTACGGCTGCAAGGAATCGCTGGTCGACGCGATCCGCCGCGCGACCGACGTGATGCTGGCCGGCAAGGCCGCCTGCGTCGCGGGCTTCGGCGACGTCGGCAAGGGCTCGGCCGCCTCGCTCCGCAACGGCGGCGCGCGGGTGCTCGTCACCGAGATCGACCCGATCTGCGCGCTCCAGGCCGCGATGGAGGGCTATGAGGTCGTGACGATGGAGGACGCGGTGAGCCGCGCCGACATCTTCGTCACCGCCACCGGCAACGAGGACGTCATCACCGCCGAGCACATGAAGGCGATGAAGCCGATGTCGATCGTCTGCAACATCGGCCACTTCGACAGCGAGATCCAGATCTCCGCGCTCGACAACTACAAGTGGTCCGAGGTCAAGCCGGGCACCGACCTGGTCGAGTTCCCCGACGGCAAGCAGATCATCGTCCTCGCCAAGGGCCGCCTGGTGAACCTCGGCTGCGCCACCGGCCACCCGAGCTTCGTGATGTCCTCGTCCTTCACCAACCAGGTCCTGGCCCAGATCGAGCTGTTCACCCGCAACGCCGAATACAGCCACGCGGTCTATGTCCTGCCCAAGCACCTCGACGAGAAGGTCGCGGCGCTGCACCTGGAGAAGCTGGGCGTGAAGCTGACGACCCTGACCAGGAAGCAGGCCGACTACATCGGCGTGCCGCAGCAGGGCCCGTTCAAGGCCGAGCATTACCGCTACTGAAACGGCTCCTCCCGCTTTGTCCCTGCGGCAGGTTCAGGGAAAAGTGGGGAGGACCTTCACGGCTTTCGGCCAACGTGTTGTAATCCCGCTCGCACCCGCATAGCCAAGGCGCGATGCTGCTCAACCAGACCGCCCTTGTCCTGATCGGCCTGCTGCTCGCCGCCTGGACCCTGGCGGCCGGCTGGGCGATCCTCAGCGCCCGGGCGCGGGAGCGCCGGGCCGAGGCCGGGCAGCGCCACGCCCGCCGTCTGGCGCGGATGGTTGACGAATCCCCTGCCTTGCCCCTGCTGGTCCGCTCCGACGGGCGGATCGAGGCGCCACCGAAGCTGGCCAAGTGGCTCGGGCTCGATTCCGTGCCGCAGTACCTGACCGAGCTGGACGGCGGCGGCGAGGATGGAAAGGGCGGCGGCCTCACCGCCGAGCAGCTCGCCGAGCTGACCGAATCCGTCCGCCGCACCCAGAAGACCGCCGCGCCGTTCCGCATGGTCGCGACCCCGCGCGGCTCGCGGCGCAGCCTGGCCCTGCGCGGGCACCTCGCCGATCCGCAGGTCTCGCCGGGCGGCGCAGCGCTGGTCTGGGTCTTCGACTTCAGCGACAGCGAGAGCGAGCTGGTCAAGCTGCGCGCCGAGGCTTCGCGGGCGCGGGGCGACTTCGCTGCTCTGGTCGGCCTGATCGAGGCCGCGCCGATGCCGATGTGGTTCCGCGGGCCGGACGGCGCCTTGCGCCTGGTCAACTCGGCCTATGTCCGCGCGGTCGCCGCCGCCAGCGCCGAGGCGGCGGTCGCGGCCGGGGCGGAGCTGGTCGAGGCGGTCGACGGCCTCACCGCCGCGCAGGTCGCGCTCCAGGCCGCCGCGCGCAAGCAGCCGATCGAGCGGATGGTCGCCGCGACGATCGGCGGCCAGCGCCGCGCCCTGCGGGTCAGCGACCTGCCCCTGGGCGACGAGGGCGTGGCCGGCTATGCCGTCGACGTCGAGGAGATGGAGGAGCTGTCTCGCTCCTTCCGCGCCTTCCGCGATGCGCAGCGGGCGATGCTCGACCAGCTTTCGGCCGGCGTCGCCCAGTTCGACGCCAAGCGGCACCTGACCTTCGCCAACCAGCCATTCCAGCGCATCTTCGGTCTCGGCCCGGCGGTCATGCTCAACCCGCCGGCCTTCGAGCGCTTCCTCGACATCGCCCATGAGGCGGGGCGCGTGCCCGAGGCGCGCGACTTCCCCGCCTGGCGGCGCGAGAAGGCGCACTGGTTCGGCTCCAGCACGGTCCAGGAGGAGGCCTGGCCGCTCGGCGGCGGCACCCACCTGCGCGTCGTCGCCCAGCCGATGCCCGACGGCGGCCTGCTGATGATCGCCGAGGACCGCTCCGAGCAGCTCCAGCTCTCCGCCGCGCGCGACACCATGCTGCGGACCCGCGCGGCGACCTTCGACAGCCTGTTCGAATCGATCGCGGTGTTCACGCCGGATGGGCGGATGCAGATCTGGAACCGCCGCTTCGCGCAGGACTGGGGCCTCGACAGCGACTTCCTCGACACGCATCCCCGGATCGACGCCCTGCTCGACCGGATCGGCGCGCGGCTCAAGCGCCCGCCCCAGGCGCGCGCGGTGGGCGACGTGGTTCGCGCGGCGACGCTGGACCGCAAGCAGAGGGGCGGCCGGGTCCATCTTGCCGACGGGCGCACGCTGGAGTTCGCCGGGGTTCCGCTGCCCGATGGCAACGGGCTGCTGACCGTGCTCGACATCACCGATTCGCAGAAGGCCGAGGAGGCCCTGCGTGAGCGCAACGCGGCCCTGGCCGAAAGCGATGCCCTCAAGACCCGCTTCCTCGCCAACATGAGTTACGAGTTCCGCACCCCGCTGACCTCGATCGGCGGCTTCGCCGAGCTGCTCGCGGCGGGCATCGGCGGCGAGCTGTCGGAGCAGGGCCGGGAATATGTCGACGCGATCCTCGCTTCGGTCGAGCGGCTCGGCGAGCAGATCGAGAACGTCCTCGACCTGTCGCAGAGCGAGGCCGGGATGCTGCCCCTGGCGCGCGAGGAGATCGACCTCTGGCCCTTCGTCACCAAGCTGGTCGAGGACCGCGCGCAGCGGATCAAGGATGCCGGCCTGTCGCTCGACGTGCGCGGCGACAGGGGCGCGGGGCGCATCTCGGGCGATCCGCGGCGGCTGGCGCGGGCGATCGGCCACGTCCTCGACAACGCCGTCGCCGCGACGCCCTCGGGCGGGCGCATCCTCGTCGAGATCGGCCGCAATCGCGACCGTGCACGGATCGTCATCTCCGACAGCGGGCGCGGCATGGACCCGGCGACCCTGGCCCGCGCGCTCGATGGCCTCAAGCTCAGCGCCGACGGCAAGGCGGTGGAGCGCCGCCAGGGCCTCGGCCTGCCGCTCGCCCGGCAACTGCTCGATGCCCACGGCGGCACGCTGGAGCTGATGTCCGAGCCGCGCCAGGGGACCACCGCGATCATCGAGCTGCCGTGAGCGGCGGGGCGCGGACCGAAATCCTCCCCGGTACGGGGAGGGGGACCGCCGGCGTAGCCGGTGGTGGAGGGGGCTCTCCGGTTGGTGCTGCCCTCGCAAGATCGCACTTGGCCGATAGCCCCCTCCACCATGCTCTGCATGGTCCCCCTCCCCGTGCCGGGGAGGATTCCGCATGAGAATCTTGCTCCCCGATCTCCCCGCCATGGAACGCTTCGGCCGCGCCATCGCCGGGGCGCTCCGTCCCGGCGACGTGATCGCGCTCTCCGGCGGGCTTGGCGCGGGCAAGACCACCCTGGCGCGGGCGATCATCGCTGCGCTCGGGCACGAGGGCGAGGTGCCGTCGCCGAGCTTCGCGATCCTCGAGGTCTACGATCCGCCCGCCGTGCGCCTGCCGCTGGTCCATGCCGACTTCTATCGTCTCGCCCGCCCGGAGGAGGCCGAGGAACTGGGCCTCGACGACTATCGCGAGGGCGCGGCGCTCATCGCCGAATGGCCCGAGCACGCGGGCGGCTTCGCGCATGAGCCGGGCTGCCTCGCGATCGCGCTCGAAGTTGCGGAATCCGGGAGGATCGCCATTGTCGAGGGCGGGGCGGATTGGCTAGGGCGCATCCCATGCCTGTAGAACTCCCCCAGGGTGTCGAACCGTTCCTTGCCGCCGCCGGTTGGGGGGAGGCCGCGATCGAGCCGCTGGCCGGCGATGCCTCGTTCCGCCGCTATTTCCGCGTCCGCCGCTCGGGCGACCGCACCGCCATGCTGATGGACGCCCCGCCGCCCAACGAGGACCCCGCGCCCTTCCTGCGCGCGGCCAAGTGGCTCGACGGCAACGGGATGCGCGCCCCGCGCATCCTGGCCGAGGACGCGGCGCGCGGCCTCGTCCTGCTGGAGGACTTCGGCGAGGCGCGGATGCGCGACTACCTCGACCAGTGGCCTGCCGACGAGCGGCAGGTCTATTGCGCCGCGGTCGATGCCCTGGTCGAGCTGCACCGCCTGCCGCCGGGGCCGTTCCTCGACTATTCGCTCAGCGAGTACCAGCGTGAGGCGCGGCTGCTGATCGAATGGTACTGCCCGGCGCAGAGCCTCTACGTCGACGCCGCCGGCTATTCCGCCGCCTGGGAGCAGGCGCTGAGCCCGCTGCTGCCGCGCCAACGCCCCGGGGTGACGGTGCTGCGCGACTACCACGCCGAGAACATCATGCTCCTCAACGGGCTGGACGAGCAGGGCCTGCTGGACTTCCAGGACGCCCTGGTCGGCCATCCCGCCTACGACCTTGTCTCGCTGCTCCAGGACGCCCGCCGCGACGTCTCGCCCGACCTGGAGGCGGAGATGTTCGATCATTACGTCGCCAGGACCGGCGTATCGGCCGAGGATTTTCTGGCCGACTACGCCCGGCTCGGCGCGCAGCGGAACGCCAAGATCGTCGGCATCTTCGTCCGCCTGTGGAAGCGCGACGGCAAGCCGCGCTATCTCGACCTGATCCCGCGCGTCTGGGCGCTGCTCGAACGTGATCTCGCCCATCCGGCGCTGGAGCCGGTCGCGCGCTGGTTCGACGCCAATATCCCCGCCGCGCTCCGCGAGGCGGGCGGGGGCAGCTTCGCGGCATGAGCGGGAAGCGGCCTAAGGAACTCGTGCTGGCCAGCGATACGGCGATGGTCATGGCCGCGGGCCTCGGCAAGCGGATGCGGCCGCTGACCGCGACCCAGCCCAAGCCGTTGGTCCGCGTCGCGGGCAAGCCGCTGATCGATTACAGCCTTGATCACCTGGCCGAGGCCGGGGTGGCCAGGGCCGTGGTCAACGTCCACTACCTCGCCGACGCGCTGGAGGCGCATCTCGCGATGCGCGCCGCGCCCGCGATCACCGTGTCCGACGAGCGCGCGCTGCTGCTCGAGACCGGGGGCGGCATGGTCAAGGCCCTGCCGCACCTGCCCGACCCGTTCTTCTGCCTCAACAGCGACAACATCTGGCTTGACGGCCCGCGCGATGCATTCCGCGAGCTGTCCGACGCCTGGCGGCCGCACGAGATGGACGCGCTGCTGCTGCTGGTCTCGCACAAGCAGGCGCACAACTACGCGGGCAGCGGCGATTTCCATCTCGGTCCGACCGGCCTCATCAGCCGCCGCCGGCCGGGCCGGATCGCGCCGTTCATCTATACCGGCATCCAGCTCGTCTCGCACCGCCTGCTGCGCGATGCGCCGGAGGGGGCCTTCTCGACCAATGTCTTCTGGCAGCGCGCGATCGAGGAGCAGCGGCTCTACGGCCTGATCCATACCGGCGAGTGGTTCGAGGTCGGCGCTCCGGGAGCGATCGCGCCGACCCAGGCCCGGCCCACCCGTGCCTGAGCGGAACAGCCCGCAAGTCTATTCCATCGCTGCCCATCGCGGTTTCGCCGATGCGCTCGTCGCCGGGATGGTCCCGCGTTATGCTGAGCCCGAGCTGGGCCTGGCCCGGCTGACCCTGCTGCTGCCGAGCCAGCGCGCCGTGCGGACCGTGACCGAAGCCTTCGTTCGCCTGGCCGAAGGGGGGATGCTGCTGCCGCGCATGGCCGTGGTCGGCGACCTCGACCTCGACGAGACGCTGGGGCCGCTGCTCGACCCGCTGCTGGACGGTGCGGATATCCCGCCCGCCGCCGACCCGACCCGGCGCTGGCTGCGCCTCGCCGCGATCCTGCGCGAGGTCCAGGGCGCGGAGAGCCCGCGCGGCGCCGCGCTGCTGCGTCAGGCCTACGAGGCGGGGCGGACGATGGACCGCCTCCTCGTCGAGGGGATCGCGCCGGACGACCTGCTGTCCGAGGCGGTCGTCGGCCTGGTCGGCGATCAGGCTGCGCACTGGAGCGCGAGCACGCGCACCTTCCTGATGGCCCAGCGGCTCTGGCTGGCCGAGCTGGCGGCGCGCGGCGAGGTCGACGGGCCGGCGCGGCGCAACCTGCTGTTCGACCATGCCGCGCGGCGATGGAAGGCCGAGCCGCCGGAACAGGCGATCGTCGCGGCGGGCGTCACCAGCGCCTCGCCGGCTCTCGCGCGCCTGCTGCGCGTGGTGTCCGGACTGCCGCGCGGCGCGGTGATCCTGCCCGATCTCGACCTGGCGCTCGACCAGGACGTCTGGGACGCCCTCGGCACGGCGGGCAAGCCGGCCGAGGCGGGCGATCCGCCGTTCGGGCGGCACGACGCGGTCACGCATCCGCAGTATCACCTCAAGCTGCTGCTCAATCGCATGGGCGTGGCCCGCGAGGAGGTGCAGCCGTGGCACCGCTCGGGTCTCGCGGCCTCGCCGCCGGCGCGCAGCCGGGCGATCTCCAACCTGTTCCTGCCGCCGGGCGCCAGCGCCCGCTGGGTCGACCTGCCCGAGGACCAGCGCCGCCTCTCCGGCGTCCGGCTGATGGAAAGCGCCCATCCCGGCGAGGAGGCGCAGGTGATCGCCGTGCTGATCCGCGAGGCGCTGACCGTGCCGGAGCGGCGCGTCGCCCTGGTCACGCCGAGCCGGACCCTGGCCCAGCGGGTGATCGCCCACCTGCGGCGCTGGGGGATCGAGGCCGACGATACGGCGGGCGCGGTCCTGACTCAGACCCCGGCGGGACGCCTCCTGCTCCTCCTAGCGGAGATCGCGGCGGAAGCGGCGGCCCCCGTGCCGCTGGTCGCGCTGCTCGGCCATCCGCTGGTCCGGCAGGGCGAGGCGCGGCCCGCCTGGCTCGACAAGGTCCGCGCGCTCGACCTCGCCCTGCGCGGCCCGCGTCCCGGGCCGGGTCTCGGGTTCCTGCGCAAGCACGGCGAGAAGATTGATGCTGCCTGGTGGGGCGAGGTCGAGGACATCCTCGACCCCTTGCTGGCCCTGCCCGACGAGGCGCTGCTGGCCGATTGGCTCGACCTGCTCGCCACGGCCGCCGAGCGGCTCTGCGGCGAGGCGATCTGGAGCGGTCCGGACGGGCGGATGCTGGCGGGCTTCGTCGAGGACCTGCGCGAGGCTGCGCGGGCCGTCGGCTCGACGGTCCCGACGCGCGACCTGCCGGCCGTGCTCCATGATGCGATGGGCCGCTGCTCGGTGCGCCCGCCCTGGGGCGGCCATCCCCGCGTCCAGGTCTATGGCCTGATCGAGGCGCGGATGAGCCGGGCGGACCTGGCGATCTGCGCCGCGCTGCACGAAGGCTCCTGGCCCGCCGCGCCGGGCGCGGAGGCGCTGCTGCCACCCGCCGTGCTGCGCCATCTCGGCGTGCCGGGGGGCGAGTTCCGCATCGGGCTCTCGGCCCACGACCTCGCCGCCGCGCTCGGCGCGCCCGAGGTGGTGCTGAGCTGGGCGCGGCGCGACGAGGCCGGGCCGGTGATCCCCTCGCGCTTCGTGCTGCGGGTCCAGGCTATGCTCGGCGACCGGCTCGCGGACAGCCACCGCGAGAGCGAGGCGCCGCGCCGCGCCCTGGCGCTCGACGAAGCGCCGCCGGCCGAGCCCTATCCGCGGCCCCGGCCCGATCCCAGCCCGGAGCAGCGCCTGGTCGCGATCTCGGCCACCGCGCTCGATCGGCTGCGGGGCGATCCCTACCAGTTCTATGCCTCGGCGATCCTCGGCCTCAAGGCGCTCGACGGGCTCGATTCGGAGCCGAGCGCGGCGTGGAAGGGCACGGCGGTCCACGCGATCCTCGACCGCTGGCACAAGGCGGGCGAGCGGCCGGGCGCGCTGATCCCGCTGGCGCACGAGGTGCTCGACGAGATGAGCGCCCACCCGCTGATGCGCAGCCTGTGGCAGCCGCGCCTGCTCAAGGCGCTGGAGTGGATCGAGGCCGAGCTGCTCCGCCAGGGCGGTGAGGGGCGCAAGGTGCTGGGGACCGAGGTCCGCGGCGAGATGTCGTTCGGCGGGGTGAAGGTCCACGGCCAGGCCGACCGGATCGACCGGCTGGCCGACGGCAGCCTCGCCATTGTCGACTACAAGACCGGCAAGCCGCCGTCGCCGCGGATGGTCGAGGAGGGCTTCGCGCTCCAGCTCGGCCTGCTTGGGCTGATCGCGCGGGCCGGGGGCTTTCCGGACGTGGCCGGCGAGCTTCGGCACTTCGAATACTGGTCGCTCAGCAAGCGCCCGCGCGGGCAGGACTTCGGCTATTGGGAGGAGCCGATCCCGGAGGGCGCGAGGAAGCGCGGCCTGCCGCGCGACGAGTTCCTGAGCCGGACCGAAGCCTACCTCAACGACGCCCTGAACCGCTGGATCAAGGGCCGCGAGCCGTTCACCGCGCGGCTCAATCCCGACTATCCGGGCTATGCCGACTACGACCAGCTCATGCGCCTCGACGAATGGCAGGCGCGCGGGGACGAGGCATGAGCGGGGGTGAAGCGAAGGTCTGGCCGCTCAAGGACAACCAGCGTCTTGCCGTAGCGCCGGAGGACACCGTCTGGCTCAGCGCCTCGGCGGGGACGGGCAAGACGCAGGTATTGTCCTCCCGCGTGCTGCGGCTGCTGCTCCAGCCCGATGTCGATCCCTCGCAGATCCTCTGCCTGACCTTCACCAAGGCCGGCGCGACCGAGATGGCGGCGCGGATCAACGCGACGCTGGCGACCTGGGTGCGCCTCTCCGACGCGGACCTGTTCCGCCACCTGGAGGCGATCGGCGCGCCCTCCGATCCCGCGACCCGGGCGCGGGCGCGCACGCTGTTCGCCGCCGTGCTCGATTGCCCCGGCGGGGGGCTCAGGATCGATACGATCCATGCCTTCGCCCAGTGGCTGCTCGCCGCCTTCCCGACCGAGGCCGGGCTGATCCCCGGCACGCGGCCGATGGAGGATCGCGACCGCGACCTGCTGGCGCGGCAGGTGCTGGCCGACCTGCTGCTCGACGCCGAGGCGCGCGGGGACGCGGCGCTGCTGGATTCGCTCGCAGCGCTCTCGCTGCGGATGGCGCCCGACGAGGTCGAGCGCTTCCTGCTGCGCTGCGCCTCGGCGCACGAGTTGTGGCTGGGGCCGGGAAGCTGGACGCCGCCCCTGGCCGTGCAGGTGAAACGGCTGCTGGGTCTCCCGGGCGATGCCGACGAGGCGGCGCTGGCGGCATTGTGCGGGGACGACGCGTTCGACGTTGCCTCGCTGCGGCGCTGCCGGGAGACCCTGGCGGCCTGGGACAGCGCGACCGGGCGCGACGGGACGGAGGCGATCGACGCCTGGCTGGCCCAGGACGCGGCGGTGCGCGCCCTGGCGATCGACGACCTCCACCTCGGCCTGTTCACCAAGACGACCGGTGCGCCGAAGCAGCTCAACAACGTCCTCAAGCGCGATCCCGACTACGAGCAGCATGTCCTGCGGGTCGGCGCCTGCATCGACGCCGTGCGCGAGCTGCGCGCCCAGCTCGCCCTGGCGGCCTGGCTGGCCCCGGCGCTGGAGCTGGGCCGCCACTTCGCGCTCGCCTGGCACGAGGCCAAGCAGCGCGAGGGGCTGATCGACTTCGACGACCAGATCCGCCAGGCCGCCGACCTGCTCGGCCGCTCCGAGCTGTCGGAGTGGATCCGCTACAAGCTCGACCGGCGGTTCGACCACGTGCTGATCGACGAGGCGCAGGACACCAACGAGGCCCAGTGGCGGATCATCGAGGCGCTGACCGGGGACTTCTTCACCGGCCTGGGCGCGCACGGCGACAAGCTGCGCACGCTGTTCGTGGTCGGCGACTACAAGCAGGCGATCTTCCGCTTCCAGGGCACGAGCCCGGAGAACTTCGAGGCGGCCCGGCGGCGGGTGGAGGAGCAGCTTCGCGGGCTGGTCGAGAACGCCGAGGAGTCGCGCGAGAGAGGCCGCGTACCGAGGCTCCGGCAGCTCGGGCTCGCCGTCTCGTTCCGCACCGCGCAGCCGGTGCTCGATTTCGTCGACCGCGCCATCGCCCATGTCGGCCATGCCGCCTTCGGCCTGTCGGAGCCCCCCGTGGCGCATCAGGGCGAAGCGCGGCCCGGCTACGTCGCCCTGTGGCGGCCGGTCGGGCTGAGCGGCGACGAGGCCGAGGACGAAGCCGAGGAAGGCGGCGAGGGCTGGCTGTCGCGGCCCGACCGGCAGATGGCCGACCTCATCGCCCGGCAGGTCCGCGCCTGGATGGACGAGGGCTTCCCGCTGGTGAAGGGCGGCGCGCGGCGGGCCGGGCCGGGCGACGTGATGATCCTGGTGCGCAAGCGCAAGGAGCTGGCCGGGCTGATCATCGCCCGGCTCCATGCCGCCGGGGTGCCGGTCGCGGGCGTCGACCGGCTGCGGCTCGGCGCGCCGTTGGCGGTGAAGGACCTCGTCGCCGCGCTGCGCTTCGCCGCCCAGCCGCTCGACGACCTCAACCTCGCGGCGCTGCTGGTCTCGCCGCTGGTCGGCTGGTCGCAGGAGCAGTTGCTGGAGCACGGCTATCGCGAGCGCTACGCGCACCTGTGGTCGCACTTGCGCCGCAGCTCGCATCCGGAGGTCGCGGCGGCGCGGGACCTGCTCGACGGCCTGCTCGCCCGCGCGGATTACGAATCGCCGCAGGCCCTGCTGCACTGGCTGCTGGTCGGGCCGTGGCAGGGGCGGCGCAAGCTGGTCGCGCGGCTCGGGCGCGAGGCGAACGATCCGATCGACGAGCTGCTCAATGCCGCCGGGGCCTATGCAGCGAGCGCGGCGGCCTCGCTGGTCGGCTTCCTCGCCTGGTTCGATGCGGGCGAGGGCGAGCTGAAGCGCGAGGCGGGCAAGAGCGATGGCCTGGTCCGGGTGATGACCGTCCACGGCTCGAAGGGCCTCCAGGCGCCGATCGTGATCCTGGCCGACGCGGCGGGCGATCCGGACAGCGCCCGGGGCTCGGCGCTCGACCTTGCCGAGCCCGGGTTTCCCGGCGCCGCGCCGCGCCGCGTCCCGCTCCCCGGCCTGCGCAAGGAGGAGAAGGGCGCGCGGGTCCGCGCCGCCGAGGAGGAAGCCGCGCGGGCCGAGGGCGAGGAGCACTGGCGCCTGCTCTACGTCGCGATGACCCGGGCGGAGGAGGCGCTGTTCGTCGGCGGCGCGCTCGGCCTGCGCGAGAAGGCGCCCGCCCCGCAAAGCTGGTACGCCCGCCTTGCCGAGCTGTTCGAGGAAGCCGATCCGCTCGAGGACGCGCTGTGGGGCCATCGCTTCGAGCATGGCGCCCTCGCCGAACTCCCCCCGCGCGAGGCCGCGCCGGAGCCGGCGCAGCCTCCAACCTTGCCGGCCTGGCTGCACCAGCCCGTCGCCGCCGAGCCGCGCCCGCCGCGTCCACTGGCGCCGTCCTCGCTGGGCGAGGACGTCTCGCCCGACCCGCCGCTCGCGCCGGGCGCGGGCCTGGCGGCGGCGCAGCGCGGGGTGATGATCCACAAGCTGCTCGAGCGCCTGCCCGCCGTGCCCGACACCGCGCGGGCGGATGCGGCGCGGCGCTGGCTGGCGCGCAACGCGCCGCGACTGGATGCCGAGGCGCGGGAGGACATCGCCCAAGCCGCGCTGGCCGTGCTCGGTCATCCCGATTGGGCCGGGCTGTTCGCGCCCGAGGCCCTGGCCGAAGTGCCGCTCGCCGCGGTCGTTGGCGGGCAGGTCGTCGCCGGCACCATCGACCGGCTGCTGGTCGGGCCCGAGCGCATCCGCCTGGTCGATTTCAAGACCGCCCGTCGCCCGCCGCGCGACCTGGACGGGATGCCGGGCGCCGTCCTGCGCCAGATGGCGGCCTATGTCGCGGCGCTCGAAGCCGCCTATCCGGGCCGCCGGGTCGAGGCCGCCGTGCTCTACACCCAGACGCCTCAGCTCATCGAGATTCCCGCGGAGGCGCTGAGCCGCCACAAGTCCGCGTTGTTCACAGCGCAGTAAAGCTTTTCCCGTCGGCCGGTTGCGCTGCGGGGCGCAGCGCCTAGATTGCGGGGCAAGAGATACAGGAGACCATCCGATGCCGACCAAAGCCGTCACCGACGCGAGCTTCGCCGCCGACGTCCTCCAGTCCGACAAGCCCGTGCTGGTCGACTTCTGGGCCGAATGGTGCGGCCCTTGCAAGATGATCGCTCCGGCCCTGGAGGAGATCAGCGACGAGCTGTCGGACAAGGTGACGATCGCCAAGATGGACATCATGGAGAACACCGATGTCCCCGGCCAGATCGGCGTCCAGTCGATCCCGCTGATGGTGCTGTTCAAGGACGGCAAGCCCGTCGCCCAGAAGCTCGGCGCCGCGCCCAAGAGCCAGCTCAAGGGCTGGCTGGAAAGCGTGCTCTAAGCCTTCCGAACCTCCCCGCTCGCGGAGAGGTTTTCGTATCAGTCCAGCCTGCTCATCCGCTCGGCCAGGTCGTCCCACAAGGCCGGGCTCGATGCGCCGAGCAGACCCGGCAGCAGGTGCTCGTCGACGCGGTAGGGCCGTCCGTCCGGCCGCGCCGCCTTGCCGCCCGCCTCATTCAGCAGCAGCACGCCTGCGGCATGGTCCCAGGCCAGCGTCCGCTCGAAGATCGACACGTCGTTGATGCCGAGCGCCAGGCGCGGCCATTGTTCGGCGGCGCAGCGCGGGATGTCGACGCAGGTGTAGTGCGGGGCGATCTCGCTGCGCAGCGCCTCGCGCCGGGCGGGATCGGCGAAGACCAGCGAGATCGCGGCGATGGGCGGCTCCTGCCCGCTCGGACGGGCGCGGATGCGCTCCCCGTCGACGAAGGCCCCCTGGCCGCGCCCGGCATGGCAGAACCGCCCGCTCAGCACGTCGAGAATCCACCCGCCGACCGTCTCGCCCTTCTCGGCGAGGGAGACGATCACCCCGAACGGCGGCTTGCCCACGGCGAAGTTGTTGGTCCCGTCGAGCGGGTCGACGATCCAGCACAGCGCGTCGCCGAGCCGGTCCTGGAGCGAGGGATCGGCGTGGTAAGCCTCCTCGCCGACCACGGCGGCCTCGGGCAGCAGGCGGGCGAGGCCTTCGGTCAGGATCGCCTCGGCCTCGCCGTCGGCCACCGTGACCACGTCGTCGGCGGCCTTGGCCACGATCTGCTCGGCGGCCAGCCTTTGATAGCGCGGCAGGATTGCGCGCTCGGCCGCCTCGCGCATCAGGGCTTCGACCTGCCGGGTGAGCGCGGCGTCGATCAACTCCGGTAATCCGCGTTGATCGAGATGTAGCCGTGGGTCAGGTCGCAGGTCCACACCGTGGCGCGGCCTTCGCCGAGGCCGAGGTCGACCTGGATCGTGACCTCCCGTCCCTTGAGGTGCGCGGCGACGGGCGCCTCGTCGTAGTCGGCCAGCGGCAGGCCCTCGCGCGCCGCCCAGATGCCGCCGAAGCCGATCGAGAGCCGGTCGCGGTCCGCGGGCTCGCCGGCCTTGCCGACCGCCATGACCACGCGGCCCCAGTTGGCGTCTTCCCCGGCGATGGCGGTCTTGACCAGCGGCGAGTTGGCCACGGCGAGGCCGACCCGGCGCGCGCTCTCGTCGCTGACGGCCCCGGTCACGGCGATCTCGACGAACTTCTGCGCGCCTTCGCCGTCCTTGACGACGAGATGGGAAAGCTGGCGGCAGACGTCCTCCAGCGCGGCAGCAAAGGCGTCGGCCCCGGCATCCTCGAACGAGGCGAGCGGGACGTTGCCGGCTTGGCCGGTGGCGAAGGCCAGCACCGTGTCGCTGGTCGAGGTGTCGCTGTCGACGGTGATGCAGGAGAAGGTCCGCCCGTTCGCGGCCGAGAGGCAGGCTTGCAGGAAGGCCGGATCGACCGCCGCGTCGGTGAAGACGTAGCCGAGCATGGTCGCCATGTCGGGCGCGATCATGCCGCTGCCCTTGATGATCGCTGAGAGGGTGACGGTCTTGCCGCCGACCACCGCCCGGGCCGTGGCGCCCTTGGGGAAGGTGTCGGTCGTGCCGATGGTCCGCGCGGCCTCTTCCCACGAGCAGGGCGCGGCGGTCAGCGCGGCCTCGACGCCGGCCCGCGCCTTGTCCTTTGGCAGCGGTACGCCGATCACCCCGGTCGAGGAGACGAAGACCTCGCTCGGCGCGCAGCCGAGGTGCGCCGCGACCTGGCCCATGATCTGCTCGACCGCTTCGCGTCCGCGATAGCCGGTGAAGGCGTTGGAATTGCCTGCATTGACGATCAGCGCCCGCGCCTTGCCGATGGCGGCGATCTCGCGCCCGATCTCGACCTCGCTGGAGCAGCAGACGTTCCTGGTGAATACCCCGGCGACGGTGGTGCCCTCCACCAGCTCGACATAGGTCAGGTCGCAGCGGCCCCAGTCCTTGTACCCGGCCCGCGCGACGCGCGGCGTGACCCCGGCGATCGGCGGCAGGTCGGGGAAGGGCGTGGCGAGCGGGGAGATGGCTTCGGACATGGGGTGCGGCCTAGTCAATCGTGGAAGGCCGGGCAATCGCAGAACGGCAGTCTTTACTCATCATCATTCTGACGACACTGAGAGACCTATGAAGCATCGATACCTTGCTGTGCTAGTCTGTACGGCCTCTGTCGTCGGCACGGCCGCGTTCGCGTCGGAACCCACACCGGTAGGTAATCCCGGCATGTGGGTTATGACGAAGGATTATCCCACAGAAGCCTTGCGTAGCCGCGCCCAAGGAGATGTCGGGTTTGTCGCAGAAGTGAGCCGGTCAGGGAAAGTGCAGCGCTGTGAGGTTGCCCAAAGCAGCGGGTCAAGCATATTGGACGAAGCGACGTGCAGATTGATTACCCAACGCGCAAGGTTCTTTCCCGCCAGGGACGCCCGAAACAAGCCGATCACAGGATTCTATCGGGCAAAGGTCAAGTGGGTCATTCCTGCCTATCGACCCTCTCTTGAGCCCGATTACTCTCGGATTTTCAAAGGTCTTTAAAGCAGCGAGGATCGATGCCGGAACACTTCGGCTCTGTTTGCCCGAATAAGCCGGTGGTACTGGACGCCCGCCGCCCAAGTCCCTATCTGTCCCCGACGATGAACCGTGTCCTCCTCACTCTGCTGGCCCTGCTGACGGGCTTCGCCGCGCAGGTCTCGCCTGCGCAGGCGGCCGTGCGCGGGGCCGGGGCGGCGGAGGTCGGGGCGGTGCAGACCGTGCAGGCCGCGGTTCGTCTCGCCCGGCAGGTCGTCGTGGCGGCCGGCCATGCCAGCGTCGGCTATGACGCCCGGCTGAGCGAGGCCGCGCCCCTGCCGTGTCTGGTGGATGGCGGCAGCGCCGTCCGCATCGGGATCGACCGCGCCCGCCAATAGGTGCCGTTTCGCAACGTCCCTTCGATTTCGCCGCGCGGCCGCCGGGAAAGGCCGCGCCGGCCGCAACCGCACTACCCTTTTCAGGAATTCGCATATGCTCGGCGCTGTCGCCAAGGCCCTTTTCGGCTCGTCCAATGACCGTTACGTCAAGTCGCTCGACAAGATCGTTCGCCAGATCAACGATTTCGAGCCGGCCCTTTCCGCCCTGACCGACGAGGAGCTGGCCGCCCAGACGGTCAAGTTGCGCGGCCTGCTGGCCGAGGGGGCGACGCTCGACGACGTGCTGCCCGAAGCCTTCGCCACGGTGCGCGAGGCGGGCAAGCGCAAGATGGGGATGCGCCACTTCGACGTGCAGATGATCGGCGGCATCGTCCTCCATCGCGGCGAGATCGCCGAGATGCGGACCGGCGAGGGCAAGACCCTGGTGGCGACGCTGGCGACCTACCTCAACGCGCTCGAGGGCAAGGGCGTCCACGTGGTCACGGTCAACGACTACCTCGCCCGCCGCGACGCCGAGTGGATGGGGCAGATCTACCGCTTCCTTGGCCTGACCGTCGGCGTGATCGTGCCTAACATGCCCGAGCACGAGCGCCGCGAGGCCTATGAGTGCGACATCACCTACGCCACCAACAACGAGCTCGGCTTCGACTATCTGCGCGACAATATGAAGTACGAGCGCGCCCAGATGGTTCAGCGCGGCCATAGCTTCGCGATCGTCGACGAAGTGGACTCGATCCTGGTCGACGAAGCCCGCACGCCGCTGATCATCTCCGGTCCGCTCGACGACCGCTCCGATCTCTACATCACCATCGACGCCTTCATTCCCCGACTGGCGAAGGAAGACTACGAAATCGATGAAAAGCAGCGCTCGGCCAACTTCTCCGAAGAAGGCACCGAGAAGCTGGAAAACATGCTGAACGAAGCCGGATTGTTGAAGGGTGAATCGCTCTACGACGTCGAAAACGTCGCGATTGTTCATCACATCAACAACGCGCTGAAGGCCCACAAGCTCTTCCAGCGCGACAAGGACTATATCGTCCGCAACGACGAAGTCGTCATCATCGACGAATTCACCGGCCGCATGATGCCGGGCCGCCGCTATTCGGATGGTCAGCACCAGGCGCTGGAAGCCAAGGAACGGGTACAGATCCAGCCGGAAAACCAGACGCTGGCGCAGATCACCTTCCAGAACTATTTCCGCATGTACGAGAAGCTGGCCGGCATGACCGGTACGGCGCTCACCGAAGCGGACGAGTTCATGGATATCTACGGGCTCGAAGTGCTCGAGATCCCGACCAATCTGCCGGTCGCGCGCATTGACGACGATGACGAGGTCTACCGCACCAACGCTGAAAAGCATCATGCGGTGATCGAGCTGATCGAGGATTGCAAGAAGCGCGGCCAGCCGGTGCTGGTCGGCACCACTTCGATCGAGAAGTCGGAACAGCTCGCCGAAGCCTTGAAGGCCAAGGGCTGGGAGCAGCACGATTTCAGCGATCCGAATGCGTTCGCGAAACTTTATTCCGGCGACGAGGGCGCGACCCGAACCAAGGTGTTCGCGATCCTCAACGCGCGCTATCACGAGCAGGAAGCGTTTATCGTCTCGCAGGCCGGCGTGCCGGGCGCGGTGACCATCGCTACCAACATGGCGGGCCGCGGCACCGACATTCAGCTGGGCGGCAGCGCCGACATGCGCATCCGCCAGGAGATCGCCGATAGCGCCGACTGGGGCGAGCGCGACCGCGATCCGCGCGCCGCCGCGATCCGCGAGCAGGTGGCACGACTGAAGGAAAAGGCGCTGGCGGCCGGCGGGCTTTTCGTGCTCGGCACCGAGCGCCACGAAAGCCGCCGCATCGACAACCAGTTGCGCGGCCGCTCCGGCCGTCAGGGCGATCCGGGTCATTCCAAGTTCTTCCTGTCGCTCGAAGACGACCTGATGCGCATCTTCGGCTCCGGCAAGCTCGACGGCATGCTGCAGAAACTCGGCCTGAAGGAAGGCGAGGCAATCATCCATCCCTGGATCAACAAGGCGCTGGAGAAGGCGCAGCAGAAGGTGGAAGCGCGCAACTTCGACGCGCGCAAGAACGTGCTCAAGTTCGACGACGTCTCGAACGACCAGCGCAAGGTGATCTTCGAGCAGCGTCTCGAACTGATGCGCGACGACAATGCCGAGCAGACCGTCACCGTCATGCGTCATGAGGTGATCGATCAACTCGTCTCAAAACACATTCCGGAGAATGCCTATCCGGAACAGTGGGATGTCGCCGGCCTCGACGAGGCGGTGCGCGAAATTC